>Ga0302310_10003948_pt1 | contig 11309 bp, 5 predicted proteins | sample III_Palsa_N1_2_FD_200451 | JGI IMG/M metagenome (GOLD analysis project Ga0302310, IMG submission 200451) | Peat permafrost microbial communities from Stordalen Mire near Abisko, Sweden - III_Palsa_N1_2 | ecosystem: Environmental > Terrestrial > Soil > Palsa > Peat permafrost | place: Sweden... | reverse complement strand
ATCTCGGTCGCAGCTACGTCACATTGTCTGGCGAACGGTAGTAGCAACCACCAGGGAAGTCACCCCTCTCACTGCTGATCCGCTTCGCTGATGCGCGCGGGTCGGCAGCCAGTTACCTGCCCGTACAACAGATCATCACCACCAGAACCGCGGACCTCATCGCGTTGACCTGGGTCGAGCCGTCATCCAATTGGCCGCCGAAGAAGTCGCAGGCAATCTCTTCTGATCCCCGCCGTCTGACCTGAACGCTCCGCGCCACTCTGCGTCGCGAATCGGCGTCGTTACGCCCCAAATGACCTTCGTTTTCGCACGCCCTGTGACAGGGCTCCTTGCCAAATGACCAAAGCAAGATTACATTTCAATGAATACCCTTTTTACAACTTTCACCGTATGTGAGTCTCACCCGCTGATCCGTATCAGATGATCCGACTCTCAGAACTTCGCACACCTGCAGGAGTGCAAAAGTTCTCCCTACCCATCGTTCCCAACGGAACGATACAGGATTCGTGTATTCAGGAGGCGCATTAATGCATCATTTTCGCTTGAAGAACTTCATGACCCATGCTCTGCTTCTGCTGTTCATTCTCATCGCTGGAGGCATAACCGCTACCGCGCAGAACTTCCGCGGCAGCCTCAACGGAACCGTTACCGACAAAACCGGCGCTACCCTCGCGCACGCCTCCGTCACCATCCTTGCAGTCGATACTGGCGTCATCCACACCACCGTCAGCTCCTCAGCCGGTGAGTTCGCCTTCCAGGATCTGCCGGTCGGCACCTACACCGTCACCGTGAGCGCATCCGGCTTCAGCACCGGGAAATACGACGGGATCCCCGTCTCTGCAGGTCTCCCCTACACGCTCCCCGTGAGCCTCGCCGTCTCCAGCTCCGCGCAGACGGTAGAGGTCGTCGCCTCCAGCATCGCGCTCGACACCACGTCCTCCGCCCTCATCACCGACATTCCCAGCCAGGTCATCAGCGACACCCCCACCAACGGCCGCGACTTCACCCAGTTCATCCAGTACACTCCAGGATTTGCCGGCTACTCCGTCGGCGGTGGCGCCGGCGCCGCGCAGGTCGACGGCGTTCGCACCAACCAGGTCAACTGGCAGATCGACGGTACTGACAACAACGATCTCTGGTGGAATATCCCCGCCATCAACCAGGGCGGCGTCTCCGGTATCGCCGGCATCGTCGTTCCGCTCGACGCCATCGACCAGTTCTCTTTCATCACCAGCGGCATGCCCGAAACCGGCCGTAACGCCGGCGGCACCGTCAACCTCTCCATCAAGTCCGGTACCAACGTCTTCCACGGCGACGCGTACTATTACAACCGCAACGAGTTCTTCGCCGACAACAGTCCCTTTGCTCCCACTTCCAAGAAGACTGAGACCCGCGACATCGACTACGGCGGCAGCGTCGGCGGCCCCATCATCAAAGGCAAGCTCTTCTTCTTCCTCGCCTACGAACACCAGGGCTTCGTCATCGGCGCCGCACAGTCCAAAACCGAACCCTCGATCGCCTACCAGAATGAAGCGATCGCTCTTATCAATTCCTACGGCATCGCCGTAAACCCAGTCTCCACGGCGCTGCTTGCAAACCTGTGGCCTGCCTCTGCCCTCAACGGCCCGGCCCAGTCCAATAATTATTTCAACCCAGGCACCGAAAATGGACACAGCTTCAATCCCATCGTTCACCTGGATTACAACATCAACCAATCCAACCAGCTCAGCATTCGCGGCTACTTCGGCGACGGCAACCAGACTGCTCCCGCCAGCAGCGCACTGAGCCCCTACTTCGAAGTCGCCCCTATCCACGTAGAAAACTACGCGGTCATCTACAACCACATCTTTTCGCCCAAGCTCGCCAACCAGGCATTCTTCGGCGTCAGCTACTTCGATCAGGTCTTCTCCGACGCCGTGCATGATTACGATCCCGTTGCCCTCGGCCTCAACACCGGCGTGACCGATCCCGGTCTCTCCGGTGCACCCAAGATCACCATCGGCGGCGCGTCAGCCGGCAGCGGCCTTACCGGCAGCGCCAGCGGCTTCGACCCCATTGGCGTCACGCCTCCCGAGGGTCGCCAGGACATCACCGGCCACTTCAACGATGCAGTCGCCTACACCGTCGGCAGACATGAGTTCCGCTTTGGCGGTGAGTTCCGCAAGTCCCAGGTTTATGACTTCTACCAGACCGGCGCTCGCGGCGTCTTCCTCTTCGATGGTTCGCAGGGTCCTTGGTCCGCTAACGGCGGCTCTGCTGCCTGCGACGCCCTCGCCAACGGCGGCACGACCCCACCGGTTGAATCCGCTCGGCATCTTGACCCGATCACACCCACCGACGGCAACGTCCTTCTCCTTGCCGACTTCATGGCTGGCTGCGTTGCTACCAACAATGCCTACATCGCCGAAGGCAATCAGAAGCGTACCGTCTACGAAAACATCTGGAATCTCTTCGCCCAGGATGCGTGGCAGGTTACAGCGAAGTTGAACATCAACTACGGCCTCCGCTACGACTATGCCCAGGCGGTGCATGATTCCGGCAAGGACCTCACCAGCTTTGACCCGAGCCTCGCGGGCGGCTTCGCCATCCAGGGCGGCAACGTCGGCGACCTCTACCACCCCTTCAAGGGATCCGTCAGCCCGCGCATCGGCGCTTCCTACTCGCTGTTCCCCAAGACGGTGCTCCGTGCCGGCGCTGGCATCTACTATGACACCGTCTACATGCTCTCCATCCTCAACCTCCGCGGCACCACCGATGGCGGTGCGCTCGGCATCGGCAACAACCTCGCTGGAGCGCTGCCCGTCGTTACCGCCCAGGCAATCCCAACCAACTCTGGTGGCGGCGCTGTCATCTCCGACGGCGTTCCCATCTTCCCCACCCTCGCACAAGCTCAGGCCGGCGCTGGCGTCACGAACGCTTTCTCCGTCAACCCCAACTACCGCCCGTCCTACACCTATAGCTACAACGTCAACATCCAGCAGGAGATCGGGCCCAGGGTCATCGTGCAGATCGGCTACCTCGGAACGCTGTCCCGCAAACTCACCAGCGTTCTCGATATCAACCCCTACGCCATCGGCAGCCAGTTGCTCACTGCTGACAATCTACCCGATAACTTCCCCGCCGCCTGCCTGCCACCAAACCCCAACAACTACTCGTATCAGCAGTGCACACGCCCCTACTTCACACAGTTTCCCAACATCGGCAACGTCAACCAGCTCAACAGCAACCTGAATGCCAACTACAACAGCCTCCAGGCAACGTTGCGCAGCACCAACTACCACGGCCTCACCACGCAGATCGTCTACACCTGGAGCCACGCACTCGACTACGAAACCGGCCTCATCCCCTATCTTCCCCAGGACAGCTACCGCCAGAAGCTGGAGTACGGCAACAGCGACTACGACACCCGCAACACGTTCGCCGCTTTGGTGAACTATAAAATCCCTGGAGGCACCGCCATTCCCCGCCTGACCACTGGATGGGAACTCAACGGTGCTGTCAGCCTCCACGGTGGCCAGCCGTTCAGTGTCGTAGCCAACGCCGATGAACTCGGCAATGGTGACAACGCCGATCGCGCCAACGTCACCGGCATCTCGCCCTTCAGGGGCGTCTCCCACGCAATCGTTGATGGCGGAGCCCAGTGGTTCAACTCGGCCGCCTTCTCCGAACCAGCTCCCGGCCAGATCAGCAATCAACGCCGCAACCAGTACTACAACCCCGGCTTCTCTGACGTCGACTTCTCCATCGTCAAGAACACCAAGATTGCCGGTAACGTGACCCTCCAGTTACGCGCCGAGATGTTCAACCTCTTCAACTACATCAACCTCGCCCCCGTGGGCGCACCGCAGACCAGCGCTGGTGGTAACACCATCGGCTCAACCATCGGCGCTTTCTTCGGCGCTCCAGGCATCGGCCCCGGCGAACCCTTCAATGTTCAGTTCGCCGGCAAGATCATCTTCTAACCCAACACCACCCAACCGGAAACGCCCCAATCCTCATCAGGATTGGGGCGTTTCTCTCGTTATCACCAACCATCGCGCAGTCGTCTAAAAATCCAATGCGACCTGCGAGTACACCGGATCACGAAACGTCGAATAAAACGCCTCCTTCAACGGCGTCGACCGCACCTGAAAAATCCCCGGCCAATCGATCACCTCAAACACATCTGGCGTTACCAGCGCCTCCAGCTGCTTGGTGGTAAACGGAGGATTCTTGTCCCACAACGCGTTCGTCTTCAGCAGCGCCCAGAACACACGATACGGCAGCTTCACAATCCGCGCCTTCGCCCCCGTCGCCTGTTTCAGCAGCCGAATCAGATCGATATAGTCGATCCGCTCCATGCCCGTAATGTTGTACGCGCCCGTCTTCTCCGTCTCAATCGACGAAGCAATGATGTCCGCGAAGTCTCCCGCATAAAGCGGCTGACGCAGAAACTTTCCATCGCCCGGCACTGGAAACACCGGAACCCGCTGCATGAACCGTCCCAGCCAACCCACATGCTTGCGATCGAACCACCCAAACATCAACGTCGGCCGCAGCACCACCTGCTTAATTCCCGACGCCACCTCCAACGCTTCCTGCGCTTTTTTCGTCTCGGTGTAATCATCCACCGCCAGCGAGTTCACCACCGACGACGAAATGCTCACCGCATACGGCACCTTGTACTTCAGCGCCGACTCCAGCAGCCGCTCCGTCGCGGTCACATTATTGCGTACATACTCGTCTGGAAACAGGCCGCCGATCTGAGCGTGCCCAATCATCAGGTGCGTGCAGCCCTCCAGCTCCTGCTGCCACGGCCCAGCCTCCGCGAGATCCGCCTCAATCACCCGCAGCTCCGGATGCAACTGCCTCAGGATGGCCGTGTTCTTCGGATGCTTATCAATCGCGACCAGCTCGCCCAGGTTCTTGCGCTTCAATCGCGGAAGCAGATTCTGCCCAACCAGGCCCGCGGCCCCGGTAATCACAATTTTTCTAGTCGCCATAATCTCCACATAAATTGCACGTTCTAACCAGCCACGCCCACTGCCTTTGCCATTGCTGACCCCAACCGCACGCTCTCCGCGATGCCGCGATCCTCGGGATAGTAATAGCAGGTATCCGCAATCTGCAGTCCCTCAATCGGTGTCTTCACCGCAGGAATCTTCGCCGCAAATCCCGGCTCGCAGATCGGCTGCCCATAGCGCAGTCGCGCCACCTTCGTGTCCTTTACATCCACGTCGCCGACCATCGGATTGATCTGCTGCAGGCACGCAAACGCCTCCGTCAGCAGCCGCTCATCCGGCCAGGAAAACTTCTCGTGCGTCACGGGCATGTAATACGGCACATACACCACCGCGTCGCCGCCCATATCGCGCAAATTCGAAAACTCAATGATCCCCGGAATCTCAATCCCCGGAGCCGAAATGTTTACCCAGAAGTGCGGCGTCACCTTGCGCGCCAGCTTGAAGATCACGCAGATCACTCCGATGTTATGGATCGCATCGTACTTCTGCTTCCACTCCTCCGGAAGGTCCGGCACCATTGCGTTCACGTAGGGTGTCGGCGCTGTGCAGATCACCGCGTCCGCATCAAACGTCCGCTCCGCCGTCTGGACTCCTGTCACACGCCCATCCCTGGTCAACACGCGCTGCACCGGCGTTCCCAGGTGCACCCGTCCACCGTGCGCCTTGATTCCCTCGATCAGCGCATTCACCAGCGTCAGCGTGCCGCCGTCGATATACCCAAGCCGCTCCTCCAACATGCTTTCGCGCGACCGCCCGATCCGGCGAATCCTCGTCCATATCCAGGAAGCCGAGATGTTATCCGCATACTCGTAAAATTTGTATTCGAACAGCGGCTCCCAAAACCGGTCATAGATCCTCCGCCCGCACCACCGCAGAATCCAGCTTTTCGCCGACTCGTGTTCAATCGCAGGCCAACTGTTTCGTCGCACACACACAAACGCAAACAGTCCGTACCGAATCTTTTGAAACAAATTCAGCCCGGGATACTTGAACAACGAAACAGGATCGCCCCACGCATGCAGCTTTCCGTCAAAGTACCCCATCGTCGTCTTCCGCCACTTCATCTTGTCGCCAATGCCCAACTCGTTCATCAGCTCAAACGTCGGCAGATCCGACAGGCACGCAAAATGATAAAACCGCTCCAGCGACAATCCCCCAAAATCGAAGTGGCCAGCCATCCCGCCCGGCTCCGGCGCCGCCTCAATCACATCGACCGCATGACCCTCTTTGGCGGCCCTATAGCCTGCTGCCAGGCCCATCGCTCCCGCCCCAATCACTACTACACGAGCCATTCATTCCCCTTCTGCTTCGATTCAAACACACTGGACCCACCAGCCGGTCCCCAAACTCTAATCTGTAGATTCGTTTGAATTTAAGTGTACAGTTGCACCCCGACTTGCACCACGTCGCAACAGACACCGTGCGAGCACTGCGTTTATCAGTAAACAATTCAATGTTTCGTGTAATACACAACATAGAGTGTCCCTGGTTCCGACCCAAGCCACCGTGAATACTGCACCGGCGCGAACGGAGCCCGGCCATAGCACGCATTCGGGTCAAACGAGATTCCATACAGCGGCTGAATGTGCGGGGTAAAGTCGTATGCATTCACCTCGCACGTTCCCTCCGGCAGCGGTGGCGCGGGCTGATAAGCGTGTGCCGGCACCGCAATCCGGTCCGTGTTGATGTATGCCGAGTGCCGCAATTCGACACCAAGGTTGTACTCCCACCCATTATCCACAGCCGTATCCGGAACTCCCGCGGCCGTCAACTCATTCGCCAACTGCACCCTTGCGCGATCAATCGAAAACGTATTATGCGTATTCACAATCCCATACACCGCCATGATTCCCACCAGCACCCCGCAGGCCGCCGGTAATTCCTCTCGCACCCGCTCCTGGTAGACCAGCACCATATAAAGCAGTGCCACGACCAGCAGCGCCAGCAGGTACCGCTCTGTCAAGTGATACGCTCCCGCTCGCGGCACCAGCAGCATCGCATACACCACTGAGAACGGAACCAACACCACACCAAGCTGATTCCAGCTCAAACCCTTTGCACTCTCCCTTGCCGGTCGAGTGTCTCGCGAGTTCAGCAGCGAGATCAACCCGTACACGCCGCCGAACGATACGATCGTCAACAGCACCTGCATGCCCCGGCTCAGCAGTCGCGGCGCATTCCCCTTCAGAATGATGAACTCGTAGGTCCCATGAATTCCGATCCAATCGCCCCCCGTTGGCTCCAGTGGAAAGTTGCCCCGAAGATGGCTCGGATACGTCGCAAGAAATAAATATCCCAGGAACACCAGCGAACAAACCGCAAGCACCCGCGGCCGGCTCCTCCGAACCTGCGGCAGAAACAGCGCCACAATCGGCAACAGCAGAAACGGCGCATCCAAAAACGTGCGCACCATCTCCGCCGCCATGTGTCCGATGGGAAACGCCCCCACCAGCACATGCTCCGGCACGTTGTACGGCTGATGCTTCAACCATTGCAGGCAAATGAAGATGAACACCGCACCCGCAGCCGTCGCAGCCGCACCCGCTATCACCACGCGGCGTTGGGTCCGCAACAGCCACAGGGTACAGGGCACCATGACCAGAATCCCAAGCCACGCGATCTGTCGCGCCGTGCCAAAGACTGCGTTCGTGACAACCGCGAAAAGAAGCCAGCCAATCGCCGCGCTCGATGTCCTGGCCTGCAGCGCCCGCAGGCATCCGTACAGGCAGATCACCAAGGCGAAGAGTCCCTGGATATCCGTCATGAACGTCACAGAGAGAATGAGGTACAGCGGCGAAAGCACAAACGCCAGCGTCGCGATCGTCGAATTTCTTTCGCTGACACTGGCCCGCACCAGCGTTCGCTGCAGCAAGATCGCCAACACCATCGCAACCATCAGCGTGCTCATGCGCACTGCCGTCGGCGAAATGCCAAACATCTTTACAAATGCAGCGCCCAGATAAAGCTGCCACCCGATCATCGGTGCAGCCCAGCCGTTATAGGCAAATTGCCCCGTCGCCGCAAGCTTCTGCGCCATCAGAATGTACGGCCAGTCATCGCAAACGCCCATGCTCGCGTACGGGCGGCTCAGCAGTTCGCATACCAGCACCGCCAGCGCACAGGAGAGAGCAGGTAGTCGAAGTCTTCGAGCGAGTTGCAATGGTCCCCCAGCAATCTAGCCGTCGTGATCCCATTTGAAGTTGAACGGCAACGCACGTGTCACGAAACGCCAGTTTCAGAATAGCAATACTGGATACAACGGAGTATGGCCTCGTCTCATCGTGAGGACGGAGGAGTCGATCGCACTACGTAGAGGGTTCCCGGCGTGCGATAGGGCCAGCGGGAGTAGTGGACGGGAGCGAAGGGGGCAGGGCCGTAGCAGGTGTCGGGCTCGAAGGAGACGCTGTAAAGGGGATGGATGTCGGGGGTCTTCTCGAAGAAGAACATGGTGCAGGGACCGGGCGGTGGCGTGGGTACGGGGACGTACGCATTAGCGGGCCGGACGATGCGGGAGTCATTGATGTAGCCGGCATGCTGGAGTTCGACGCCGAAGTTGTACTCCCAGCCGTTATTGACCGACGTGGTGGGAACTCCGTCGGCGTTCAGCTGTGCAGCGAGAGCGATGCGGGCGCGGTAGAGCGCAAACGTATTGTGCGTGACCGCGATGCCAAGGGCAGCCATGAGGGCGATGACCAGAGCCATGACAACCGGAAGCCGCGGATCAATCCGCTCCTGGTAAAACCGGACAAGGCAGAGCAGCGCGACCACCAGAAGCGCAAGAGTGTAGCGCTCAAAGATCTCGACGGTCGCGGCACGAGGAACGAGCAGAAGAATGTACACCAGGCTGAAAGGACCGAGGAGGATGCGAAGCTGCTTCCAGGTTACGGCCGTGCGGGGTTGTTCATCGGTTGTGGAGCGGCGGGATTGCAGAAGCGAAATAATGACTGCGAGCAGGCCGGCAATTGATGCGAAGGTAAAGATCGCCCATACGGCTCGATTGAGGAAAACAGGTTGGTCGCCGGGGAGACAGGTGAAGTCAAATGCGCCATGTTGATTCAGGCCGAAGTGGTCCTGAGCTGTGGGCTCGAGGGGAAAGCCGCCGCGGAGGTGGCTGGGGTAGAGCGCGAGGAACATGTATCCGCACAGGACGATGGCGAAGAGGGCAACGGTGCGGGGCCTGCTCCTGCGCAACTGCGGAAGAAAGATCAGAACGATGGGAAGCAGAAGGAAGGGAAGATCCAGCAGCGTGTAGGTGAAGGCCAACACCGTGTGAACGATGGGGAAGGTGGGAGGCAGGAGATGTTCGGGAATGGAATAGGGCTGGTGCTTGAACCACACAATGCAGGCGAGGATGAAGGCGGCGCCGGCCAGGGTGGCGGCAGCTCCGGCGAACAGCACGCTTCGCCGGGAACGCAGCAGCCAGAGCGCGGAGGGAACGATGACAAGAATGCCGAGCCAGGAGATCTGGCGCGACGAACCGCAGATAGCGTTGCTCAGAACGGCGAAAGATATCCAGGCGATGGTGGCTCGCGTCGTTGGAGCCTGGAGTGCGCGGAGACAGCTATAGAGGCAGATCGCGATGCCGAAAAGACCGGTGATGTCGGTCATAAACGTCACCGACAACATCAGGTAGAGCGGCGAGACAACGAAGGCCAGGGTGCCGAGCGTAGCGTTGCGCTCGGTGATGCCAACGAGCACCAGGGTGCGCTGGAGAAGGAAGGCGAGAGCCATGGCAACGAGCAGCGTGCTCATCCGAACCGTGGTGAGAGAGAAGCCGAAGAGCTTGATGAAGGCAGCAGCGACGTAGAGCTGCCAACCGAGGATGGGTGTCGCCCAGCCGTTGTAGAGGATGTGCCCCGTGGCGGCGAGCTGTTGCGCGGAATGAATGAAGGAGCGGTCGTCGGCGATGCCCATTTCGGCATAGGGATGGCTGATGAGCTCGCAGAGAAGGACGGCCAGCGAGCAGAAGAGAGCCGGGAGTCGGAGGCGGCGAACGAGTTGCAATGAGCTCCCCTTACAGTATCGTTTGGATGCGTTGGATGAGGCTGTCGAGCGACGATCTTCAGGCTAAGAATAGCAGGACGCCGCCACCGATTAACGCAGTCCCGTCTGGGTGTAGCGGACGACGTAGAGGGTGCCGGGAGTGCGGTAAGGCCAGCGCGAGTAGTGGACGGGAGCGAAGGGTGCGGGACCCTCACAGGCGTCGGGCTCGAAGGAGATGCCGTAGAGCGGATGGATGTGCGGCGTGTCCTCGTACAACACCATAGGACAGATCCCAGAAGGTGGTGGCACGGGGGTATAAGCGCCGGCAGGTATCTTGATGGTGGATTCGTTGAGATAGCCGGCGTGCTTCAGTTCGACGCCGAAGTTATACTCCCACCCATTGTCGACGGAAGTGTCAGGAATTCCGGCGGCCTGTAACTCGGCTGCGAGTGCGACGCGCGCTCGATAGAACGAAAACGAGTGGTGGTTGGCCGTGACGCTATACATCGCCGCGATTCCAACCAAAATCCAGCTGACGACAGGAAGACTTGGGCTGATTCGTTCCTGGTAGCAGCGGACCAGGCAAATCAGCAGACCGATCAGCCCGGGTAATAAATACCGGTCGCTAATCTCGGTGATGCCAGCCCGGGGCAGGAGGAATAGCGCGTAAGCAACGGTAAACGGCGCGAGCAGCACGCCCAATTGCTTCCAGGAAATTTCGAGCCCGGAATTCGTGGCAACCGAGCGACGGCGCGAGCGAAATAGCAAGGCGGCCACGCCGGCGAGCCCGCAGAGGGAAATGATGGTGATGACTGCGCGGATGCTTCGGGGAAGAAAGATGGGTGGCTCACCTCTCAGCCCTGCCTCATAGACGATTCCATGCGGATTGACAAAATCGCCCATAGTTGGCTCCAGGACGACATTGAAGATTCCACGGATATGGCTTGGGTAGAGGGCCAGAAAGAGGAAACAGAAGAACACCATCAAGAGTAAAACGATCGATTGTTGGCGCTTCCTGCGAATCTCCAGAACAAACAGGGCCAGCATCGGGAACAACAAGAACGGAATATTCAGAAGGCTGTACCGTACCACCCCAAGAGCGTGCGCTACCGAGAACTTGCTGGAGAAAATATGCTCCGGTATGAAGAAGGGTTGATACTTCAGCCACTGCATGCAGGCGAAGATGAAGAGCGCGCCGACCAGGGTGGCCGCCGCTCCTGCGATCAAGACGCGACGCCGGGATCGAAGAAGCCAGAGGGTGGAAGGGACCATCACCAGCACGCCGAGCCACGCAATCTGGCGAGCGGTGCCGCAGATCGCGTT
>Ga0302310_10003944_pt1 | contig 11314 bp, 7 predicted proteins | sample III_Palsa_N1_2_FD_200451 | JGI IMG/M metagenome (GOLD analysis project Ga0302310, IMG submission 200451) | Peat permafrost microbial communities from Stordalen Mire near Abisko, Sweden - III_Palsa_N1_2 | ecosystem: Environmental > Terrestrial > Soil > Palsa > Peat permafrost | place: Sweden... | reverse complement strand
CGTCAACGCTTGCGATTCCGGCGACTGGATCAATTGCGTCAACTCGCCGATGGTGTGCGGGCGAGAGCCCAAGATCCACTCTCTGCCGGCAACCCAGTGGGTGCCAACCAACGCATAACTGTTGGCATGAAGACGGCTGGATGAGCTGTATCCGCGTTGCTCTTCGATTGCCACCAAGGCTTGGCTGTCGCTTAAGCCTGCCAAGAGAAACCAGCGATCAACCGAACGCGGGACGCTAGCCGTGGGCTCGCGCTCGAGGTCGGCAATGCGGTCTTTGTCGTCCTGGTGCCATCCAAGGGTCTTCGCTAGTTCAGGTGGAAGCTTGGATAGGTTGCGGATCTCGGTCAGTCCGCGAACGTCCGGCGGTGCGTCAGTATCGGGAGCGGCATCTTGAGCGACGCCGGTCTCGCCAAAGAGAGCGCCGAGTGCAACGGCGCACCACACCAGGCGGTCTACTCTCCATGCGCGATTGAACATAACTTAACCACCGGTGTTCCCTTACCGATGGAAATTAGCGCTTTATTCGAGCGACGGCGAGTTTCCTTCGCCGAGCGCCTACTTCTTCTCGGTTTGCCGCCGAACAGCGTCTTGAGCCGCCGCCAAGGCAGCAGGGTCGCCCAAAAATCGGCGGCCGACGGCCTGAATCTGTTCATCGAGTTCGTAGACAATCGGAATGCCGGTGGGAATATTGAATTCCACGATGTCCTGTTCCGACATCATGTCCAGCATCTTGACGAGCGCGCGCAGGGAATTGCCGTGCGCCACGATGAGTACATTCTTGCCGCTGCGCAGTTCGGGAACGATACGCGTCTCCCAGAAGGGCAGCACCCGGGCCAACGTGTCCTTGAGGGACTCGGAGGCGGGTAGCAATGAGGGGTCGATATCGGCGTAGCGAGGATCGAAGCGCGGGTGCCTCGGGTCGCCCTGCGCCAGCGGCGGCGGCGGGATGTCGTAGCTGCGGCGCCAGATTTTCACTTGGGCTTCGCCGTGCTTTTCCACGGTTTGTGCCTTGTTGAGTCCTTGCAGCGAACCATAGTGACGCTCATTGAGCCGCCAGCTGCGCTCCACCGGGATCCACATGCGGTCGGTGGTATCGAGAATGAACCACAGGGTGCGAATGGCGCGCTTCAGCACCGATGTGAAAGCGATATGCGGCTCGATCTTCTCGGCCAGTAATTCCTGACCGGCCTGGGCGGCTTCTTGGCGGCCCAGCTCACTCAAATCGACGTCATGCCAACCCGTGAACAGGTTCTCGACGTTCCAAATGCTTTGTCCATGGCGGACCAGGATCAATTTGCCAGGCATGTCATTTCTCCAAATCGCGAAGAGTGGCGGCAAAGTCGCCTTGGAACACGGTCGTCAGCGTTTGCCCATGATGAATGTCGACGTCGAGGCGAATGCGGCCGCGACCTGCACGCTGCAGCATTTTAAGGAATTTCTCAATGCGCTCCACCGGCGGCGGCGCCAAGGTGGCGCGCAGCGTGCCGTGGACGGGCGCCAGATAGCGAATGGCGGATTCTTGGATCACCGTATCGGCGTTGAACTGAGTCGTGGCGAGGTAGCGCGTGACCCAGGCCCAGCCCGCGAGCACCGCGACCGAAAAAAGACTGCCGCCGAAGGCGGTGCCCTTGTAGTTGGCGTTCGCGGCCAGCGGCGCGCAGAGCACGATACCGCCGTCGTCCGCCCGTTCGACCACAATGCCCATGTGCCGCGCCAGCGGGAACTCGTTGGTGATGCGAGTCTGTAGATAGTCCACGCCAAAGCGCGGTTCGGGCGGCATCGTGTCGACGGGCGGCATGGTGTCGATAACCTCCAATGTCTCGCTCAACTCTGCACCAAGCGCCGCACCGCCTGCAATGCCACGGACAGGGTGGCGAAGTCCGGCGCGGCGCCGGTACGCAGATCGACCACGATGCGCTTCAGGGAGTCGATCCCCGCCGCATGACCCTGCAGCCACTGATCCACCCTTGCCGCGGGATTTGCCCCCTTGCAGGCCAACACGGCGGCGGTGATTTTACGCTGCAGTTCGTACAGGTTGTCGCTCAGCGTGCTGCGGGCCACCGCCTGCCAGTGACCTTCCGCCGGCAGCGTCTCGATCTGATCCTTGATCCACGTGAGGCCGATGCGTTCACCGATGTCGAAGTAGGCTTTGGCGGCGTAGCTGACTTTGAGCCGGGAGGCCATGGCTACCTCGGCCAAATCCAAGGCGCAGTGCAGGGTATCCAACGAGGCGATCCGGGTGGCCAGTCCATCCGGTACCTTCTGTTCGATGAGCCGGGATCGTAGTACGCCCAGACGGGCCTGTTCGGTGCCTGACAGCACATTGCTGAGCTCCTGGGCCAGCTCCGCCACCGGCGTCCCATAACGGCGGACGGCCTTCTCGATATCGAGATCGTCGAGGCGATTCTCCAGCAACCAATAGCTGGCATGGCGCAGCAGCCGGGTGGTTTGGAACATGGCGGTGTACTGCACCGTCGCCGGACTCACATTGTCCAAGGCCTCGATTTGCGTCCAGATATCGCGCACCGCGAACACTTCGCGGGCGATGCTGTAGGCACGTGCAATGGCCGCGGGAGGCGCACCCGTATCGTCCTGCGCGCGAATGGGGAATACCGGCCCCATGCGATTAATAAGGCTATTGGTGATGGCGGTGGAAATAATTTCGCGGCGCAGGCGATGCCGCTTCAGGCGGGCCGCGAAGCGATCCTGCACCGGACCGGGGAAGTAGCGCGCCAACTCGGTCGACAGATACGAATCCTCCGGCACGTTCGAAGCGATCAATGCCTTGTACAACCAGATTTTGCCGTAGCTCAAGGTGACGGCGAGTTCCGGACGGGTCAGGCCTTCGCCGGCCTTGCGGCGTTCGGCCAACTCTTCGTCGGAGGGCAGGTACTCCAGGGCACGATTCAAATCGCCGGAGCGTTCCAGAGCGCGAATTACGTAGGCGCTTTCGCCCAAACGTTCCTTGGCTTGGAATTCTCCGGTGCTGATGGCTTGGCTTTGCAGGTAATTGTTGCGCAACACCAGGCCCGCCACTTCATCCGTCATCTTGACCAAGAGCTTGTCGCGGGCCGCCTTGGTGATTTCCTTGGCATGCACCGCGCCGTTCAACAGGATTTTCAAATTCACTTCGACGTCGGAGCAATTCACGCCGGCCGAGTTGTCGATGGCATCCGTATTGAGCCGGCCACCCCGCCGCGCATATTCGATACGGCCGAGCTGGGAGAGCCCGAGGTTGCCGCCTTCGCCGATGACTTTGCAATTGAGTTCTCGGCCATCGATACGCACCGCATCATTGCTGCGGTCGCCGACGTCGCTGTTGCTCTCACTGCCGGCTTTGACGTAGGTGCCGATGCCGCCGTTCCACAGCAGGTCGACGTGCGAACGCAGGATGGCCTTGATGACTTCGTTGGGCGTGGCCTGCGCGGGCAGATCCAGGAGCTGTTGCACTTCACGCGATATCGACAGGCTCTTGGCACTGCGCGGGTACACGCCGCCGCCCTTGGAGATGGCGGCCTTCGAATAATCCTCCCAGGAAGAGCGCGGCAGCTTGAACAGGCGCTCCCGTTCCTTGAAAGCGCGGCCCGCATCGGGCGTCGGGTCGAGAAAAATATGCTGGTGGTTGAAGGCGGCTATCAGCCGAATGTGCCGCGACTGCAGCATGCCGTTGCCGAACACGTCTCCTGCCATGTCGCCGATGCCGGCCACCGAGAAATTTTGATTCTGGATGTCGACGCCGATTTCCCGGAAATGACGTTTGACGCATTCCCATGCGCCGCGCGCGGTGATGGCCATTTTCTTGTGGTCGTAGCCGACGGAGCCGCCGGAGGCGAAGGCATCCCCCAGCCAGAAACCGTATTCTTCGGAAATGGCATTGGCGATATCCGAGAAGGATGCAGTGCCTTTGTCCGCTGCCACGACGAGGTAGGCGTCGTCGCCGTCGTGGCGCACCACGTCCACCGGCGGAATGATTTTGTCCTCGACGATGTTGTCCGTGATATCGAGCAGACCCCGGATCAACGTCCGATAGCAGGCTATGACCTCGGCCTGCTGCGCGTCACGGTCGCCCAGCAGCGGGCGCCGCACGACGAAGCCGCCCTTCGCGCCGACGGGAACGATGACGGTGTTCTTGACCTGCTGCGCCTTCATGAGCCCGAGGACCTCGGTGCGAAAATCCTCGCGCCGGTCGGACCAGCGGATGCCGCCGCGCGCCACATACCCCATGCGCAGATGCACGCCTTCCATGCGCGGCGAGAACACGAATACTTCGAATAGCGGTTTGGGCAGCGGCAATTCGCGCAGCCGCTGGCTTTCCATTTTGAACGACAGGTATTCCTTGTGCTGACCGCCGCGGGTTTGAAACGCATTGGTGCGTACGGTGGCTGACAGGGCGTTCCAGAGGGCCCGCAGAATGCGATCCTCGTCGGAACCCTTGACGTCCTCCAACGCCGAGCGAATGCGCTGATCCAATTTGGTGAGCAACCGCTGGCGTCCGGTCGCCGCGATTTTCGGATCGAAGCGTGCCTCGAACAAATCGGCGAAGGCGCGTGCCAGCACGGTGTTGTTCACCAGCACCTGGGCAATGTAGCCCGGACTGAACGGCAGACCGGCCTGCAGCAAGTAGCGGCAGTAGGCGCGCAGCACGGTCACCATGCGCCAGGGCACGCCCGTGGTCAGCGTGAGCTGGTTGAAATTGTCACTGTCCATGCGGCCGGTCCAGACCGCGGTGAAGGCGCTCTTGATCTCGCGATCCAGTGCGTCGAATTTGATGACCGTGGGATTCTGCATGACCAGTTCCAAATCCTGGATCCAGGCGCACCTTCCCGCGGTGAAGTCCAGCTGGTAGGGTCGTTCCGCGATGACCTTGAGGCCCATGTTCTCGAGCATGGGCAACAGGTCGCATATGGGTATGGCGTCCTGGCCGCGAAAAATCTTGAGGAACAAGCGGTCTTTGCGCTTCGGTTCGGTGCGGTAGATGTCGAGGTGCAGGCGGGTGGGCTCTTTCTCGAGAGCCTCCAGGAAGGACACATCGAGTGCGCCGGCATCGCCGGAGAAATCCTCGGTGTAGGCCGCCGGGAAGGCCTGCGCGTAATTGGCGTAGAGCTTGAGCGCATAGGCTTCATCGAAGCGCGCCAACAAAGCCGCCTTGAAGGAATCCGCCCAGGAGCGCACGGCGGCCGCGATCTTGAGTTCCAAGTCATCGGCGGCGACCCGCTCGTCTTCCTCGGGTAAGGTGCGCGCAATGATGTAAATCCGTGCGAGATTGGACTCGGCGATTTGCACCTGAGATTCCAAGCGGAAGGCATTGAATGCGTCCTGCACGACCTTTTCTATGCGTTGTCGGACGACGGTGTTGTATTTTTCGCGCGGCACGAAGACCAGGCAGGAATAGAAGCGCCGGAACGAATCCCGTCGCAGCAAGAGGCGCACGCGTGGACGCTCCTGCAGACCGAAGATGCCGGTGACGGCCTTGGTGAGTTCGGGGACGCCGGCCTGGAACAACTCGTCGCGGGGGAAGCCTTCCAGAATGTGGTGCAGCGCCTTGCCGTCGTGGCTGTCGGGAGCGAACGCGAAGTGCTGCACCACCTGGGCGACCTTATGGCGCACCATGGGTATGTCACTGGGATTCGTGCTGTACGCCATGGACGTCCACAGTCCCAAGAAGCGGCGCTCACCGATCAACTTACCCTTGGCATTGAAATGCTTGATGCCGATGTAATCGAGGTACCCGGACCGATGGACGGTGGATTGGATATTCGCTTTGGTGACCAACCCCAAGTCATTGGAGCGGCTCTGGCGTCGAATGTCACTGGCCAGAATGCGTCCGGTGCTCGAGGGTTGACGGTGACCGGGACGCAGAATGCCAAGCCCGGTGGCCTCCACCGGCTCCAGCGCTTCGCGGCCACGGGTGCCCTTTAGCCGGTACTCTCGATAGCCTAAAAACGTGAAGTGACGCTCCATCATCCACATGAGCAGCGCCTGAGTTTCGCTGACATTCCGCGGATCGAAACGCGCACTCAGAGAATTCAATTCGTCGGCCGCGTAGCGCGCGGCGTCTTGCATCTTGCCCCAGTCGGCGCAGGCCACGCGCACATCGCGCAGCCCGCGTTCGATTTCCGACCGTAATGCACTCAGTGCCTCGGGATCGACCACGCGATCTACTTCGAGATGTTGGAAGGATTCCAGGCGCGACTTCTTCAGGGGCGTTTCGTGGCCGCGCTCTTGCAACGCGAGCAGCTTGCCCTTGGCGTCGCGCGACACATCGAATATCGGATGCGCCAGAAAATGCAGAGTCAGCGAGCGCTGCGCCAATGCCAGACCGATGGAGTCCACCAGGAAGGGCATGTCGTCGTTGACCATCTCGATGACGGTATGCGGCGAGGTATAACCGTGGTCGCGCAGCGTGGGGTTGAATACCCGCACCAGTGCGCGGCCGCGCCGCTGCTCTGCGAATTGCCGATGCAACAACGCCATGGTCGCGAGTTCCGCGCCCGGCCGTCCGGCGAGGTCCTCGGCTTCGACGTTGGCGTAATACGCAGCAAGATAGGCCCGCGCGCCCGAGCCGCGCAGCGATCTCGGCAGCTTGTCTGCCGCCGCGGCCGTCGCTGCGACGATCCTTCGATGTTCTTCCGATGAGGACTGATGCATGGTAACTCCCCCGAGCCAATCAGGTCTTACTAGGCTGGTCTTTCCAGGTCCGTTATCACCGTGGCTAGAAATCTGCATGCCTCGCCACCTGTTATGCAGCGGTGGTCGAAGCTCAAAGATAGCGGCATTCGCCGATGCGCAACCACCGCACCGCCGACCACCACCGCGTCCTCGCGTACCTTGCCGGCGCCCAAAATGGCAACGGCGGGAGGCACTACGAGGGGTATGCCATAACGTCCGGCGAGTGTGCCGAAGTTGGATAACATGAGTGTGAAATCTCGCAAATCGTCCGCACTGGTGCTGCGCTGGTGCGCGGCACTCTTCTGGGCCGCGATGGCCGCGCGGAGCGCCTCGGGAGATTTGCCGCGAATGTCGCGCAGCACCGGTACGATGAGTCCGCCGGGCGTATCGACGGCAATGGCCAGATCGATGTGAGTATGGAGAATGCGAGACAGCATCGAGGCGTCGTACCAGGCATTGAGAGCCGGTTCGGCGGTGCACGCGGCGATCAGTGCGCGAATGAGGCGCAGCATGTAATCGCCGCGCGAGGTCCAGGCATGGATGTCGGCGTCGTCGCATACCGTGCTGACGGCCACCTGGTCGCGTGACTGGGACATGCTGTGCGCCATGGCGCGCCGCGCGCCGCGCAGCGGCTCGGCGGTGGCGTCGGCCGGCACGGCGAGGGCAGCCGGCGTGCGCGAGCTGCCGATGTTTGCCTGCGCCAAGACATCATCCAGGCGAATGAGCCCGTCGGCGCCACTGCCGGTGAGGGAGCTCAAGTCGACCCCCAGCCGTTTGGCGAGGGCGCGTGCCACCGGCACGGCTCGAATGCGTGAGTCATCTCGAGCGCGGGGCGGCGCTACGACCGCGGCATCCACCCACTCCTCTTCGATGCCTACGGGCATGCGGCCGACCACCGTGCCGGAATCGAAATCGATGAGCGGTGCGCCGGTGGCCACGATATCGCCGACGGCGCCGTGCAGGGCGCTTACCGTGCCGCTGAAGGGCACTGGAACCTCGACCACGGCCTTGGCGGTTTCCACCGATACCATGGGCTGATCCACGATCACACGATCGCCTACCTTCACATGCCACTCGAGGATTTCCGCCTCGGCCAGCCCCTCGCCCAAATCCGGAAGCTTGAATGTCGTCATGTGGGTTAATCCGCCAAAGTGAGTTGCACGGCATCGACGATGCGTTGCACGGAGGGAATGTAGTCATGCTCGAGGCGAAACAGCGGCATGATGGTGTCGAATCCGGCAACGCGCTGAATGGGAGCATGCAGATCGTAGAGGCCATGCTCGGCGACGATGGCCGCGATCTCAGCGCCCACCCCGACGTTGCGCGCGGCTTCGTGAACGATGACCAAGCGGCCGGTTTTGCTCACCGATGCCAGGATGGTCTCGCTGTCGATAGGGCTCAAGGTGGCAAGATCGATGACCTCGGCGCTGATGCCGTGGGCATCCAGTTCGGCGGCGGCGCGCAAAGTTTCGAGGGTCATGGCGCCCCAGGTCACGAGGGTGACGTCGTTGCCCTCCCGCAGCGTGAAGCAACGATCCAGCGGTAACGCCTGCCCATCGTCGGCCACCTCTTGGCGCATGGCCCGGTACAGGCGCACCGGTTCGAGGAATATGACCGGATCGGGGTCGCGTATGGCGGCCAGCAGCAACCCATAGGCGCGCGCGGGCGAGGAGGGGCACACCACGCGCAGTCCAGGGATGTGGCACAGCAGGGTCTCGGTGCTCTCCGAATGATGTTCCGGCGCGTGAATGCCGCCGCCATGAGGCATGCGTACCACGACCGGGCAGGTCAGCCGGCCGCGAGTCCGGTTGCGCATGCGCGTCATGTGATTGACGATTTGGTCCAGCGCCGGATAGATGAAGCCCATGAATTGGATTTCAGCCACCGGCTTCAAGCCGTGTGTGGACATGCCCACCGCCATGCCGGCGATGGTCGCCTCCGCCAGCGGCGTGTCCTGCACCCGGTCGGAGCCAAAGCGTGCTTGCAGCCCCGCGGTGGCGCGGAACACGCCGCCGTTCGCTCCCACGTCCTGGCCGATCACGACCACGGAGTCGTCTCGCTGCATTTCCCAGCCATGCGCCATTGCGATGGCCTCGATCATGGTTATCTTCGCCAATTTTCTAAGAACCGCTGTGCTTCGAAGCGCCAGGCTTCGATGGGGCAGGCTTCGTTGCGTAGGCGCGCGCGGTAGCACGCTGCGCCTGCAAATGGGTGGGCAGCGCGGCGAACAAATGATCGAACATGGTATCGGTGGAGGGCTTCGCGAGATGTAGATATTCGGTTACGGCCGCTTCGACCAGGGCCGCGGCGTCGTGCAGCAGGGCCGCTTCCTTTGCGTCGTCCCATGCGCCGGCATTCACCAGGTACTTACGGGTGCGCAGCAAGGGTTCGGTGGTCCAGGCCGTACGTACCTCGTCGTCCGAGCGATAGCGGCTGGCATCGTCCGCCGTGGTGTGGTCGCTGAGGCGATAAGTGAGCGCTTCGATTAGGCAGGGTCCGCCGCCGGTGCGCGCGGTCTCCAGCGCCCGACTCACCACGTCGCGCACGGCGAAAACGTCATTGCCGTCCACTTGGATCCCGGGGATGCCCGCGGCTATGGATTTTTGTGCCAGCGTTTGTGTCGCGGTCTGTTCCTTGAGCGGAACGGAAATGGCCCAGCCGTTATTCACGACGACGAACACCACGGGCAATTTACGCGCGCCGGCGAGATTGAGCGCTTCGTAGAAAGCGCCCTCGGAGGTGCCGCCGTCGCCGATGTAGGCGAGCGCACAGCGCGGTTCACGCTTCACTTTGAAAGCCATGGCCGCGCCGGCGGCATGCAAGGTCTGGGTGGCAATGGGCACGCACCAGGCAAAATCGTGACGAGGACCTGAGAAATCATTGCCGCTTTCGTCGCCGCCCCAGTACTTGAGGATTTCCGTCATGGTGACGCCGCGCCATAGCTGCGTGCCGAATTCTCGATAGACGGGCGCCAATACATCCTCGGGCTGCATTGCCGCACCGACGCCGATGTGCGTGGCCTCGTGGCCCAGCGAGGGCGGGTAGGTCCCGAGCTGTCCGGTGCGCTGCAGATTCACCGCCTTCGTGTCGAAGACGCGCACTCGTGTCATCGCTTCGTACATTTTCACCACTTCGTTCACGTCCTCCGCGAAACTCGGCAGACGTGCGACCAGCTTGCCCTCAGGATCGAGGACTTGGTGGTAGTCGATTTTGAACTCGGCGACAGTGGTCATGTGGGAATTATGCCATGAGCCGCCGCTCAAGGACGGTGTTGACCCGCGAGGTATTCTTGTGTCTGCATTTCGATGAGCCGGCTGGCGGCGCGCTCGAATTCGAAGCGCACACGCTCGCCTCGATACAACGATATCGGCTGCGCCGCCGCCGACACGACGATCTTCACGCCGCGATCGTACAATTCGTCGATCAACATGATGAAACGGCGCGCGGCGTTCTCGTCGGAGCCGTCGAAGACCGGAATATTGGCGATGAAAATCGTATGGTAGAGGCGCGCGAGTTCAATGTAGTCGTTCTGACTTCGCGGCCCCTGGCAAAGTTCGTTAAATTCGAACCATACCGTGCCGGCGCCCACGTTCAGAGCGTGCAGTGGTCGTCCTTCGATAGTGAGAGTTGCGGGGCCCGTGGCACCGCCGCCGGTCAGGGCGCCGAAGCGTTCCTGCAGGGCGGCTGCCGTGCCGGGAAGCGTGGAGTCCAGGTACGTGGGAGCCATCTCGAGCTGACGGAGCCGGTAATCCACACCGCCGTCCAGATGAAGCACGTCGACGTGCGCTTGGATCATGTCGATGGCCGGGAGAAAGCGCTGACGCTGCAGGCCATCTTTGTAGAGATCCTGGGGTGGAAGATTCGAGGTCGTCACCAGCGTCACGCCGCGCTGGAACAGGCCTTCGAACAGTCCGGCGAGGATCATGGCGTCACCGATGTCGGTGACGAAAAACTCGTCCAGGCAAATCACGCGGGCGCGATCCGCCACCCGCTGAGCGACGATGTCCAGGGGCTGCGCATGCTGCTTGATGGTTGCGAGTTCGGCATGCACATTGCGCATGAAGTGATAGAAATGGCTGCGCTCGGCGCCGCGGACGGTGGCAGAAAATAAATCCATGAGGAGCGTTTTTCCGCGCCCAACGCCGCCCCAGAGGTACAACCCGCGTGGCGGCGAGAGGCCGGCATCGGAGCGCCAAGGAAGGAATGAGCGCAGGCGCTGCAGAGTGCCGGACGAATCGTTGGCGCGCAGCGCGACAGCCAAGGCATCCAGTCGAAGAGCTGCGTCACGCTGGCCGCCGTCGAATTGCAGACGATGCGCCGCGACGTCTGCGTCGAGGCGCGCGGTGACTGTGTGTAATCCGCTCACGCGGGGTTTCAGCGAGCTACGAGTGGGTCAAGCAATTTGGGGTGCGAGCGAGTTTAAGTTGCGGGCTACAGGTTTTGGTAGTTGGGGCCGGAACCGCCCTCGGGGGTCGTCCAGGTGATGATCTGGTAGGGGTCCTTGATATCGCAGGCCTTGCAATGCACGCAGTTGGCCGCGTTAATTTGCAGCTTTTTACCGCCGGCATTGTCGTCGATCATTTCGTACACGCCTGCCGGACAGAAGTTCTGGCAGGGATTGCCATACTCGGTCGCGCAGCGGGTA
>Ga0302310_10003941_pt1 | contig 11327 bp, 2 predicted proteins | sample III_Palsa_N1_2_FD_200451 | JGI IMG/M metagenome (GOLD analysis project Ga0302310, IMG submission 200451) | Peat permafrost microbial communities from Stordalen Mire near Abisko, Sweden - III_Palsa_N1_2 | ecosystem: Environmental > Terrestrial > Soil > Palsa > Peat permafrost | place: Sweden... | reverse complement strand
TGGCTGCTGCATGCGATCGTTCTGCCAAATTGTGTAGTCTGCGAATTGAAAAGGCAGTTCGGGAACCGTTGGAGGGCGGTTCTCTGCGAAGGCGGCGTAGTGAGCGCCGAGTTCATCGCTAAAAATTCCAATGGACCAGCCGTCCGAAACAATGTGATGCATGGTGGCCAGCAACAGGTGCTCTTGCTCTCCCAGTTTCAAAAGGCGAGCGCGAATGAGCGGACCATTTTTCAGATCAAATCTGCGTTCGCCTTCTTGAATCGACAGGCGTTCCTCTTCCGCATCTCGTCCCGTTTGCGACAGGCGGCTTAGATCATCCAGCGGTAAAGGAATCGCAGCAGTGGCATGAACGATCTGCCGGGGCTGTCCGTCGATCAGCGAAAATGTGGTACGAAGAATTTCGTGGCGGCCAACGATTTCGTTAAGGGCCCGTCCCAGCGTCGAAACATCCAGGCGCCCATGGATACGAAAACGAACCGCAATATTCCAAGCAGGGTTGCCGCGTTCGAGCTGATCCAGAAACCAGAACGTCTGCTGTGCAATGGTCGTAGGGAAACAGTATTGCTCTTCGCCGAGAGTACCAACGGATTCAAGCACTGGTATGGAAACCCGAGACGGATTGTTTTTTGTTTCCATAGCTATATCGAACGAGTGGTTGCAGGGTGCATGCGGTATTGTTCGCGCGGAGCACGCCTGATTTCTGAATCTCTGGGCGCCGATCCATCGGCAGCGTCGACTTCAGCAGTAATTGCGGCGACGGTTTGCAAACGCAGGACATGTTGCGGAGACATCACGATGCCGGCGCGCCCGGCTCGCGCAATAATTTGAAATAAATGAATGGAATCAGCGCCCAAGTCGAACAAACTGTCGAGGACGCTCACGCGGTCCAGATGCAGCACCTCGGCACAAATAGCCGCTAATTTCTCTTCTCGAGGATTTCGAGGCGCGACGAAAGCCTCTCGCGAGCCGGCGTTCTCCGAATCCGGAGCGGGAAGCGCTTTACGGTCGATTTTTCCATTCGGCGTGCGCGGCAGTTCTGGCAAGAAAACGAACACGGACGGAATCATATAATCCGGCAGTGAACGCCCGACAAAACTGCGCATGTCTGCAGGGAGCGGTTTGCGAGATTCGTCCGCAACGACATAAGCGACAAGCTGCTTCACTCCACGTTCGTCTTCGCGCGCAAGGACGACCGATTCGCGAATCCCCGGAACTTTCGCGAGCGCGCATTCAATTTCTCCCAGTTCGATGCGGAAGCCACGGACTTTGACTTGATTGTCAAGGCGGCCGAGAAATTCAAGATGACCATTTGTCCGGTAACGGACGAGATCGCCGGTTTTGTAGAGCCTCTGATTCGTCGTTTCGCTGAATGGATCGGGCACAAAGCGCTCGGCAGTCAGCTCGGGACGCTTGAAATAGCCGCGGGCCACACCGTCACCGCCGATGTGAAGTTCGCCCGGAACGCCGATCGGAAGCGGCTGGTTCTGTTTATCTAAAACATACAATTGAGTGTTCTGGATCGGCGGCCCGATTGTAACGGGACCTGCACCGGATTCCACGCGCGACGTCGAGGACCAAATTGTGGTTTCCGTGGGGCCGTACATGTTCCAAACCTCTCCGCAAGAAACGAGTTGGTTCGCGAGTTCGCGTGGAAGGGCTTCGCCGCCGCAAAGGATCTTCAGAGTTGGCGTGCCGTTCCATCCTGCTTCGAGCATCAGCCGCCACGTTGCAGGAGTGGCCTGCATCACAGTAGCGCCAGACGTGCGGGCAAGCTTCAGGAGCAAGCTTCCATCCACCGTGGTCTCTTTACCTGCGAGGACTACTTGTGCGCCGACAACGAGCGGCAAGAAAAGTTCGAGGCCCGCGATATCGAAGGAAAGCGTGGTGACGGCTAACAGGCGATCGCGCGCGGCAAGGCCAGGCTTCTTAGCCATCGAGCTCAGGAGATTAACTACATTTTGATGCGTGACCTCGACACCCTTGGGTTTACCGGTCGAGCCGGAAGTGTAGATAGTGTAAGCAAGCGCTTCGGGACTGACAGCGACATTAGGATTGGTGGATTGCTCGCGCTCGATAAGGGACCAATCGCGATCGAGGCAGACTACGCGCGCCTCGGGCAGACCGGACATTTGCTTGGCTTGAGTCAACAGCAGCGGCACAGCGGCTTCACCAAGGATGAACGAGAGGCGTTCTGCCGGGTAAGACGGGTCAAGAGGCAGATAAGCAGCGCCTGCTTTCCAAATCCCCAGTAAGCCGACCATCATTTCAAGCGCGCGATCTACGGAAATTCCAATGAGCGCACCAGGCTTGACGCCGAGCTTGATCAAATACCGCGCGAGCTGATTCGCGCGACGATCGAGTTCCGAATACGTAAGAGTCTGACCTTCGCATGCTACAGCTACAGCCTCGGGTGAACGCAGCGACTGTTCCTCAATGAGCTGGTGAACGCATTTTGACCGCGGATATTCTGCTGCGGTGGCGTTCCACCCGACCAGTATCTGGGATCGCTCACCATCGGTCAGGATTGGAAGCAGATCTACAATTTGATTTGAGTCCGTGGCGATGCCTTGCAAGAGAGTTTCGAAGTGGCGCATCCAGCGGCCGACGGTTTCCCGATCGAAGAGTTCTGAGTTGTAGTCGCAATCCATTGAAAGACCGTGCTCAGATTCGACGATGTTCAGGAAGAGATCGAAATTCACGGCGGCTTTCGGATTTGAGTCCACTTCGACTTTCAATCCAAGAAAGTCCAGGCCCGTTCCTACTTTTTCGAGATTGAACTGAACTTCGACGAGCGGCAGGCGGCTGGGATCGCGCCGGAGCTTCAGTTTGCGCACGAGCGTGCCGTAGGTATAGGTCTGGTTTTCGTAAGCGTCGAGCAAAGTGCGTTTCAATTGTTGCAGTAACTCCGATGCTTTTTGCTTCTCCGGCATACGCGCTCGAACAGGCAGGAAGTTGACACAGTGGCCGACAAGATTTCCATCATCGAGAAGCGACTGTCCCGCGGTGGGGATTCCGATCACGATATCGTCCTGCGCAGTCAGGCGGTGGAGCAACGTGGCAAAACCCGTGAGCAACGTGACGAACAGCGTGCAGCCCTGTTGCGCTCCGGCCTTCTTGATCTGCTTGTATGTCGCGGCGTCGATGAACGCGCGAACCGTAGAACCTTCAAACGACTTCACTGCCGGACGCGGCCTGTCAGTCGGAAGATTGAGAACCGGGGGAAGCTGCTCGAATTGCTTGAGCCAATACGATTCGACCAAAGCTAATTCAGCAGACACTGGAGCGCTTGATTGTGTTCGGGCATATTCGCTGAACTGAACCGCAGCGGGGAGCGCGGCGTTGGCGCCTTTAAGCCGGGCGGAATAAAGTTTGCTCAAGTCATCTAGCAGGACGTTTGTGGACCAGCCGTCACAGACTATGTGGTGACTAGTGACGATTAGCGCGTGAACTTGCGGATCCAAATGGAACAAACGCATACGAACCAGCGGGCCACGAGATAAATCAAACGGCGTGTTGGCTTCTTCCGCAGTCGCGGCTTCCAGGCGAGCTTCGCGTTCGGGCGGAGCCAGGGCAGAAAGATCCGTGACCGGAATATCCAGCGGAAGCTGGGGTGCAAAATGCAACGATGACCCATCCGCGGCTACGATCGCGCGCAATGCGTCGTGCCGGTTTATCAGTTCTTGCAACGATACCCGCAAAGCCGACTCATCGAGAGAGCCTTGCATGCGGAGTGTGAAGGATTCGTTGTAGGCGCAGGAAGCTTGCTTACCAAGCTGATCTGAAAGCCAGACTTCACGCTGCGATTCGGTAAGGGGTGCGTCGGAAACGACAGCGGACGGCATTCCTGTTGCGGTGAGCACTCCGCCCGATGCAACTTCGTGAGTGTCCGGTCGCGGCGTTGCCGACGGCGGGGAAAAGAAACCGCCCTCCTGCATTTCGACAGCGCTTTCTTTGAACGCGCGAATCACTTTCTCGATGTCTTCGTCGGTGTGCGTGGTAGTCAGGAAAACCGGGAACCCTTCGAGCAGATGAATTCCCTTCAAGCGCAAATAGTAGTAGAAGAGGCTGGCAAAGCGTTCTTCGCCGGGGAAGCTGAAGTAGCAAACGCTTTTAAAATTTGCCAGACGTGTAGGAATGCCTTTTTGTTCGAAAAACTCGTTGATGACGCCAACCATATGCTGCATCCGGTTGCTGACCCGTTCCTGCAGCTCGGGCCCTTCCGCTTTGAGATGTTGCAGCACGGCCTTTACCGCTGCGAGCGCCAGCGGATGACGCACGAAAGTGCCGGCAAAGAATGTGACGCCGACTTCGGGGAAGGAATCATCGCCGAAATGCCAGGCCCCGCCGTCGAGCGCGTCCATAAACTGCGCTTTGCCGGCAAGAATACCGATGGGCATTCCGCCTGCGACAACCTTTCCGTAGGTGGCCAGGTCGGCCCGAATTCCGAAGAGCGCCTGACATCCGCCAGGATGCGTCCGGAAACCGGTGACGACTTCATCGAAAATCAGGGCGGTGCCAGACTGCTCAGTAATTTTGCGAATTTCCTTCAAGTATTCGGGGAGAACCATCTCGGGATGGCGACTCTGAACCGGTTCCACAAGAACCGCCGCGAGGTCTTTGGCGTTTTGGCGAATTAATTCCAGAGCTTCGGGTGTGCCGTAATCAAGCACGAGAATGTTGTCGACTTTCTCTTGAGGTATGCCCGGCGCTACTGGCGAGGAATGCGGTACACCGCCGCGCTTAAATCCTTTTACCAGCACTTCGTCAAACATGCCGTGATAGGCATTCGCGAATAGGGCTACTTTTTTCCGTCCGGTCACCGTGCGCGCGACGCGCAAGGCGGCCATCACCGCTTCCGAACCGGTGTTGCAAAAAGTCATGCGCTCATTGCCGGTCATGTCGCAAAACATTTTGGCGACTTCGCCGGCGAGCGGGGTCTGAGGGCCGATTTCGAAGCCTTTCTTTAGTTGGGCTTCAATCGCGGCGGTAACAAAGGCTGGACGGTGTCCGAGGAAAATCGGACCGAAGCCGTTCAGCACATCCACGTATTCGTTGCCGTCCAAATCCCACAGGTGAGGGCCTTCCGACCGATCCGTGACGATGGGATAGACGATTTCTTTCCACTGCGAGCGGAAGCCTGCAACCACTCTCGGATCAGCGAGCGGCTGGCGATGTTCTTCGGTGAAACTCTTGGACTTGGCGGTCCGCTTCGAGTATCGCTCGACAAGTGACTGGAGACTTTCTTTCTGCCGCTGCGTGAGCTCGCCCGAAACTCCCTTTTGTGGTGGCTTGTACGGACCGAAGGGCTTAAATTCCTCTTTTGGACTTTCCACCGGCACGGGAGGCAGTGCGTTCGACACCAATGCTGCGGTCTGCGATGAGGATGGGCTGGCAGACGGTTTGGACAAGGCCGAAATTGCAGCCGAGGGAACTTGCGAAGAACCGCGCAAAGCATCGAGCTGTTTGGCAAATAGCTGGTTCATGGCTTCGAGCTGCTCGCGCACCAAGCGCTCTGCGGGAGAACCGGCCGGAAACACGGAATCAACATTCGCACTTCTCGAGGTCAATCCTGCTCCTGTGGCTGTAGATGATGTTGCGACCGGAGCAGAAGGAACGGCAGCCGGTACGGGCTCGGCAAACGCATCGGCTGGGAGCTTTTCGTCCACATATGCCGTCAACGCGTCCAATGTGGATTGATCGCCGAGTAGCTGCCGGAACGTAATCTTCAAGTTAAATTTGTTTTGCAGCCCTTGCGTAACCTGCGTGAGGAAAAGCGAATCAAAACCCATCTCGAGGAACGTAGTTGAAGCATCGGCTTGCGAAATCTGTACGCCGGAGAGCTCTTCGAAGAGTTCGGCAAGAATTGCGCGAATTCTGTTAGTGCGGCTTGGAGCATTTGCGGCAGCCGCCTGGGGTTGTGTGTTGGCGTTCACTGGTGCTTTTTCCTCCGTCGCAGGAATTCCGACGAAACTTGGTTGATCCGTTTGCGCTGCAGTGTGTTCCTGCTGGAGAGACGCATTAGCCGCTGGCGCATCCAGCCAGAAGAGTTTTCGTTCGAATGGATAAGTCGGTAAGGAGATGCGCTGCCGCTGTTCTCCTGCGTGCACGGCCCGCCAATCCGGGCGCACTCCAGCCAGCCACAGCGAGCCGAGTGCGTTCATCAGATTCGGAGCGTCACCTTCACCCGAATAGCCATCGGAAAGGGAAGAGACAATCACTTGCTCGCCGCTTGGTTTGGCCGAGGGTCCTGCGTGCTGACGTGCGAGCGTGCTCAGCACATTCCCGGGGCCAACTTCCAGCAGGACCGCGTTCGGATTCTTGCGCAGCTCCGACACACCGGCAGAAAACTGCACCGCTTGCCGGAAATGGCGAGCCCAGTAGGACGGGTCCGTCGCTTCCTGCGGTGTGATCCACTTGCCAGTGACGCCGGAAACGTAGGGAATCTTCGGCGCATGCAGACGCACTTGCGCAACACGCGCGGTAAACGGCTCGATGAGCGGATCCATCATGGCCGAATGAAAGGCGTGCGAAGTCACGAGGCGCCGGCAGGCAATTCCCTGGCGGCCCAATTCTTGCTCGAATTTCTCCAACGCGTCGAATGGCCCGGCAACGACGCAAAGGCTTGGGGCATTCACTGCGGCGAGTGCAAGCTCGCCAGTTAACCGCGCGCGCACTTCCGACTCAGGCATGCGCACGGAGAGCATTCCTCCCGCAGGCACTTCCTGCATCATCCGGCCACGCGCGGCTACCAAGCTCAGCGCATCTTCCAGCGAGAAAATACCGGCGAGACAAGCCGCGACAAATTCACCGATGCTGTGTCCCAGCATGGCTTGCGGCCGAATTCCCCAGCTCATCCAGAGCTGGGTCAGCGCGTACTCGATGGTGAAAATAGCAGGCTGCGCGACGATGGTTTCGGTCACGCGGCGCTTGGCTTCCTCAGTGGCTCCATCGGGCGGATAGAGCAACGTGCGCAGGTCAGCGCCGAGATGCGGCAGAAGAATCTTCGAGCAGCGATCGACGGCTTCGCGGAAAACCGGCTCGGTATCATAAATTTCGCGCGCCATGTTCGGGTGCTGCGAGCCTTGACCCGGAAACAGAAAATAAACCTCGGGCTTTTCGCTGGGGCGAAGCCGCGTTTGCATGCGCTTGCGGTCCTTCTGCGTTAGCGCAGCGATCGCCTCGGTAACATCGCGTGCCACTACAGTGCGTCGGCAAGGAAAGGCGCGGCGGCCGGCTTGGAGCGTCCAAGCGGCATCTGCGAAGTTCACGTCCGAGTGAGTCTTAAAATATTCAGCAAGATTCTCAGTGGCACGATCCAGTGAAGCTTCTGAACGCGCCGAAAGGGTAAGAAGTTGCACAGAACGCGCGGAAGCAGGCGAACGGCGTTCGGGCGCTTGTTCGATAACGACGTGAGCGTTGGTTCCTCCGACGCCGAATGCACTGACGCCGGCCCGCCGAGGCGTGCTCTGCGATTTCCATTCCTTGCGCTTTGAATTGACGTAGAAAGGACTGTGTTCCAGATCGAATTGTGGATTCGGTCCATTGAAGTGAAGGGTTGGCGGAAAGATTCCATGGCGCACGATGTGGGCTGCGTGGATCAAACCGGTTACGCCGGCAGCAATGTCCAGGTGCCCAACATTTGTCTTCGCGGTGCCGACGGCGCAGAACTCTTGGTTTTTCGTGTGCGCATGAAACGCCTGCGTGAGCGCAGCCAGTTCGATGGGATCGCCAAGCGGCGTGCCGGTGCCGTGCGCCTCAATGTAACCGATGGTTTCGGGGTTCACCCCGGCCGCTTCGTGGGCCAGCGCAATGACGCGCGCCTGTCCTTCCACACTGGGCGCCGTGTAACCAACTTTCGCCGAACCGTCGTTGTTCGCAGCAAAACCGCGAATGACGGCATAGATTTGATCGCCATCGCGAACCGCATCTTCCAGCCGCTTCAGCAGCACGACGGCAACTCCACTTCCGAAAACGGTTCCTTGCGCGTCTGCGCTGAATGTGCGGCAGTGGCCGTCCGGCGAAACCATGCCGCCGTCCTGATAATACGAGCCGCGCTTTTGGGGGAACGTGATCGAGCTGCCTCCGGCTAGCGCCATATCGCTCTGGTAAGTGAGCAGCGACTGGCAAGCTTGCGTGACGGCCATCAGCGAGGTGGAGCAGCCCGACACCATGGTGAAACTGGGGCCGCGGAGATTCAGTTTGTAGGAAACGCGCGTGCAGAGGAAATCGGGATTGTTCCCCATCATCTCCGGATAGCTTCCCACTTGGTAGCCGCCGGAATACTTAGCAATGAAGCCTGGGTTGGTGCAGAGGCGGGTAAGGAAATACGTGCTCTGGCTGCTGCCTGCGAAGACGCCGATGGGACCCGGGTATATCGAAGGGTCGTAACCGGCATCTTCGAAAGCTTGCCAACAGGATTCAAGGAAGAGGCGTTGTTGCGGGTCCATCAATTCCGCGTCACGGGGAAGGATGCCGAAGAATTCCGCGTCGAAGAGACCGACATCTTCGAGAACCGACCGGGCACGAACGTAATTCGGATCTCTCGACAATTCGGCTGCGTTTGGAACTTCCAGCTCCTCCACTCGAAAATGAGAAATTGCTTCGACGCCGTTGAGCTGGTTTCGCCAGAACTCGGCGACGCTTTGCGCACCGGGAAAGCGGCCGGCCATACCGATGATTGCGACGCCCTCCAGGAGAGGGCTTTGATTATCGCGCGAGCTCACGAGGCACCGCCATCGTGACGTTCGCGCTTTCGAGCAAAAGCCTCGCGCTGCTTCTGCGCCTGCTGGCGCACGCCTGAAAAAGAGTGTTCCGCCGTGGTGTCGTCGCGCAGGTGCTTGCCCAGTGTTCGAACCGTGGTGTATTCGAACAAGTCAGTCACCGGAATTTCAATGTTCAGCAGCTTCTGCAGATTTGAGTGAACCGCAACCAGCAGTAATGAATCGCCGCCGATGTCGAAGAAATTATCGTCAAGCCCGACACGCTCCACACGCAGCACCCTGCGCCACAGATCCAACACCGTCTGATCAATCTCATTCGCCGGGGCCTCGGCGGAGGAGCTATCCGCAGCACCAAATACCGGGGCCGGCAGAGCGGAGCGGTCCACTTTTCCGTTGGTTGAAAGAGGCAAGGACTCTAACGCAACGAAAAGCGAAGGCACCATGTACTGAGGTAACTTTCCCTGGAGAAATTGGCGAAGTTCGCGCGGAGCTGGTCCACCCTCAGACGAACAAGCATAGTAAGCAATCAGGCGCTTCGTGCCGTTTTCATCGGTTTGAGCCACGACGGAGACATGCTTCACGCCCGGGTGCATGGTCAAAACGGTTTCGATTTCGCCTGGCTCGATGCGGTGGCCCAGAATTTTTACTTGGTTATCGATTCGGCCGAGAAACTCTACATTGCCGTCTTCGGTCCAACGAGCGAGATCTCCCGTGCGATACATTCGTTCGTTAGGATTGGCTGCGAAAGGATCCGGCAGGAATTTTTCTGTGGTCTCACTCGCGTTGTTTAAATACCCGCGTGCGACACCATCGCCGGCAGTGTAGATTTCGCCGGCTTTTCCGACCGGCACGATGCGCAGCATTTCGTCCAGAATGTAGACACGCGCATTCGAGATTGGACGGCCGATTGGAATCGAAATGAATGACGCATGATCCTTGGGTACTTGGTAGAACGTACTGAACGTAGTGTTTTCAGTCGGTCCGTACACGTGATAGAGGGCGCAATTTGGCAGTTGTTCGTGCACCAATCGAAAATGGCGAGGGGAAACAAACTCACCACCAGTGAAAAGTTGACGAACAGGTATAAGGTCTTCGAGGCGTTGATCCACCATAAGATTGAAAAACGCAGTGGTGAGAAACAAAGTCGTGACACCGTTTTCGCGTAGTACGCGGCCCAGCTCGTCGAGCGAAGTGGCACGCGGCGGCGTCACAACCAAACGCCCACCGTTCAATAAGGGGCCCCAAATTTCAAACGTGGAAGCGTCGAAAGCAACTGGAGCGAACAGAATGAAAACTTCCTCGGGGCCGAACCTGCAGTAGTTCGTGTTCCGGACGAGGCGAATAATAGCGCGGTTTTCGATCATCACGCCCTTCGGCCTGCCCGTCGACCCGGATGTGTACATAACGTAAGCGAGGCTTTCCGGGCCGCCGATAGATACCGGATTCGAGTCATCACCGGAAGATGACGCGTCATCGAGACCGTCAATACACAGTAAAGAAGTGCCGATTCCTTTAAAAACTGTCGATGTGAAGGACTTCTGCGTGAGTATTACCTTGAGATTCGTGTCTTCGAGCATCAGATCAAAGCGCTCTTTGGGATATGAAGGATCGAGCGGGACATACGCACCACCGGCCTTCAGTATGGCGACCAGAGCAACGATGAGTTCGAGAGAGCGATCAATGCAGCACCCAACCATGATTTGTTCGCGAACGCCCATGCGACGGAGCTGATGTGCCAAGCGGTTTGCCCGGACGTTCAGTTCATGATAGGTGAGCCGCTGCTTCCCAAATACCACCGCGACACTGTCAGGTTGCACTGAGACGATCTGTTCAAAGAGCTGAGCGACGGTCTTGTTCCTTGGGTATTCGGAGCGAGTGGCGTTCCAGGTCTGAAACGGCTCCGGGAGTTTATCAGCCCCGGTTTCTCCATTTGCTACGCTCGCGATTTTTTGAGATTCGAATTTCATACAAAGCGTCTCGCCGAATAGAAGAACATAGAAAAACTACGGCAGAAGGATCTCCTTCTCTCCAAACAGTCGTTCCGCGGTGATGCCGCGCTTGCGGCAGGTCTCAATTAAACGGTTGGACTGAACGATCGGATTCGATTTCTCAGTGTACTTAATGCTGGAAATGTAGTTCAACCAAGGTTCTTGACCCATGGCGTAGACGTAAACCTCTTTGCAATGGAATTGCTCCACCATGGCCATGGCGCGCTCGAAATTTGATCCGGCCAAGCGCCGCGACTGATCCTTGGGACGGTCCAGCCGCTGTGTGAGCAGCGGGCCATAAATCCAGGAAACCGGAGCGCCGTCGCATTCCATTCCCACAAAAAATGCGTCCACGTCACCTATTTCACGCTGGATGTGCTCGTACATTTTAGGGGAAATGTTGCACGAGTCCGCGGCGAAGAGCAGTTTGTGATCGTCCACTCGCAGCAAGTATGCGGATTTGGTCATGACGTTCAGATCGCCATGCTCGCCAAGGAATGGAATAGCGGTGATCGAACCGCGCTCAAATGGGACCTGTTCCATTTCCGAAATTTCGATCACATTCTTAAATCCGCACTGCTTCAGCAGCAGTTTCAGCGAAGGATCTTGCAACGCTCCC
>Ga0302310_10003940_pt1 | contig 11328 bp, 4 predicted proteins | sample III_Palsa_N1_2_FD_200451 | JGI IMG/M metagenome (GOLD analysis project Ga0302310, IMG submission 200451) | Peat permafrost microbial communities from Stordalen Mire near Abisko, Sweden - III_Palsa_N1_2 | ecosystem: Environmental > Terrestrial > Soil > Palsa > Peat permafrost | place: Sweden... | reverse complement strand
ATTGAAGGAGATAAGCGAAGTGGTGAGGGTCTGGGCGTCGAGGCGCTCGACGACTGCATAGTTCCAGTCGAGATCGGGGGCCGATAGAACAAGGTCGTTGGTGGCCTGGAAGATGCTGTTGGAGCCGGTAAGCGCTTCACCCAGCGACGATCCGCCTTTGGTGGCGGGGGTCGCGCCGTTGGCAACGGCGTTGTCCGTAGTCTGGGTAGTGCTGTTGCCGCGGAGCGCAAGTGAACCTGTGCTTTGCGGTGCGTAGTCTGGAGTGGTGTTGCCCATCAGATTGCGGCGGCGATAGTACTCGCGGGTGATGAGCTGATCGCGCGAGGGGACGAGGTCGCTGACCCGCATGCCGGAATGCCATACGTAGCGGCCCGGCGTGGTCACGTTGCCGCGCAGCGTCACGGCATCGTTATAGCGATTCACAATCGGGTTGACGAAGAGAATATCGCCGGCAGCTAGCACCACTTCCGTGTTGCGTGGCACGTCGACGATGCTGCGCATGGTGTGCTCGAAGATGCGCTCGAGCCGAACCTGGTTGCCGAGCGCGATGCTGGTTTCCCCGCCTGCCAGGGTCATCAGCTGGCTCGCTGTCGTGCCGGGCGTGATCTCGTAGATGGCGGGGTTATTGATGCTGCCGGCGATCGCAACCTGCTCGCCGACCGGCGGAATGAAGATCACATCGCCGGGCTGCAGCGGAACGTCCTTCGACTTGTCTCCCTTGAGCAACAGGTCGTAGAGGTCGAAGTGGACGACGGTGGTGCTGCCGCTGCCGTCGGTCCGCTTGAGTTGGATATCGCGCATGGAGCCCTGGGCGAGTGGGCCGCCGGAAGCGAAGACCGCGTTCAGCAACGTGCTGAGAGAACTGACGGTATAGGCTCCCGGACGTCGCGCATCGCCGGTCACATAAACCTGAATCGACCGAAGCTGCCCGAGGTTTACCGTGACGTCGAAGTTGCGATAGACGCGATCGAGCTGGCTCTTGATGAAGCCGGCGAGCTGGTCGTAGCGGACGCCCGCGACGTGCAGCGTGCCGACGGATGGAAAGGCGATATTGCCGGTGCGATCGACCGTGAAGCTGCCCTGCTGATTGATCTGGCCGAATACCTGGATGCGGAGCTCATCGCCGGGCCCGATGACATAGTCGGCGCCGACGGGGATGTCGTTCAGATGCGCGAAGGTATCGGGGACATTCGTAAAGAGATCGGCGCCGAAGATGGGGAGCGAACTGCCGATGGAGTCGACGACGAGCCGCTGGAACTCGGTGGGCGGTTGCTGGATGGCCTCGGGCCTTGATTCCCTGCGGTCCTGAGTGTCGTCAGCTGCGCGACGATCGTTGGGGGTCGAGTTAGTTTGCTGCCTCTCCGTGGTGCCGGTGGCTGGGGTGGCTGCGATCGGTGTCGCGATTTGCGCCGGAGTTATTGGAGGAGGAGTTACTTGTGCCGGGGTTTGGGCGGACGCATTTGAGGCGAGCAGAAGCAACAAGGATGCAAGGAGGGGGAGCGAGAGGAGTCCGCGCCGGGCGAACTGACGGGAGAGGCGATACTTCAAAACCAAGTTCACGACCAATGCGTTCCTGTTCTGCCAGCTTCCCTCGGGAAAAGTTGGCATGGGCATTTTGCACGCACCCGAAGGCAACAGCCTCCGGTTAGTCTACAGAAACTTGTCAGTTTCCCACCATGCCGTGTGCAACAGCGTTACCCGGAGCGTAACCCTCTTGGCTTGATATAGATGAAGCCGTGAAGAGGCTTGATTTCGCTGGCTATGCGAGTTCCCAGGACGTCAAAAGGGCTATGCCTATTGAAGAAAAATGAAAAAATTGTCGTGTTGCATGTAAATTTTTCGTGATTTCGGGTTACATTGAATCCAAGAGTGCAACAAGTTCGTCACTTGTTGCGGCCACAATTACATTCCCAGTAGTGTTCGCGGTCGCTTTCGAGCTGTCAGCGTAGTGGTGTATCCGTACCTCCGCAGTCGCTGAACCCGTGCAGTCGCCGTACTCGTTTTGGCCCCGATCACTTTTTCATCGGTTTTGTCTCGCAGGAATCACCTCACATAGCCACACCCCGGCAATTGATCTGTTCGTGTATCAGGAGAAGAACCTCATGAAATCCGACTTGCAAAACTGTTATATCAATGGTGTGTCCCGCCGGTCGTTCCTACGGACACTTGGAGCAGCCAGCGCGGCTGCGGCAGCACTTCCTGCGATGGCTTACGGTCAGGCGCAGCAGGCAGCAGGCCGACGCCAGGGCGGCGGTGGTATGTCCGACATGGGCGAGCGCGTGCCGCTTGGGCCGGATGTCGTGATCATTAGCTCCAACGAGAATCCTCTCGGACCAGCTCAGTCGGCGTTGACCGCTTTGTGCGCAACGGCTCCGATGGGCGGCCGCTACCACCAGGAAGAGTCGCAGAAGACAATCACCGTATTCAATGACGCCTTCGGCCTGAAGCGTGGCTATTCGGCGCTGTTCCCCGGATCGGGCGGTCCTCTGGATCTGGCCCTGATGTCCAACATTGGACCGGACAAGCCGCTCGTTATGGGCGACCCGAGCTATGAGCAGGGCACCCGCGCCGCCATGACGATGAAGGCTCCGCTATTTTCCGTGCCGCTGACCAAGACCTATGCGCATGATGTCAAGGCGATGCTGGCGGCGCACCCGTCGCCCGGCGCCTACTACATCGTGAACCCGAACAATCCGACCGGCACGATGACCTCGAAGGAAGATATCGCGTGGTTGATCGAGAACAAGCCCAAGGGTTCGGTCGTCATCATCGACGAAGCGTATCACCACTTCTCGACCGACGAGACCAGCATCGGTTTTGTGGCGCAGGATAAAGACGTTATCGTCATGCGGACGTTCTCCAAGATCTACGGCATGGCCGGCATTCGCGCTGGCTTCGCGGTAGGTCGCCCGGACCTGCTGCAGAAGTTCCAGACTGTTGCCCCCGCTGGCCGCAGCCTTGCCAGCATCTCGATTGTCAGCGCTGCGGCTGCACGCGCCAGCTTGACGGACAAGGATCTGGTTCCGCTGCGCCGCAAGATCAACGGCGACATCCGCGAAGAGACGCTGGCTTTCATGACCAAGAAGGGTTACAAGATTCTTCCTGGCTCGCAGGCGAACTTCTTCATGGTCGACGTAGGTCGTCCGGGTGCCGAGTTCCACAAGGCAATGCTCGAAGAGAAGATCTCGATCGGCCGCACGTGGCCCTCGCTGCCGAACATGGTTCGCGTCACCGTCGGCACCAAGGACGAGATGGCGAAGTTCCAGACAGCGTTCGTAAAGTGCATGGATAAGAAGCCTGATACCGCCAACGGCGCAGCATCGCTGCACCTGCCCGAGTATCACATTCCGTCCGAACTGTATCGCGGCGAGTCGATTGCCTAAGCCGTCTCCGGCCATCGGTATTTGCTGCTAGCAGTCCCTGTGTAAGAGAGTCCAGCCTCGCCATGAATTTGGCGGGGCTGTCCTTTTTCCAGCAGCACCCCCGGCCGGTAAGTCATTCGCACTAATCCAGATTATCCGCGCTAAATTGATTGGCTTCATTCGACTTGCTGTCAATTAAACATGAAAGCCAGCGAAATATTGTTGACATCACAACTTGCATTCGATAGCCTTGACTCATTACCAAAAAGCAATGTGTCACTGCCGTGAATTCCTGAATAAATTTCAGGGTCATGTCCGAAGTGTATCCAGATGTTTCCCGCATTGGTAACCCCTCGAATCGGGATGCAATATCCCGAGAATGTAACTCGAACTCGCAACCGAGTTCCCCATTGATGGCTTGGCTCCCTGCCCGATCTTCAGACGTCATAACTAATCGAATTGCCGTAAATCGAACTAGCCGCTTGGAGGCTGTACCCGATGGACAGCACCACCGCATCTTATTTGCGATCGATGAACCGTCGAAGATTTCTGCACGGCTCAGGTGCGCTCGCAAGCCTGGGAGTTCTTGGTTTAGCGGGTTGCGCCCCGCCGAAGAGTAGCTCGGTTGCAGCGGTGGTTACTGCTCCTCCGCTGCCCTTGTACGATGAATACACGCCGCTTGTGCCGATTCGCGCACACACGGATCGTATCTTCCGGATCACTGTTTGCTTGCGACCGTTCCGCGCGGCGGGGCCCCGCCGGGATGTCGAGAAGGTTGGCGACAAGACCGTCGTGCATAACTATGGACATGGCGGCAGTGGGTGGTCGCTCTCGTGGGGCTCTGCAACTGTCGCGACGAAGAGTGCGATGGCTGCGGCTGAAGGATCGCCCGAGATCGCCGTGCTGGGAGCGGGTGCTATCGGACTTACTTCTGCGACTATGTTGCAGCGCGCGGGCGCCAAAGTGACGATCTATGCCAAGGAGCGCGCGCCGTTTACGCGCAGTTCGCGGGCCACGGGCAGCTGGACGCCGGACTCGCGTGTAGCGCTGGCATCGGCAGTATCGCCCACCTTTGCGGCGGAGTGGGAGGAGATGGCGCGTGCATCGTTCTTCATGTATCAGAGCTACTACGGAATGCCCGGTACGCCAGTTGAGTGGACCGATCGGTGGTCGTTGAGTGATACGCAGCGTGTAGCCCCTACCCCTGGCGCAGCGGTTGACCCCAATATTCGCACCGACCGTCCCGCCCCCCAACATGACTTCATTCATCTCAATAGCCGCATCGCCGATCTGACTCCGCGGTCTATTGTCATGCCTCCGGGTTCGACTCCTTTTCCGACTCCGTATGTAACTCGTAGTTCGTCCATGACGTTCAATGTCGCGGACTACTCTCGGCAGTTACTTACAGATTTTTTGATCTACGGCGGAAAGATTGAGACGCGCGAGTTTCATTCGCCGCAGGAGTTGACCCAACTTTCGCAGAAGGTCATTGTCAATTGCCCTGGTTACGGCGGAAGAGCGCTGTGGGGTGATGAGTCGATCGTTCCGGTGCGCGGCCAGATAGCCTGGCTGATTCCGCAGGAGGGCGCTCAATACGGTCTTAACTATAAGGGTCTCAGCATGTTGTCGCGTCGCGACGGCATTGTGATGCAGTACTCAAAAGGAGGCGAAGATGAAGGCTGGAACGACACCAACGAAGCCCCGGACCGCGCCTATGCCGAAGAAGGCATTAATGTTCTTGCCGAGATGTACAGCCGAATGGCGGCAATGAAGAAGAAGTCCGCCTGATTTTCCGGTATCGACTTACCGCCTTGCCGTAATTGCGGAAGTTGCGCCAATGCTGCACTTGCTAACTGGCCTTTCTCTCCCGCCGAGTTACCGGGCCTTACTACAGGTTTAGTTTCCCTCGATGTCTGTTTCCAGAACGGCGCGCAACCGCAAGGTGCGCAGCTATCAACCACTTGTTGTCTTAAATGCTGTTTTTCGGAGGCGTAGATATGAAAGCTATTCAGTCACGGCTATTTTACTTCCTGGCGTTTTTATTTTCTCTGCTCATCAGTTATTCCACCGTGCAAGCCCAGACGAACTACGGCTCGCTTCGCGGCGAGGTCAAGGACTCGCAAGGTGGAAGCATTCCAAGCGCTCAGGTCACGCTCACGAATGAGGAGACGAAACTAACCCATACCGAGGTGACCAATGCCACGGGCATTTACGACTTTGGCGCGGTCGACCCCGGGACCTATAAAGTGACCATCGCCATGGACAACTTTAAAACGTCTGAAACTACCGGCAACGTCGTCAGCCTGGGCGCAACCACCACGGTAGACGCCGTGCTGGTGGTCGGCGCAAAGGGTGACGTTATCGAGGTGAAAGCCGACAGTGTCACGCTGAATACCGCGAATGCCACGGCGGAGCAGGTCTTCACCGGGCAGCAGATCCAGGATCTTCCCAACCTCGGCCGCGATCCCTTCATGTTCGCGCAGTTTGACGCCAACGTCGTCACCCTCGGCGATCCTCGCTATGTGCGCGCTGAGGATTCATCGGGTATTTCGGACGTGTCGCTGGGCGGCGCTCCAGGCAATACGAATACCTACGTCGTTGACGGTATTCCTGTCTCGACCTCTTCGGGCGGCGCTACCTTTGTCGTCTCACCCGACGCCATCAGCGAAGTCAAAATCCAGGCGGATACCTTCGACGCAGAGATCGGTCGGACTGGCGGTGGTGTCTTCAACAACACGCTCAAGGTCGGCTCCTCGTCGTATCACGGTGAACTCTACGGCGAGACCCGCCAGACACCCTGGTCGGCCAATGTGTGGTTCAACCCCAGCAAGGCCGCAACCCCGACCGACGCGACCTATCTGTATTCGGCCGCGATCGGTGGCCCGCTTGTGCCGCCAGCCTTAAAGGGCAAGTTGAAGTGGCTGGATAACACGTTTTTCTGGCTGACCGAGGAAGGATATCGGCAAGGCCAGCCCATCAGCGGCTCTACGTCAAACTACTATGTGCCGACGCTCGCCGAGCGTACCGGAGACTTCAGCGCCGATGGCGCGCTCTACGATCCCACCGTGAGTGGGCGCACTGCGACGTTTGCTTCGGAGTGCCAGGGCCACAATGTCATCCCCGGCAGCCCCGCCGATAAAGGCTACTGCGGCGGCACCAACTTCTTCAACGGCATCGGTTTCTCGATGGCAAGTGCCTTCCCCGCGCCTCTTGGACCCTACGCCAACAATACTTACGCACAGTCCACGGCTCAGGACGTGAACTTCGAAGCCTCCGGCGTTGGATTCAAGACCCGTGCGGATGAGTCTGTCAGCAAGATCGAGCACCAGTTCTTCTCGTGGTGGACGTCCCAGTTCTCCTATCTGCACTCCGGCGTGCAGGAGCCGCAGTCCACCTTCGCCAATGCCTATGCCATCGCCGCATCCGGCAACGAGTTGGAGGATCGCAAGTTCGACTCGACCGCGTGGAACAACACCTTCACCTTCAACTCCTCTACGCTGCTGACGGTAGGCTACGGCTTCAACCGCTACTGGAGCGCATTCCCGTACCTCACACAGGGGATCAGTTTTACAAATGGCTTCGCATACAACGGAGCTACCTACGGTTTCAATAATGCCTTTGCCAGCAACGTACCGCTTACCAGCTATCCCACCGTCACTCTGAGTGGCCTCAGCGCCGCTGGCAACTCGGCGCCAGGTTTGGGCGGCGCGTTCGCCGGCTACACTCCGCAGGCCTCTCACAACCTGGCGGCAGTGCTGTCTAAGACCATCAAGAAGCATAACCTGCGGGTCGGCTACACCTACCGCGGCTTTTCATACCATACGCAGCCGCCAAATACCCCAGGCTCCTTCACATTCAACGGCCAGTACTCCGATGCCTCGGGGGGTTCTTCGGGTGCGTCGAATGGATACGCGGCGATCGCCGATATGGAGATGGGGCTACCGTCTGCCCTCTCTGAAACACTCTACGCCGGCGCATTCCTCAACCGCGAAGCCTACAACTCCGTCTGGGTGCAGGACGACTTCCGGCTGAGCGAGAAGCTGACCATCAATGCGGGCCTGCGGTATGAGTACGAACTCGGCCAGCACGAAGTGAACAACAAGTTCAATGTTGCATTCAGCCCAACGGCCCCCGTTACCTACACCAACAACGGCGGAACGACGGAGAACCTCACCGGCGGCCTGCTCTTCGCTGGTGTGGGCGGCGCTCCGACGCACTGCTGCGGCAATAGCCACACTAAGTTCTCGCCGCGTGTCGGTGTGGCCTATCAAGTTGCGAAGAACACCGTGATGCACGCAGGTTACGGCTTCTTCTATGCTCCGGTAGGAATCACAACTTCCTATAACCAGGGATATTCCCAGATCACTTCTCCGACCATCAATGCTCCCAATTCAACTTCCACGATTGGGGCTATTCCGGCCTCCCAGGTTGGAGCCGGGGCGTGCCTCTCAAATCCATTCTCGAGTGCCACATGCCCCGGTGGCCTGCTGCAGCCCTCGGGCAATACTCTGGGTACACTCACCGGCATCGGTGGCGCGCTCACCGTGTTCGACCAAAAGCGGGCATACCCTCTGGTTCAGCAGTACATGCTGGATCTCCAGCAGAAGCTGCCCTATGACGTTATCGTTACGGTCTCCTACGTTGGCACCCACTCCAGCAACTTCCCGCTGTCGGTCAACATCAATCAGATTCCTAATGGCGCCCTGTCAAGCTACGCTGTCGGAGGCGCAAACGCCGGCACCAGCCTTGCCACCACAGTTACGAACCCCTACTATGCGCCTACCGTGAAATCATCGACCGGTACTGTCTATCCCACGACAGGAGTCCTTAACCAGTCGAAATTTGCAATCGGCCAAACCTTGATGCCGTTCCCATACTATGGCTCGATCACCGAAGTGAAATCGGTTGGCTTCGGCTGGTACAACTCGCTGGTCTTCAAGGCGGAGAAGCGGATGACCAACGGCATGACGCTGCTGGCTACCTACACCCACGCCTCCAACTGGGACAATATCTACGGTGGTATCGGTTCGCAGACCACGACCACAACAGGCCCGCAGGACAATACCAACCTGGGCGCAGAGTATGCCCGTTCGTTGGACAGCGTCCCAAACCGCGTAACGCTGGCGGTCACGGACGTACTGCCCTTCGGACAGGGCAGGAAGTACCTAAGCCACCCCACCGGCTTCCTCGGCCATGTTGCTGACGCCCTCATCGGCGGCTGGCAGTTCAACTATGAGCAGCTTGTCTCCAATGGAGTGCCGCTCACGGTCACGCAGAGCGACGTGAGCACGCACTTTGGCCCGACGGGTACCGGAGGAGCGGTGCAGCGGCCCACGATCATCAATGGCGATCCGCACAGCGCCTGCCTGAGCGGCAAACCGCAAGACAGACTGGGCGCATATTTGAACGGCGGCGCCTTCACAGCAACCCAGGCGTATGAGTACGGCAATGCTCCGCGTACGCTTCCTTGCCGCGCCCCCGGATACGATACGGCCACGGCGTCGCTCAATAAGAACCTGTTCACCATCCACGAACGCTTCAAACTCCAGTACCGCATCGAGGCACTGAATCTCTGGAACACGCCTCAGTTCGCTACACCGGGAACCACATTGAGCATCAGCTCGTATGGCACCACGACCGGAGGTGCGTTCTACACCGGGACGGCCGGCACACCAACCTACGGCGGCCTCGGCGTCCTGTCGGCTCAGGCAGGCTTCGGCAGAATCATCCAGATGGGAGGGCGTCTGACCTTCTGAGGTTCTCCCCAAAACTGCACGAAGCGGAAGGGGTGTCGAGCAATCGGCACCCCTTCCGCGCGTCTGGAGCTAGCTCCGGCGGAAATCGAACTGATACACAGAAAGATCTGCCAGATGATGGCGGGGGTAAGTAAGGTAGCCGAGGCCGACGCGCATGTTGCGGATGACCGGGCCGGGCACGCAGATCGCCAGGCAGATGCCGAGAACGGCGTGGGTGATCGCCAGCGTGTAGAGGTTGCGATAGCGCAGGAAGACGAGGCAGGCGATCAGCCCCCAGATCAACGTCGCCGCAGTGAGGATCGGGTTGGGCAGATGGGCAAGAGCAAAGATGCTGGCCGCGACGACCGCAGCGTAGGGCTTGCCGGGTAGGATGCGGAGGAGACGCAAGAGGAAAAACGCCTGCAGCAGCCATTGCTGCGCGAAGGACCAGATCGCGTAGCCCCAGAAACTCTTGAGGTAGCGCGTGAAGCCGCCCACCGGATGGAGCGTTTGGTAGCGGATCGCCGCGACGACTGCGAGCGATGCAATGACCAGTGCGATGGCCGGCAACCAGAGCGAGCGAAGAAAATTCGTCCGGCGCAGGCCCATCGAGGCCCATCCGTCGAACGACACCCAGGTGGCAGCGACGAGGAACAGCACGGCGAGGATATAGAGCGGGCGCTGCGTCGCGCGAGGACTCCAGATGACGGCTAGGATGAGGAGATAGCCCACGGCGAGCTGCAGCAGGTCTCGGAGCCGGGTGGAAGGTGCCGGTTGTGCGACTGGATCCATGAGTGATATTACTGCTTTTCAACTGGGAGAATTCACGAGATTGTAATGTTTGAGAAATCAGCGCGTTTCGTTAGCACTGCGAGTGCTGGGCGCCGATGCATTTACAATCATGAGGCTGGCGCGACACGGTGGAAAGATCGTTGTCCCTGCCTGAAGGGCCTATAGCTCAATTGGTTAGAGCAGCGAACTCATAATTCGTTGGTTCCAGGTTCAAGTCCTGGTGGGCCCACCAATAAGTCGGTTTTGAAGGGCGTTCGATGGCGGTCGAGGCTTCACGAGTGCTTGAGAATCTGGAGTCGCTGCGGGCGCTTACCGGCGATGCGATGGGCGCGCAGCGCGTGGCATGGACTCCCACCTGGCTGAAGGCTCGCGCGTGGTTTACGGCTCTGGTGGAGGCTCTGCCGCATCAGGAAAGCATCGAACATCACTACGACGCCGCGGGAAATCATTGGGTGACCCTGCGCGGGGCGAGCGAGCGGGCTCTGGTGCTCGGGAGCCATCTGGATTCGGTCCCCAATGGCGGGTGGCTGGATGGATGCCTCGGTGTCATGGCGGCGTTTGAGGTCTTTCGTGCGCTGAATGAGCAGTATGCAGGCAAGCCGCCGGTGACGATCCGGCTCGTCGACTGGGCGGACGAAGAAGGTGCGCGCTTCGGCCGCAGCCTGTTTGGCTCGTCGGCCTTTGCGGGGACGCACTCGATTGATGCAGATCGCGCCCGGACGGATCGCGAAGGCGTGACGTTGGAAGCTGCTCTGGCCGGATGTGGCTACGCAGTCGAGCGGATTGGCGACGCGGCAGTCGAGCAGAAGAATGCGGCGGCGTATCTGGAGTTGCATATTGAACAGGGGCCCGTGCTGGAGCGCATGAGACTGCCGCTGGCAGTCGTCGCCGGCACCAAGGGTGTCGAGCGCCACGCGATTACGTTCCACGGACAGGAAGCACACTCCGGCTCAACGCCCATGAACGCCCGCCACGACGCGCTTGCTGCCGCCGCCAAGCTGGCACTTGAGATCCGGCCCATAGCGATGAAGCATCCCGACGCCGTGGCGACGATGGGCAGCGTGAAGACCTTTCCGGGAATAGTCACCGCAGTCGTAGGCCGGTGCGAGACGACGCTCGATATGCGTGATCTCGATGCCGTTGTACTCGCCCAGATGTTCGCTGAAGCCAAAGCCGCGAGCGAGCGATTTGCAGCCGAGGAAGGCTGCACAGTCGAATGGAAGCGCATCTGGTCGATCGAGCCGATACCGTTCAGCCCCAGGCTGATGGGGTTCGCGTCGGACGCGATCGAAGAGGTAACGGGCGCGGTGCCGCCGCAACTGCCATCGGGGCCGCTGCACGACGCGGCGGAGGTCTCACGATGTGGGATTCCGACGGTGATGATGTTCGTGCAGTCGCTGAATGGGCTGAGCCACAACCGCGCGGAGGACACGCGGCGC
>Ga0302310_10003937_pt1 | contig 11335 bp, 4 predicted proteins | sample III_Palsa_N1_2_FD_200451 | JGI IMG/M metagenome (GOLD analysis project Ga0302310, IMG submission 200451) | Peat permafrost microbial communities from Stordalen Mire near Abisko, Sweden - III_Palsa_N1_2 | ecosystem: Environmental > Terrestrial > Soil > Palsa > Peat permafrost | place: Sweden... | reverse complement strand
AACCATGCCGTAGGCGCTAAGCGCGCCGGTATTTTTGGGGTCGAGCTGGACCGCGGAGTTGAGCGACCGGCTTGCTTCGGGATATTTGCCTTCGCTGGCCTGGATGAGGCCGAGATTGGCGAAGGCCTGTGCATACTGCGGATTGTTCTCGGTGGCGTGGCGGAATAATTGCTCCGCATCGCCGCTCTTGCCTTGCTGCCCGTAGAGCACGCCGAGATTGTTTTGCGCTTCGGCGTATTGCGCGTCAAGAGAGATCGCAGCCTTGAATTGTTTTTCCGCCTCGCTGGCTCCATTCGCTTGAAGCTCAAGCAAACCAAGCTGGTTGTGAGGCGGAGCCAACTGGGCGTCGAGCGATATTGCCTTTTCCAGAGCATCGCGTTCGGCGTTGTAGTCGGGAAGGCGGTCCAGTGCCAGGGCGAGATTGTAGTAGGTTTGGGCGCTATTGGGATCCTCGAGGAGCGATTCGCGATAGAGCGCTATCGCCTTCTGCGGATCACCTGACTGCAGATCCTGATTCGCCTGGTCAGCTTTGACGCCGGCTACATCCTGCTTTACAGCTGTCTCTTTTTGCTGCTGGAAGCGTTGCAATTCCTCGTTGGCCTGCTCGGTTTTTCCCAGCGCACGCAGCACGGAGGCCAGTTGAAAGCGAGCTTTGCTTGAGTCGGGCTGCAGTTTGAGAGCGGCTTCCAGCCGAGATTCTGCTTCGGCTGGACGCTTGAGCCTAGCCAAAACGAAGCCGAGATTGTAAAGGGCTTCGAAATGACTGGGATCGATGGCCACGGCCTGCTGCAGGAACTTTTCTGCATCGGCATTGTTGCCCAAGCCCTTGGCTACGACGCCGGATAAATAGAGTGCGTCGAATTCATGCGGATGCCTTTGGAAATAGTCGTGAATGACGGGTTCGGCGGCATCGAACTGGGCCAACACCACGAGGGCTTTCACAAGCGAAACCCGCGCGACATCATCGCCGGGATCGAGGCGCACAGCGTCGCGGAACTCCTGGGCGGCCTCGCCGAATCGATTGAGCTGGGTGTAGACGATACCCAGATTCAAGTGTGCCTGCGCGTAGTCCGGGTGTTCTTTGACGATCTCGGAGACGGTCTTGAGGGCCTCGTCGAGATTGCCGTTTTTCGAGTAGGCATCGGCCAGATTCAGTTGCAGAACTTCATCGGGAGGCGCGTTTTTCAGCACATCGATTGCGGCCGCGTATCGTTTCTCTGCAATCAGCGCCTTGCTCAATCCGTCGATTGCCTTGATCGACTGAGGGTCGGATTTGAGAACGGTCTTGAAGATCTCAATGGCCTCCTCCTCCCGGTCTGATTCGCTGAGAGATGCGCCGAGAGGAAGAAGGATCTGTTCTGAGCCGGGTTTCAGCGCGGATGCGGCCTGCAACTCCTTCGATGCACGTTGGGGGTTGCCGCCGGTAAATAGTGCAATGCCGAGGTCGTAATGGCTCTGCCAGGAACCGGGATCGAGGTGCACGGCGGACTCGAAGGCGGTGGTGGCGCAGGAAAAATTGCGCTGCGCGGCAAACCAGGAGCCGAGCGCCTCATAAGCGCCAGGCGATCGATGAGATGCAAGCGTTTGTTCGAGATTCGCGGGGCCTTTGCAGGCCGGAGCATGCGTTGCGGTCTGCGCAGCTGATGAGACGCTAAGGGCAAACACCAGCGTCAGGTACATAGATCCGAGTTGATTCCAGTTGCCGCTCACGACCATCCCCGTTGTCTTAGACTCCATCCATGCATGAACAGAATAGATCACCAAGAGCTCGAGAGGCAGCGGGGAAGGGTGACACCTCAGATGCTACAATTCGCGAGAATATGGAGAAACATCTCCCCATGGGCGTGCAGACCCGCATTCGCCTGCCGCTTATTTTCACCGTAATTCTGGTGTGTCTGTCTCTCTTCGGTAATTGCTACGCGCAGATGGGCGTTGCCACCGGCAACGGCGTAGCCACGCCTGCCAAGCCGCTGCCTCCGGGGATGAAGCCACCCGTGGTGCAATATGAAGATGTGGGGGCGGTTGCCGGATTGGCCGGTATCAATGTTTCCGGCAACGCGGCGCAGAAGCAGTACATCATTGAAACTACCGGAACGGGTGTTGCCATCCTTGACTTCGACAACGACGGCCTGCCAGACATCCTTCTTGTGAACGGCGACCGCCTTGCGCCAGGCGGCGCGCCGACGACGCCACTGCTTTACCACAATCTTGGCGGGTTGAAGTTCGAGGATGTTACCGAGAAGGCGGGATTGAAGCACACCGGCTGGGGACAAGGGGTTTGCGCGGGAGACATCGACAACGACGGCAATGTAGATTTTTTTCTCACGCAGTGGGGACAGAACGTGCTGTATCGCAACCAGGGCAACGGCACGTTTCGCGATGAGACCGCGGCTCGCGGGCTCGACGAGCCGAAGACCCGCTGGAGCACGGGATGCGCTTTCGTAGACTTCAACCGCGATGGGGCGCTGGATCTGGTGGTGGTTCACTATATTGATTTCGACCCGGCCAAGACGCCGCATCCGGGAGAGAAATCGCAATGCCAGTGGAAGGGTCTGCCCGTGATCTGCGGCCCGCGGGGGCTGCCGGGGGAGACGGTCACCCTTTATCAGAACGATGGGCGTGGTCACTTCACCGATGTTTCGGATCGGATGCACATTACGACGCCCAAGAATTACTACTGCTTCTCCCCGCTGGTCGCTGACTTTGACAATGATGGCTGGCCGGATATCTTTATTGCCTGCGATTCGACGGCGAGCCTGTATTTCCATAACCTGAAGGGCGAGCGTTTTGAAGAGATTGGCGTGCAGGCAGGTGTTGCCTACAACGATGAGGGGCGTGAGCAAGCGGGAATGGGCGCGGCCGCGGCGGATTTCACGCATCATGGGCGTTTCGATATCTTCAAGACCAACTTCGCGGACGACACGCACACTTACTATCGTAACGACGGCGGGAACAGCTTCACCGATGCGACGATCGACACCGGTCTGGCCGTGAATACAAGGTATCTCGGCTGGGGGACGGCGGCGATCGATTTCGACAACGATGGCTGGAAGGACATCATTCTGGCCAACGGACACGTATATCCCGAGGTAGACACCGGCCATACCGGAGAGAAGTTTAAGCAAGGGCGGCTGCTCTATTGGAATCGCGGAGACGGACAGTTCTTTGATTTGTCTTCGCAGGCGGGCAGCGGCATTACCGCGGCACATGCTTCGCGTGGCCTGGCCGTTGGCGATCTCGACAATGATGGCAGCGAGGAAATTGTAATCGTCAACATGGGTGAGGCTCCTTCGTTGTTGAAGAACGTTGCGCCGCCGCTCGGACACTCCATTTTGATTCGAGCACTGACCGCGACCAACCGAGATGCGATCGGGGCGCGCGTCACGGTAAATGCGAACGGGCAAACGCAGATGGATGAGGTCCGTAGCGGTGGGAGCTACATTTCACAAAGCGACTTCCGACTGCACTTTGGCCTTGGCAAAGCGGCTTCGGCCAACGTCTCCATCCATTGGCTCGACGGCAAAACAGAGAACTTTGCAAGTGTGGCTGCGGAACAGATCGTGACTATCCAGGAGGGAAGAGGGATCGTCAGGAAGCAGGCTTACGCGGCCAGCAGAAAACCTTAGCTTCGTCAAGGTTGCTTGTTTTCTCCTTCCGCACGGGCCAGCATCTGCCGCATGAAATCATCCTGCGGAAAAATGGAGAGGTACTGTCTCAGGGCCTCGTGCGCCTTTACAAATTGCTTGGCTTCTATCAAACGCACTACCTGCATCTTGCGGGGGAGGGGATTGAAGGGATCGAGTTCAATGGCCTTTTCAAGCAAGGGGAGAGCATCTTCGCCTTGTCCCATATGCGCCAGGGCGTCAGCGAGATCCGCATACGTCGTCGCGACAGGCTTCGGACTTTCAAGTGCGCGACGGAGATGGCTGGCCGCACCAGAATAGTCTCCATTTTTCAAGTCTCTGCGTCCCAACGCCGCTTGTACGAGGGGATCGTTCGGCTCGCTCTCTTCCAACTGATTGAGAATTTTGAGGTAGAGCGCCACAAACTCCGGTTGGTGTTCGGCCAATTCTCCGTAAGCCTGCAGCAGGGTCAACGATGGCAGCTGGAAATTTTTCTCGCCCGGGGCTGGATCGAGATGGATCAGGTCTGTCCGTTGCGCGGAGGTCTGTTGGAATGCGAGATCAGGAAATGGCTCGTCGGGCGTCGCCACAATCCGGTGGTTCGTCGCGCTGGAGTGGGAGATGACCTGGATGTCACGCTTGGGCATATGACAGCCGATGCAGTTGTTGGCCGGCTGGGTTCTCTCCCTGGCAGCAAGCGGTAGCTTGCAGGTCTGGTTGGTGTGGCAGGTGAGGCATTTAGCGGCGAAGTACTGTGGGGCTTCGGCAGTCGTGGGCTGCGTGTGAGGATCATGGCAAGTGATGCAACTCAGGCGGCCGGCACTGGAGCGATAGCACTTGCTCAGCGTCATCGAATAGTAATGCTGGACGTGGTCTGCTGCGGGTGGAGACTCACGCGTGGGTGCAACCATCAGGATCGACAGCGTGTCGTCGAGCGGTTGGCCTGGACGGACGTCCTGATAAGTTTTGCCGGGCTTGAGCACGCGAACGTCGCCGGTCTGATGGCAGGCCATGCAGATGTTGTCGGCGAGGTAGGGCGTGAGCCGCGCGGGGTTCACGATGCGGCTCTCGTGCGATTGCGTCCTTGAATTCTTGCCGGCTGCAGCGTTCGTGGTGTGCATCGCCTGGACATGATCTGCGCCCGGTCCGTGGCATCTTTCGCAGCCAATTGCGAGCTCTGCGAAGGGTGGGTCTTTGAATCTTCCGTTGCTCTCGGCTATCGAGTTGGGGCGACCGCTATGGCAGAAGATGCAGCCCGGTTGGATGGGGCGATTGAAGCCGAGATCCACGGACTCGTATCCAGGGGATGGTCCCCAGCTCATGGGCTTCGAATAGTACGAGAGCGGTCCTTGGAAAAGGTAGTCATCGATGCGCAGAATGGGGCCGGATCCATTCACTCCCGCGCCGATGATCCACTCGATCGGGTGCTCGTCGCGGAAGGTTTCCTTGCCGTCGGCGCCGATTCCAGTCTCGCTTTGGTAGAGCTTTCCGTCCTTGGAGAAAACCTCGAATCTGCGGTTGAGTCGATCGTTTGTGTAAGTCACGGGGGTGTTCTTGAGAATCGCAGGTGTTGCAGGCGACATCGAGCGCCCCATGGCGGTCTTCGAAAACTGTTCGTAAATTCCCGCGTGGCATCGAGCGCAGGCTTCGGAGCCGAGGTAACCGTCGCTGCCGTGGCGGGTCGAATCGTGACCGGATTTAGGCTCAGGCTTATAGATGGGATCGTTTTGCTGCGCGGCCGACGATGCAGCCATGAGCGACCCGACAAAGGCCAGCCACAAAAGCGCAGCGCGTTGAGGCGCCGATGGAAAAGAACGCGCTTTGCGACTCATGCCTTTGTTCACGCTCCAATCTTCAACTACGTTTTGTGGATGCGGTTTATTTTCTTTGCGTCGATGTGCGAACGGCCAGAGTCGGCTCAAGGATGATGGTTCGCGCGCGGGGTGGTTGCTTGGACTCGATGAGGCTGAGCACGAGTTCGGCGGCGCGCTGGCCGATCATCTGGCTATGCTGATCGATACTCGACAGGGGGACGCGAAGACAGTTGTTGTTAGGCAGGTTGCCGCAGCCGATGAGCGCGATGTCTTCGGGAATCCTGAGGCCGGCATCGAAGATGGTGCTCATGGCGCCTATGGCCAGCGGGTCGTTGAAACAAAAGACGCCGTCCAGTTTGGGATCGCGCTCCAGCAAGAGACGCATCGCCTCTTCACCTTGGCGGGTAGTTTCCGTGTCCACGAGGCTTCGACGCACTACCAAGTCTTCAGAATACGGAATTCCGCGTTGCCGGAGGGCGCGGCGGTAGCCTTCGAATCGGCCCAGCCCGGTGCTGTTGTCCTGCCCCCGGATGTGAGCAATGCGCCGACATCCCATCTCGATCAGATGCTCAGTGGCCAGGAAACCAGCCTTTTCGTCATTGATGCCGACGAAGTTGGCGGCGAGGCCGTTCAAATCACGGTCGATGAGGACGAAGGGCTGACCTTTGCTTTCCATTCGCTCAAACTGCTCAACGTTTGTGCCCGAAGACGCGATCACGAGTGCATCTAGACGGCGGGCGAGAAGCCGGGAGATTTCTTCTTTCTCGAGCTCTGGATCTTCCTCGGACGAGGAAACAATCAGCGAATAGCCTTTGTCTCGAATGGCCGCGCTGAGCGCCTTGGCGACTTCGGCGAAAAAGGGGTGAAGCAGGCTGGGAGCGATGAGACCAATAAGAAAACTGCGACCGGTGACCAGGCTGCGGGCGAGAGGGTTTGGCTGGTAGTCCAGCTCCTTCACCCGTTCCAGGACGCGCTGGCGTGTCTTTTCGCCGATGTCGGGATGCTCGCGCAGGACCTTGGACACGGTGGCTTGCGAAAGCCCCAGATCCCTCGCTATGTCTTTCATTCGAATCGTCATATGGAAGAATTACCGGCTGCTTTCCAGGCGCGTATGCATCCCCTCAGGGTAAAGTCCGAGGGACGAGCCCGCCTCGAGCCGGTTAGCGTAAATGCTCCCCGGTCTACGAAACAAGATGACGCCGGCATCTGACTCAAGCGATGACTATACCGAATTCAAAATTTCTCTGCAAACGGAATTCATCAAGGATGGACGGTGCAAGCATGCCGTCACACAGAAGGCAGTTCCACCCGTCGGTGGAGGAGCGCATCCTTAGAAGGGTCTATTTTTCTTCTTGACAATCCCTGTTGCGCTTGGCTAAAAATTTACTCGCCTTGTGAAGTTATACGAAAAAGTCACCGTATTCGTAAATGGAGAGTTCCCGCTCCAAACGGTCAACCGACGCGAAGCATCAAGAGCATCTTTGAGAGAGGTCATCCATGCAAGACCGTACGCAAGATTTCGCGCGAGGGGCCGGAAGCCTGATTTCCCGCATGCGCACAGCAAGTCTCTTCGGCTTGCTCGTCCTGATGTGCGCCGGCTCGGCGATAGCCCAGGTGTCGACGGCGACTGTCAACGGCGTTATTCGCGACCCCAAGGGTGCGGTCATACAGGGTGCGACGGTTACTCTGACGAGCATTGAAACGACCGTTCAACATCCAACGGTATCCAACAACGCCGGTGAATATGTGCTCCTGAACATCGCCCCTGGCCGGTACGTCCTCAGTGCTTCCGCTTCTGGATTCAACCCCCAGAAGACTGCGGAATTCGTCCTGGCCGTTTCACAGACTGCGACGTTCGACTTTGCGCTTTCAGTAGGTACCGCAACCCAGGTCGTGACAGTCGATGCGAGTGCCACCCAACTCGACGTTTCCGGAGCAAGCCTTGGTACTGTGATCGAGACCAAGCAGGTGAACGAACTCCCGCTGGATGGCCGCAATTTCACTGCGCTGCTGGCTCTGACCCCCGGTGTGGTTCCGATCATGACCGGCCAGAGCAACGGCATGTCTGGCAGCGGCGGATTTGGCGCGGCCGTGGCTATCGGCTCAGACTATTCCTTCCCGTCTATCAATGGACAAACCAATCGCAGCGACTTCTTCCTGCTGGATGGTCTGTACAACTACAGCGCGATTGAGAGCACGTACGCCGTGTCGCCGATCATCGACGCCATCCAGGAATTCAAGGTCGTCTCCCACACCGACAGCGCCGAATTCGGTGGCGTACTGGGCGGCGTTGTCAATGTCGTCACGAAAAGCGGCACCAATGATTTGCATGGCACAGCATGGGAGTATCTCCGCAACAAGGCCCTCGACGCAACTCCCCGTTTTGTTGCAGAGCCTGCCTTCCATCAGAACCAGTTTGGCGCGGCGGGGGGCGGTCCAGTGTGGATTCCGAAGCTCTACAACGGAAGAAACAAGAGCTTCTTCTTTGGCTCCTATCAAGGCTACCGCTACTCGAAATCGGCAAACAATCTTTTGTTTGTGCCGACCGCTGAAGAGCTTGCCGGAGACATCGCCGACAACGGTCAGTTCCCAATCTTCAATCCCTTTGAGACGACCTGCGTAGCCGTCGACGGCGATCCCTGTGGCTCGTACACACGCCCTGCATTTCCCGGCAATCAGATCCCGGCGAACTTGATAGACCCGCGCATGGTCGCCTATGCCAAGTTTATCTTCCCGGCCGCAGGTCCCTGCTTGCAGAGCAGCAACGGCGTTTGCACCGCCAACGCCATCGACAGCACGCCGCTTACGCAGGTCCAAAATGAGTTCAGCGTTCGCGGAGACCAGAATTTCAGCGCCCGGGATTCGGCGTGGTTCCGCTACAGTTTCATCAACAGCGAGGTCGATTCCTCCGGCGGCCTGCCTGGACTGCTTACCCCGCATGAAATCGATGCGCGTAACTGGGGTGGTAGCTATGTCCACATCTTCGGCCCCACTCAGACCCTGCAACTGCAGTACGCACGGGTCACGGTGAGCGATGACTCGTCTACTCGATTCACTGCGTCGACGGCTGACATCCTCAGCGCAGTTGGTTTCTCGACAGCATTCGTAGGCAACTTCGCCGCTCTACATGGCGGTTCTCTGCTGCCTGGTCCAGGCATCAGCGGCTATTCGAACGGCGGCGAAAGCGTTGATCTGACGCCAAAAGCCAACGACACTCATGAGGTGCGAGGTACCTACACTCGAATCATGGGAAGCCACGAAGTCAAGCTAGGCGCCGGATATGACACGGCCAACTTCGCCAGCCCGCTGGCGCAGATTGGACTGGGTTTTGGAACCGCGCAGACAGGCAATCCGCAAGTTGCGGGTTCCACTGGCGATGGCTTCGCCTCCTTCCTGCTCAATGTCCCCAATAGCGGTGCGAGCCGCCGCAATGTGAACGAGCAGGAACGGCCCGGCGGACTATTGAGCGGTTTCCTCCAGGACTCATGGAAGGCTACACGAAAGTTCACCATCAACTTTGGGTTGCGCTACGACTACCCGTTCCTGCCGGCCTATGGGACGAGCGCAACGGTCGGCCAAAACGGTGGGCCGGAGACCGGCGATATGGACTTCTCGACCGGCAATTACATCGTTCAGCAACTGCCACCTTCTTGCGACGTGCGCGGTTTTGCACCGTGCATTCCTGGGGACGGTACGCTGCCGGCTCATGTGATCGTGAGCCAGACGGGCAAGATCAACCACAACGTTCACACCAACTTTGGGCCACGCTTTGGCTTCGCCTACAAAGCCACCGAGAATACCGTGGTTCACGGGGCATTCGGCATCGTTTTTGATGACTGGGCCGCAGTAACTCAGCTGGCCCAGAACATCGAGGGCTCGTGGCCTGATATTGGACAGCTGATCGCCTCTTCGCTGACCAACGTTCCAACGTCTACTCAGCTTACGCCGAATGTGACCGCACAAAACCCGTTTGGCGCCACCGGCGCCGGACTGTTCCCGCCAGCAACTCCTTTCACGAGCAACCAGTGGTTTTATGATCCCCACCTCAAGAACCCCTACTCGGAACAGTGGAACTTCGGCATCCAGCAGCAGATCGGCAACTCTCTCGCGCTACGGATCGACTATGTCGGTTCCGGTTCGCGCCGCACCAATGTTGGCGGCCTCTACAACACAGCTCTCACGCCAGGTCCGGGAGACATCCAACCCCGGGCACTCTACCCATACAGCATCCCCACTTTCTACGACCGGAGTATCGGCACGGCAAGCTACAACGCTCTGCAGGTGCAGTTGGACAAGCGCTACACCAACGGTTTCTCTTACCAGATCGCCTATACCTGGTCGAAGTCGCTCGCCGAGGATGATGGATGGTTCGGCGTAGAAGGTGAGACGGTACAGAACCCTTACGATCCCAAGGCATCGCGTGGTCTGGGGGGGACCAACGTTCCTCAGGTCTTCTCGGCCAACTCGTTGTATGAGATCCCGATAGGCCATGGCAAGAGATTTTCAACGAACAATAAGGCATTTGACTACATCCTCGGCAACTGGCAGGTCAACAATATCTTCACCTGGCGAAACGGGCAGGATTTCACTGCGGGCGACAGCACAGATCGGGCCAATATCGGAGGTGGATCACAGCGTGCCAACCAGATCGGCAATCCTAACCTTGGAAACAAGAATGTAAACGAATGGTTCAACACCAGTGCATTCGCACTCCCGGACCTATACACCTTCGGCAATGCAGGCCGCAACACATTACAGGCGCAGAGATGGATCAACCTCGACTCATCGGTCATTCGATCGTTCCCCATCTGGCACGAGAAACAATTCCAGTTCCGAGCCGAGGCCTTCAACATCTTTAACCATCCGATCTTCGGTCCGCCAAATAGCGACGTGAGCAGTAATACCTTTGGGGCGATCAACTCCAATCAGGCGAATACAAGCAGGCAGTTGCAGGTGAGCGGCAAGATCGTATTCTGAACCGTTATTGGAGCAGATATTACACTGGCACCCTTTCATTGTTTGACGCGGTCGAGCTCGGAATCTCGACCGCGTTCTTTTGTGTAGGCCTAAACGAACGGCCAGCTCGTAAATAGACCCATCCTGAAGGAGTGAACTATGAAGCATAGTTTGTTGACGCGCAGGAATATGTTGAAGGGCGCGGCCGCGCTTGCTGCTGCAGCGGGCGCATCGGGAATTGCCGATGTCGCCGTCGCTCAGGACATGAAGAAAGAGAGCCCTGCCACCGGGCCGGAGCCGGGCGAATCGACGCGCACACAGCGGCTTGCCTGGTGGCGCGCGGCGCGCTTCGGCATGTTCATTCATTTCGGCGTGTACAGCACGATCGGTCGCCATGAGTGGGTGATGGAGGATGAGGCCATTCCGGTAGCGGAGTATGCTCCTCATGCAACAACCTTCCATCCTCACGAGGGTTCGCCGCGCGCGTGGGCTCGATTAGCCAAGCAGGCAGGCATGAAGTACATGGTGCTTACAACCAAGCATCATGAGGGCTTTTGCAACTTCGACACCAAGCTCACTGACTACAACGCCGCCAAGCAGGGACCGGGCCGCGATGTTGTCCGCGAATATGTGGAAGCGGCGCGCGCTGAAGGACTCCATGTGGGCTTTTACTATTCGCTGATGGACTGGCATCATCCGGACGGCGCCAAGTGTGCCACAGACGAAGAATCGCGTAAGCGATTTGTGACCTACACGCATGGCCTGATTCGCGAACTGCTCACGAACTACGGCAAGATCGATGTGCTCTGGTACGACGTCTCCTGGCCGCTGGACGCCAAGGGGTGGGAGTCGATCCGAATGAACGAGATGGTCTTTCAACTGCAGCCGGAGATCGTGGTGAACAACCGCAACAAGCTCACCGGAGACTTCTCCACGCCCGAG
>Ga0302310_10003934_pt1 | contig 11342 bp, 7 predicted proteins | sample III_Palsa_N1_2_FD_200451 | JGI IMG/M metagenome (GOLD analysis project Ga0302310, IMG submission 200451) | Peat permafrost microbial communities from Stordalen Mire near Abisko, Sweden - III_Palsa_N1_2 | ecosystem: Environmental > Terrestrial > Soil > Palsa > Peat permafrost | place: Sweden... | reverse complement strand
AGCTGGCATGTTCGAGAAAAAGCAGAACGTCTTCGACGACTGGTTTGCGGCGGCCGAATACCTGATCGCCAACAAGTACACGTCGCCGGAACACTTCGCCATCACCGGCCGATCCAACGGCGGCCTGTTGATGGGCGCATCCATTACCCAGCGGCCGGAGCTCTTCTCGGCGGTCTGGTGCGGCTATCCGCTGCTGGACATGCTGCGCTATCAGAAGTTCAAAGTCGGCTACTACTGGACCACCGAGTACGGCTCGGCGGAGAACGAGAAGCAGTTTCCCTATCTGCTCAAGTATTCTCCCTATCAAAACGTGAAGCTGCGCTCCGACTATCCGGCTGTCATGTTCTTCACTGGCGACAGCGACACCCGCGTCGACCCGCTCCATGCGCGCAAGATGACTCCGCTGCTGCAGTCGGCTTCCACCAGCGGCCGCCCCATCCTGCTGCATTACAGCCTGGCCGGAGGCCATTCCGCCGGTGTGAGCGTGGACCAAGCGGTGCAAGACGACGCCGACCAGCTCACGTTTCTGTGGACGGAAACGGGACACCCAGGCGTTCGTGCAGCTCATCCGTAAACGTGTGGGGTGCAGGTACTCATCGGGAATCCTCTAGCGTAACCTCATGCCTTTGGTAATACCCTCCGATAAGCGAGATACGGGAGTTGGCCGGCTCCCGTTTGACGGGCGTATGCCCGCGGAAGCATCGCCGGACCGGAGTGGAAATGGCTAATGTAGAGTTCGCGGCCCGCAAGATCGATCCCGAGCAGGAGGTGTCGCGAGTGGCTGCCCTGGCTTCGACCGGGATTCTCGATACCGAGCCGGAGGCCAGCTACGACGCAATCACCCGGTTGTGCGCCGACTACTTTCAGGCCGACACGGTGCTGCTCAAGTTTGCCGATGAGAGCCGGGTATGGATCAAGTCCAGTGCCGGCCAGGCCCTGCGCGAGATTCCGCGAAAAAACTCCATCTTCAATATGGTGCTCGCCCAAGATGGGCCGGTGATCATTTCAGATATGTCCAAGCATCCAGGGCTGCGAGATTCGCTGCTGGAACTCAGGCGTCTTGACACCGCTTTTCTGGCCAGCGTTCCGGTTCGCTCGTTCGAAAACAAAATACTCGGTGTGTTGACCATCTATTGCCGCCATCCCCGCCAGGGCATGGAGCCCGACGAGCTGCGCATGCTGGAGAGCCTGGCCGACATGGTGGGCAGCCAATTGGAGCTGCGGCGCATGCGCATTGTGTTTGGTAAACCGGGCCCGCGGCGGGTTCGCACTCCGAGCCCAAGGGTGGATGCGGTCCCTTGCTGGCCGAGCACAGAGGATCTGCGCGTGGCGTTGGAGAAGCGCCAGTTTGTGCTCTTCTACCAACCCGAAATCGACCTCTCCACGCGCAAGATCGTCGGTCTTGAGGCCCTCATCCGCTGGGAACATCCCGAAAGGGGTCTCATTCCGCCCATGGACTTCATCCCGCTTGCAGAGGAAAGCGGGTTGATTTTGCCGATCGGCGACTGGGGCCTCTCCGAGGCCTGCTCGCAGATTCAAGAATGGTGCCGGGAGGATGCCTGCAATAACTCCATGCGAATTCTGGTCAACCTATCCGCCCGCCAGTTCTCCCGCCACGGGCTGGCCGACCATGTGGAGGCGCTGCTGCTTCAGTTCGGCCTCTCCAGCCGGCAGTTGGGACTGGAAATGACCGAGTCCAGCCTGATTCCCAACATGCGCATCGCCCTTGAAGTGCTCGGCAGCCTCCGCCGCCTGGGCGTCTCTTTGCTCATGGACGACTTTGGCACCGGCTACAGCTCGCTCAATCACCTGCATTCCTGCCCCTTTGACGTGCTTAAGATCGATCGCTCCTTCGTGGGTCGCATGACGGATGGCGATCAGCCCTTGCAGATCGTCAGAACCATCATCGAGCTGGCCCGCGTGTTGGGCATGGACGTGATTGCCGAAGGCATTGAGACGTGTGAGCAATACCGGTTGCTACGGCAACTGGGCTGCCGATTCGGCCAGGGCTATCTTTTTTGCCGCCCGCTGGCCTCTGAAGCGATTACCGAACTGCTGCGCCTTCCGGGCCGTATTATGCCCGATCCGGAGACCGCCGAGGCCCCCGGGAACTGATCGCCGGTGTCTCTGGCGAAGCTGAGTAGACTCCAGGGCTACGCTTGACCCGCCAATCTTCGCACCGTACACTTCGCTGGATATCATGCCTCCAGCAAAGCCGGCCTCGACCTCGACGAAAAGAAGCGTTGCCGCAGCGGTCCTTTCTGTGGCCGTGCTGGCGCTTGCCGCCCATGCTTCGGCGCAGGCCCCGGCTCCGGCGTTGTCCTGGCACTTTGACGAGAGCGACGGCGACGAAGCCGCGGAGCAAATCCACCACGCGGATGGGGTGATCTCCGGCGTTTATCTCCACGTCACAGGCGTCCACGGCAATGCATTGCGGCTTGACGGAGAAACTTCGGGAGTCGCGGTAAAAGGCTCAATGCTGCCCGGCCTTGCTCCCGCCTTCACCATCGAAGCATGGGTTGCAATCGACGCATATCCATGGAACTGGGCGCCGATTTGCGATCAGCGAAAAGAAGAAAAAGCGGGATTCTTTTTCGGCATCGACTCCTTCGGCCACCTGGGATTGCAAGCCGAAATTGGCGGAGTCTGGCAAGTGCTGACAACCGCAAGGCCGTTGCCGCTGAAGAGATGGGTGCATGTCGCCGCGACCCTCAGCGAATCCACCGGCATGACCCTGTTTGTGGATGGGAAACCCGCGGAAAGCAGAAGCGCGACGGGGAGCTTTGCCTCCGCTGCAGGCGAGGACCTGCTGGTCGGGCGCGCCCGTTATCCCATGCTGCCTGCGCATTGGCTCCATCCAAAATACGCAGTGTCGTTTTCGTTCGATGGAATTCTGGACGAGCTGAACATCTTCAATCAGGCGCTGTCTCCACAGCAGATGGAGGCCGAATACGGCCGCTTTCAGGCTCCCCAGGGAGATGTGCTGCCCTATCCCAAGCTGCCCGCTGGTCCTGCGGGAACGGGCCCCTTTGGCGCGTATTATGCAACGTTGAAGTACGACGAGTTATGGGATGCCGCGCGCCGCGTGGGCCGCGACTCCGACGTCGTAGTCCGCTTCGACGACGCCCCCGTCCGTCTCGTTTCGTGGCAAGGAACCAATTACGTTCCAGCGTGGGTCACGGAAAACAGCAAGTGGTACACCGATGAGTTTGTTGAGACCTGGGGCGCGGCGAATTGCCCCGGCGGCGAGGACTGCGAGCCCATGTCGGATAAGCAGAATCGCTACGCGCATGTGCGCATTCTTGAGAACACGCCGGCCCGCGCAGTGATTCATGTTCGCTACGGACAGTGCGAGGTGGAGAATTACGCCTGTGCCAACCCCGATCCGCTCACCGGCTGGACCGATTCGGCCGACGACTATTACACCGTCTATCCAGATGAGGTCGCAGCGCGAAAGACGGTGGCGTGGTCGTCCAATCTGAAAGTCACTCCGGAATTTCAGGAGACCATCGTCATCAACCAGGCAGGCACGCGACCTGAAGACAATATCCAAACCGACGCGCTGACCTTCGTGAATATGAAAGGCGAGACGCACATCTATTCCTGGCTGCATCCGCCCACGGCAATTGCGCAGCCGGAGGGCGCGAATATCCAGTCCGTCAATCTCAAATCGGAGTGGAAGCCGTTTCAAATCGTCCTGCCTGACCGTCCGCTGATTTCGGTCTACCAGGACGAGAAGACATATTCGATCTTCGAGTGGTGGAATCACTGGCCAGTTGCGCAGGTCAAGTCCAGTGGCATCTCCGCCGTCGCTTCCGACAGGCCCTCGCACTCTTCGCTCTCCCACATCGAGGGCCAGCCCTGGCAGCGGACCGCGGATTCGATCACCAAGATCATGCTCGATGGACTGACGAATCGTCCGGCCGCGGAATTGGCCGTGCTGGCGCGCTCGTGGGCATCGCCGCCAAAGATGACGGTTGCCGGCAGTGGATTCGAGAACCGGGGTTACGATCCGTCCCAGAGGGCGTTTGTCTTGAGAGAAGTCTCTGCTGATTCAACGCCAATTCGCTTGAACTTCAATGCAGACGCAGATTCGCCGCTTCTGAATCCAGCCATTGTGGTTGAGAACTGGGGCGAGGCAACGCCTTTACTGGCGGTTGATGGAAAGCCGGTGGCGTGGGGCAGCGATGCCCGCTTCGGGCTGGTGAGCACGCTGGACAGATCCACGCTGATCGTCTGGATCCGCCTTCACGCCGAGTCCGAAACCTCGATCGACTTGAGCCCTGCGGCAGCGCAGGCTAAGTGAATCACCGAATTCCGATTCGGGAACTCGGGTCGCAGCTTTCCTCATCCAGAACCAGCAGGGCCTTGCTTCGGGGGGAATTCCTCACGCACCGGGCTGCCGCGCGGTTATGCTCCAACCCATGCAGCAGCCGGCCGCATCCCCGACGCCCTCCCCCAACTTTGCGGGGATGCTGGCCGCGTTCGTCGAGCCTGGACAAAAACGTCCGCCGGCCCGAGACCTGGATGGCCTTGAAGACGATGTGGCAACCCTCAGCTATGAGCGCGCCTTGCGCGCCCACGCGCGTTACAGAGCCCCTGAAGCAAGCGATCGCGCCCTCACCCAGCTCGCCCAGGCGGAAGCCGAGACCGTCAGCATCTTCGAGGTGCTGCCGGACCTGAACGCAGGTGAGCGACCCGCAATTGTGGAAGCAACATTTGCAGTCAGCGCAGAAGATCGCGAACCGGTTGTGGAAGCGTTGCCGGCATTCGATCGGAATCTGAAATCCGCCAGCATTACCATCAGGATGAGCAAAGCTGAGTGCGCGCAACTGCGTACACGCGCCGCCGAGGCCGGACTCACGATGTCAGCCTATTTGCGCTCCTGCACTTTTGAAGCTGAGTCTCTGCGGGCGCTGGTCAAAGACACGCTGGCGCAGTTGCGTACCGAGCCATCGGAGAACGATCAGGATGCCACTCCGGTGGCAGGGGGTCGCTGGTTCGGGTGGTTGCGACGGTTGTGGCCGAACGGCAGTGGCAGACAACAGATCGCCCGCGCCTAGGGCTGCAGCGTGCTGCGGCAGGAGCGGGGGCTCTTCAGGACCTTCCTTTTGCCGCGGCCTTCGCTTGCTCAAGATAGGGCTCCAGGGGGATCGACCATACGTTGGCGTATCCGCCAAACCAGCCCCAACTGTCCATTCGCTTGAAATCCTCTTGAGCTTCCGCCGGAGTCCGCGGATAATGTGCTGAAAAAGAGCGGTCGCTGCTGAAGTAGACGGTGCGTTGATCCAGACCCAGGTGCGGCTCGTCGTCGGTGCTGAAGCCGGGCTTGTCATCGCCTGCATAGCGTATCGGCAGAACCGGTCCCCATCCCTCACCTTGTCTGGCGACGATGAACAAATGATCCAGTGTGTTGCCGGGCAGTCTTCCAGCGCTCACAAACACCAAGAACGATTCGTCTGGAGCAATCTCCGGATCGACATCCAGGGTGTTACCTGCGCTGAACGAAAGGGGCTGTGCCTGCTGGTAGGCGCCGCTCTTGTACGTCGATGAAAACAGCCGCTTCCCGCCCTTGTCGTCGATGGAGACGAAGTACACTGTGCCGCTGCCGGCGATGCTCGGCTTCCAGATGTTCTTGCCGATGTTGACCGTATCCGGCAGGCGCATAGGCTTGCTCCAGCCGCCGCCAGAGCGGTCTACGCGCCAAAGGTTGGACACTACACCCGGAATGGGCTGTCCCCCCTTGGGGCGATCTGTCAACGGAACCACAGGGCGTTTCGATTCAAAGATGAGATATGAGCCGTCAGAAGACATGGCCGGTGCCGTGTCCGGCCATTCGCCAGAGAATGGCGCCAGCGTTGGATGGGACCACTCCCCATTTACTTTGTGCGACTCAAGAATAGCGCCCCAGCTCCCGTTGGTGCGCGTGAAGAAGATGGTGTTGCCATCGGGCGAAAATGTGGGTGGGCCATCGTTCGCAGGTCCGGAGATCACGCCGGGAGCGAAGATTTGCGGCGTCTCTTGTCCATTTGTCGCTGCTGTATCTTCGTGGTGGGGAGTCGCAAGAGCCGGTTGAGATTGAAACGCATGCACGAATAGGCACGCCAGAAGCAGCGAAGTTGGCCTCTTACAATTCATCAGGTCTGTCTCCAGTTGTTTGGGGATAGGAGCGGTTCTGTTGGAAATAGACGCCGCGGGGCGTGGTTCGCGAGCGCAGTAACTTATTCCGCCTGTAGCACCAGGCACTTCAGGTATTCGGTCTCCGGCAGATTCAGCACCACTGGATGGTCAAGCGCAGCGCAGCGGCGCTCCAGCAGGCGCACGCGCCGTCCAGCGTCCACTGCGGCTGACGCCACGGCTGCCTCAAGCTCTGCCCATCCCACGTGATGCGAGCAGGAGCAGGTCACCAGCAGACCGCCGGGCTGCAGCATCTTAAGGGCGCGCAGGTTCAGCTCCTTGTAGCCGCGCAGAGCACCCTCGACTGCTCTTTTCGTTTTGGCAAATGCAGGCGGATCAAGAACGATTGTGTCGAATTTCTCGCCCGCCTCCGACCAGTCGCGCAAAATCTGAAATGCATCGCCCTCCACCCAATCCACTTCCGCCTTCATCCGGTCGCGATTTGCCTCGAAGTTCCGCTCTGCCACTTCGAGCGAGGCTCGGGAGGCGTCGATCCCCGTGACATGGCCGCAGACCTGGGCCAGATGCAGCGCAAACCCGCCCTGGTAGCAGCAAACGTCCAGCGCCCGGCCCCCGTTCGCGCGATTCGCCACGCCGAGCGTCTGCGCCCACTGCTGCGCGGCGGCATAGTTGTCTCGCTGGTCTAGAAAAGCCCCGGTCTTCTGCCCTGCATTGGCGTCGTAGTGAAATTTGAGCCCATTGAGGCGGAAGTCGGTTGCAGAAGCAGAAGCCATACCGTCGGCGACAAACAGCGGCTCCAGATTGGGCGCGCTCAGGCCCTCCAACTCGCGCATGCGCGGATCAGGCCGCTCGAGAATTACATCGAGTTCAAGCTCCTCACGGACCACGCGCACACAGGTCTCGCGGACCGCGGCCGAATCCAGTCCCTTCGCCAGGAACTGAAAAATTACCAGGTTGCCGTACTTGTCGGCGATCAGCCCCGGCAGTTCGTCGGCCTCGCTGAAGCACAGCCGGCAGGCGTCGGTCGTGTCGCTAAGCATGGATTTGCGCCGCGATACGGCTCGGCGCAAGCGCTCCGCCAGCAAGTCCAGCCACGCAGCTTCGTCAATAGCTTCCCGCGAAACAATCCGCAGGGCAATTTGCGAAGACGGGCTGTAGAGTGCGGTGCCGAGCAGCAGGCCGCGCGAGTCGGCGACGGGCAGCAACGCGGGCGGGTTGTCCGCATCGAGCAGTTCGATCGACTCGATATCGGACGAGTATACCCACAGATGGCCGCTTCGAAGCCGGTCCGCGGCGCGCCGGTTGACCAGCGCTCCGGGGCTGCGTTCTGACCGCAGGGCCGGGGCAGCCCTTTTGTGAGTCCGCTCAAAAGGCGCCTTCGGCGTGGGAGCCTTAGGCGCCTTTTGACTCGAAACGGAGTTGAGGTTGCGCGGCTTCATCATTTGCTCCCGTTGACCGGGAGCGAATGGGCCGCCGGCCCCTACTTCATTTGGATGCTTTCCAGGTAGCGGCTCAAATTGCTGATTCTGAGCAGCCTGTCCTGGGGGTTGGTCTGGTTCATATTACCAAGGATCGGTCCCCATACGGGCATCTGCGAAGTGCCGTGCGACGGAATCTCCATGCCATACTGCAGCACGGAAACGATGTGCGTATCGGGGAATTTTCCATGATTCGTTCTGCTCAACAGCGTCAGATCGGGGGGCGGCGTCTTCAAAGCGGATGCGACGGGCCCTTGACCTTTGCCATCCGTGCCATGACATGGCGCGCAATAGTTAGCATACATCTGCCTGCCGCTGGTTGCGGGAGTTTTGGTCACGGGAATAGTCACCTTCGAAGTGGATTGATCCGCATAGCTCATGCCCACCGCAAGTGTCGCGATTGAGGCTACGACTAATAGATGTTTCAGCATAACTTCCTCGGTTCTGGACCTCTAGTCCGAAGGGAACTTTACTCCTTCTTTGGTATATGCGCGATGTGATGGCAAGCACAACGCAGGCGCGCTTTCAGCACCGACGTACCAATGCAGGAAAGGCTATGATTTCACTGCATAAGCCGCATATTTTGGGTGAATCGCCCGTGTGAATTAGATTCAAGGCCGGACATCTGGTTCGGCCAGGACGATGAGTCTATTTACCGGCTTAACTTTATAACTGCAAAGTAACTCAAATTACTTATATTCCATCAAGAACGACTAACTAAAAGTTACGATTCGAAGGTTCGGAAGTTAGAGCATTCGGTAATTCAAACTAACAGTTTTATCGAATAAATCAAATTGCAACCGGTTTGCGCGCGGCAACGGGATTTCCGATGCAGTTTGCCGGGCCTTCACCGCGCAGGGGTGCAAAAGTGCGCATCGAACGACCCCGGCCTATAATGAAGCATGGCGAGTGTCCGGCAAGCCATACCGGAGGATGTTCCTGGCGCGCCCCCATCCGCACAAGGGGAAGCGCCGCAACTTGCGCCCGATTCTCAATCGGCCTCCCAGCAGCGCCAAGCCCAGCCATCGATTGACCAGCGTTTTGAAGCCCTCCTCCGTCACGTCCAGGCCAACCGCCCCAGCGAAGATGTCTCCCTCATCCGCAAGGCCTGGGAGTTCTGCGTGCAGCACCATGAAGGACAGATGCGTGCTTCCGGCGAGCCGTACATAGTTCATCCGCTCGAAGTAGCCGAAGTGCTGGCGGAGATGAAGATGGACGCGACCGCCATCGCCGCCGGCCTGCTGCACGATTCGGTTGAAGACACGCCCGCAACCAACGAGGAAATTGCGGCCGGTTTCGGCGAACAGGTGGCGCACATCGTTGAGGGCGTCACCAAGATCGACAAGATCCAGTTTGCCAACCGCGAAGACCGCCAGGCCGAGAACGTGCGCAAGATGCTGCTGGCCATGGTCTCCGACGTGCGCGTCGTGCTGATCAAGCTGGCCGATCGCCTGCACAATATGCGCACACTCGAGCATTTGAAGCCCGATCGACAGGAGGCTATTGCCCGCGAGACGCAGGAGATCTACGCGCCGCTCGCTCACCGGTTAGGCATGGGCAAGGTGCGCGGCGAGCTTGAAGACCTGGCTTTCCGCTACACCGACCCGGTGAGCTACGAGAAGCTGGCGGCGGCCGTCGAGGCCCGCCGCGTTGAGGGCGAGCAGTTCCTGCGCAGCGTTGAGGATGCCCTGGTTGAGCAGTTGCGCGAAAACAACATCGAGGCGCGTGTCGAGTGGCGCATCAAGCGGCTCTACTCCATGTTTCAAAAGATCGAGCGCACCAAGGTCTCCTTCGACCAGGTCTACGATCTGCTTGCCGTTCGCGTCATCACCCAGGACGTGGCCTCCTGCTACGCCGTCTTCGGTCTCATCCACACCCTGTGGCGGCCCGTCCCTGGCCGCATCAAGGACTTCATCGCCATACCCCGCGCCAATCGCTACCAATCCCTGCACACCACGGTCATGGGCGCCAGCGGCCATCAGTTCGAAGTGCAGATCCGCACTGAAGACATGCACCGCATTGCCGAAGAAGGTATTGCTGCCCACTGGAAGTACAAGGCCGGCGACGGTTCCGTGACGGCGCGCGACGAAGAGCGGCTGAATTGGATTCGCCAGCTTGTCGAGTGGCAGAAGGAGATGACCGATCCCAATGAATTCCTCTCCAGCTTGAAGATGGACCTCTATCCCGACGAGGTCTATACCTTCACGCCCAAGGGGAAGGTGGTGGTCGTCCCTGCCGACGGAACGCCGGTCGATTTCGCGTACACCATTCACACCGAGGTGGGCCACACCTGCGTAGGCGCCAAGGTGAATGGCCGCATGGTTCCTCTGCGCACCAAGCTGCGCACCGGGGACATTGTTGAAATCGTCACGCAGAAGGATCACAAGCCCAGCCGCGACTGGCTTACCTTCGTCAAGAGCCCGCGCGCCCGCAACAAGATCAAGCACTGGCTCAACGAGGACCAGCGCCGCCGCGCCGTCGAGATCGGCCGCAAGCTGCTGGCCACTGAAGCGCGCAAATTCAAAGTGCCCATGAGCCAGATCGACGACCAGGACCTGGGCCGCATCGCCAAGGAATACGGCGTGGCCACGGCTGCAGACCTGCTGGCCACGCTCGGCCAGGGCAAGCACACCGCGCACCAGATTCTAAGCAAGCTGGCGCCTGCTCTTTTGACGCAAGGCGATGCAGAGACAGCTCCCGAAACCAAGCCAGGCGCGGGCGGCGAGCCGGGAATGTCGGACGCAGTCAGAAAGCTGCACCTCACCGGCTCCGACTCTCTCCAGGTGGAGGGCCAGAACGATCTGCTCGTCTACCGCGCGCGCTGTTGCAACCCCATTCGCGGCGAAGAAATCATCGGCTACGTCACCCGCGGCAAGGGCGTAGCCGTACACGCGCGCAGTTGTCCCAACGTGCAGAATCTTCTCTACGAAAGCGACCGCCGCATCGCTGTCGAGTGGTCCCGGGTAGGCGATCAGTCGGCCAACAGTCCGCAGCGCTACCCGGTCAAGATCACCGTCTTCTGCGACGACCGCACCGGAATGTTAAAGGAACTGACCGCCGTCGTCTCCGAAGACAACACCAACATCCGCGGCGTGGAGATACATCACAAGGAAGGCGAAGAGGCCATCGTCGAATTTGTGGTGGAAGCCGAGGACGTGCATCACCTGAACCGCATGGTTCTCGCCCTGCGCCGCGTAGCTGGCGTGCGCGCCGTGCAGCGCACGCAGAAGCTTTGAGAACGAGCGCACCACTCTCTCCGTGCCCCATTCTTGCGATTTCCTTCTATCGCAAGGGTGGGAGACCACCAATCTCCGAGTAGGATGATTCTGGAAACTCTTCAGCATTCAGGGGGACATTATGCCCGCCGGACTCAAGCGACTTCATCGGTCCGGGCAATCCCATTTCCTCACATTCAGCTGTTATCACCGCCTGCCCCATCTAAAGCAAATGCACATGGAAGACAACTTTCTCCTGGCTCTTGAGCAAGCCAGAAGACGTTTCGCGATGCGCGTCTACGGATATGTTGTGATGCCAGAGCACGTTCATCTGCTGGTAAGTGAGCCGACCGGGGAACCGCTCTCGGGGTTCGTCCAGATACTTAAAACCAAGGTAGCCGTTGCGGCGCGGAAAGAATTCAAGCGATCATCTGGTGGCACACCGTTTTGGCAGGCGCGCTACTTCGATCACAATGTGCGGAATCACGAAGGATTCGTCACGCAGCTTCGT
>Ga0302310_10003926_pt1 | contig 11353 bp, 10 predicted proteins | sample III_Palsa_N1_2_FD_200451 | JGI IMG/M metagenome (GOLD analysis project Ga0302310, IMG submission 200451) | Peat permafrost microbial communities from Stordalen Mire near Abisko, Sweden - III_Palsa_N1_2 | ecosystem: Environmental > Terrestrial > Soil > Palsa > Peat permafrost | place: Sweden... | reverse complement strand
CGGGGTTCTTCTCTACAAGATCACCCGCGAGCCCTACGTCCCCTACGTCCATCTGCTGGTCGATTATCATTTCGGCTTCACCAAGCGGGCGCTGATCGGCGCCATCGCGGGCCTGTTTTTTTCCAAAGTGCCGGTCTGGCTAGTATTCGCGCTCGGCGGCGCTGTATGGCTGATCACGCTCGGCCTCTTCATCAGGCTGTTTCAGCGGACCTTCGGGCTCAACCACGAGCATCTGCCGCTTTTCGTGTTCATGGCGGGCTCGCCGTTCTTTCTGAAGAACTTCATGCATACGCTCGGCCATTTCGACATCTACGGCTGCGCGCTGGCGATCTGTCTCTTGCTGGTGCCGGCGCGTTCGCTTGTCTTCGTGATCCTGGCGGCGCAGGGCTCGATGATCCTGGTTCTGATCCACCACATTCATCTGCTGATGTATGTGCCGACCATCGCGGTCATCGTGGTGCTGCGCTATTATCTGGTGCAGCGGCTGACCGCGCTGAACGTGTCGGTCGGAATCGCCGCGGCCGCGGCCATCGGCGTTCTTTTTTTCGCGGCGCAGTTCTATGGATCGATGGCCGTGCCGCAGGACGAATTCGTCCTTTATCTGCGGAGCCGGATGGCCGATCCCACCCGAACCAGCCTCCTGAGTTTTGCTTACATCTGGTATCAGTCGCTGGCGCAGGAACTTCACGACACCTGGCAACGGATGCCCTCCAATATTCTGGGCGTGCCGGTGTTTGCACTGCTGATCTGGCTGCATGCCCCGCTGTGGCGATATTTCGCCGATCTGATCGGATCGCTCGCGGAAGATTTGCACCGGCGCATCGTCATCGCCGGCATCATCATGGTGAGTCTGGCCTATCTCATCATGTTCGCGATCGTGTTCGACTATTCGCGCTGGATATCGAACTGGGCGGTCTGCATGTTCCTGATCCTGCATACGGTCAAGACCTTGCCGACCTCGAGGACGGCACCGCTGATATCAGCCGAGGTTCGCAACACCACTATCCTCGGCTGGATCGTGACGCTTGTTCCGCGCGTTGGAATCGTGCGGCCGTTTTGACATAATTTCCTAAATTCTCGATCGCCTGATCCGAACGTAAAGCGCGCCCTCGCCGCCATGGCCGATATGCGCTTCTTCAAAACCGACCACCAGCGAGCGAAACTCCGGCAGGTTGAGCCATAGCGGCACCTGGCGGCGCAGCACCCCCCGCTCGGATTCGGCCCCGACCGTGCGGCCCTTGCCGGTGATCACGAGCACGAAGGTCAGACCCTCGATATGGGCGCGCTGCAAAAAGCCCGACAGCGCGCGGTGCGCGCGGGTCTGCGTCATCCCGTGCAGGTCGAGGCGGGCTTCGATTTCCTTGCGCCCGCGCGACAGATGCGAGCGCTCGCGGCGTCCCAGCGGCGCCAGCGGCGGCGGCGCCGGCGGCAATGCGGGCTTCGGTGCCCGCGAAACTTTGGCCGGTGGAAGTGATTTGGACGAAGCCTCAGGTTTCGCGGCCACGGGTGCTTCCGCATCCGGTGACGCAGCCGGAGACTTTGCAGCGCGATGTCTCTTGCCGAGCGGTTTGGCTTGCCTGGCGACGCTCTCCCATAACGCACGCTCTTCTTCGCTCAAGCTGCGTTTGCGCCGTGGCGGGGCTGGCAATTCCGGGATCGTTGGCGGACGTTTCATCGGCGGCGGCGATAATGACGGACGCGACGATGGCGACGCTCATCGCGGGCCGGTTGGATCGTGGGCCGCGGCTCCGGCAGCGGTACCGCTTGTGCGGCTGCGGCCGATGCCGCGGCCGGTAAAGGCGGCGGCGGGGCGGAAGCATCCGGCGACTTCGCGCTGTTCTTTTGATCCTTTTGCTGATCCTTCGATGGATCGACCTGCGGAAACAGCTTTGCGATTTTCTCAGAAGGCCGCGGATCGGGCAGCGGCATTTTGCGGCCCCGGGCCGCCGGATCGAGGCTTTTCGGCACCAGGATGACGAAGCGCATATTGTGCCGGAAGCGGCCGGACACCCGTCCGGCATCGGCACCCGCACCGTAATAGATGTCGGCACGCGCCGGTCCCGTGATCGCCGAGCCGGTGTCCTGCGCCACCATCAGCCGGCGAAACGGCGTCTTCGATTGCTCGGATTCGATCGGCAGCTCGCCTTCGATAAAAAACGGCGTGCCATAGACATGCAACGCCTTGTCGACCGCGATCGAGCGGCCCGGCGTCAGCGGCACGCCCTGGGCGCCGACTGCCTCATCCTTGTCGGAGAGATTCACTTCGCGAAAGAATACATAGGACCGGTTGGCGCGGCGCAATTCCTTGGCGCCGTCGGGATTTTGATCCATCCATTCCCTGATCCGCTGCATCGACATCTGCTCTTTCGGGATGATGCCGCGATCGATCAGGATGCGGCCGACCGCCGTATAGGGGTAGCCATTATGCGCGTCGTAATTGATGCGGATGGTCGAGCCGTCTTCGAGACGGACCCGTGCCGAACCCTGGATTTGCGTGAACAACAGATCGGTCTGATCTTTCAGCCAGCAGATTTCGAGGCCGCGGCCGGCAATCGCGCCGTCTTCGATCTCGGCGCGATCGTAATAGGGCACCAGCTTGCGGCGGCCGATCTTGCGAAACACCTGCCCTTTATTCGGCAAGCCTACCGCGCCCTGTTTGATGCCGCGAACGAACAGATTCGACGGGCGGCGATAGACCGGCACATTGTAGACGTCGGTCTGGGTCCGGGATCCGTCGATCACGGGCTCGTAGTAGCCGGTGACGAAGCCTTCGTTTTCCCCGAGCCGCGAGATTCGCAACGGGAGAAAATGTTCCTCGAAGAACGCCCGCGCTTTGGCGCCATCGGCCATGTCGAGCGCCTTGGCCGCGCGGCAGGGCTCGCGCAGCGACGTGCCCAACGCCTTGGGATCGGCGAGCCCGTTTCGCTGCCCGGCGATCGACATGCAGCTGGCGCGAAAAGCCTTGTAGGCCGCCAGATGATCGTCGTCGCTCCAGCCCGCGATATCGGACCACGCGACCGGCAGATATTGGCTGCCGCTGATCTCAAGCGGCCACTCAAGGCGTGGATAGGGGACGGGACGAGTCTCTGGAACATGCACCCGCGCGCTATGCGCCAAATGCGCTCGATGCGCGGCATAGACGGCAAGCGGAGTTAGCGACAACGCCACGGCGATCACACAAAACGCGACGGCGTAGTGTCTGATCCCACGCGCGTTAGTGGGCGCTTCCGGTGCCAACCAGCTTCCAGTTCGGATCGCGTGAAGTCGTGTCGCGGGCGAATGTCCAAACATCGGTGATATCGGCGACCTTGTCCGGATTGCCGTCGACAATGGTGCCGGCCTTGTCGCGGGTCACCGAGATCATCTGCGAGACAAAACGCACGGTCAGCTGTGCCGCGCGATCGCGGGCTTCCGCGCCCACCAGTTCGGCCTTGTCGATCGACACAAACCGCGTCTCGGTCTTCTGCTCCTGCTTCTCGCGATCCTTGATCACGGCATCGAAGCTGTCATAGACCTCGGACGACAACAGATCCTTCAGCGCGCGGCGATCGCCGTTGGCGAACGCCAGCACGATCATCTCATAGGCGCTGCGCGCGCCGCTGATGAAATGACGGGGGTCGAACGAGGAATCCTGAGCCGCGATGGCATCGAGGCCCTGGGCGAGCGCGGTGCCCGGCTCGGCCAGGCCTTTCCAGCGATCGGTCGGCGGCGCGACATCGGCGGTCGGCGCCAGCGGCGCCTGATCGATGACCGCGCCCGGCATCGGAACGACATTATTATTGTCCTGCGCGCCCTGCACCACATTGCGCGCGGTGCGATCGTAAGGCGGTCGCTCGCTGCCGGTGCGCTGTCCGAGCACATTGCGCAGCCGCAGGAAGATGAAGACGGCCAGCGCCAGGAAGATGATGGTGTAAATATCCACGTCGCATTCGCTTTCTGGTCTGCGCCGGCAAGAGGTCCGGCGATAGAGCGTTCCCCTCAGGGAACGGCAGATATTACATCATGGATGGGTCTGCAGCATGTAGGCACGAAACTTGGCCTGGCCAATGGCGCGTCCTGGCATGAAAAAGCCATGACAATTAATATAGGCCAAGCCGATACGCTTACCCGGTAGCCACAGCTCGAATTGTAGCGCGTTTTCGCAGCAAGGGGAAACCCCGATAGTGCCCGGAAATCGCGCATATTCAACAATTTAGAGTATACAATCCGCTTCAGGCCCGCCGGCCTTCCAAAGATCGGCCGCGCTGGCCGATCCGAGGGGGCCAAGTCCCGGCAGACCAGCCGCGATTGTCGTCCTTGTGGAATGAGGCGGGGCTATGATAGCCACTCGCCCCGATACGGTATTTCGCACCTCACGAGCGAATTCAGCTGCAAACCGGCCCGCTCGCGTAAAGTTCCAGGAGAGACTTCCATGACCAACGGCAACGGCGCGCCTCCCGAGGCGGCCCCTCCTCCGCAGCTGAACGTGCTGGCGCAGTATACCAAGGACCTTTCGTTCGAGAATCCGAACGCGCCGGCCTCGCTGGCACCGCAACAGCAGCAGCCCGCGATCAATATCCAGATCAATGTCAGCGCCAACAATATCTCCGAACATGAATTCGAAGTGACGCTTTCGGTCGAAGGCAAGGCGGAAAACGCCGGCAAGGTCATGTTCAGCTTCGATCTCGCCTATGCCGGCGTGTTCCGGATCATGAACGTGCCGCAGGAAAACCTGCATCCGCTGGTCATGATCGAATGCCCGCGGCTGTTGTTCCCGTTCGCCCGCGAGATCATCGCAACCTCGGTGCGCGATGGCGGGTTCCCGCCGCTGATGCTGGATCCCGTCGATTTTGTCGGTCTGTACCGCCAGAATATGGAACGGCAAGCCGCCCAGGCGGCGCAGATCAAACCGAGCTAGATACCGAAAAAATCATTCCAGATCGGCTTGTCGCCGAGCGTGGCGACAAAGTCCCGATGCGCCGCACGGTCGGCCTCGGTGACCCGCGGCATCAGCGGTTCCAGCCGCTGCCGCCGCGGCATTTCGCCATGTCCACTGGCGCGCGTGTCGCGGGATTCCGCGGCCAGAATCAGTTGCGACTGCCGGGCCCCGATCAGATCGATATAAACCTCGGCCAACAATCCGGCGTCAAGCAGCGCGCCGTGCTTGGTGCGGCGGGAATTGTCGATCGCATAGCGCGAGCAGAGATCGTCGAGGCGATTCGACACGCCCGGGTGTTTGCGCCGCGCCAATAGCAGCGTGTCGACCAGCCGATCGCGCGAAATCGCCGGGCGCTTGATTCGGTCGAGCTCGGCGTTGATGAAGCCGATATCGAACGAGGCATTGTGAATCACCAGCGGCGCGTCGGCGATGAATTCAAGGAACTCCTCGACCACTTGGGCGAATAGCGGCTTGTCGGCGAGGAACTCGCTGGAAAGGCCGTGCACGGCGAAGGCTTCGGCCGGCATGTCGCGCTCGGGATTGAGATGCCTATGAAAGGTCTGGCCGGTCGGCATGCGGTTGAAAATCTCGACACAGCCGATTTCGACCAGCCGGTCACCGCGCAGCGGGTCGAGCCCGGTGGTCTCGGTATCGAGAACGATTTCACGCATGATTGGCCGACCGGGATTGCAGAGCGCTGAGAGCGACGAATCAGGCTCGTCGCCGCGGCATCTTACCAGCCTGCGCCAGAATGTCCCGGATTCGCGCCCGCACCGGATCAAGACCGTGCGATGTATCCACCACGAAATCCGCGCGTTGGCGTTTTTCGGCATCGGGCAGCTGCCGGGCCAGGATGGCGTCGAGCTTCTCGGGCGTCATGTTGTCGCGCGCCAGAATTCGCTGGCGCTGGATCTCCGGCGTGGTCGTGACCACCACCACCGCATCGACGCGTTTTTCGCCGCCGGTCTCGAACAGCAGCGGCACATCCACCACAGCCACGGGCGCACCGGATTGCTCGGCGTCGTCAAGGAATTTCTGACGCGACGCGCCCAGCATCGGATGAACGATCTGCTCGAGCCGCTTGATGGCGGCGGCATCATGCACCACTTGCGCCGAGAGCCTGGTGCGATCGACTTTGCCGTCAACGGTGGTGCCCGGAAATGCCGCTTCGATCGCCGGCACCGCCTCGCCTTCATACAGTCTGTGAACTGTCGCGTCGGCGTCGTAGACGGGAACGCCGGCTTCCGCGAACAATTTCGCGGTGGTCGATTTGCCCATTCCGATCGAACCGGTCAGCCCAAGAATTATCATTGGAGGATGATCATTGGGATATCGCCATATGCTGCCCTGTCAGGATTCGTTCCTACGCCGCAAGCAGCCGTTCGCTGCGCAGAAATGCGAGCAATGGCAAAAGCGGCAGGCCGAGGATGGTGAAATAATCGCCCTCAATGCGTTCGAACAAATGGACCCCCAGCCCTTCCAGCTGGTAGGCGCCGACGCTTGACGTCGCCGCCTCGCCCGCTTCATCCAGGTAGGCTTCAATATCGGCTTCGTCCAACTTTCGCATGGTCATACGCGCACTGGTAGCGGTCGCGAACAATATCTCGCCGTCGCGCGCCACCGCAACGGCGGAGTGCAATTCATGGACACCGCCGGCGAGCGCGCGAAGCTGTTCGGCGGCCTGCGCGCGGCCGGCCGGCTTGATGAAAAGCCGGGAGCCCAGCGCCAAGGTCTGGTCCGCGCCGACGACAAGCCGGTCCGATAGCCGCAGCGATACCGAAAGGGATTTCTCCCGCGCCAGCAGAGCCGCGACGTCGCCGGGTGCCGTGATGCCTGAAGCCTGCTGCACAGCCCGCTCATCGATTTCGGCCGGGACGGCTTCAAAGTCGATTCCGGCATTGGCCAACAGCGATTGCCGCGCACGGCTTTGCGAGGCCAGGATCAACGGTATTTTTTCGCGCCACAGCGTCATTCGGCGAGCCGTTGCCGTTGCCGGTCGGACAACAGTTTCATCACCGCAGCTGCGGTTTCCTCAATCGATCGCCGTGTCACGTCGAGCTGTGCCCAATTGAATTTGGCGCTCAATCGCCGCGCGAATGCGACTTCGTCAGTCACCGCCTGGCGATCGATATAGGTATCGTTGTCCCGATCGCCCATGCTCAACAACCGATTTTGCCGGACCTGGATCAGGCGTTCGGGTGCCGCGTGAAGGCTGACCACCAGCGGCTTTTTCAGCATTTCGAGTTGTTGCGGGACCGCGATGCCCGGCACCAGCGGAACATTGGCGGTGCGAATGCCGCGGTTGGCGAGGTAGATCGAGGTCGGCGTTTTCGACGTGCGGGATACGCCGACCAGAACGACATCGGCGTCCTCCAGTCCTTCGACGTGCTGACCGTCATCATGGATCATGGTGTAATTCAGCGCGTCGATCCGCTTGAAATATTCCGCGTTCAGTGTGTGCTGCGCACCGACTCGTCCCGTCGTCGGGGCTCCAAGATAGGCCTGAAACAGCTGCATCACCGGACCGATAATCGAAAGGCTGGGTATATTGATCTCCTGGCACTTGGCTTCGAGCCGGCCAACCAGATCTTTCTCCAGCAGGGTAAAGAGCACAATTCCCGGGGCTTCCTCGATCTCGCTCAACACGCGATCAAGCTGCTTCTGGCTGCGCACCAGCGGATAGACATGTTCGACCGCCGTCACGTTGGCGTATTGCGCAGCCACCGCGCGCGCCACCGTGATCAGCGTCTCACCGGTCGAATCGGAGACCAGATGAAGATGAAAATAATTGCCGGTCGTGGGCACCTGGACCCCTGTGTATCCTGTGAATCGCTGTGGAGCTTATCCGGAAGAATCATGCCCGGGTCGAATGATCCGGGATAACCCCATTCTTTCTACACAGGGCTCAAGGCTGGGATAAGTCGTTTCCGGATGGCTATGATAGTGAGGTTATGTGGATTTGTCTCTGTATAAGCCGATGCGGATGCCAGGCAAATGCTTGAAGCAAGTGACGTTATTTGTCCCGACGATGTTTCCGCGAAAATTGTTGATGGATGTGAACAAGGTCTCGGCAATTGCGGGACAGTTTTGCGTGGGCCTAATCCACCGCTACTTAGACTCAAACCTAAGAATCTAAAATTATTGTTTTAGAAAAGGGCTGGTTGCGGATATGTCTCGGCCAGGCACGAGACGGATTTCTTCGCAGCGCCGAAAGCAGCCTGGTCGTTCCGGTGCTGCGGACGGCAAGCGGCAGCTTCGCCAACGAGTGAGACACGATGTACGAATGGATCAAGGCGCTGCATGTGATCGCCGTCATCGCCTGGATGGCGGGGATGCTGTATTTGCCGCGGCTGTTCGTCTACCACTGCGACGCAGAGGCTGGATCGAAACAATCCGAGACCTTCAAAATCATGGAACGGCGGTTGCTGAAGGCGATCATCAATCCGGCCATGATCGTGACCTGGCTCGCCGGGCTCTATCTGGCCTGGGCCGGTCACTGGTTTGCCGCGCCCTGGTTGCATGGCAAGCTTTTGCTGGTGCTGCTGCTGTCGGGTGTCCACGGCTTTTTGGCCCGCTGCGTCAAGGATTTCGCCGCCGATCGAAATTTCCGCAGCCAGAAATTTTACCGCGTTATCAATGAGGTACCGACCATTTTGATGATCGGGATTGTCATCCTGGTGGTGGTCAAGCCATTTTGACGGGCATGGTCTTTGGTAGCTTGGCCTTTACGTGTCTTGCGGAAAGCCAGTTGATTTTCTATATTAGCCAAATCCCACCCCACGCAGGCGGATGTGGTTGCGTTCCGGTTTCCTCGTTGAACCGGCCGCCACATCAGGTTTGAAGCCTCTCCGGCACTTTCCTAGCTCAGACCTGCGGACCTTCCTTTTCTTGCGTCCGCATTTTCGTAAAGCCACCTCGCACCCCCTCCCTTGCTACTCCACAGGACCATCCCAATGCGGGAAATGAAACTTCAAGACCTCAAAGCCCAGACGCCAGCCGAACTTGTCTCGTTTGCGGAAGAAAAAGGGGTCGAAAACGCCAGCACGATGCGCAAGCAGGAGCTGATGTTCGCAATTCTCAAACAACTCGCGATCCAGGAAACCGATATTATCGGCGAAGGCGTCGTCGAGGTTCTCTCCGACGGCTTCGGCTTTTTGCGCTCGCCCGATGCCAATTATCTGCCAGGGCCGGATGATATCTATGTTTCGCCCTCGCAGATCCGCCGCTTCGGGCTTCGCACCGGCGACACCATTGAAGGCCATATTCGCAGCCCGAAGGAAGGCGAACGGTATTTTGCGCTGCTGAAGGTCAATACGCTGAATTTCGAGGACCCGGAAAAGTCCAAGCACAAGGTCAATTTCGACAATCTGACGCCGCTGTTTCCAGACCAGCGCTTCCGGCTCGAGCTCGAGGACCCCACCAGAAAGGACCTTTCTGCAAGGGTTATCGACATTGTCGCCCCGATCGGCAAAGGCCAGCGCGCCCTGATCGTGGCGCCTCCCCGCACCGGCAAAACCGTGCTGATGCAGAACATCGCGCACTCGATCACCGCCAATCACCCCGAATGCTATCTGATCGTGCTTCTGATCGACGAGCGTCCGGAAGAAGTCACGGACATGCAGCGTTCGGTGAAGGGCGAAGTTGTCTCATCGACCTTCGACGAGCCCGCGGTACGTCACGTCCAGGTCGCCGAGATGGTCATTGAGAAGGCCAAGCGGCTGGTCGAGCACGGCCGAGACGTGGTGATCCTGCTGGACTCGATCACGCGGCTGGGGCGGGCCTACAACACCGTGGTGCCGTCATCCGGCAAGGTACTGACCGGCGGCGTCGATGCCAACGCGTTGCAGCGGCCGAAGCGTTTCTTCGGTGCCGCGCGCAACATCGAGGAGGGCGGCTCGCTCACCATCATCGCGACCGCATTGGTCGATACCGGCAGCCGCATGGACGAAGTGATTTTCGAAGAGTTCAAAGGCACCGGCAATTCCGAACTGATTCTCGATCGCAAGGTCTCGGACAAGCGCACCTTCCCCGCGATCGACATCTCGCGCTCGGGCACCCGCAAGGAAGAGCTGATCACCGATCCGCAGCTGCTCAAGAAAATGTACGTGCTGCGCCGGATCCTCAATCCGATGGGAACGATGGATGCGATCGACTTCCTGCTCGATAAGCTGCGCAACACCAAGAACAACTCGGAATTCTTCGAATCGATGAATACCTGAGCTGTTTGAGCGGCTTTGAATCGGGGCGTCCTGCGAGCAGGGCGCCCCTTTTTCGTGTTCGGATAGCCAATCCGAGATGAGGTCTTTGCTGCAGCAAAGCTGCAGCATGGCGGGGTTCGTCCACCCGCATTGTGATTTATGTAAGTAACTGAAATATATGATATTTATTAGAACGGCGAGAGCCATCTCCCCAAAGCGGGTCGAGTTCTGCAGCATAAATGCGGCGGATGGACTGCAACATGGACTGCGCCGTTAGCCTCTACCCCAAGTGATTCGAAGAGGAGGGCCGATGGAAATTGCGTTGCGTTTTCAAGGGTCCGGGGACAAATAGGCGATGCATCCGCGGGAACAAACCATCTTCGCGCTGTCGTCGGGGCGCCCGCCGAGCGCCATCGCCATGGTGCGGGTTTCCGGACCGCAGGCCGGGATCGCGGTGACGGCGCTGGCGGGCAAGCTGCCGACGCCAAGGATGGCGACACGGGTGCGGTTGCGCGATACCAGCCAGCAGCCGATCGACGATGCGGTGGTGCTGTGGTTTCCGGGACCGGCGAGCGCCACCGGCGAGGATGTCGCAGAGTTTCACATCCATGGCGGGCGGGCGGTGCTGGCGGCGTTGTTTGCCGCATTGGCGGCTTTTGAAAATATCCGTGCCGCGGAGCCAGGCGAGTTTACCCGCCGCGGATTCGAAAATGGCAAGCTCGATCTCACCGAGGCCGAAGCACTCGACGACCTGATTCACGCCGACACCGATCGGCAACGCCGCCAGGCGCTGCGCCAGATGAAAGGCCTGCTCGGCGACCGCGCGCGCGACTGGCGCGCGCAGATTATCGAGGCCTCAGCCCTGATCGAAGCCGGCATCGATTTCTCCGACGAGGGCGATGTGCCCCAGGCATTGATCGAACCGGCGCTGGAAAAGATCAAGGCGCTGCACGGCGAGATTCAGAAAGTCCTTGCGGCGCAGGGACGAAGTGAGCGCCTGCGCGAAGGACTGGTGGTCGCGATTGCGGGTCCGCCGAACGTCGGCAAATCGACGCTGATGAATCAGCTGGCGCGGCGCGAGGTGGCGATCGTGTCGCCGCATGCCGGCACCACCCGCGACGTGATCGAGGTTCAGCTCGATCTCGACGGTTATCCGGTGACGGTGATCGATACCGCCGGAATTCGCGAGACCGACGACCCGGTGGAGCAGGAGGGTGTGCGTCGGGCGCGCGCGCGC
>Ga0302310_10003925_pt1 | contig 11354 bp, 8 predicted proteins | sample III_Palsa_N1_2_FD_200451 | JGI IMG/M metagenome (GOLD analysis project Ga0302310, IMG submission 200451) | Peat permafrost microbial communities from Stordalen Mire near Abisko, Sweden - III_Palsa_N1_2 | ecosystem: Environmental > Terrestrial > Soil > Palsa > Peat permafrost | place: Sweden... | reverse complement strand
CGGGGATCAAGACGACTTGGGGGGCGGAGCCGTTTCGGGATCGCGTGCCGGTGGAGGATGCGACCGTGACGAAGCGGTTGAATGAGGCGGGGGCGGTGCTGGTGGCGAAGTTGAGCCTCGGCGCCTTGGCGTTGAATGATGTTTGGTTTGGGGGGCAGACGAAGAATCCTTGGAATCTGGATGAGGGGGCGTCGGGGAGTAGTGCGGGGCCGGGTGCGGCGGTGGCTGCGGGGCTGGTGGGATTTGCGATTGGGTCGGAGACGCAGGGGTCGATTGTGTCGCCGAGTATGCGGGATGGCGTGACGGGGTTGCGGCCTACGTTTGGGCGCGTGCCGCGGACCGGCGCGATGACGTTGAGTTGGACGTGCGACAAGTTGGGCGTGATGGCGCGCGGTGTCTGGGACACGATGCTGGTGTTGGAGGCGATTGCGGGGCCGGATGGGAAGGATGTGGCTTGTGTCGCGCTTGGTGAAGTACAGAAGCAGATTCCCGGAGGGAATGACAGAAAGAAAGGCAACGGCAAAGGAGATGTGCAGGGGTTGAAGGTGGGGTATTTTCCGGAGTGGATGAAGGTGGCTCCGGCTACCGATGTGGACCGCGCGGCGATGGGCGTTGTGAAGAAATTGGGGATGGAGTTGGTGGAGGTTAGTCTGCCGGATTGGCCTTATGATTCGCTGAACATTATTTTGTTTGCGGAGAGTGCGGCTGCGTTTGAGGAGATCACGCTGAATCATCAGGTCGATGCGTTGAAGATGCAGGTGCCGGATGCGTGGCCGAATACGTTTCGGCAGGCGCGGTTTTTGAGTGCGGTGGATTTTGTGCAGGCGGACCGGCTACGACGGATGGTCGCGGTCGAGATGGAGCGGGTGATGAGCAGCGTGGATTTGCTGCTGGTGCCTAGTCTGCGGGATGAGTTTTTGGTGATTACGAACTTTACGGGGCATCCTTCGCTGACGCTAAGGGCGGGGTTTGTGGAGGTGAGTGAGGCTCGGAGTGATTGGGCTCCGGATGCGAAGAACCCGGTGAAGAAGTTTGAGAAGCCGAGGAGGGTGCCGCATGGGGTGACGCTGGTGGGGCGGTTGTTTGATGAGGGGACGATTGTGCAGGCGGGGATGGCGATGGAGGCGGCGTTTGGGGTGGCGGAGAAGAGGCCGTCGGGGTTCTAAGAAACAGGGATTAGGGAGAGGTGAGTAGTGAGTGGTCAGTAGTGAGTCGTAGGTGGTGGGTGGGCATTTGTTGTTTTAGGGGGCGAAGGTCAGGGTCAGGTCTACGAGGTGGGTGGTGGGGTCAGCGGAGGCCTGGAAGGAGCCTGAGTAGGTGGAGAGGTGCTTGAGGGCGGTGTTCTTGTGGATAAACTCGGGGACGTAGGCGGGGTTGTAGACGTCGCCTGGCTTTAGCTGCCATGCGGAGTTGAACTCCTGCAGGGCCTCGGGCGAGAGGCCGGTGGGGGTAACGGTGTGGAGGTGGTAGATGTCGCCGGGGATGGGTTCTAGCGTGTAGGCGACGGTGTGGGTGGTGGTGTCGGGTACGGGGTGGGAGAGGGTGTAAATGTCGAGGTAGCCGTGGGAGAGATAAGCGGCGGAGATGGAGGCTTGGGTTTTGGCGAGGTCGGCTTCGTTGGCGGGGTCGCCGGGGTTGAGTTTGTTGTCGCGTGCGAAGTCGGCGGCGGAGTAGAGGGGGGTGGGGTTGAAGGTGAGGGTGGAGACTTTGTAGGGGTCGCCGGTGACGATACGGGCGGTGCAGGTGACGAGGAGGACTTTGGGATTGGTAGGGGAGGGGGCGACGGTGCGCTGGAGGTTGTCGAGTGTGGCCTGGATGAAGCCGGCGCTGCGGACAGAGCTGAGGAGGATGTCCTGGAGGGTGAGGCCGGCGAGGCCTTCGTTGAAGGGGCTGCGCGTGGCGATGGAGGCGGCCTTCTGGAGGCCGGGAGTGAGAGCGGGGGCTGCGCCGGCTGGGGCTTCCATGGAGAGGTGGACTACGCCAAGGCGGATGGTGGGCTGGTCGATGCGGAAGCTGAGGACGCGGATGGGGTGTGCGCTGGTGGGTTCGAGGATGGTGTGGGAGATGGTGGCGGTGATGCCTTTGGCGGCTAGCATTTGCTGGAGGGCGGATTGGATGTCGTCGGGGAGGGTGCCGGCGTCGGAGGCGACGCCGCGGTAGAGGGGAACGTGGGCGTGGATGCCGGCGGTGAGCTCGGCGGGAGTGAACCAGACGAAGTTTTCAAAGCTGGCGGGGAGGAGTTTGTCGAGGGGGATGGGCTTGAGGTCGACGACGATGCCACGGCGCATGCCGGTGGCGGAGGTGTAGTCGATGGTGGCGTCGGAGAAGAGGCCGGTGTCGAGGAGATGCTGGGCGGCGTTGCCGAGGGAGTTCTGGGTGAGGAGCTGGCCGGCTTCGAGGCCGGAGACGGCGGCGAACTCGGGCGTGGTGTAGGGGCCGGGGTGTTTGTAAGTGACGCTGGCGATGGAGTACTGGGCTTGCGCGGCAAAGGGGGCGAGGATGAGGAGGGCGGCGAGGACTCGGAGGGATCGCAAAGAGTGGCTCCTGAAGGCGTGCGGGTTAGTGATTGGGGGAGGCGGCTGTCTTGAGGACGAGTTTTACGGTGTGGGTTGCGGGGTCGGGGATCGTGGCGATGCCGACTTTGTAGCCGAGGTGGAGGGACTGGACGGCTTGGGCGATGGCGGCGCTGAGTTTTGCGTCGGCGACGGTGCCGGGTGCGACGATGAAGACGCGGGCGAAGGCGGCTTGCTGGTCGAGGGCAAGGGCCGAGGTGTCGATGGAGGCGAAGTGGTAGATCTCGCCGGGGACAAAGGTGTAGGTGTAGTCGATGGTGTGGGCCTGGTCGTCCTGGTGGGGGGTGAAGAGGACTTGGGCGTCGTAGTAGCCCTCGTTGTGGTAGGCCTGCTGCATCTCGCCGCGCGCGAGGCGCTGGGCTGCGGGGGAGGCGATGTCGCCGGGCTTGAGGTTGGCGGCCTTGGCGAGGTCGGCCTCGGAGAGGGGCGGCTGCGCTTGGATGGAGATGGTGGTGAGGTGGTAGATGTCGCCGGGGGTGATGGTCGAGGTGAGGTCGACGGCGTAGTTGAGGAGATCTTTGTGGGGCGCGGAGATGGTGGGGGCTGAGGTGACGACGGCGAGGTAACCGGCGTTGCGGTAGATGTCGTTGACGCTGTCTTGCACGGCCCTGGTGTTTTCGGCGATGTCGAAGTCTTCGCCGTGGAGGCGGTGCTGGACGGTCTTGAGTTGAGGGAGAAGAGCGGGGAGAGGGTTGTTGAGTTCGACTTCGCCGATGACGATAGACGGGCTCACGATGCTGAGGGTGACGGCATTTGCGGCGAGGCTGTTTTGGCGCGCGTCTACGGTGGCGTCGACTCCTTTGGTGTGGAGGAGGGAGACGAGCGCGGCTTTGACCTGGTCGGTGAGGGTGCCGGCGAGGGGAAGCTGGCCGTGGAAGGCGGGGACGCGGGCTTCGAGGAGGGATTCGAGTTCGGCGGGCTGCCACCAGACGAAGTTGGAGAAGTGTGCGGGTTGGAGTTGGCTGCTGGCGGAGGGGGTGAGCTTGATGACGAGGGCGGCGGCGTCGACGGTGTAGCCTACGTCGGCGAAGAGGCCGGTGTCGGCGAGGCGCTGGAGGGCGGACTCGATTTGTTGCTTGGTGAGGGGCGAGTTGTCGGGGAGGGCGGTGATGCGGAGAGCTTCGGCGGTGTCGACGGCGGGGGGCGCGTCGATGCGGATGGTTTTTGGGGTGTAGGTTTGCGCGGAGGTGGTTAGGGAGACTAGGAGCAGGAGGGCGGACAGGGCTCGGCTGAGAGGGCGCATGAGGGTTTCAGCAAGAGTATGGGGGAGGGGGCGGATTGGCAAGTTGGGTTGGGATTCGTAGCGGGTCTGGCGAGACCCATGTCCGAAGATCCGGACATGGGGCACCCGTTGTTTGCGGTGCTGATGGGGCTGAGTTAGTGGCGGGGGGTGCCGGGGTATACGCGGTCGTGGATCAGGTCGAGGGTGAGGGTGTCGAGGGAGTCGATGAGGTCGCGGCCCAGGGAGCCTTCGTAGGAGTCGGCGAGGGTGTTCTGGGGGGTTTTGAAGACGGCTATGTGTTGCAGGTTGATGAGGCGGTTGGCTAGCTCGAGGTCTACGTGGTCGAGGATGAAGACTTGATCGGTGGAGGTGCCGCCGGCTCCGTAGCCGTTGCGGGTGCCTTGTTTTTCGTGGAGGAAGTCGGCGGGGAAGTCGCGGTAGTAGGGGAGGAAGAAGGTGGTGGTGTCGGCGCCGGAGTCGAAGAGGAAGAGGCGGGAGAGGTTGTGGGTGCGGGCGGAGAAGAGGATGTTGAGCTTCTCCATGTAGATGGGGGCGGAGTCGATGGGGGAGGCTTCGCCGGCGAGGGGGAGCGTGGGGCCGGCCTGGAAGTGGTGGTCGTGGGTGAAGCGGATGATGCCGAGCGCCTGGAAGACGAGGATGGCGGGGATGACGTAGGATTTTTTGCCGCTGCCGATGGTGAGGTTGGCGTCGGGGAGAACGAGCAGGACTACGTTGTGGACCGTGGCGGTGCCGATGGGGAGGGTGTCGAGGACGGCTACGTGGAGAGGGTTTTCTGCGCCGGTGGCTCCCTGGGTGTGCGCGACGCCGGTACTGAGGGTGAGGCCTAGCTGGCGGGCGAAGGATTCGGTGACGACGGAGAAGTTGGCGCCCGTGTCGAGGATCCAGGGGGCGGTGATGTTGTGGACGGTGAGGTCGGCGGTGATGGACTTGAGGCGGTCAGAGTGCGTTGGCAGATCGATGGGCGTGTTGATGTCGATGGTTTGGGGAGGGGCATTGAGGAGGAGCTTGATGGTGTCGGCGTCGTCTTGATCGTCTTTGAGGAGGGCGGGGGAGAGGCCAGAGGGGGCTTCGGTGAGGAGGCGGGTGTAGAGGGCGGAGGACTGGGCGTAGCGGTAGAGCTTGAGGTTCGCGTCGGCGAGGGAGCCGAGGACGAGAGCGAGACGGGTGGGGGAGAGATCGGGGGCGGAGGCGAGGGGCGTGAGGAGGGTGATGGATTCGTCGAGGCGGTTGGTGCGGTCGGCGAGGACGCCGGCGAAGAGATCGCGGGTGGGGCCGGGTGGTGTGGTGGCCAGGTCGAGGGCTAGGTCGTCGTAGCGGAGGTTTGCTACGTCGGCGTCTAGCTTGGTGGTTTGCGCGGGAAGCGAGGTTGGGAAGGTGAGGCTGGCGAGGAGGCAGAAGGCAATTGCTGGTATACGCATGAATGGTGCGAGTTTAAGACTCGTGCGGCGCGAAGACAATAGCTCACTTGAAGCCGAGCTTGGTGAGTACCTGACGGAGTCCGGCGATGTCTTCGCCGGTGGCGCGGTAGACGATGTGTCCGTCCGCGTCGAGGAGATAGGTTCCGGGGAAGGTGGAGATGCGATAGTGCGCAAAGATACTTTGGCTGGTCTCTTCGCCACCGAGCAGGATGGGGTACGTGAGGGCGGCGTGGCGGACGTAGGTGGTGATCGCGGCGGGAGGATCGCCTTTATCGATGGCGACGATGTTGAGGCCCTGGGCATTAAACTGCTGGTAGATTTTTTCGAACTCGGGATTTTCGAGACGGCAGGGAGGGCAGTTCAGATACCAGAAATTCACGAGCGTGGCCTTGGCTCCGTGGCGCTGATCTGCAAGCGAAACTGTTGTGCCGTTGAGCGAAGGAAGACGGAAGGGAGGTGCGGCGGATCCCAGTGCAAGCATTCCTGCGCTGAGGTCGTGGTCCTTCAGTTTGGCTTGCGGTGGCGGGACAAAGTGAAAGGCTGCGGGTCGGAGCGGCTGGTTGAGCCGGACGTTGGAGAGCTCGCAACGGAAGATGGCGCTTGGCTTGAGACCGGCGCCAAAGCTGACGACGACGCGCTCGAGTACGAACTGCGCGGTGAGGTAGAGCTTCTCGGTGTAGGCGAAGGGCTTCATGCCGCGGATGGAGAGGACGTGGAAGGTCTGGCCGTTGATGGTTTCGTCGGGAAGCAGGGTGGAGATGGCGGTTGGATCGGGAGCGGTGCCGAAGACAGCGACACTTTGGGTGAAGAAGAAACGAAGCGGCAGATTCCACCAGGGTGCGTTGAGGCTGGCTCCGCGGGCGTCGATGGAATCTTCGGTATAGGTTGTGTCGTCGACGAAGTTGAAGAGGTGGATGCCGTCGGAGGCGACCAGGTGCGGTACGGCGGGGTCGTTGCCGGTGAGGCGGACCAGCGCGTTGTTCGGCTTCATGAGGGTGATCGAGCCGGCGGTGCGTAGCTCCGGTTGATTTGCGGACTGGCGGGTGAGGAGGATGTTGGCTTGTAACGTTTGGGTGGTGAGCGCGATGGAGGCGGCTTGGGCGAGAAGCTTCTGCGCGGGGTCGTCCGCATGGGCGAGAGGCGGAGTTACGATCGGCGAGGCGGCGAGAAAGATGGCGAGTCGAAGAGACGTGCTTCGGAGGAAGAGGCTCATACTCATGGATACGCTGCTTTCGGGATGGGCGAATGCACGGAATTTGGGAATCGCGAAAGAAAAGGCCACGGAGAAATCCGCAGCCCCTCGTTCGGTCGATGAGGTTTGGGAACTAGGGGTTGACTTTGAGGGTCCAGGGGCTGGCGGCTTCGAGGGCCTTGTTGACGTTCTGGATGTTTTCTACGCCGGTGGTTTCGAGCCACTTGCGGAAGGCGTCGGCACCTTGTTTGGCGTAGATGGCGATGCCGTCTTTCCAGGTGGCGCGGCCGCAGAGGACGCCGTTGAAGGCTACGCCGGATTCGGCGGCCAGCTCGAGGGTTTCGATGAAGACGGGGTTGGAGACGCCGGCTGAGAGGTAGATGAAGGGCAGGGTGGTTTCGGCGGCGGCGGCGCGGAAGAGGTCGAGAGCTTCGGCGCGGGTGTAGGCGTTTGCGCCCTTGTTGGCCTTGGTGCCGGCGACGAATTCCATGTTGATGGGGACTTCTACTTTGAGGACGTCGACGCCGTAGCGGGGCTTGGAGAACTCCTTCATGGAGCCTGAGACGACGGTGGGTTTCTTGCGGGCGAACTCGATGGCCTTTTCGTCGTTGCCGTGCTCGTCGTAGCCGACACACTCGAGGAAGAAGGGGATGTCGTGGGCGCGGCACTCGTCGCCGATGCGCTCGACCCAGGCGTGCTTGATGTCGTTGATGTGGGGCTGGTCGAAGGGGGTGTAGTAGAGCAGGATCTTGATGCAGTCGGCGCCGGCTTCGGCGAGGCGGCGAACGCTCCAGAGGTCGAGCAGATCGGGGAGACGGCCTTGGGTGGTGGCGTCGTATCCAGTCTTCTCATAGGCGAGGAGGAGGCCTTTGCCGTTGCGATGCTGGGCGGCGGGCAGGCCGTACTCGGGGTCGAGGAGGATGGCGGACGCGTAGTGGGTGAGGACTTCGGTGACGAGGGTTTTGAAGACTTCGAGATCGCGGCCGTCGGCGGCGGCGCCGCGTTCCTTGGCGAGAGACTTCTGCAGGGATCCGCGCTGATCCATGGCGGCAGCGGCGATGACATTGCGCTCGTTGGAGACGGATTTCAGGCCAGCAAGTTTTCCAGGGGTGATCTTCATAGTTCTCCTCGTACGGTATAGCTATTGGATGCTCGACGCGACCGCGGGGAATCGGGGTAGGGTTGTCGAGGTCAGATGAGATTGTACATAGCTGGCGTGAAGCATCGTGCGCAGGGTGCCCGGAGCGAGGGGAGCGATCAGGCGCGGAGGCGGTCGCGGAGGTCGCCGGCTAGTTGGACGAGATGGCGGAGGCGGGGAGCCTGGGTGGGGGAGGCTTCGCGGAGGGCTAGCTCGGATTCGAGCAGGACGCCGGCGAGGGCGGTGTTGAGTTCGCTGTGCAGGATGGCGGTTGCGGCGGTGTGAGCACTGGAAAGTTCCTGGGCGCGGCGGGTGAGGGCGCTGCGGGCCTGTCGGACGATGCGGGCGGCGCTGGAGAGCGCGAGATTGAGCTCGAGGATGAGAGCGCTGCCGGCGTTCTGGTAGAGGAGGTCGGTGGTTGCCGGTTCGGCGGAGGCCAGGTTCTCGTCGATGAGGATGAGGGCGAAGTCGTTGCGGCGCAGCAGGGTGAGCGCGGCGCGGCGGCTGGGAGTGGTGTGGACTTCGGCGTGGAGGTCTAAGCGAAGGGCTTCGGCGATGGGCTCGGCGGTGGATTCGGGCGCGATGAGAAGGAGGGCTGGGGGCGGCAGGGTTGCAAGGGTGGGCTGAGGGTGCGTCACGCAACCTCCTCGCAAATGCCGTATTCCTTGAGCTTGCGGTAGAGGGTGGTTTTGCCGATGCCGAGCAGGCGCGCGGCCATGAGCTTGTCGCCATTGAGTTGGGCGATGGTGGCGATGATGGCCTGCTTCTCGAGGTCGGCGATGGATTGGACGGCGTGGGTCTCGGCGGAGGCGGAGAGGACATCGCCGGCGGCGGCTGCTGCCTGGTTGAGTTGCTGCAGGGTTTGCTGGGCGTGGAACTGGTAGTCCTGCATCTGGGTGGGGAAGTCGCCGAGATGGAGGACGGGGCCGCTGGAGAGAGAGCAGGCGCGCTCGATGGCGCGCTCGAGTTCGCGGACATTGCCGGGCCAATCGTACTCCATGAGCAGGTGCAGGGCTTCATCGGCGAAGGTGTAGGCGATGCCCTGTTCGGCTTTCATGCGTTCGAGGATGTGGGCGGCGAGCAGCGGGATATCGCCGCGCCGCTCGCGCAGGGCGGGGATGCGGAGGGTGACGATGTTGAGGCGGAAGTAGAGGTCTTTGCGGAAGTGGCCGGTCTCGACGAGGTGGGTGAGGTCGCGGGTGGTGGAGGCGAGGATGCGGGCGGTCAGCGGAACGCCCTGATCGGAGCCGACGGGGAGGACGATTTTATCCTGGAGGGCGCGGAGGAGGCGGCCCTGGAGATCGAGGGGGAGCTCGCCGATTTCGTCGAGGAAGATGGTCTCGCCTTCGAGGCCGGCGAGCAGGCCAATCTTGGCGCGCGTGGTTCCGGGGATGGCACCCTTGGCGTGGCCGAAGAGTTCTCCTTCGATCATGGCGGGGGCGAGGGAGCCGCAGTCGACGGGAAGGAAGGGCTTGTTGGCGTTGGTTCCGTTGGTGTGGATGGAACGGGCGACGAGTTCTTTGCCGGTGCCGGACTCGCCGACGATGAGGACCGGATGGGTGGTGGTGGCGACCTTGGAGAGGATGCGATAGAGCTTCTCCATGGCGGGCGAGTTGCCGACCAGGTTGCCCATCGAAGCGCCAGTGCGGAGTTGGTCGCGGAGCAGGCGGGATTCGACATTGAACGCGCGACGCTGGGCGGCGCGATCGAGAGTGGTGGAGAGCTCTTCGAGGGTGAAGGGCTTGGTAAGATAGTCGCCGGCGCCGGTGCGCATGGACTCTACTGCAGAGTTGACGGTGGCGAAGGCGGTCATGACGACGACGATGGTCTGCGGGTGGTGGGCGTGGATGTCTTCGAGGAGAGAGAGGCCGCCGCCGCCGGGAAGCTTGAGGTCGAGCAGAAGGATATCGATGGAACTGTGCTGAAGGGCGAGACGTGCAGTGGCGACGGAGTCCGCGGACTGGGTGGCGAAGCCGAGGCTGGTGGCGATTTCGGAACAGGCGTTGCGGATGGGGGCATCGTCGTCGACGACCAGAACGCGGAGGGGAGGCTGGCGATCGGCGTCGGTGCGGCGAGCGGCCCCGGGCGCGGAGTTGTACTGGGGCCAGGAGACGGTGGAGGGTGCTGGGGGCAGCTGGCGGGCGGGTGGAAGAGGCAAGATGGTATCGGGTGCGAAGAGTTTGGGGCTGAGCACGTGATGATCCTCGGAGGTGCTTGGGGGTGAACGGATTTTAGGGGACGACCGAAAGGCAGGCTTCGGCGGGTGGGGGCGCGGGTAGGGGCCACTTGAGGCAGAAGGCGGTGCCCTGGCCGGGGCGAACGCAAATGGAGAGGCGACCGTCGCTGGCGGTGGTGAGCTCGTGGACGATGAGGTGGCCGAGGCCGTGGTTCGCGCCGACGGGGAGCGGTTCGGGATGAAGATAGGCTTCGACGTTGGTGGGAGACATGCCGGGGCCATTGTCTTCTACGGTGAGTTGCAGATGAGCGTCGATGACGGCGAGGGTAACGCGGATCTGGCCGGGTGGGGAGAAGGGAACGGACGACGCGCGGGGCTGGCCGCGCCGGATGGCTTCGGCGGCGTTGCGCACCAGGTTGACGGTGATGCGCTCGATGATTTCGGAGGGAAAGTTGAGGGGAGGGAGGGAGGTTGGGCAGGTGACGACGACGCTGGCGGCGCCGGCGGCGATGCGTTCGAGCACGGGGGCGAGCGCGAGCAGCGTGACGGCGTGGCTGGGGGTGGCGGCAAGGGCGTCGGAGGTGCGCTCAGGACGGCGGTGGAACAGCATGGGCGCGAGGAGGCGTTCTGCGTTGCTGGGCAGAGCGGGATTGAGGGCGGGGGTTGCGGGGGACACGAGCAAACGACGGATGAGTGCGGCGCTGCGATTGGAGATGAGGTGTAGTTCGGTGGCGTAGTGCTGGTGCTCGGGGCGGAGGACGCCGGGGACTTTAAGGAGGTCGCAGTAGAGGCCGAGGGCGGCGAGGAGGTTGCCGGCGTCGTGGGCGAGGCCGCTGGTTTCGGCGAGGGAGGGAGTGGAGAGCGCGGGAGGCAGCGCTGACAGCGCCTTGGGAGGCGGCGTGGCGGAGGGCGGTAGAGCGTGCGCTGAGGGAATCCGTGCGGCCAGAGTGCTCTGGGGTTGAGCCTGCATGGTGATCTCCGGGATGACGAGGTGCAGTTGGGTGCGGTGGGGTGTATCGCGTCCGATCATGTCCCAGAGTGGAACGATTGGATCGCAATGGTTTGGGATTCTTTTGCCTCTATCGGCAGATTTGCCCGTAAGTTGAGGAATTCCCGAAAAGATTCCCGAGATGGAACAGGGCTATGGGATGCACAGTAGCACACGCGGTTAGGGATTGCTGTGATGCGAAGGGTTGGGAGCAGAAGTGGGGGAAGGTTTCTATAATGAGAGGTATGACTAAGGTTGAGGTTACGGAGCTGTATCGCGGTGGTGGACGTGGGGCGCATGAGGCGCGGGAGCTGAAGTTGACGCCGGGATTTGTGGCGACTGCGGAGGGGTCGGTGCTGATTGAAGTGGGGCATACAAGGGTTTTGTGCAATGCGACGGTGGAGAACGGGGTGCCGGGATGGATGCGGAACTCGGGGCGCGGGTGGGTTACGGCGGAGTATGGGATGCTGCCGCGGGCTACGCTAACGCGGTCGCCTCGGGAGGCCGAGAAGGGCAAGATTGGCGGGCGGACGCATGAGATCCAACGGTTGATTGGAAGGAGTTTACGCAGCGTTGTCGACATGAAATTGCTGGGGGAGCGGACGGTGATTCTGGATTGCGATGTG
>Ga0302310_10003919_pt1 | contig 11365 bp, 8 predicted proteins | sample III_Palsa_N1_2_FD_200451 | JGI IMG/M metagenome (GOLD analysis project Ga0302310, IMG submission 200451) | Peat permafrost microbial communities from Stordalen Mire near Abisko, Sweden - III_Palsa_N1_2 | ecosystem: Environmental > Terrestrial > Soil > Palsa > Peat permafrost | place: Sweden... | reverse complement strand
GCAACCGCCAACCCACCATCGATGCCCTGCCCAAGCTGATTGAGGCGCTGCGCGCGCGCGGCTATGAGATCGTTCCGGTGTCGGAGCTGATTGGCCAGACCCGCGACCAGGTGATGGTGCCGCTGACCCGCAAACAGCGCTTCTATGCGATCGCCGACTCGATTACGTTCTTCCTGATCGGCTTCTTCAACCACTTTGTGATCGGGGTATTCTTCGTCGGCGACATTCTGATGAGTGCGCGGCTGATCATCATCGGGCTGTGCGCCACGATCGACCGCTTCCGCAAGCGAAAGAACTTCGCCGGCCCCGACTATATGCCGCGGGTCGCCGTGCTGATTCCCGCCTACAACGAAGAGAAGGTGATCGCGCGGACGATCCGCTCCGTGCTGATGTCGAACTACAAGAACATTCGCGTTGTGGTGATCGATGATGGGTCTACGGATGCTACGTACAAAGTCGCGACAGAGACCTATGCCAAAGAGATTGCCGACGGCCGCCTCACCGTGCTGACCAAGCCCAACGGCGGCAAGGCCGAGGCTCTGAACTTCGCGCTACAGACCACCGACGAGGAGGTCTACGTGGGCATCGACGCCGATGGCGTGATCGCGCACGACGCTATTACGCGTCTGGTCTGCCACTTTGCGAATCCCGCTATCGGTGCGGTCGCGGGCAATGCCAAGGTCGGCAACCGGGTAAACCTGTGGACGCGCTGGCAGGCGCTGGAGTACATCACGAGCCAGAACTTCGAGCGGCGTGCCCTGGATTTATTCGATGTTGTGATGGTGGTCCCCGGCGCCATCGGCGCGTGGCGCACCGCGGCGGTCAAGGCCGGCGGCGCGTATCATCCCGACACCGTGGCCGAGGACGCCGACCTCACGATGAACCTGCTGGAGCAGGGATATCAGGTGATCTACGAGGACCAGGCGCTGGCCTTTACCGAGGCGCCGGTCAACGCCAATGGACTCGCGCGGCAACGCTTCCGCTGGTCGTTCGGCATCCTGCAGGCCATCTACAAACACAAGGCCGCCATCACCAAGCGGCGCGCCATGGGCCTGTTTGCGCTGCCCAATATTTTGATCTTCCAGATCATGCTGCCGCTGGTCTCGCCGCTGATCGACTTGATGTTCGTCGCCGGCGTGGTGCATTACGTCATCGACAAACACTTTCATCCGGAGACGACCAGCACCGCCGACCTGTTCAAGCTGCTGACCTTCTTCCTGGCGTTCCTGCTGATCGACTTCGCGGCGTCTGGCCTGGCTTTCCTGCTCGAGCGCAAACATCCCGCCAGCCGCGGCGATGCGTGGCTGCTGGTACATATCTGGATCCAGAGATTTACCTATCGCCAACTGTTTTCGCTGGTGTTGCTGAAGACCATCAAGCGGGCGTTCGATGGCAAGCCGTTTAGCTGGGACAAGCTGGAACGAACGGCTACCATGTCAAAAGCCACCGAGAAGATGATTGAATAGAAGAGACGACCATGAGTAATCAGACAAAGATCGAGCTGCCACCCTTCCAGAACGAACCGTTTAAAGACTTCAACGATCCGGCGACGAAACGCGCGATGGTCGAGGCCATCACGGAGGTGCGCAACCAGCTTGGCGCGACCTACGATCTGGTGATCGGCGGGCGGCCTACACGCTCCGAAACTACCTTTGCTTCGGTGAATCCCGCGCGGCCTGGCGAGGTCATCGGCGTGCACTATGCGGCCACCGAAGCCGACACGAAGAGCGCTGTCGACGCCGCCAATGCGGCCTTCGCAGGTTGGGCGAAGACCCCTGTCGCCGAGCGTGTCTCGCTGCTCCTCCGCACTGCCCAGCTTATCCGCGACCGTCACTTCATCTTCTGCGCATGGCTAACGGTGGAGGTTGGGAAAAATTGGGCTGAGGCCGATGCGGATGTCGGCGAGTGCATCGACTTCCTGGAGTTTTACGCGCGGCAGGCGCTGCATCTCGACGCAGCGACCACGCCTATCCAATTCCCCGGCGAGCGCAATCTGTTGCGTTATCTTCCCCTCGGCGCCGGCGCGGTTATTCCGCCGTGGAACTTCCCGTTCGCAATTATGGCTGGCATGACGGTGGCGGCCATCGTGTGCGGCAACACGGTGGTGCTGAAGCCCTCGCCTGACGCGCCTACCATCGCCGCGAAGTTCGTCGCTCTGCTTGAAGAGGCCGGGCTACCGGGCCGAGTTGTGAATCTTGTACAAGGTGGGCCGGAGGTTGGGCGCACGCTCGTCGAGCATCCGCAGATTCGCTTCATCGCATTTACCGGATCGAAGAAGGTCGGCTTGGAGATTCACGAGCGCGCCGCGAAGACCCAGCCCGGGCAGCACTTTATCAAGCGCACCATCCTTGAGTTGGGCGGCAAGGACGCCACCATCGTCGATGCAGACTGCGACATCGATGCAGCGGTGGAAGGCGTCGCCGCGGCTGCCTTTGGCTACAACGGCCAGAAGTGCTCGGCCTGTTCGCGCGTGATCGTCGAGTCGCCGGTGTACGACACCTTCTGCGAACGGCTGCGCGAGCGCGTGGGCAAGTATGCAACGGGCGATCCGGCGGAGAACTTTGCGACCGGCCCGGTGATCAATTGCGCGGCCTACAAGCGCGTGCTGGATTACATCGCAATCGGAAAGAGTGAGGGCCGTCTGCTGGCTGGGGGCGCGGCGATCGAGAGCGCAGACGGCGGCTATTACATTGCTCCGACCGTCATCGCCGATGTCGCTCCGACCGCGCGGCTGGCGCAGGAGGAGATCTTCGGGCCGCTGCTGGCGGTGATCCGGGCGAAGGACTTCGACGATGCGCTGGCCATCGCCAACGACACCGAATACGGGCTGACAGGGGCCATCTATACGAGTTCACGCGAGAAGCTCGACCGCGCCCGCGAGGAGTTTCACGTCGGCAATCTTTATCTGAACCGCAAGTGTACGGGGGCAATGGTGGGCGCGCATCCGTTTGGCGGCTTCAACATGAGCGGGACCGATTCAAAGACCGGCGGGCCCGACTACCTGACGCTGTTCACGCAGGCCAAATCGGTCGCGGAGAAGATGGGTGTCGTTCCGGATAAGGGGTAGGCGCTACAACTCAGGCGCTACGTGCCCGCAGGGGACGGGCGCGTCCCGCGGCCTCTGCGAGGGCGCGATGATGAATCGTAAACAGCGCCAGTTCCAGGCGGTCGGAGACGCCGGTCTTGTCGAAGATGGCGCGCAGGTAGTTCTTTACCACCTGCTCCTTGGTTTCGAGCCGGAGGGCGATCTCCCTGTTTTTGCAGCCTTCGGCGACCAGGCCCATGATCTGGACCTCCTTGGGTGTGAGCCTTTCGAGGACACGAATGCCGACGCGGTCCGGTGACGGCATCGACCTGAGACTGGCGCGTTGCAGGCAGCGCTCTCCGGCAGCCACGCGATGCACGCAATCGATCAACTGCGGCCCCGCGACGGAACGCAGCAGGACGCCGTCCACCCTCTGCGCGATGGAATCCTCGAGGGTCGCTCCGTGTTCCAGAACGATGACCGCCTTGCTGCCCGCCTGATCGATCCAATCCAAAAGGTCCGGGAGATCGGCGGTGAAACTGGAAGGAAAGATCACGACCGAGTGAGGCAGAGTGCCGACTGCTTCCCGTAGCCGCGTGAGATCGGCGCACTGCGCTGCAACGTCCATATCGTCTTCGAGCGAGAGCACACGAGCTGCTCCGGTGCGGAAGATCATCTGGTTGTCGGCAAGTATGATTCGAAGTTCCACGGTTCCTCTTTCAATCCCTGTATGCCATCCCTTAAGAGGATGCAGCACATCCAGTTCAATTGCTATGAGACACAACCGGAGCGGCGACGGGCTATCCCACGAAAGTCTAAGAGAGCAACATCCGGGGGGAGAGCGCGTTCACACCTACGTGCCATGGCAAATGGCCAGGAGAACGCTATGAAAACGAACTGCCTTGTACTCGTCGCCGCATCTTCACTCTTCCTGTTCGCAGGACTGGGTTGCGCCCCTCGTTACGTGACACCTCCTCCACCTCCTCCAGGAGCACAACTGCCTCCGCTGCTTCAGTTGGCGGACCGCAATGGCTTCGAGACCGGACGCTCGGATGGCGCCCATGCCGTGGAGAGCGGCATCCCGCCCAGCCCGCGGCGGACGCGCGCGTATCACGACACTCCCGGTTATGACCCGCAGCTGGGGCCGTTTGGAGCTTATCGCGATGCCTTCCGCAACGCCTACCTGCGCGGCTATGACAAGGGCTATCGCCGGGGCTAGAATTTGGCGGCGAAGTGAGTATCATTCCCTCATGGCCTCCGAACTCCGTCCCTTTCACATCGCCTTCCCTGTCGACGATCTTGAGGCCGCGCGCCATTTTTACGGCACGGTGCTGGGCTGTCCGGAAGGACGCAGCTCGGAGCAGTGGATCGACTTCAATCTCTTCGGTCACCAGATTGTGGCGCACTTGAAGCCGGCGGCCGGGAGAGCGGCAGCCAGCAACTCAGTCGACGGGCACGATGTCCCGATACCGCACTTCGGTGTAGTGCTGGCACAGTCCGACTGGAAGCTGCTTGCCGACCGCGTTGCGGCCGCCGGCGTGCGCTTCGTCATCGAACCCTATACGCGGTTCGAGGGCCAGGTTGGCGAGCAATCAACCATGTTCTTCCTCGATCCATCCGGGAACGCCCTGGAGTTCAAGGCCTTCGCCGATCTGGGTTCGCTGTTCGCTAAGTAGGCCAAGGTTTATACGGCGTGCAATTTGGCGCCGGAGTCTTTGGGCTCCGCGCCGGCAGAGCGCGACGAAGACTTTGAGGGCACAACCACATCGTCGCTGGTGAGGTGCTCTTCGACGTGCTGGAGATGACGCCGCATGGCGCGGCGGGCCTCGTTGGGATTGCGTCCGGCGATGGCCGCGAAGATGGCTTCGTGATCCAGCAGGGCCTCCGCCTGGTGCAGGTCGAGACCGGCGCGCTGGCTCAAGCGGTGATACATGGGCGCGAACATGCCCGCCCACAGGCCGTCGACGATGCTGGCGAGCACGCTGTTCTTGGCGGCCTCCCCGATGGCCACATGAAACTGGCGGTCGGAGACCTGGGCGTTGGTCTTGCCCTGCACGAGGCGGCGCATCTGCTGTAGGGTCTTTTCTATTTTGGTCAGGTCGCCAGCGGAGGCGTAGAGCGCGGCATCGGCGGCGATCTCTCCTTCGATGAGGATGCGGGCGCGGAGCAGCTCGAAAGGCCCGGGGCCGGAGTCCAGGACCAGCGACATGGGATTCACGGCCTCGCGGACGTAGGCGCCTGAGCCGCTGCGGATCTCTAGTTCCCCGGCGATCTCGAGCGCCACCATGGCCTCGCGGATGGTGGGACGGCTGACGCCGCAAATCTTTGCCAGATCGATCTCGCCGGGCAGCCGCGAACCGGACTCGAGCCCCTTCTCCGCGATATAACGCGAGATGCGTGCGGCGACCTCCTGATACCTGCGGTGCGTCTTGACCATACCCGTCCTTGCGTTCCTGAATAAGGAATGCACCTCCATCCTACTCATAAAGCAGGTTTATTGGCAGATGAAAGTGCACGGCTTGCGGCCTGCGATACCTTATGGCGAAACGAGGTCGGCGCAGGGTCAGATCTGCGAGACCGAAAGCGGACTCAGGATCAGGTTGGAGATGTTGCTGACGATCGCCTCGAATCCGAACCTCGGTGATGCCTGGAGCTTCTTCCACGCCGGGTCGTTCTTGAAGACGTCCCACTGCGCATTGAGCGCGTCAATGTCGGTAAAGCTGAGCATGTAGGTCAGGCTGGGAGTGCGCGGGCCGAGCAGCGTGTCGCCGAAGAAGACCGGGTGGAAGCCTGCGTTCTTGAATATCTCCATCTCGGCGGTGTTGAACATCTCCACCTTGCGGACGTGGTCCTGGTAGCTTGGGCTCTCGTAGGTGCGCATCTGGAAGATGCGTTTGCCTTTGGTGGCCGCGGCGGCTGGGGGTGTAAGGCGCGGCCAGGCTTCAAAGGCCGCGTGCAGCGAGCTTTCGACGCGCAGAAACGCGGGTGCGATTGCCGGCGCGTTCCAGAACGGCTGTGCGGCGTCCATAAAGACGGAGTCCTGCGCCAGTTTGAGATCGAGGGTCGCCAGGGCCTCAAGATGGCGGCCAGGAATCAGCAGGTAATACGTTGGCGTCTCCGGCCCAATATCCAGCCGGAAGGCGCCGATGGGCCCCATCTCCATGCGCTTGAGCGCGGGGATGAGGGCTTCGCCGAAGTACTTCTCGGTCAGCCCCGTCTGCGGGCCGGTCTGCATGGTGTAGCGGCGGAGCTGGTAATACTCGCGCTGCTCTTTTTCCGGCTCCTCGGCGGAGACCTTCCCTGCGAGCGCCGTGGCTGTGGTGGCGAGAGAGGCGGCGAGAAACTGACGTCGTTGCATGATTTCCTCCGGGATACGTTGTGGCGATGCCGATTCTACTGAGAGACGTACGCGGGCAGGCAAGAGATGCGTTCCTCAGTTGAAATAACTTACAATTGGCAGCGTTGCCGGAGCCCTATCCCGAATGAATCGTACTTTGTTGCTCGTCTTTCTCCTTGCTCCCAGCAGTCTGCTCGCCGCCGGTAGCGCGTCCGCCGAGGTCAAACTCGCCGCCATCTTCAGCGACCACGCGGTTTTGCAGCGCGGCCACGCTCTGCCCGTATGGGGAACGGCTGCGCCCGGAGAGGCTATCGAGGTGAAGTTCGCCGGACAAACAGTGCAGGCCACTGCCGATCCCAGCGGTCAGTGGCGCGTGGAGTTGAAGAGCCTGCCTGCCGGTGGACCCTTCGAGATGGTCGTGACCGGGCCGAATCAGATCGTCGTTCACGACATTCTGGTGGGCGAGGTTTGGCTGGCGTCGGGACAGTCCAATATGGCGTTTCCACTGTCGGGCGTCGTCCATGCGGCTGACGAGATCGCGTCTGCCGGGCATCCGCAACTGCGCGTGTTTACCGAGCCGGACCGGCCGCTGGCTGATCCTACGCAGGAGTTGCAGGGTCAGTGGGAGGTGTCCACCGCGGCGAGCGCAAAGCACTTTACAGCTGTCGGCTACTTCTTTGGGCTGTCGCTGCTGAACGATCTAAATGTTCCGGTCGGGATCATCAGCGCATCGGTTGGTGCTACGCCGGGGGAGGCGTGGACGCCGCTGCCTGCGATGCTGGCCGATCCGCTGCTCTCCGCCAGGGCCACCAGCGAGATCAAGCAGCTTCGCGAGGCCGACGATCCCGCGCATGTTGCGACCGCGCTCGCGGCGTGGGAGAAGACCTACGGCGCGGGCGATCCGGGCAATGCTGGGTTCGCGCACGGCTATGCCAGCCCCGCGGCCAAACTGGAGGGGTGGAAGACGGTCACCCTGCCAACCACGGGGAGAAAACTTGGGATTACGGGAGCGGCGGCGGTCTGGGTGCGCCGCGAGATCACGCTTCCCGAAGGCAAGTACGAGCAGACAGGGCATCTCGATCCTGGCCAATTGCATGAAGCGGATACGGTTTACTTCAATGGCGTCAAAGTTGGCGGCGCCGCGCCTGGCCCAGAGCCCTTTGACAGAGCGATCAGCTACAACGTTCCTGCTACGCTGCTGCGTGCGGGCAAGAACACGATTGCGATACGGGTGTTTGCGCATCAGCCGGCCAAGCTCGGGCTGGGCTCCGGCGCGATGGCGTTGACCATTCCGCAGGGCAACGCAAAGCCGCTACAGCTACCGCTGAGCGGCGAGTGGAGCTTCGCCGTGGAGTTCCAGAAGCCGCTGACTGAAGAGGCGATGAAAACCCAGCCGCAGATGCCGCAGTTCAGGCCAACGAAGATCTCCAGCACGCTGTACAACGGCGAGATCGCACCGCTCGAAGACTACGCAATTCGTGGCGCGATCTGGTACCAGGGCGAGGACAATGTCGACCGCGCAGCAACCTATCCGGCCCTGATGACGCGCCTGATCGGCGGATGGCGCGCGCAGTTTGGGGAGGATTTTCCCTTCTATCTTGCGCAACTGGTGAACTACGACGGCGGGCGTCACAATTGGGCCGATCTGCGGGAGGCGCAGGTCGAGATCGTGAAGACCGTGTCGAAGACAGGGCTGGCGGTGGGCATCGACATCGGTGAGACCGACCAGATTCATCCGCGCAACAAGCGTCCCATGGGAGAGCGGCTGGCGCTGCTGGCGCGTCACCGCGTCTATGGGGAGAAGATCGAAGACACTGGGCCAACGTTCGGCAGCATCAAGATCGACAAAGACAAGGTGCGCGTTCAGTTGACCCACGCTGACGGCCTGCACGCTACCGGGGGGACGATTCCCTGCTTTGCGGTCGCTGGGGCGGACCAGAAGTTCGTTGCGGCTACGGCGGCGATTGACGGGACCGCTATCGTCGTCTCCAGCACCGATGTGGCGGCTCCGGTGGCAGTGCGGTATGCGTTTGCGCAGGACCCCGAGGGGTGCGACGTCTATAACGGCGCCGATCTTCCGATGGGACCGTTTCGGTCAGACGATTGGCCGCTGCCAAAGCACTAGAAAATGATGACTGCCGAAAGGATTCGCACCGGGAAACGACGAACGGCCCGGGTCGCGGGCAGTTCGTCATCAGATTTGTAAATGCTTTCAGCCTACGGCTTGCCGGTGAGACCGAGGGAGAGCAACGGCCAAGTGGGAGCGGCGGAGCCGATGATCTGGATGACTACGTTGCTGGCGGGGTCGCCAGACCAGATGGAGCCGGTGCTGTCGATGGAGAGGCTGTAGGGTTTGTTGGCGCCGAAGACGCCGCCAGTGCCGCAGACTCCGCTGGCGATGTTGCCGCAGGGGATAAGGCGGCTGGCCGTGGGCGTAGCGCCGGGGGTGTACTCGACGATAGAGTGGCTGTTGGTGTCGGCGAGCCAGATAATGCCGTTGCCGTCGGCTTCGTTAGTGTAAGCGCCGCCTATGGCTGGGTTGCCGCCTTCGTTCGGATTGGATGTGCCACCGCCGGAGAGGTTGGTGATGGTGGGGGTGCTGGCAGTGATGGTGGGTGTATAGGCCTCGATGCCGGGGGTGGTCGTATAGCCGTCGATGTAGGCGACGTAGGGCGAGCCGGCGAAGGTGATGCCAGTGGCCGGGCTGATGCTGGTGGTCGCGGTGACCAGAGAGCCGGCATAAGCGGGAATGGCGGAGGTGCCGGTATTGGGCCAGACTGAGAGGGCTGTGCTGGCGGTTATCCAGACGTTCTGATTGGGATCGATGGCAAGGCCGGTGAAATTACTAGAGGGGATGGTGGTGGAAGGCGCGGCGGCTCCGGAGAAGGCAGCGCCACCTGCGGCGGACTTGAAGAGAGTGCTGGTGCCGGAGGTAGCTGTGCCCATGGCCCAGACGTTGTTGTGACGGTCTACTGCTGTGAAGTAGGGCTTGATAGTGATGCCATTGCCGGTGGTGGTGCCGGTGCTGATGGTACTGCTAAGCACGCCGGCGGTCATGGTGAAGATGCCGAGCTCGTTGGAGCTGGAGCCAGAACCGTTGCAGAAGTAGCCGTTGCCGAGACCGTCGACGGAGAGGCCGAAGGCGTTCTTCAGGGTGCTGTTGGAGGCGGAACTGAGGAGGTTGCCGTTGCTGGAGAGCGAGATGACCTTTGTCGGTGCGGCGTTGCCGCCGGAGGCAGGACTGCCGATGTAGATGACGTCGTTGACGTCGAGGGCGGAGGATTCAGGATAGGTGAAGCCGTAGCCGCTGGTATAGTCGATGGCGATGGAGTAGTCGTTAAGGTTGGTAGTAGAGGTGAGAAACGGTGAATAAACGTTGGTAAAGGTGTTGGCGACGACGTAAAGGCTGTCGACAGCCGTCACCGATCCCCCAAGAGTCGGGTTGGCGGCAAGGCCGACCATCGCCGAGAAGGTATTGGAGCCACCCGTTGCGCCAAATATATTGCCGCAGGCAGAGCCGTCGCCAGAGGCGCCGCCGGAGCTATTGACACAGGCGATTAGGATATTGCCGATAGTATTGATGAGTTGCTGCGGGACTATGGCGGCACTGTTTCCCGGTATGCTGGCGTAGGCGACGGCGGGGCTGGCGAAGACGTTGACCAGGTTGGCGGCGTTGAGGAAGGCATGAGCCAAGCCTGCTGCTGCGGTGGTCGTACAGCTGCCAACACCCGCGACGCAGCCGGTGGAGACGGCACTGATCTGGGCGGCATTATTGGTGGCGGTCGCACCGATAGACACAACCGTGGAGGCGCCGCTGCCGCTCACCGCGGAGAAGTTGCCTAGCGCATAGGCGGCTGCGACGGTAGTGAGTTCGTTGATATAGACGTAGCCGCCTGTATACGCGCCGGCGGTGTAAAGGTCTTCGCAGCGGCCCAGCGCCGCGACGAGGACAGAGTTGAGGTTCGCTCCTCCTACGTTGTTGGGTGCGCTGATGGTCACGGTAGGAACGGCGGTGTAGTTCGTTCCAGCATTGGTCACGGTGATGCTTGTGACCCTGCCACCGCTGACCGTGGCGGTGGCCGTCGCTCCAGATCCGGTGGTATCCCCCGTCGCCGGCGTGATGGTCACGGTGGTTCCAGCCGCGATGTATCCCGCGCCCTGAGCGGTTACGGCAATAATAGTGCTAATCGGGCTGGGAGCAGTGGTTGCGAGGGTTGCAGTGGCTGTTGAGGTGGAAAAGTTGGTTGTCGCGCCGGTATTGCCGCCGGCGGCGACGATGTAGGCGAATTGGCCAGCGGGGCAGCTATAGCCGCCCGCAAAGCTGAAGTTGCCGTACTGGTCGGTGTCTCCGGCGGGATAGCCGGAGGGAACGGTCTGCGAGGAGGCTTCCTGCCGCATGGTGGCGACGCCGTAGCCGCCGTTCGTGCCATCGCTATTGCCGGTGGTGTAGATCTTCACCTTAGCGCCGATGACGGGATTGGGGCCTCCGAAGGTGCGGCCGACGATAGCCGGCGCGAGGATGTCCGGAGTGGACGCGGGCGCGCCGATGCCGCAGCCGGTCAAAGCGGTGAGTGCAAAGGTGCCGACCAGAGCAAGGGCCAGAGTGGTGGTACGGGCCGAAGAGATATTACGGTTCCGAAACGCGGGAGCGTGAGCTGACATAGGAATCCCTCTAAGGATGGAGCATGGCTGACAGCGCGAATGGTACACATGTCAGACAACTACTGGCAACAGGAATTTTCCGCGGCTCAGGCAGGAAAACGTGTTTTCATCCGCAAAAAAATGCCGCTTATTGGGAGGTGAAGCGTGCGCTCGCCGAGCGGGTGAGCGCTCCGGAGCTTCCGGTTACGGTGAGGTTATAGTGCTGTGGGCCCCAACCCCAGCCGCAACCTGTAAGTGCGGTGCAGGCCGCGGAGGAGGCGGCAAGCAGCAGGAGCACGCAACCGAGCCTTCCGATGCGGAGGCGCTTGCGGCCGAGGGTGAGCAGGAGGCCTACCGCAGCG
>Ga0302310_10003918_pt1 | contig 11366 bp, 10 predicted proteins | sample III_Palsa_N1_2_FD_200451 | JGI IMG/M metagenome (GOLD analysis project Ga0302310, IMG submission 200451) | Peat permafrost microbial communities from Stordalen Mire near Abisko, Sweden - III_Palsa_N1_2 | ecosystem: Environmental > Terrestrial > Soil > Palsa > Peat permafrost | place: Sweden... | reverse complement strand
CCTATACCCAGCACAATCCGTATGTGCCGGACGGGATCGCGGGCGGCGTCAAGGGACTTGGCGGCTTGGTGGCGCGAAATCCGAAGATGCATATCTATATCAAGCGCACCATCGCCGAGGGCGACCTGGTGGTCGACCACAATCTCACCACCGACAAGCCGGGCGATCGCGGCAATGCGATCATCGATATTTTTCGGCTCGAAAATGGCAAGATCGTGGAGCACTGGGATGTGGTGCAGGCGGTGCCGGCAACACACGCGAATAATAATACGATGTTTTAGGATCGAAGCAGGGGAGTCTTCTTTTTGTGAACAAAAAGAAGCAAAAAAACTTTGTCAATTAGAATGCGTTGCACCGTGTGTTTCGACTCGATCAAGTAAAAGTTTTTTGCTTCTTTTTTCAAAAAAGATGCTCCCTGCTTCGCTTCCACTGACCGCCCTTCGGCTTAACTGTTCAGCGGATAGAAAAAATTCGAGGGAACCATGTCCAAGCTCGCACTGACCGTCCTCGCCGGCGCGGCGCTGGTGCTCGCCGCCGGCCAGACCGCCGCCGCCCGCCACATGACAATGGCCGAGGCGGAAAAAATGTGTCATCCGACGGTCAACACCGGCCTTCCCAGCCCCACCGGCGAGAACGCGGCGGAGGCGGCCAACAAGCGCGTCATCTTCGCCTGGAACTGCGAAATCTTCGTCGATCACGATCCCGAGGATGCGTTCAAGACCTATGTCGATCCCAGCTTCTGCGACCACACCCATCTGATCACCCACGGAACGCGCGCCTGCGGCACCTACGCCGAGGCGCTCAGGGATTTTCACAATATGCGCTCGTCGGCGCCGGCGGGCGATATCGAGCTGCCGATGCAGGCGGCGGTGGACGGCGAGATCGTCACCATGTACGGCGAAGGCATCGATATTTTCCGCGTCCACGACGGCAAGATCACCGACCATTGGGATGGCGGGCCGGCCGGCGACGTGAACATCAAGGGGCCACCGCCGGGATTCAAACCGCCGGCGGGCCAAGGACCAGGCGGCTGATTGCCGCCGATCATTCCCGCCGTAGCACCTGATCGGTAATAAAACTCGCCAATCCATCGGCCTTGAAATCCCGCATCAGCTTGGCTTCGTCGTATTCTTCGCGCACCCAATCGACGAAGCCGACGCGGCCCTCGGCGTCGCGCTGATAGCGCAGGAAAAACGCATCCAGAATTCCGGTGCGGGCTTTGCTCGAGTGTAGATAGCGCCAGGAGAGATGCTTCAGCGCGTCCGCAGCTTTGCCGCCCTCGAACAGCAGCGCCAATCCGGCGGCAAGTCCGGCACGATCGGCGCCCGACTTGCAGTGCATCAGCACCGGGAATTGCAGCTGCCGATACATTTCGTAGAACCGCAAAATCCGCTCCTTATGCGGCGCGCCGCGGCTTTCGAATGCCATGTCGAGGTGGGCGAGGCCGAGTTTCTGCGCGGCCTCGCGCGACAGCGCGTCCGACCCGCAGGCGCGGTGACCGCGTAAATTCACCAGGGTCCTGAACCCGAACCGCTTGACCGCTCGCGCCAACGCGCCAGGGGTGGGGTGGTTGCAGCGATAGACCCGGCCGGGAATGACCTCGACCCAATTGCGCCAGGCGAGCCGGAAGATCGCATGGTCCACGAACAGACTGTCCGACCAGGCGCGGGCGCGGTCGGCTGGTCCGTTGATGGTCCCTTTGAACAGTGCTCTATCCTTTGCGCTCGAACTGCAGCTTCTTGATCTCGGCGATCGCCTTGGCCGGGTTCAGACCCTTGGGACAGGTCTGGGTGCAATTCATGATGGTGTGGCAACGGTAGAGTTTGAAGGGGTCTTCGAGATCGTCGAGCCGGTTGCCGGTGTGTTCGTCGCGGCTGTCGGCGATCCAGCGATAGGCCGCGAGCAGCACCGCCGGTCCCAGGTAGCGATCGCCGTTCCACCAATAGCTCGGGCACGAGGTGGTGCAGCAGAAGCAGAGGATGCATTCCCACATGCCGTCGAGGCGGGCGCGCTCTTCCTTGCTCTGCAGCCGTTCCTTGTCGGGCGCCGGGCTATCGGCCTTGAGCCAGGGTTCGATCGAGCGCAGCTGCGCGTAGGCCTGGGTCAGGTCTGGCACCAGATCCTTCACCACCGCCATGTGCGGCAGCGGGTTGATCGCGACCGCGCCTTTGACCTCGTCGGTCGGCTTCAGGCACGCGAGCGTGTTGCTGCCGTCGATGTTCATCGCGCACGAGCCGCAGATGCCCTCGCGGCACGAGCGCCGGAAAGTCAGCGTCGGGTCGATCTCGTTCTTGATGTAGATCAGCGCGTCGAGCACCATCGGGCCGAATTTGTCGAGATCGACCTCGTAGGTGTCCATCCGTGGGTTGGCGCCGTCATCGGGGCTCCAGCGGTAGATTTTGAAGCTCTTGGTCCTTTTCGCGCCCGGCGCGGCCTTGAAAATTTTGCCGGTGCCGACTTTGCTGTTCGCGGGAAGGGATAATTCGACCATCTTAAAATTCCTTCCTCAGTACACGCGCTTGGCGGGTGGGATGACCGAAACTTCGTTGGTCAGAGTCTGCATTTTCACCGGCCGGTAGCCCAGCGTGGTGGTGCCGTCGTTCTGCACCCACGCCAGCGTGTGCTTCATCCAGTTCACATCATCGCGTTCGGGATAATCGTCGTGCGCCTGCGCGCCCCGGCTTTCGTGGCGCGCTTCAGCGCCGACCATGGTCGCGGTGGCGTTGGGCAGCAGGTTTTCCAGCTCCAGCGCCTCCATCAGGTCGCTGTTCCAGATCAGCGAGCGGTCCGACAGCTGCAAATCGGCGAGACCGTCCCAGATGCCCGCGATCTTGCCCACACCCTGGGTCAGGCTCGCGCTGGTGCGGAACACCGCGGCGTGGGCCTGCATCGTGCGCTGCAACTGGTCGCGCAACACCGACACCTTGGTGCCACCGTCTGCGAAGCGGATGCGGTCGAAGCGGTCGAGCGCTTGTTCGCCGGCGCTGGCGGGCAACGGCGGCTGAGCGCCGCCGGGCTTGACGAACTCGGCGGCGCGGTGTGCTGCGGCGCGGCCGAACACGATCAGATCGAGCAGCGAATTGGTGCCAAGCCGGTTGGCGCCGTGCACCGAAACGCAGGCGGCTTCGCCGACCGCCATCAGGCCGAACACGATCGCATCGAGGTTGTCCGCGGTCGGGCGCAACACTTCGGTGCGCAGATTGGTGGGGATGCCGCCCATATTGTAATGCACCGTCGGCAGCACCGGCACCGGTTCCTTGGTCACATCGACGCCCGCGAACACCCGTGCGGTTTCCGAAATGCCGGGCAGACGCTCGTGCAGCAGCGCGGCGCCGAGATGCTCCATATGCATCATGATGTGGTCCTTGTTCGGACCACAGCCGCGCCCCTGATTGATCTCGATCGTCATCGAGCGGCTCACCACGTCGCGGCTGGCGAGGTCCTTGGCGGTGGGGGCGTAGCGCTCCATGAAGCGTTCGCCCTCGCTGTTGGTGAGGTAGGCGCCCTCGCCGCGGCAGCCCTCGGTGAGCAGACAGCCGGCCGGAAAGATCCCGGTGGGGTGGAATTGGACGAATTCCATGTCCTGCAGCGGCAGGCCGGCGCGGGCGACCATGCCGCCGCCGTCGCCGGTGCAGGTGTGCGCCGAGGTGCACGAAAGGTAGGCGCGGCCGTAGCCGCCGGTGGCGAGCACCACCAGTTGGGCGCGGAAGCGATGGATGGTGCCGTCGTCCAGGCACCAGGCGGTGACGCCACGGCAGACCCCGTTGTCGTCCATGATCAGGTCGAGCGAGTAATATTCGACGAAGAACTCGACGTCGTGCTTCAGGCACTGCTGATAGAGCGTATGCAGAATCGCGTGGCCGGTACGGTCGGCAGCGGCGCAGGCGCGCTCCACCGGGGCCTTGCCGAAGTTGCTCATATGGCCGCCGAACGGACGCTGATAGATTTTGCCGTCCTCGGTGCGGCTGAACGGCACACCGAAATGCTCGAGTTCGTAGACCGAGGCCGCAGCCTCACGGCACATGTATTCGATTGCGTCCTGATCGCCGAGCCAGTCCGAACCTTTGACGGTGTCGTACATGTGCCAGCGCCAGTTATCCTCGCTCATGTTGCCCAAGGAAGCGCCGATGCCGCCCTGCGCCGCCACGGTGTGGCTGCGGGTGGGAAACACCTTGGTGATGCACGCGGTCTTCAGCCCCGCCGCGCCCATGCCCAGGGTGGCGCGCAATCCCGCGCCGCCGGCGCCCACCACCACGACATCATAGGTGTGGTCGACAATGTGATACGCGCCGCGTTGCGGCTTGGTGACCATGTTCATTTTGTTGCGCCCTCAGATGGCGAGTTTGATCACGGAGATCGCGGCGGCGAGTGCAAGCAGGACGCACCCCGCGTTAACCGCGAACAGATAGAGAAATTTCGGCAGATCGTTCCGCACATAGTCTTCGATCACCGAACGCAGCCCGAGCGCCAGATGCGGAAACAGCGAGACGATCAGCGCCAGGAACAGCACCGCGTGCACCTTCTCGCCGATGAAATAGCGTGTGGTGGCGTAGTCGGCGTGCGCCAGGTGCAGCACGACATAGACGAACCACAGCGACAGCGGCACCAGGGCGACCGAGGTAACCCGCTCGAGCTTCCAGGTGCCGGCGCCGGACTGGCCCGAGCCCAGACCGCGTGCGCGGCCGAGTGGGCTTTGCATCACCCGGTGTTGCAGCGAATCCGGTTTGGTCTCCAGCGTCATGTTTGGTGAACCCTATACCAGAAAGAAGCCGATGACCCAGACGAACACGCTCGCGATCGCGGCAAACGCGAAAATCCAGAGCGAGGTCGCGTTGAACTCCGGCTTTTCGAAACCCCAGCCGGTGTCCCACGCCAGATGCCGCAGCCCCGCGGCAAGATGGTAGAATAGTGATACGGTAAAGCCGAACAGCACCAGCAGTCCGAGCGGCGACGCGATCGCCGCCTGCACCGGCGCGAACACCGACGGCGCGCTGGCGGCGGCGAACAGCCAAGCCACCAGAACAACCGCACCGACCCCCAAGGCGATCCCGGTCGCCCGGTGCAGGATCGACTGCGCCATGGTGATCTTCCAGCGATAGACCTGGACGTGCGGCGAGGTGGGGCGCAGCACTCGTTTGCCCGCGCTGTTGCGTCCGACCAGCATCGCGTCGCGCATGTCTTCCATCGCCAGCACCCTCAAAAAACCAAAGCCGATAGTTCGCTGCCAAACGATCGCGGGTTTACGCGCAGGCGGAGTTCCGGTCAATCTGGTGCGCTGCGATATGAGCCATCACCAAATCGCTCGCGGCTGTCGGTTAAATGATCAGTGAATCAATGGGTTATAAAACAAGTGCGGCGTTAACCAGAGCGCAGTGATTTCCGGTTGATAACAGTCCGGGCGCCTGCGGCAGGCGCTTTTTTCCGCGACCGGTCCGAAGGAGCGCTATGGAAGTCACGTCCAGAGTCCCCCCGTTCCGGGCGCTCATTCTCGAGGACCACGATTTTCAACGCCACATCGGCGTCCAGATCCTGAAACATTGCGGCGCAAGCGAAGTGCTGGAGGCGTCGGGCGGGGCAATCGCGCTCGATCTGGTGCGTACCGCATCGTCGCCGATCGACGTTCTGCTCTGCGACCTCAACATGCCCGGCATGGACGGGCTCGCATTCCTCCGCCACATCGCCGAACAGGGCAGCACCAGCTCGGTCATCCTCGGCAGCTCGCTCGACCCAGCGATCATCCGAACCGCGGAGATCATGGCGAAAAGCTACGGGATCCGCCTGCTGGGGGTGGTCGAAAAGCCTCTCTCCGGCGCCAAATTGATGCCGCTGCTGTTACGCCACTTCAGCCCGGGAAAGGCGTCGGCCCGACCAACGATTCAGGCGGCAACGTTCGACGAGGTGAAATTGGGCATCAGCCAACGGCAATTCGGGCCGTTCTTTCAGCCCCAGGTCGATATGCGCAGCGGTGCGTTGGTGGGGGTTGAGGCGCTGATGCGATGGCATCACCCCAGCCGCGGCCTGGTGCCGCCGGCGGTGTTCATCCCGGTGATGGAATCGGCGGGTCTGATCTCGCCGGCCACGTTGATGATGATCGAGGAATCGCTGATCCATTGCCGGCGCTGGCGCGCAGCCGGGCTCGAAGTGCCGATCGCGGTCAACCTCTCGCCCGAGTCGCTGCGCGATACCAGCCTGCCGGAGCAGATCGAGGCCTTGACCCAGGCGGCAGGAATCGCGCCGGGCGCGCTCACTATCGAGATCACCGAGACGGTCGCGATGACCGACCTCGGCCATTCGATGGAGACCCTGGCGCGCTTGCGGATCAAGGGATTCAACCTCTCGATCGACGATTACGGCACCGGCTTTTCGTCGATGCAGCAGCTGACCCGGCTGCCACTGACCGAAATCAAGATCGATCAGAGCTTTGTCACCGGCGCCGCGGAACGGCCGATCCTGCGCGCCCTGATCGAAACCAGCGTCGTGATGGCAAAGCGCCTCGGTCTGCGGACGGTCGCCGAAGGGGTGGAAACCGCCGAGGACTGGGACGTGTGTGCCAGATTGGGCTGCGAAACCGCGCAAGGCTATTTTATCGGCCGGCCGATGCCGGGGGAAGCAATCGCCGGCTGGTACCAGGGTTGGCTCGCGTCCCGGCCGGATGGCGCCGCTCGTGCACCATAGCGGCTGGACTTCCGCTTTCGGGCTATGCGGCTGCCTGCTGCTCGCCGCGGCGCTCTTTACCCGCCGGCCAGTCGCGCGCCCCGCGAGCGAGAGCCGCGCCCTGAAACAAACCAAGAGCGAATTGCATGAAACCAACCAGAAGCTCGCCCAAGCGCTCGTCGTGGCCGAAAGTGCGAACCTCGCCAAAAGCCAGTTCCTCGCCAACATGAGCCACGAGATCCGCACGCCGATGAACGGTGTGACCGGCATGCTGGAAATCCTCGCCCATACCAGCCTTGACCGGGACCAGTTGCGGATTATCGCTACCATCAGCAGTTCGGCGCGTTCGTTGCTGCAAGTGATCGACGACATCCTGGATTTTTCGAAAATCGAAGCCGGCCAGCTCAAGATCGACCTCGCGGCGGTCGATCCGAACGAGGTTGTCGCCGGCGTGGCACAGTTGTTTCTAGCCACCGCGCTCGCCAAGGGCCTGACGTTGCGCTGCTTTGTCGCCGCCGCACTGCGCGGCCATTACCTGGTCGACCGCGTGCGCTTGCAGCAGATTCTGAGCAATCTGATCAGCAACGCGATCAAGTTCACCCCGTGCGGCACAGTTACTCTCACCGCCGAGCTAGTGGTGGGTGACGGCACGGCCGAGGAGCTTCGCTTCATCGTCGCCGACACCGGCATCGGGATTTCGGCCGCGGCGCAGGCCCGGTTGTTCCAACCCTTCACCCAGGCCGACGATTCAACCGCGCGCAAATTCGGTGGCACCGGCCTCGGGCTGTCGATCTGCCTGCGGCTCGTTGAACTAATGGGCGGCCGGATCACGCTCGAGAGCGTGGATGGCGAGGGCACCGAGGTCACGCTGTGCTTGCCGGCGCGGGCGGTCGAGCAGGACGGCGATGAGCCGGTGCTCGATCTGTCCGGCGTCGGTGTTGCGCTGGTCACGCCCGACCTGGTCGAGCAGCAGTATCTCGCCGCTTGCCTCACGCACCATGGCGCAGAGGTGACGCCGGTCCCGCGACCAACGGGTCCGGCAGACCCGCGATGCGCCGTGATTCTCGCGCCGCTGACCGCTATGGCGGAGGTCAAGCGCTGGCAAGCCGGAGTACCTGCCGCCGTCCCGCCCCGACATTTCGTGTTCTATTCCTACGCTGACGAGCCGGTGGATCGGACCCCGGCGGACGATGCCATCGTCACCACCGCCTTGTCCCGGGCGCGGATCGTGACCGCGGTCGCGGTCGCCGCCGGACGCAAAAGTCCGGAGATCGAGATCGTCCAAGCGCTGCCGCTAATCACGCTCGGCGCCGCCGCGCCATCCCGCGACGAGGCGATCCGGGAGGGGCGGCTGATCCTGCTCGCCGAGGACCATCCGGTAAACCGCGAGGTGATCCAGCGCCAGCTGCACCTGCTGGGCTACGCCGCCGATGTGGTCGAGGACGGGGCGGCGGCGCTCACCGCGTTGGCGCCGGGCCATCCCTATGCGTTGTTGCTCACTGATTGCAGCATGCCCAAAATCGACGGCTACGAGCTTACGCGGCGGATCAGACGGGCAGAGGCCGGCGGAAGCCGGCTGCCGATCGTTGCCCTCACCGCGAACGCGCTGGCGGGGGAAGACCAGCGTTGTTTCGCCGCCGGCATGGACGATTATCTCGCCAAACCGACCGGGATGGCGATGCTGCGCGCGCTGCTGGAGCGCTGGCTGCCGCGGCATGAGACCGCGCTGCTTGCGCCGGAGCTCGACCTCGCCATGTTGGCGGAATGTTGCGGCGACGACCCGGCCGCGATGCGCAGCAGTCTGCGGTTGTACATCGACACGCTGGAGCGCGACTTGGTGCGCCTTACCGCCGCGGTCGAAGCCGGCGACTTCGATCAGACCCAGCTTTTCGCCCATCGGATCAAGGGCGCGGCGCGGATTGTCGGGGCCTACCCGCTCGCGGCCGACAGCGAGGCGGTGGAGCAGGCGGCGCTGGCGCACGATCCGGCGGGATTGGCAATCGGGCTGCCACGCATCCTGGCGGCGGCGCGCGGGACCGTCCAGGCAAGGGAAGAATCTTCATTTTGTGAACAAAAAGAAGCAAAAAAACTTGGTCAATTTGATTAACTGCGAAACCTCGCAGGACACGTAGCGAACCAATTGAATGAAAGTTTTTTGCTTCTTTTTTTCAAAAAAGAAGACTCCTTGACTTGACCCATTGCCTGTTTGTCCGCGCAGCGGCACATAGGCAGCGTCATCGGGGAAACGCCCCAGGGGGAGTTCGTCATGTCTCAGCTCAAAGATAAAGTCATCGTCCTCACCGGCGCCGCCGGGGGCATCGGTAGCGTCGCGGCCCAGCTGATGGCGTCGCGCGGCGCCAAGCTCGTACTCGCCGACGTGGTGCTCGAGCCCGCCAAGACCTTGGCCGAGGAGCTGCGCTCCGCCGGAGCCGAGGCGATCGCCGTGGAACTCGACCTGGCGGTCGAGGCATCCTGCAAAAATCTGATCGATTTCGCGATCTCGGCGTTCGGCCGCATCGACGTGCTGTGCAACAACGCCGCCGATCAGCGCCGCGAGATGTCGATGGGCGATACCGACGTCGAGCGCATGGAGGTCTGGGTGTGGGACCGCGCCTTTCAGGTCAACGCGCGGGGTGCGTTTCTAACCTGCCACTACGCGCTGCCGCACATGGTGAAGCAAGGCGGCGGATCGATCATCAACACTACTTCGAACCTGATGCTGCAGGGCCAAGTGATCCAGGCGGCCTATTCTTCGTCCAAATCGGCGATCCTGCAGATGACCCGCGCGATCGCCGCCTCGCACGGGCGCCGCGGCGTCCGTGCCAATTGCGTGTCGCCCGGACTCACCATGGCCCCCGGGGTTTACGCCAATATGCCGCCGCGCCTGATCGAAATTGTCGAGTCCGAAACCCTGACCCCGTTCATGGCGGTCCCGATCGACATCGCCTATGTGATGGCGTTCCTGGCCTCGGACGAAAGCCGCAACATCACCGGCCAAAATCTGGTGAGCGACGGCGGCACTTCCTCGCACGTGCCGGGCTTCGCCGGCTTCCGGCCCTTCTTCCAAGGCGAGTAATCATGGGCACAACCTCAGAAGGCGCCGGCGGTCGCATCGTCCTTACCGGTGCCGGCGGCTTCGTCGGCCAGCACCTGCTGCGCAGACTGTTGGCGGACGGTAAGATCGGCGAAAACGGCGCGCCGATCACCTCGCTGGTTCTGGTCGACGTCGCGCTGAACCATGTGCCGGACGACCCCAGGGTGCGCGCCGTGGTCGGCGACCTCGGCGACAGCGCGATTCTGGCCTCGGCACTCGCGGATGGGGTCGACGTGCTCTACCATCTTGCTTCCATCCCCGGCGGTCTTACCGAACGCAATTACGAGCTTGGCCGCAAGGTGAACATCGACAGCGTATTCGCGCTGCTCGAAGCGGTGCGCGACCAGAACGCCCCTCCCCGCGTGGTCTTTACCAGCACCGTCGCGGTCTACGGCGCACCGATGCCGGACCTCATCGACGATCTTTCGCCGCTGCAGCCGACGCTTACCTACGGTGTGCAAAAATTGATGATGGAAGGTGTGGTCAGCGACTTTACCCGCAAGGGGTGGATCGACGGACGTTCGGTGCGCCTCCCCGGCATCGTCGCCCGCCCGCGGGTGGCGTCGGGACTGATGTCAGCGTTCCTGTCGGACATCTTCACGGTGCTGCGCGACGGTGAAAAATTCGTCTGTCCGGTGTCCCCGCAGGGGACGGAATGGTTCCTGTCGGTGCCGGCCTGCGTCGAGTGCTTGATCCACGCCGCCGCAATCGCGCCGGCAATATTGCCGGCCTGGCGGGTCTGGAATTTGCCGGCGCAGCGGCTCAGCATCGGCTCGATCGTCGACGGAGTCGCCGAAGTGGTCGGAAAGCACGTCTATGATCTGATTTCCTACGATCCCAACCCGGCGCTCGAGCGCCAGTTCTGCTCCAAGCCGCCCTTCAGCACCGCGATCGCCGACCGGCTCGGCTTCAAACACGACGGCACGCCGGCGGGTCTGGTGCGGAACGCCCTGGCCGCGGCGGATCAGGGGTAGAGCGTAAAGGCACGGCGGGCGCTTCATCTGCGGCAATCCGACCGCCCGAATAGGGCGAATGGATACACAGAGGTAACGTCCCGCGCTTGCCTATGCTTTCCTCGCCCTGTTATCTCTGACCGATGTCCCCTGCCCCCGACCCGCTTTGGCCCGAACTCAGCATGCTGCGCGCCGAGCTGGACCGCGTCGACAATGCGATTCACGATCTGCTGATCGAACGCGCGAACGTTGTCCGGCGCGTGGCCGGACTGCGGGCGCAGGGCAAGGCCGCACTGCGCCCGGGACGCGAGGCTGCGATCATTACGCGTTTGCTCGCGCGCAATCGCGGCGCGCTGCCCGCTGCGGCGATCCCAAGGATCTGGCGGGAGATTTTGGCGAGCTCGCTCGCGATGCAGACCGACCTCGCGGTCGCAGTTGCGGACCCCGCACTCGCGCCGCTGGCACGCGAGCATTTCGGCGCGCTCACGCCAGTCCGCGCGCATTCCAGCGTTGCCGCGGCGTTCGACGAATTGCGCCGAGGCCGGGTTACGGTGGCGCTGGTGCAATGGCCAGCTGCGTTCGACCCCGCGCTGCTGGGTGAATTGTTCGTGGTCGCCCGCCTGCCGTTCTGGAGCGCTGCAGGCGAAGCCGCGCCGGTGCGCGAG
>Ga0302310_10003916_pt1 | contig 11367 bp, 4 predicted proteins | sample III_Palsa_N1_2_FD_200451 | JGI IMG/M metagenome (GOLD analysis project Ga0302310, IMG submission 200451) | Peat permafrost microbial communities from Stordalen Mire near Abisko, Sweden - III_Palsa_N1_2 | ecosystem: Environmental > Terrestrial > Soil > Palsa > Peat permafrost | place: Sweden... | reverse complement strand
CGCCAGGTAGAGTTCGCCGAATTCCCGCAGTTGCGGCCCCGAGAGCTCGGTCACCGCGTCGAGGTAGTGCTGCCCGGGCGCGAAGTTATTGACCAGATGGTGAAACTCGCGTGATTCGCCGGCGCCGAACACCTGCGGGTGGCTGGCCAGAATTTGTTCGACCAGCGTGCTGCCGGAGCGCGGCATGCCGATGATGAAGATCGGTTGCGGCGACGGATCTCCCTGCCCGCCTTTCGCCGCCATCATCTCGGCGCTGAAAATCCGCCGGGTTCGGTCGATGATCCCGAGCGTTACCGCTTCGTCGTAGGGCACCTCGTGGCGTTTCAGCGCATTGCCCTGGGAGAAATGGGCAAACGCCCGAGCCGGATCGTCGCAGTCGTCATAGGCTTTGCCCAGCGCGAATTGCAGTGCGATCCGGCTGTCGGCCGGAAGCTGCTCCTGGTCCCGCGCCATTTCCTCCATCGCAGCCAAGTGCGGGTCGTCCGGCGTGAAGCGCTTCAGTTCGGAGAGATTGAGAAACACCGCCCCGTGCGGCCGCTGCGCCAGCACCAGCTCGCAGGAAGCCACCGCGTCGTCGAGCTTACCCTGATATTTCATCGCATTGGCGAGGTTGCTGATGGTGTCGGCGCAGTCCGGGCGGTATTGCAGCGACAGCCGGTACGACGCCACCGCCTCGTCGAGCCGGTTCAGGTCGGCGAGCGCGTTGCCCAGATTATAGTGGGTCTCGGCGTGATCGGGCCGGTGCTCCAGCGCACGGCGATACACCGTCACCGCCTGGTCGAGTTTGCCCTGCTCGGCCAGTGCAATCCCCAGGTTGTTGTGGGCCTCGGCGTAATCCGGTTTCAGCGCCAGCGCTCGCCCGAACGCGGCCACCGCGTCATCCAGCTTGCCCTGTTCCCGCAGCGCAGCGCCGAGGTTGTTGTGCCCGGTCGGGTAGTTCGGGCGGGCGGCGAGCGCGCGGTGGTAAGACGCCACGGCCTCGTCGAGCTTGCCTTGCTTGGCAAGCGCAAGGCCGAGGTTATTGTGGGTCTCGGCGCTACCCGGCCCATGGCTCAGCGCCTGCCGGAACGATGCGGTGGCCTCGTCGAGCCGATTTTGCGCGGCCAGGGCAACGCCGAGGTTGTCATACGCCGCGGCATAATTCGGTCGATGCTTCAGCGCCCTGCGGTAGCACAGGATCGCCTGGTCGAGCTGATCCTGGGCGCGGAGGCAGTTGCCCAGATTATTATGCGCCTCGGCGTAGTCGGGGCGAAGCGCCAGCGCGCGCTCGAACGCCGCCACCGCCTCGGCCGGATTGCCCTGCTCGCCGAGCGCGATGCCGAGATTATTCAGCGCTTCGGCGTATTTCGGCCGCAGCGTCAGCGCTCGCCGGTACGCCGTGATCGCTTCGGCAAGCTTGCCCTGTTTCTTGAGCACGTTGCCGAGGTCGCTGTAAAAAGACGGCTCCCGGCCGTTCTGCGCGATCGCCTGCAGGATCAGGTGGGCCGCGATCTCGTTGCGGCCGAGCTGATAGGCCAGCACGCCGAGCAGATGGAGTGCATCGCTGTGACGGGAATCGATCTGCAAGATCTGCCGGTAGAGCCGCTCCGCCTGGTCGAGCCGGCCGGCCTGATGATGCCGCAGCGCCTCGGTGAGCAGCGGCCGGACGCCGGTCGCCGCCACGCGCACTGGTCCGCCCCGCGTTTCTGCCGGGGCAAGGCGCCGATGGTCCGCGATCCGGCGTAGCGTGCTGATCATCTGTCCTCAAAGTTTCCCGGAAATACGCGGGTCCGGAAGTAGCGCGAGTTTGCAACGATACGGAATGTGCGGGCTGCCGTTTGCTGCGTTGACCCTATCTAGGGCGAATCCGGAGGCAAAATCCACTTTCCTCTCGTTGCCTCCGTCGAGCGGGACCACCGCAGCCGGCCTAATCTCCGATGCGAGCCCCGGGGCCGACCGGGCCTGGGACTAACATGTTAATATAATTTGATTAAACCCAGTTCGGCGGCGGCGCCGGACGTGTCGCCGCGCGGCCGATGCCGCTTGCGAGCGAGCTACTCCCCACGTCTGCTTCAATTGGCGCTCGCGCTGCAGGAAGTTTTTTGCCAGTGTAAGTACCGAAACGACCATAAACGGAGGACCGGGTTTGTCTCAGGCAACCAGCAAATCTGACGAGGCCGCGCTGTGAGCGAAACAATCGTATCATCGGGCGCCATCAGCACCGGGCTTACAATTAGCAGCGGCGACTTCATGTCGGTTTACGTCGGCGGTATCGCCGAACATATTACGGTCGACAACGGCGGGTACATAGACTCGGACGGCACCACCAGCGGCACTTACCTCAACAGCGGCGGGATAGAATACGTTCTCAGTGGCTCCGCCGTTTCCACTTCCGTGGGGAACGGCGGATACCAGTTCATGACCGCCGGCTCCGCCATCGGCACGATCGTGGACAGCGGTGGAGGTTTCCTGATCGCCGGCGGGTTGGCGGTCTCCACCACCGTAAGCAGCGGCGGCTACCAGCTTCTGAGTGTCGGCTCGGCGAGCGGCACGACCGTCGATAGCGGCGGCCTTTTCTATGTTTATGGCGGCACCGCCGCTGCGACGACGCTCAGTGCCGGCGCGGTTGAATTCGTCTATGGCGGCGTCGCAAGCGGCGGCGTAGTGGACGGCGGCGCGGCGCTGGTTGTCGGCACCGACGGCGGCAGTGGCCAGGGCCTCATCGGCAGCGGCGTGGTGACCGCCACTTCGGTGACCAGCGGCGGCGCGGTGGTGGTCCTTCCCGGTGGCTCCGCGAGCGGCCTCCATGAGTCAACCGGAGCCATTGTGGTTTCCACCGGCGTGATCGAGATCACCCCAAGCGGCATTCAGAGTTCGGCCAGCGTGACCGGTCTCACGATCGGCAGCCACGACGAGTTTTATGTTCTGCCGGGCGGTTCGGCGAGCAAGATCACGCTCACCAGCGGCGGCTTCGCAGCGGTCTCGGGTGGCACCGTCACGTCCGTCACCATTGGCAGCAGCGCCTACGGCTCGGTCGGCTCGGGCGGCGCGGTCGTCTCCGCGGTGGTGAGCGGGGGCAACCTGTTTGTCAACGACAGCGCTTCGCTCACCGGCGTCACCACGGTCGAAGCCTCGGGGAACCTGTATTTATATTCCGGCCTCAGTGTAAGCGGCGTGGTGGTAAGCAATGGCGGGACAGTAACCGTCGAAGCGGGCGCGACCGTTGTCAGTAGCACCGTCGATAGCGGCGGCGAATTGGCGGTCTACCAGGCCGCTTTCGGCGCCGTAAGCGGCAGCGCCACCGACACCACGCTGACCGGGGGTGGCAGCATCTATTTGGAATACCTCCGCTACGTCAGCGGGGCCACTTCGGCCAGCGTAAACGGGTCGGATGTAATGAAGGTGGTCAACGGCACCACCAGCGCCACCTTGCAATTGAAAGGCAGCTACACCGGCAAAACCTTTGAGGTCACTTCGGGCGCACTGGGCATTGGCACGTTGGTGACTGAGGTCCCCTGCTATTGCCGCGGCACCCGCATCCTCACCGATCGGGGCGAAGTCGCGGTCGAAGATCTGCGCATCGGCGACCGCTTGATCACCCACATGGGCGAAGCGAGACCCCTGCGCTGGATCGGAAAGCGCGCCTACGCCGGACGCTTTGCCGCCAACAACCCGGATCTGCTGCCGATCCGGATCAGGCCGGGCGCACTTGCCGATGGCGTGCCCGCGCGCGATCTCTATGTCTCACCGCTCCACGCGCTGCTGCTCGAGGGGGTATTGATCCCAGCCCGCGCGCTGGTGAACGGCGGCTCGATCGCCGAGGTGCGCGCGGTCGACGAGCTGGAATATTTCCACCTCGAACTCGAAACCCACGACGCGATCCTGGCCGAAGGCGCCGCGGCGGAGAGCTACCTCGACGACCACAACCGCTTCATGTTTCAAAATGCCGCGGATTATCGCACCCTCTATCCCGATCAGGCGCTCGTGCCGCCGCAATATTTTGCCCCGCGGCGGTCGACCGGATCGCAGGTGGCGGCGATCCGCGCGCGCCTCGCCCAGCGGGGAGAAGCCTGCGGTTACATCCCGCCCGGCGCGGTCACCCTGCCGCTTGCGGTGGGAGCCAACCGATTTCCCATCGCGCCGGGAGTAGGCACGCTAAATCTGGTCTCCAGCTTCGGCAAAAGCGGCACCGATCAAAGGTGGCTGGGCGCCTTGGTGACCAGCCTCGCGATCGACGGCGCCGCAGTCGAGCTCACCGATGGCCGGCTCTCGGTCGGATGGAACGAGCTCGAGCGGCACAACGGCCGCAAGGTCCGCTGGACCAGCGGCGAGGCGGTAGTGACGCTCGATCCCGCACCGATCGAACGAATGTTCGAAATCGAGGTCGCCGCGATCATCGCCGGCAACCGGCTACCCCAAATACCGTTCACGATCAGCCTCGCAGCAGCGGGGGTTACGCGCGCGATACTCCCGCCCGGAACCGCGGAGCTGCGTCTCGTTCCGCCCTACGCTCCGGCAGAACACGCCGACGCCAGCACCTTGCTCGCGATCGAGCCACGCCCGATCGCGCGCTGGTGTGAGATTGAAGTTGTTGAACAGGGCCGACCGCTTGAACCGCCGATCGTTTCGCTCGCGATCCGCACCGGCACCGCGGGGCCCTGCTGCGGCGACGTCGAGGCGGCGATTTCGCCGCTCAGTTCGCGTGGCTTTCGCAGCATGCGAGCGTAATTCCCGCGCTTCGACGAGCCCGCCGGTTGCGCGGTAAGCCGCCAGTGATGGCGAAGCCGGCGTTTAGCCTAAATCCAGTGGATGAGAGACCAGATCAAAACCGCCCAAAACGCGCCGGAGGTCGCGACGACGAACAACAAGGTCGAGCGAGGATGCCACTTGCGCAGCTCTTCGGTTCCTTCATTGGTCCATTCCACCGTGGTGCCCCTCATCCGACCGCCAGCGAAATGGCTTTGCGTTTCCAATAATTCGGTCAATCTATTACCCTCTCGCATTGCTTGGGGAACAATCGCCCCGAACCGAAGCCTACCCGTCCTTGAACATTAGCAACGACTCACTAACGTCGCGTAAAGAGCATGTAATCATCGCTCCTCGCAGTTACAATAACAGAATCGATTCTACCCGGCTAGATCGGATCGCCCGCGAACGCTCACACCGCTAACCATAACACCGTGAGAAACCAAGTTATGTTGAGATTTGTTAACGCTCCTGGTGATCTGGCCGCTGCCCAGGCCTGCCGCTTGGGTCTCCTGGCGGGGCAGAAATTAACGATGTCATAATAAATAACAGCGGTGCTGTTAGAGCGCGGTTGCCTCGACGCGATCGGCGGTCGACCGCCAAAAGGCCAGCTGTTAGGGCAGCTCACTGCCGGGGGCTTTCACGTTTTTTTATCGCGCTTTTCGCAGTCCATTACCGATTCCGTAATAAAGCGTTGACTCCCTCGTTCTGACTTCGCATTATCCGCCGCTCGGGCAATCCTGACAAATGGGTGAGACTATGGCGGATCGTGCTATCGCCGGCGATACGGCCTCAGCCTCGACGTCGCTGCCCGAATCGACCCCGCTCCGAACCAATTGCCAACATGTGGTCTGCTGGGATGGCCTGCCGTCGGTCCATCCGACCGTTGCAGGTCCCTACGCGCCGGCGCGACGGATCTTCGACCTCGTAATCGCCGGCGTGGCCCTGCTGTTCGCGCTGCCCCTGCTGCTGCTCATCTCAGCACTGGTCAAACTCCAGGACGGCGGGCCCGCCCTATTTGGCCAGTGGCGGGTCGGCTACGGCGGCAGGATGTTCAGGCGCTGGAAATTCCGCACCATGGTGGTCGACGCGGAAGATCGCCTGCCCACCCTGCTCGAGCAGGACCCGCTCCTGCGGCGCGAATGGGAAATCGATCATAAATTGGAGAAAGACCCCAGGGTCACAGCGATCGGCAGCTTTCTGCGCGCCTCCCGGCTGGATGAACTGCCGCAATTCTTCAACGTGCTGGGCGGCGAAATGAGCGTGGTCGGCCCGCGCCCGATCGTCGCGGCGGAGATCGGCAAATACGACCGCCGCTTCAAATACTATGTTCACGTACGACCCGGCATCACCGGCCTGTGGCTGGTGGAAGGGGGCAACCGCGAATCCTACCGCCGCCGCGTCGCCAGCGACGAAATCTACTTCCGCCGTTGGAACTTCGGCCTCGATCTGGCGATCCTGCTCGGCACCATCAGGGTGGCGATCAAGTCGGAACGCGACTGATACCAGCGGCCCTATCTCTTGACCGCTGGTATCGCGCGCGGGTTGGCGGGCGGCGCGCGCAAAACAAAGACTCATACCAGCGGCCCGATCTGTTGACCGCTGGTATCGCCCGCGGGCTGGCGGGTGGCGCGCGCAACCTACACCCCGACCGTGCGAGTACGCAGGAATCTCACGCCGATCATCACCGTTTCCCTCGCGAGCAGCAGCATGAGCAGCCCGTAGACCACGGCGCCGGTCGGGCAGAGAATGGCAAGCTTCGCGATCTGCGGCAGGTTGCCTACAAACGGCGTCAGCAGACGGACCACCGACCACATCACCAGCGCCGCCAACAGCGGCGGGGTTACCGCCTTGATCCATTGGCTCAGCTTTAGCCCCAACAGCCGCAGCGCGAGGACCGCGCAAGCCGGCACGGTCACGATGTATGGCAGCACGAACGGCGCCGCGATCAGCTTGAGACCGGTCGCATGCAGCAGGAGGAACAGACCGATCGACAAGGTCGCTTGCACCGCGGCCAAGCCGGTGAGCCAGATCGGCCGGTTGCGCAACAGCAGAACCGTGCCGAAATAATCGAACGCGAGCGAGCAGAGTCCGCCGACCGACAGCCAGGCGAAGACGCTGACCGCGCCGCTCCATTTGGCGCCGAACAGCAGCACGATCGCGGGCAATGCGACCGAGGCGGCGCCAAGGAAAACCGGCGCGCAACAGGTGAATACGAGCCGCGTGGCCATCAGAAATACCCGCTGCTGCCGCGCCGGATCCTCCTGCGCTTCCGACATCGCGGGCAGCGCAACACCGTTGATCGGGTTGGTGGCGACCAGTTGCAGCGCCAGCCTGAGCCGCTTGCCGACGGTGTAGACGCCCGCCGAGACCGGCCCGAAGAAAAAGGCGATAATCGCGGTATCGCCATTCTGATTGAGGATCCCGAGCAACGCGTTACCGCTGATCCCGCGCAGGAACATCGCAATCTCCGCCGCAGCCTTGCCAGAAAACTGAAACCCCGGCCGCCATGGGGTGCTCATCCAAAGCAACCCCAGCGAAGAGAACGAGCCGACGCTCTGCTGGATCACCAGCGACCAGACCCCTAGACCTTCAAATGCGGCAAAAACGCCGGCGACGGCTCCGAGAAACATGCCGATGATCGACCGCACCGCGAGCACCTTGAACTGGAAGTGCCGCATCAGCCAGGCTTCCTGGGTCCGGCCGAGCGAGAGCGCGATCAGCATCAGGCTCATCGGCCGCATCACCGCGCCCAGGCCGGCGGAGTGAAACACGCCATCGGCGACGAATGAGAAGCCGATCAGCAGCACCACGGTGGTAACCCCGAAGGCGGCGCTGACCCAGAACGCGGTGGCATATTCCTGATGGCTGGCGTTGACCTTGCGCAACAGCGGCGTAACCAGCTGGTCGACCGTAAGCGCCTTGAGCGAGTAGATAAAAGCAAAACAAATCGCGACCAGGCCGAAATCCCGCGGCTTCAAAAGATGTGCCAGCACCGAGAACACCATGAGCGACAGGCCCTGCACGGCCACCATCTCGACCGTGATCCAGAGTGCTCCGGATGCTGCCCGCGTTCCAAGTGTGGGCGTTCCAAGTGTGGGCGTTCCAAGTGTGGGCGTTCCAAGTGTGGGCGTCCCAAGTGTCGGGGTCCCGGCCGGGCTGGTTCCCTTGGGAATCGGGTGAGTCATGCAATCGTTTTCGCGCCCATCGCAGGCGAGCGGGCATGCTGAGCGTACTGCCGCAAAAATCCTGCGGTGATTTTCGCGATCAGAAGCATCTCTTTACTCGCAAGCGCAACTTGCTTGGCGGGACTGATCGAACTTCGCCGAATAATACCCATAATCGTAACGTGCATCCGCATCCGGAACGAGTTTGTTGACATCGCTGACCTGCTCCGCCGCGGGCTTCGGCCCGACATCGCCGAAACAGCCGCCCCAGCAGGCCGCCGCCACCGCGTCGGCTCACCAGGAATATTGCCGTCTGGTGTAAAGTCGTTCACGAGGGGAATTGGACCGAAAAAATTAACAACAGTCGAAAATCATAATCAAAATCTAGAATATTTTCCGACCAACTCCTTTGTATAACTGGCATCTTAGCGCCTTGTTCTAAGGTCGTAGCGGCAGAAACTGTGCCAGCCGACTGTAAGTGTGTCAATGACAATGCGACCACCGGGCCCGCTGCCGAGTCGGCGTTCGCTGCCGTCGGCCCTGCGATCAACGGCTCGGGCGGTTCTTCCCGAAGCGCCGCGTGCCGGCATGGGACTGAACGCGAGAACCGCATTTCGCAATCAGCGCGGCGTAATTTCTACACCGCCGAACCGCCGCGCTGCACGTCTCGCTTCATGATCTCCGCGATCTCGGAGACATAAGGATCGTCGCTCATCATGCGGAAATGATCGGCGTCGACCGAATGGATCTCGAGCGATCGGATGTAGCGGCCCCAGCCGCAATCGGTGCCCTTGAGCGGCTCGTTCGCGAGCCGCGCGCCCGCGGTAATCAGCATCACGTTCCCGTCCCAGGGCCGGATGCGGCGGAAATATTGCGCCGACGCGGCACGATTGACCGCGTTTCTCTGTTCCTCCAGCTGCGCCAATTTCTTGTGCTCGCGGTAGCGCAGGAAGCCGTGGAAATGCGCGCCGCTCTTTTCAAGAAAACGCCGCCGGATGAATGAGAAGACGTCGCGCGGCGAAGCGGTGAGCAGCCGGCCGAGCTGCGACAGCCGGAAGCGCCAGCCCATCACCCACTCGAGATCGGGGTCCACCAGCGCGAGAAAGCGGATCTCTTCACCGGCCTCGCGCAGCTGACGCGCGACGTCGTAGGCGGCCAGGCCGGCGTAGGAGTAACCGAGCAGGTGGTACGGACCGTGCGGCTGCTCCCGGCGGATAATCCTGATGTACTCCTCGGCCAGCTCCTCGACCGAATAGAACCGTTTTACCACGTCGAACGCCTCGGTCTCGTGGCGCGCGGCCACACCGTAGGCCGAAAAGACCCCGTCGAGGCGGCGGGCGAGTTCGCGGTAGATGTGAATTCCGGACAGCATGAACAGCCTTGGCGCCGAGGATCTGGCGTTGATCAGGATCGGCCTGGCTTCCTCCGCCCCCCCGGTCACCGGATGTTCGGCGATCGCACGCACCGTCCCGGCCTCGAACAGCACATGGGGCGGGATCGCAACCCCGATCGCGTGCTCGATCTCTTCCAGCAGCAGCACGCCGAGCAGTGAATCGCCGCCGAGATCGAAGAAATTATCCTCCGCACCGACCGCCTCAAGCGCGAGCACGCGCGCGAACACTTCAGCGATCCTCGCTTCGCGCGGGTTCGCCGGCGCCACCCGGGTTTCCGACGCCAGCTGCCGATCCCACGGCAGCTCCTTCAGTTTGTTGCGATCGAGCTTGCCGTTCGCGGTCAGCGGCATGGCATCGAGCACGACCACGTGATGGGGCAGCATATAGTCCGGCAGCACCTTGGCGAGCGCACGGCGGAACGAGGTCAGCGCCTCGTCGCTCGGCTTCACGATGAATGCTACCAGCCTTGCGTCACCGGTCTCGGTGGTTTTGGCGATCACCGCGCACTGCACTGCAAGCCCGAGTTCCAACACCTTTTTCTCGATGTTGGGCAGTTCGATCCGGATCCCGCGCAACTGCACCTGGAAGTCGCGCCGGCCGAGGATCTCGAGATTGCCGTCCTGGCTCAGCCTGCCGATGTCGCCGGTACGGTAGAATCTGTGCCCGTCGATCTCGGCGAACTTCTCCGCGGAGAGCTCGGGCAGGTGGAGATAGCCCTTTACCACCCCCGCGCCGGTAAAGCAGATCTCGCCGACCACGCCGCAGGGAACCAGATTGCGGTTGCCGTCCAGCACCCGGACCGCGACGTTGGGGAATGGCTTGCCGACAAAATTCCGGGTCGCCGCGATGTCGCGTGCAATCGGAAAGCTGGTCCCCATGCAGCTGACTTCAGTGCAGCCGTAGATGATGAAAAGCTCGGCGTTGGTGAAGACTCGTTTCATCTCCTCGATCACCGAGGGCGGCACCAGATCTCCCCCCGATGAAACATGGCGCACGCCCGGCAGCGCGCGGGGCGCCCCAGGCGTGGTGCGAAGGTAGCGGAACAGGCTGCCGAGCAGGCTCGGTCCGGCATGGATGACGGTAACTTCCTCGAGCGCGCGGCTTAAACGTTCCGGACTCAGAACCTCGTCCCGGTCGAGTATCCGCAAGCTGCCGCCGCAGCACAGCGGCGAAAGCACCTCGAACATGCTGATCACGAAAGTGTAGCGGGCGAGCGAGATAAACACGTCGCTGGCGCAAAACCCATACTGGTTTGCTGCGGAGTTGACATACTGAATGAGGTTGGCGTGGGTCGCGACCACGCCCTTGGCGTTGCCGGTGGTACCGGAGGTATAGAGGATGTAGGCGGTGTCGGCCGGCGCCGTTTCATTGGCCGGCGCAGCGAGCGGCTGCCCCGCCAATTGTGCCGCGTCAGCGTCGAGCAAGAACTGGGGCGAACGCGCGGTCAAACCGGAAAGCGCCGCGGTGGTCAGCACCAGGCGGGGACGAGACTCTTCGAGCAGACGCGCGATGAACGCCTCGGGGTGAGTAGGATCGAGCGGGATGTAGATCCCGCGGGCCTTCCAGATCGCGAGCACCGCCACGACCATCTCGATCGAAGGCCGCACGCACACTGCGACCGGCACTTCCGCCCCCACCCCGCAGGCGATCAGATGGTGGGCGAGCTGGTTGCTGCGCTCATCAAGCCGCGCGTAGCTGATGGTCTCATCGTGAAACGAGCAGGCGGTCGCCGCCGGCTGCAGCGCGGCCCGAACCTCGAACAAGCGGTGAACCGGCGTCGCGGGGTAGGGTACGATCCCGCCGTCCTGCTCCAGCGTAAGCGCGCGCACTTCGGCCGCACTCAACAGCGGCATCTCCGCGATCGCCGCCGAAGGGTCGCGCAAAGCCGCGCCGATCAGCAGGACGTAGCTTTCGATCAGCCGATTGATCGCGGCCGGACCGACCAGCCTCGCGTTATAGATCAGCACCAGGACGATGCTGTCTGCGATCTGTCCGATCACGAAGTTTACATCATAGCTCGCGGGCAGAGCGGAAATCGAAACCCCGAGATCGACCAGGCTCTCCAGATCCGGCGCGGCAAG
>Ga0302310_10003912_pt1 | contig 11370 bp, 10 predicted proteins | sample III_Palsa_N1_2_FD_200451 | JGI IMG/M metagenome (GOLD analysis project Ga0302310, IMG submission 200451) | Peat permafrost microbial communities from Stordalen Mire near Abisko, Sweden - III_Palsa_N1_2 | ecosystem: Environmental > Terrestrial > Soil > Palsa > Peat permafrost | place: Sweden... | reverse complement strand
GTTTTTCCAGCGCATCGCGCAGCATCCCATGCTCGTGCGAGTCCACCGTATAGAGACCGGCAAATACCATGCTCTTGATGTCTTCAAACCCCGGCAGCGGCGCGGCGCAGGGGCGATCCACATGCGTAATCGTGTCGCCCACCTTGGTGTCGGCAACGTTCTTGATCGTCGCGACAAAGAACCCGACCTCGCCCGCGCTCAGTTCTTCGAGCACCACCGGCTTGGGCGTCATCACGCCCATCGAGTCGACCTCAAACTGGCGGCCATTGGACATGATCTTGATCTTGTCGCCCTTGCGCAACCGCCCGTTGATGATCCTCGCCAGCACAATCACGCCGCGATACGCATCGAACCACGAGTCGAAGATCAGCGCCTGCAGCGGCGCCTCAGCGTCGCCCGCCGGCGGAGGCAGCAGCATCACCACAGCCTCCAGAATGTCGGCAACATTCAGCCCGGTCTTCGCGCTGACACAAACCGCATCGCTAGCCGGCAATCCCACCGACTTCTCGATCATCGCCTTGGTGCGCTCGATGTCCGCGCTGGGCAGGTCGATCTTGTTGATGATCGGCAGTATCTCCAGCCCGCCCGCAATCGCCAGGTACGCGTTAGCCAGCGTCTGTGCCTCTACGCCCTGCGACGCGTCTACAACCAGGAGTGCTCCCTCGCAGGATGCGAGGGAACGCGACACCTCATAGCTGAAGTCCACATGCCCCGGCGTATCGATTAAGTTGAGCTGATATGTCTCGCCGTCCTGCGCCTTGTACATCATGCGCACGGTATGCGCCTTGATCGTGATGCCGCGCTCGCGCTCCAGGTCCATCGCATCCAGCACCTGCGCCTGCATCTCCCGCGAAGTCAGCGAGCCGGTCAGCTCTAAGAGCCGGTCGGACAGTGTTGATTTACCGTGGTCGATGTGGGCGATGATCGCGAAATTTCTAATGTGAGAGGGGTCCATGCTGTCCAGAGAGGCAAATAGCCTCGAACCTCTAGGCTACCATCGCTGCAACACCCGCGCAGCCTTCAGTGACCCGCTCTCGCCTCTGCCGAAAGCATATTGACAATCTCCGGCGCCGGCCGCTTCATCGCGAAATCCATCGCCGTTTTCCCAGCGTTGTCCTTCAGACTCACATCGGCCCCCGCTTTCAGCAGAACGGCCACCGTTTCCGTCTGCCCGGAGCGCGCGGCCATCATCAGCGCGGTCGTACCATCCTTGTGCTGAACATCGAGCTTCCCTCCGGCATCGATCAGCGCCTTCAGCGTACGCGGACGATTGAACGTTGCCGCAGCCATCTCCGCCGTGTAGTGATAGGTACGAGTCTCCGCATTCACATCCGCGCCGCGTGCAATCAACTCCCGCGTAAGGTCCGCGTCGTCGCTATACGTGGCCTGCTCCATCAGCATGGACATGCCGCCACCCTGCACGGCCGTCGCATCGGCCCCCGCATCCAGTAGCGCAAGAGCGGTGCTCCGATGCCCGCTCTTGAGAGCATAGAAAAGTGCCGTAGCCGAACTCCGGTCTCCCGCCTTGACGTCCGCGCCGGCTTTCAGCAGCACCCGAACGGCCGACGTCTGCCCCTTCTCTGCCGCCACCATCAGCGGCGTCATGCCGTCGTTATGTTCAAAGTTAGGACTCACGCCCTCCTCCAGCAACTTTTGCAGCACCGCCGCATTGCCGGCCGCAGCCGCAGCCAGAAGCTCATCGCCTGGAGAAGCAAACTGCGCACCGGCCTTGCGCAGCTCTTCCATCACATCGTGATCGTTCTCCTCGGCCGCTTCCACAAACACCGTCTCGCCGTCCTGGTCCGCAAGGTTCAGGTCCGTCCCCGCGGCAACCAGCAGACGAATAATATCCAGCCGCTTGTGATGCACCGCCACAAAGATGGGAGTCTTCCCAAAATCATTCCGTATATTCGGGTCCGCCCCACGCGCCAGCAATACCTTGATCGTCGCCACCTGTCCAAACTCGGTAGCCTGCCCCAACGCCGTGATCGTCCACCGGTCCAGTGCATTCACCTCCGCTCCCGCGTCGAGCAGCACCTCTACCAGCTTCGGGTCGCCGCCCTGCGCCGCATCCGACAGCAGCTTGTGCCCCTGCTTGTCCGAAACGTTCGCCGACACTCCCGCTCGCAACAGCTCTTGCACCGCGCCAATATCCTTGGCCTTGACCGCGCGGAATATGTCCTCCGTCGGACTCTGCGCAACCGAATATCCAGCCGACAGAAGGACAACGCCGACAACAGCACAGCGACCCAGCTTCCGCATCGATAGCCTCCCTTTCACCACGTATACCGCACCGAATACGTCAGCGTCGTCTCGCCTTTAGCCGGAATATTAATTGGAAAGTCGATGGTCACGCTATCCTGCTTGGTAAACTCCGTCGACTTCTCCGTGATCTGCCAATTCTGGCTGCGGTTCATGTGCTCCACATCGTGAATCGTCACCGGCACGTCCTTCGCATTCGAGAGCTTGATCTCAAACGTCTCATCGATCGTATGACCCGCGTTATCCACGTGGAAGTCAGTCTGCCGTCGCGCGGCCGTCAGGTCGAACGCCTCGCCGCTCACCACATGCACCGTCTGCTCGGCGGGGGTGTGCGTCACCATGCTCTCGCCGACGAACTGCATCGCCCCGCCCTTCTCCTGGCGATACAGCCGCAACCTGCCCGCCGGCAGCGGCATCCCCAGATGGTTGGCCTCGGTGTTCTTGATCTCCTCGCGGATCGCAATCTTCGTATTGACTGCACCACCCATATTTGCCGTGGAGTTGTGGTAGCCCGCATAAAAATTCTGGTTGGACGCATCGTTGCCATTGAACTGATACGTGCGCTGCACCGTTACATTCCCGGCTTCAAGAAACTGCACCTGCTTGCTCTCGCCATCGCGCAGCGCCAGCGTACGATGCAGATCGTAGAGATGAAAGTCGTCGAACGCCTTCTGCGTCACGCTGGGCGGCGCATACTCTACGGCATCCGACGCACCGTATACCTCAAGTGCGCCGCCTCTGAACCTGTCTTCTCGGATCTTCGCTACGTCTCCGGCCATCAACTGGATCGTCGCCTCCGGAAAGTCCGTGCCCGAGTTGTTCTTGATCGTCACCCACCCCAGCACGTCCGCAAGCTCGGGCCCTGTCACGTTCGCCTCCTCCGGCACGATGACGTTGTACGTGGCCTCCCAACTCATGCCATGCGTAATGTAGTCCAGCTCCGCGCCAAACTTCGCCGCCTGCGCCGCATCGATCTGCCAGCGCAGCGTCGGCTTCAGCAGCAGCCCATCGGTCGTCGCGGGAAATAGCGGCAGCCCCGGCAATTGAAATTGCAGATGCCCATCGACCTCGATCAGCGGGTCTCTTCCGGCGCGCACGATCTTTCCCTTCACAATTGTCGCCGGCAGCGTGCCCCCTGTCCCCAATGCCTGGAAGTCGATCGTCTTGCCCTCGTACTTCTCCAGCAGCCATGCCTGCGTTACCACGCCCGCGTCATAGTTCTGCTCCGCGATATGCAGCGGGTGATGCCCGCTCGGATCGCGCAGGATCACGGAGTCAGGCTCCAGCTGGCTCGTCACACTCGTGGTCAGCACCTCATTGGCGCCCACGTGCAGATCCAGCGGCACGCTGGTTCGCGCCACCGCAAAGTCCTGGTTGTAGATGGTGAGCTGCGTCGCCGTGCCCGGCTGCTGCGCCGCAAGAGGGGCCGCGACAACTAAAAGTACGGAAAGTTCGATAGACCAACGGTTCATGCTCATTCTCCTAAAGTGGCCCAGTAGCAAGGAATGAATCTTAGACGAGACGGACGCTCTATTGTCCACGAATTTCTTCAGCTTTCACGCTCTCGGCCTGTTCCTTGCCTCTGCTTCTGGAAGTAGAACGAAGAGCCGCAACCTTCTTGCAGGAAATTTTCCCCGCTGCCGCCGCGTTCTCCCACTTGGCCAGCTCCAGCATCGAACCCATACAATGGCAAGGTTGAAGACGAGCCCCCGAATCACGACTCTACTGCGTCCACGCGCGCTCGCGCTGGCCTGCGTTCCGCTCCTGCTGGCGCTCGCCGGCTGTCCCGGCGACACCAACGTCGCCGCCCCCGGACGAACTCCAGTCAACGCCACCGCCCCGCAAACTCTTACGGCCCAGCAGATCGCCGCCCAACAAGAAGCCGCCCTGCAACAAGCCGCGCAACTACACGCCAAAAAAGTTCAGGACACCATCGACCGCGCCGAGGCCAGCTACAACTCCGGCGTCGCCAACTACAACGCCAACCACCTCGACGCCGCCCGCCTCGACTTCGACGCCGCCGTCGACGGCATGTTGAGCAGCGGCCTCGACCTCAAGAACGACGAGCAGCTCGCCGACGAGTTCGACCACCTGCTCTCCGCCATCAACTCCCTCGAGATGGTCGCGCTCCAGCAAGGCAACGGCTTCTCGCCCAAGGTGGAAGCCGCGCCCCTCGACGCCGCCAACGAGGTCACCTTCCCCGCCAACCCCGAGCTCATCGGCAAGGTCGCCGCAGAACTCAAGACCACCCAGTCTGACTTCCCGCTGGTGATCAACGACTACGTCGCCGGCTGGATCAGCTACTTCTCCAACTCCCCCGCCGGCCACGCCCACCTGCTGCGTTCGCTCGAACGCGCCGGCAAATATAAAGAGATGATCTCCCGCATCCTGCGCGAGAACGGCGTCCCCCAGGACCTCATCTACCAGGCCGTCGCGGAGTCCGGCTTCCAGCCCCAGGCCCTCAATGCCAAGTCCGGCGCCGGCGGCATGTGGCAGTTCATGCCCTTCGGCAACTACGGCCTCGCCCGCAACGGCTTCTTCGACGAGCGCTTCGATCCCGAGAAGTCCTCCATCGCTTATGCGAAGTACATGAAGACCCTCTACAACCAGTTCGGCGACTGGTACCTGGCCATGGCCGCCTACGACTGGGGTCCCGGCAACGTGCAGCGCGTCGTCAGCCGTACCGGCTACGCCGACTACTGGGAGCTCTATCGCCGCAACGTTCTCCCAGCCGAGACCAAGGCCTACGTCCCCGGTATCATCGCCGCCATGATCATGGCGAAGAATCCAGCCCAGTACGGCCTCGCCGGCCTCGTGCCAGACGCGCCCGTGCTCTCCGACACCGTCACCACCGGCTACGCCATCGACCTCAAGCTGGTCGCCGATCTCACCGGAGCAACCGTCGCCGAGATCGTCGCACTCAACCCCGCGCTGCTGCGCCTCGCCACACCCCGCGACATTCCCTACGATCTGCATCTCCCGCCCGGCACCCGCAATGCCTTCCTCGATCGTCTCAAGGACATCCCCGAAGACAACCGCATCAGTTGGCGCTTCCATATCGTGAAGGACGGCGAGACGCTCGACCAGATCGCCACCACGCTGCACGGCCATACCACCGAGATCGCCGCATACAACGACGTAACATCCACCCATCCCATCGAAGCCGGCGACGAACTCATCGTGCCCGTCGCCGGCGTCAGCGCCTCGGCCTCAGGACAAGAGCACTACACCACCGGCCGCAACGACACGCTCATCACCGTCGCCGACCGCTTCGGCGTCACGGTCGAACAGCTTCGCGCATGGAACCATCTCACCTCCAACCGCATCGCGCCGGGTCGCTCTCTCTTCGTTACCGAACCGATTCGCCTCGCCCCGGGCATGCGCTCTTCTCGCGCTCGTGCCCGCACCACCCAACACACTGCGCCAACCCACGCAGTCACGCAAGGCCCGCATCCACCGGCCGTCGCAAAGCATCCATCGACTGCCCTCGCATCTTCCTCACACACTACAAAACCCGCGCCAGTCAAGCCTTCGGCGACCACCACAACAACAACGCACAAGACCACGCAGCCTGTAAAAACAACGACGCATTGAGAGTCATCGCGCAATTTTTACAAACGCGCCTCCGCTCTGAACTCGCTTCGCATGACCCACCGCGCAAGAAAGATGCTCCTGTACCAAAAATTGTGCTTGCTATTTATGTGCCTCCGGCGTAATCCTGTTCTTGGCTTTGTGATGGACTTGTGCGGCATGTGTACTCATCGTCTTCGCACAAGATTTTCAAGCGGGCCAACGGCAGTCTCCAGGGCGTAAACTCTTGATGACGGTCGAGGAGATTAGAATGGCATTCGACGACGGAACGATGAAGCTGTACGCAGCCGGTTACGTCGAGGATGATGAAGATGATTTCTACGTCGATGAAGAAGACGAGGAAGAGGAAGAAGAGTTGAGCGCTACTGATGACGTAATAACTTCCGCTGGCGAGGCAGAGCCCAGCACCCACGCAGAAGAAGCCGTGATTTTTGCCCCGGCACCTACACCCGTTGCTCCGTACGCTCCCCCCACCCAACTCTCCACTGAACCGGTGCCGGCACCACCAGCTCCCGTGAAGGCCCCCGCAAAGAAGGCCGCGAAGAAAGTCGTCAAGAAAGCTCCGGCAAAGAAAACCGTTGCGAAGAAGGCTGTCGTGAAGAAGGCTGTCAAGAAGGCCGCGAAGAAAGTCGCCAAGAAAGTTGTGGCCAAGAAGACAGTGAAGAAGGCCATTGCAAAGAAGGCCGTCAAGAAGGCCGTTGCAAAGAAGGCTGTCAAGAAAACAGCCAAGAAGGTCACCGCCAAGAAATCTGTGGCGAAGAAAATTTCAAGTTCTGCCGCGAAGTCTTCACGTGCTCTGCGCGGCGGTAAAGCTGCCCCTAAAAAGGCAGTTGGCAACAAGAGCACAAGCACCAAAAAATCAACTATGAGAGGTTTCACCTTGGCAACGAAGAAAGCAGCAAAGAAGGTAGTTAAGAAGGTCGCGAAGAAGGTCGTCAAGAAGGCTGTAAAGAAGGCCGTCAAGAAGGTCGCGAAGAAGAAGTAACTTCCCTCTAACCGCAATACAAGGCAAGCAAAAACGCCCGGCAACCTCTCACGAGGCCCGGGCGTTTTTGCGTCTGTTGAACCTAATATCTATTTCTCCGCAGCGATAGCAGCCAGCACATCGTCGCTGTGGCCCTGCACATCCTTGACCTCCCACATCTTCACGATCTTGCCTGAAGGAGAGATCAAAAACGTATCGCGCTTGGCATAGCTCGCATCGCCATGCGTCATCAGCGGCACGCCATACAGGTCGACCACCTTATGCTGCGGATCGGCCAGCATCTTGAACGTCAGCGAATCCTTGGTGCACCACGTCGCATGGCTCTCCACCGTATCCAGCGAGACGCCCAGCACTACCGCGTTCAGCGCCTTGTACTTGTCCTGGTCGCGCTGAAAGTTGTGCGCCTCAATCGTGCAGCCCTGTGTCTGGTCCTTCGGGTAGAAGTACAGCACCACCCACTTGCCCTTGTAGTCGCTCAGCGACACGGGTTTACCATCCTGCGCGGGCAGCGAAAACGCCGGCGCTGCCGTGCCGACCGAAGCTGTATCGCGTGCCGCCATCGCCGTCTTCGGCGTCATCATCGCCACCGCCGCAAATCCCACGGCAATAGCCGCAACAATCTTTCCAGTACGAAGCATAATGAATCTCCTCTGGGCGCGCGGCCTTTACTGCGGTCCGCTGCCGGATGCTGCAATATTACGCGCTCCGCCTCGGCCCTTGCCTGCTCAAAATGTCATTCATTTGTCTTCTAGCTGCCCGTCGGCTTCGCAAAAGTTTCGCCCACGATTGCAATCCCCGCGACATCGGCGGCCTTCACCATCGCTTCGCGGTCGAAAAGCAGCGTCCGCCCGGCCTCGACGCAAAGGCACGTTGCACCCGCCGCGCGCATCGCCTCGATCGTCGGCAACCCCACCACCGGCACGTCGAACCGCATGTCCTGCCCCGGCTTCGCGACCTTCACCACGGTCAGCCGCCGCTGTAGGGTACTGGCCTCATCGGCCATCTCCACAAACAGCGCCCCCGCTCGCGCGATCGTCGCATCCGTGCCCTCCATCGCCTCCACCGCAACACATGCCCCCGCGGCGATCACCACCGTCTGCCCCAGGTCGAACCCCGCAATCCCCCGCGCCACTCGCAAGCCATACGCAATATCCCCGCGCTCCGTCTCATCCGGCGCCCGCGCGGTCAACACGCCTTCCGCCGCAAGCATCGGTTCCAAAAATGCAGTCGACGACATCAACGCAATCCCCTCATCTTCGAGCACCTTCGCAACCGCTCCCAGCAGCATGTCCGTATTGCGTGTGCTCAGGTTGAGCAGCAGCTTCGCCAGCCGCCAGTCCGGACGAATGCTCGAAAAAATCTGCTTATGCTTCACCTGCCCGGCCATCACAGCCTGCGTCACACCTTCACGCTGAAACATCTCGATCAGCTTCGACAGCTCGCCCAGCGACAGCCAATGCACACGCACATTTTCAGGATCGAGCGCCGCACACTCATTCATCTCCGCATCGGTCTCTTCCTTAATTGCCGCGACGACCACACGCAATCCATGCGCCCGCGCTGCATCCAGCAGCAGAAACGGGAAACGCCCATTGCCGGCGATCAGTCCAAGACTAGGCAACCTCCGCCAACTCAGGCGTAAACCAACGATTGATAATTTCGAAGCTACCCTTATGAGGTAACAACATGGGGTTTAGATCTCGCAGTTTGGATACCGGCAACTTCAACTGGCCGTTTGAAGCGCTCGACCGCCCATCAAAAAGCTGTTGCGGATAAGTCCCATTGTAAATCTCTTCAAGCCCATCGAAGGTCAATTTGAGTGCAACTAAAATCTCAGGCGTTTGATTTCCGGCGCTGGCGGGCCATCGAAAAGCAAAAGAATTTGCGCCAGTAAGCTTAATCTGGACAGAACGCCCGTCCTGGGTATGCGCGTTCACCGGAAAAGCATTTGAGGGTTCCAAGCGCAGATCGTACACATATTCAGCGACGACTTTGCCAATACTGTTGGCCAGCGAACCATCCAGACTGAATGTCTGTTCATGAAATAGGTCATGAAGACCTTTTGTGGAATAAAGCAGCTTGGCAATGAGGGCCGGCACGGCCTCCTCTCTGTTTGCAGTCCTGCGCTTAGGCCGCGAGAGAAGCGTTCCGACAGAGATGTCTTCATCGGCGTCCGGCCAGTGGATACCGTCTCCTTTGCCAATCAACCTCCAGGAAAACCGCTGCTGCGGCGTCGCGCGCGCCAAACGAGGAAAACGCGACACCGGCGTTGCGATCTCCAAACCGCCCTTGAATTTGACGCGGATCATGGAGTCGTCAACGACGACATCCATGGGGACCAACTCTTCACTTATCAGGAAAGAACTCATGCCAACTCCTCAAGAACAAGTCTAAATTCACAGCAATAATCTGCTCAATCTCTTTCAATTCGCCAGACCGGAAACCGTCACTCTTGGCGCGCAAAATTGGATTCATCCAGTACTTTGCCCGCCTTTCAGCAGCTTCTATGTGTACATGGGGCGGTTCTGTACCCTCTTCCGCGTAAAAGAAAAATCTGTACGGCCCAATTCTCTGCACGGTGGGCATAGATACCTCACCCCTACTTTATGACACCTCGCTCGCTCTTGCCCACAAACTCCGCCAGGTACTTCACATGCTCTCCCCCCGCGCCGCTGGCCAGCATGTCGTTGATCTCCTCCAGCGCCTGCGTCGTATTGCGTTTGCCGCTGGTCAGCAACCGCATCGCCGTCGTCAACTCGCGCAGTTCTTCAGACGTAAACCCACGCCGCTGCAGCCCCACCTTATTCAACCCGTAGGCATGGTTATTCCGCTCAATCGATGTCAGCGAGTACGGCAGCACATCCTGCGTGATCGTCGTCCCGCCGCCAATGTAGCTGTACTTCCCAATCCGGCAGTACTGGTGTACCGGGCACAGCGCGCCCACGACCGCATAGTCTTCCACCACCACATGCCCCGCCAGCGTCGCGCTGTTGGCGAGAATAACTCCATCGCCAATCGTCGAATCATGCCCGATATGCGTGTACGCCATAATCAAACAGCCCGACCCGACCCTCGTCACGCCGCCGCCGCCATCCGTTCCGCGCGAGATCGTCACATACTCGCGGATCGTATTGCCGTCGCCGATCTCCACCCGCGTCGGTTCACCCGCATACTTCAGGTCCTGCGGCGCAATCCCCACGCACGCAAACGAAAAAATGCGATTGCCTTTGCCCAGCGTCGTATGCCCATCCAGCACCACATGCGACACCAGCTCGCACGCCTCACCCAGCACCACATTCGCGCCCACCGTGCAGTAAGGCCCAACCGTGCAGCTCGCCGGCACCACCGCGCCTTCGGCCACAATCGCAGTGGGATGGATACTCACTCGCCCGCAGCCTCGTCGATCTTCGCCTCTTCAGACTTCGGCTTGCGTACCCGCGGCACTAGCTGGCAAGTAATCGTCGCATCCGAAACAACCTTGCCGTCCACCGTAATCACACCGGCCATCTTCACCGCGCGCGACCGCCAGTTCACCACCGTCACCTCGATGCGGAGCTGGTCGCCCGGCAGCACCGGCCGCCGGAACCGCGCCGCCTCGATCCCGGTAAAGACCATCAGCTTGCCGGCGCGTTCTTCGGCTGAAAACTCGGTCAGCAGCAACGCCCCGCCGGCCTGTGCCATGGCTTCAACCTGTAGCACGCCCGGCATGATCGGGTAGTCCGGAAAGTGCCCCACAAAATGCGGCTCGTTCATCGACACATTCTTGATCGCCACGATCCGCACCTTCCGCTCCATATCGATCACGCGGTCAATCAGCAGGAACGGATAGCGGTGCGGCAGGATCGCCATAATCTCGACGATGTCCAGCGTCTTCTTCTCGGGTTCCGGCGCGTCGTCCACGCTCTCGGGCACTACTGCTTCTTCTTCTTCACTCATAGCGAGGCCCAGAATACCACCGCAGCGAAGTTGTTACTTCGCTTTCTTCTCCAGTGGCCGGTCAGGGTCGAACAGGTCCGCGGAGAGCTTGCTGTTGTAGGTCACCTTGGTAAAGAAGCGCTGCCCGGTCATGTCCCCGTTATGCAGCCGGGTAATGGCAAACGGCGTCTGAATCCCCTGAATCAGGTGGTAGTCGTCGAACTCCTCGACATCGGTGTTCAGGTCCTTGTACAGCGGATCGCGCCACTGAAAGCTTAGGCTCAACGGCAGATGCGTGGACTCATCCAGCTTCAGCGTGATCGCATCATTGCTCGCGGTCAGAATGCTGACCTGGTCCGCCAGCCGCCGCTCCGCCATACCCGCGCCCTCATACGTCACGACTACGCTCGGCTGCTTCAGCCACTCCATCACAATCGTCTCCAGCGAGTGCTTCCGGCGGCGCTGATAGTCCTCAACGTCCTTGACGGGCAGCGGCACCTTGCCCTTGAAGGTGATCTCGTACCCGTTGTCCGGCGTCCAGACCTCGGCAATGTCCTTGTGGTTTGTGGCGATGAAGACCCCATAGTGCGTAATGACGATCACCCGCTCGGCGAACG
>Ga0302310_10003911_pt1 | contig 11373 bp, 9 predicted proteins | sample III_Palsa_N1_2_FD_200451 | JGI IMG/M metagenome (GOLD analysis project Ga0302310, IMG submission 200451) | Peat permafrost microbial communities from Stordalen Mire near Abisko, Sweden - III_Palsa_N1_2 | ecosystem: Environmental > Terrestrial > Soil > Palsa > Peat permafrost | place: Sweden... | reverse complement strand
GTTGATGTATCTCGGCTCGTTCGGCGAATATTGCATCGTGGCCGACCAGCAGGCCATCGTGGTGCCCCAAGAAATTCCGTTCGACCGTGCCTGCCTGATCGGCTGCGGCGTGATGACCGGCGTCGGTGCCGCGCTCAATCTCGGCGCCATCGCGCATGGCGATACCGTGATGGTGATCGGCTGCGGCGCGGTCGGCCTTGCGGCGGTGCAGGGTGCTCGGCTCGCCGGTGCCGGCAACATCATCGCGGTCGATGTTGCGCCCGCGAAATTGACATTGGCCGCCAGAGTAGGCGCGAGCCTGGGCATCGACGCCTCCAAAGAGGACGTGGTCGCCATCGCCAAACGCGAGACCGGTGGCCGTGGCGCCGATGTCGTGATCGAATCCGCCGGCAGCCCTGTGGCATTTCGTACCTCTACCGAAGCGGTGCGGCCGGGCGGCCAGGTGATCTGGCTTGGCAAGATCGACGTCAACCAGGACGCATCGTTCCGCTGGGGCTCGCTGATGCAGGAGAAGCGCATCCGCCGCGTCAGCTACGGCAACACGCGCCCGCGACGCGATTTCCCGCTGCTGGCGCGGGCCTGTCTCGAGGGATCGCTGCTGCTCGACGATTTGATCTCGCGCCGGATCGGCCTTGACGAGATCAACGACGGCTTTGCCGCGCTGAAGCGCGGCGAGACCATTCGCAGCGTCGTGATGTTCGATTGAGGCGGCGTCAGGTATCAAGCGTCTTGCGCGCGAAATCCTCGATATAGTCGATCAGCCGGTCCGACGCGGTCGCGGCCGCCTTGGCCTTCTTTTGCGAGACCGCTTCGGCGACGGCGGCATGAAGCTTGGCGGCCAGCGGCAGGTCGGCGACTTCCTGATAGTGCTGATACCAGAACCGGCGCGACAGCGCGTTCATCAACCCCATCGATCGGCGGGCGAATTCGTTGCGCGCGGCTTCCGCGATCAGGATGTTGAAACGCTGATCGAGCCGCATGAAGGCGAGGTCGTCGGCCTTGGCCGCGGCGGCGAGCATGGCTTGCGCCATCTCGGCGAATTCGCGGCGTTCCTCCGGCGTGGCGCGCTCGGCGGCAAGGCTCGCCATCAGGCGTTCCAGTTCGCGCCGCACCTCGAGCAACCGCAGTTGCAGTCGCAGATTGATCTCGGACACCATGATGCCGCGCCGGGGCATGATCACCACGAGGCCATCGCGCGCCAGCCGCTGCAAGGCTTCGCGGATCGGGGTGCGGCCGATCTTGAGGCGAAGCGCCAGCACCTGCTCCGACAGCACGGTGCCGGGCGACAATTGCAGCGTGACGATCATCTCTTCGAGTTCGCGATAGGCGCGGTCCGTCAGCGTGCCGTCCTTCGCCTTGTCCTTGGCGTTGCCGGCCCGGGCCGGGCGCCTTGACGGAGCTTTTGACGTCAATGTTCCTCGCAAACCGTCGTCATCAGGCGTCGCAGATCAGGGTTTCACGAACTCATCCCAAGCGTATATCGGTCATATATCAGAGGCAAGCGAGCCGGTGTGACGGCGGTTTACGCCGCCCTGACGTCGGCAAGGAAGCGATTGACCTGGCCGGCCAGTTCGTTTGACTGCCGCGACAAATGCTCCGCCGCACCCAGCACCTGGGTCGCCGCGGCGCCGGCGTCGGTTGCGGCCTGCTGGACGCCCGAGATGTTCGAGGACACATCCTGGGTGCCGTTCGCGGCCTGCTGGATGTTGCGGGCGATTTCCCTGGTCGCGGAACCCTGTTCATTGATCGCCGAGGCAATCGCGCTGCCGATTTGATCGATCTCGGTGATGACCTCGATGACGTTCTTGATCGCGACCAGTGTTTCGTCGCTGGCACCCTGGATCGCGGCGACCTGCTCGGAGATTTCCGTGGTGGCCTTCGCGGTCTGGCCGGCCAGCGATTTGACTTCGGAGGCGACCACCGCAAAGCCCTTGCCGGCTTCGCCGGCGCGCGCGGCCTCAATGGTCGCATTGAGGGCGAGCAGGTTGGTTTGAGCGGCAATGTTCTGGATCAGCGTCACGACGTCGCCGATCTTCTGCGCGCCGGCGGCCAGCGACTGCGCGATATCGCCGGTGCGTCGTGCATTGTCGACCGCGCGAGCCGAGATCTGGGCGGATTGCGCCACCTGGCGGCTGATTTCGCTGATCGAGGAGGTCAATTCCTCGGTGGCGCTCGCAACCGTCTGCACATTGCTGGTGGTCTGCCGGGACGCGCTGGCGACGACGCCGGCCTGACGGTCGGTGACATCAGCGGTCGATGACATCGAACGCGCGGTCTCCTCCATCATCGACGACGACGACGACAGGCCGCTCACGAGTTCGCTGACCTTGGACTCGAACGACCTGGTCAACTCATCGAGCGCCCGTGCGCGGCGCATCTTGATGTCGTTGTCGGCCGACTGTTCGGCCGACAGCCGCTCGGCCTTGATCATGTTGTCCTTGAACACCTGGACGGCGGCTGCCATCGCGCCGATTTCGTCTTGGCGGTCGCTGGCCGGAATTTCTCCCGCCATGTCGCCGGCCGCCAGCCGCGACATCGAGGCGGTGATATCGACGATCGGCCGGCAGACCCGGCGGCGCACCATCACGACAAGGCCGGCGCTCGCGGCAACCACCGCAACAAGACCCGCCAGCGCGATCAGGAAGCTGAAGCGCGCGTTGGAATAGGCAGCAGTGAGGATTTCCCCGGCATTGTCGTAAAAAGCCTCGCGCACGGTGATGATGGCGGCAAGCCCGCGCTGCGATTCGACATAGAACGTATCGACGTCATGCTCGTATTGGCCGCTGGCGGCGCCGGCCTTGGCCAGCTTCAATTCCTGGCCGAAACGATCGACATAGGCTTCCTGCATGCCGACGAGGGCTGTCTCGACATTCCTCGGCGTCGACGGATTGCCGCGCAATTCCATCAGCGCGATCAGGATCTGATCGCTCCGCCCTTGCGAGCGGCTGAGTTCCATCCGCTCCGCCTCGGTCGCCACTCGCCTGGCGCCGACGAGACCTTTGTGCAGGCTGGCGTTTAGGCCGCCGATGTCGCGCAGGGTCCAGGCGACATTGGCGTAGTTCGATTGCCGGTAGGCATCGCCATTCAGGATCGCCATCCTGCGGACCTGTTCATTGAGCAAGGTGGTGACGTTGGTGTTGAAGACGGCATTGTCGGCCACGATCTTTTTGGCGGCGTCGCGGCGGGCTTCGGCCGGGCCGTCGATGGCCTTGTCGATCGCGCTGCGAAGCGCATCGAATTGCGTCTTGAGTTCGCCGATCCTGGCGACAATAGCCTGACCGTCGTCGAGCGCATCGGCCGATGTCTTCCTGATTTGATCCATCTTGTCGACGGCGCCATCAGTCTGCTTGCGGTAGTTGCCGAGCTCGCTCCGTTGCTTCTGCTCGACCACCGCCGGCCCGAACAGGATGTTGGTTGCAAAGCCGCGTTCCGGATTGAGATAGCGCGGAATGTCGCCGACGGCTCGGACGATTTCCAGCCGCTGCTGCGCTTCGGCAAGCCTGTTCATCGAATCGTGTTTGGTAGCGGCCACGAAAACCGCCGGGCCGCCGCCGACGGCCGACAGCGAGAGGATAACGGTCGTCAGCAAGGAGCCGATTTTCATGGGAATGCCAGTCGAATGCAGGGGGACAATGAGACTACAACCCAAGATAAAGGTGCTCTCCTAACCGCTCATTAATGTTTGGGCATTTGGCGGGCAGATCGGGCGCATCGGTGGGCGGCGTCGGCTATTGCGCGGCATCGCGAAGCCGAGCGGCCCCGCAAGCAACAATCTCGTGACCGGCTGCGCGCCGACGGCCGGTTGCTGCCGGCTTGCCGAATGTCATAGGCTATGTTTCGGATCTGACCATCCGCCGGTTGCGGCGGAAACTCCAAAACAAAAACACAGCGTGGCCTGGTGGGCAGCCGGGACCAGCGAACAGGGAGAAGCCCGTCATGACCACGCGCCGTGATTTTCTGAAAACAGGCGCCGCCGCGGCCGCCTCCGGCATCGTTTTTTGCAGTTGCGGCCTGCTGCAAAGTGCCCACGCCCAAGGGGCCGCTCAAGGGCCGGCACGCCAGAAGCTGCCCGTGATGGTCGCCGGCAAGCGGGTCAAGACCATCGATGTGCATGCCCATTGCTCGATCCCGGAAGCCAGCAAGCTGCTCGGTCCGATCCCGCCGGTAACCGTCAGAGGCAACGACGAGACCGTGATCGACATCGACAAACGGTTCGCGGCGATGGACGCCCAGGCGGTCGACATGGAAGTGCTATCGATCAACCCCAACTGGTACGACCGGGACCGCGATTTGGCCGGACAGGTGGTCAAGCTCCAGAACGAGAAGCTCGCCGAACTCTGCGCTTCGAAATCCGACCGCTTCGCAGGCTTTGCCTCGCTGACGCTGCAAGCCCCGGATCTCGCGGTGCAGGAACTCGAAACCGCGGTGAAGAAGCAGGGGTTGAAGGGGGCCGCGATCGGCGGCAACGTCAACGGCGTGGCGTTCTCCGACGCGAAATTCAATCCGGTGTGGGCCAAGGCGGAGGAACTCGGCGCGCCGCTGTTCATTCATCCGCAGGGCGTCCCCGAACTCAACAAGCTCGTGGCCGGCAATGGCTGGCTCGCCAACGCGGTTTCCTATCCGGTGGAGACGACGATCGCGCTCTCGCATCTGATTTTTGAAGGCACGTTCGATCGCTTTCCGAAGCTGAAAGTGATCGCCGCGCATGGCGGGGGATTTCTGCCGTCCTACGCCGACCGTTCCGATCACGCCTGTCTGGTCAACCCCGGCGGTTGCAATCCCGATATCAAGTTGAAGAAGCAGCCGACGGAATATCTCAAGCAGATCTATTTCGATTCGCTGGTCTTCACCCCGGAGGCGATCCGCCATCTGGCGGCGCAGGTCGGCGCCGGGCAACTGGTGCTGGGCAGCGACTATCCGTTTCCCTGGCAGTTCGAGCCGGTCGCTCATATTTTCGCCTGCACGTCGCTCAGCGAAGACGAGAAGGCCGATATCCTCGGCCGTACCGCGGCAAAGCTGTTCAATATCGAGGCGTAGAGCGTTTTCAAGCGCCGCGATGTGGGCTTCGCGACCCGCCGTTGGTTCTCGTAAATTGACCGGCCGATCGTTGCGATCTCGCGCAATGTCGGCCGGTCTTGTCGCCTGATCTAAGTCTGTTGGTCTTACTTCGGTAGCGCGACCGGCTTGAGCTCGAACGGGCCCGGGTCCTTCCCCTTGTTGTCGCCGATGATGTAGGACAGCTTGCCTTCGGCGACCCAGCCGGTATTGCCGACCTGCGTCACCGAGACCGGTTCGGTCAAACCTTCCTTGATGGTTTCGACCGTGGCCTCGTCGCCTTTGACGGTGACCTTGTCCAGCCTGCCGGCGCCTTCGATCAGCAGAAAGCCGTCGCCGAACGCGCGCATCGCGTCCGCATGGTCGATGGCGCGCGACGGTTTCAACTCGGTGACCGCGCCGGCCTTGCCGTCCTTGACCGCGATCCTGAACAATTTGGCCGGGATGAAGGTCGTGACATAGAGATTACCGTCAGCACCGACCGCGATGCCGTCGAGGCCGACACCGTCCTTGGCCGGCGTCAACGCCGGGTCGGTTGACCACGCTTCGAGCGAGGTGCCGCCCGGTTTCAAGCTGTAGACAACCGGATTCAAGGAGTCGCTGATATAGGCGGTGCCGTCGCCGCCGATAGCGATATCGTTGCACAGCGATTTCGGATCCTTGAACGCAAAGCTGCCTTTCGGTGCGCCGGTGGCGAGGTCGAAGGTTTTCAGCCAGGTGCCCTTGGCGTCGCCCGGGCCGGGAACGCCGAAGCCGGTGATGTCATTGGAGCAGACATACAAAGTGCCGCTCTTCTCGTCGGCGAGGACGCCGAGCACCGAGCGGCTGCCATTGGTGCCGGGCTTGATGAACTGTTCCGGCTTGCCGCCGGGCGTGACCTTCACCACGCCGCCAAGATTAAAACTCCCGGCATAGAGCGTGCCGTCCTTGGTCGACGTCAGGCTTTCGGGAAAGCTTTTGTCGGGAACACTCGCCGGCGCGGTCTGGGCAGAGGCGACGTCGCCCGTGGCGAGGCCGAGCATCAATAACAATCCGGTTGTGCCGAGCGCACGCGCGCGGCTTTTCTTGAACGATTCTCCCAATGCACGCGTGCTCGTGGCAGCGTTATATTTTTGATTCATGGTTGAGATTCCTGATCGACATGAGTTGAAGGAAACAACAGCTCAGGGGCCGATCATCACCAGCCATCGGTTCGCTGCGTTGCGATAACGCGAGCGAGGGGCCGCGATCCATCGAGCGCGGCCAGCAGGAGCCCGATCCACTTATCCTAAGTCAGCATGCGACGGCTTGAAAGCGATATCGGCCGATCCGCGCGCGGCATGGCGCGGCTCCGGCATCGGAGAATGCTCGCTTGCGGGAACCGCGCCGTCAAACGGCACTTCAAAGAGAATTTTTCTCTTGCGTTTAATTTAAAGAGAAAGATCGGCGTTACTGCGCGATCCATCTCGATTGGTTTTGTTCTTTTCGCGCGCCTTGTCGTAAGCCTTGGCCGGCGAGGCCGAGCAGGGGATCGCGGCCTTCCAGCTTCAAAAGCTGATCCTTGGCTTCGAGTCCGCCTGCGAATCCGGTCAACTTGCCGTTGCTGCCAAGCACGCGATGGCAGGGTGCAATGATCGAGATCGGATTGCGGCCGTTCGCCGCACCGACGGCGCGGGATGCCTGGGGCCGGCCGATTTGTCTGGCGATTTCGCCATAGCTGCGGGTTTCGCCAAACGGAATGGTCAGCAACGCCGCCCAGACGCTTTTCTGGAAATTGGTTCCCTTGAAATCCAGCGGCACCGTGAACTTCTTCAATTGGCCGTTGAAATAGCCGGTCAGTTGCTTTTCGGTCTGTTTCAGGAACCGGTTGTCTGGATCCGCTTTCATCGGGCCCAGCGGAACGCGGCGCGGATCGTCTTTCTCCCACAGGATAGCGGTCAGTCCCTTTTCGGCGGCGACCAGCTTGAGCTTGCCGACCGGCGACTTGATGATCTTGTAGACATATTTGATCTCGTTCATGACAGCCCTCCAGACGGCCGTTGTTTTGATGCCGCCAATCTCGGCTTCCAGGCGAGTTTTCGCCACCCGAAACCTGACATGACGGCGCGCGCGGCCATAGCGGTTTCGGTCGAGGTGGCGGTCGTTGGCTGGCAGCGATCGTTAGTCCGCCGGGATGAAGCGGAGGGTGCCTGCTCGACGCGTTGGCCTACCGGTGTCGTTGGTGTGATTGACGCCATCCATCACAGGCACCTCGGAGAAATCGAATGGGCTTACCCCGTCCAGGCAAGCCACGTTAACGGCATACAGGTTCTGGTTAGACCGTCGTTGATGATGGGTGTATATTCCGCAGCGAGAACAGAAGAAGTGCTGCGCCGATCCGGTATGGAAGCGGTAGCTTGTCAGCGCATCCTCGCCCCGCAGGAGTTTGATCCCACCCATCTCCGCCATGACGACGACGGCGCCTCGCATCCGGCAGTAAGAGCAGGTGCAGCGGCGGATCGAATTGAAGCCGTCGCTGAGCGTGGCCTCGAAACGCACCGCGCCGCAATGGCACTGGCCAGCCTGAACGCTGATGTCGCTCACCATGTTGCCTGTGTCTCCCGTTAAGATCGCCCCCACGCGTACCCCTGGAATTTGAGCCGGACAATTCAAAAAAATTCGCGCATCAAGTGAGAAAAACTACGCGAAGGCTGGATGCAAGCTTCAACGGTGCTGTATGGACCCGTGGTGTCACCCGTCCCCGTGCCACGAGGTTGAGACGGGCTCGTTCGGGTCGGAAGCGGGACTCCGTCCTCGGGTCGGTTGAGTCCGGACCCTACACCCGTGGCCGCAGCGAGCGCTGCATATCCATCGAATAGGTATATCGCCCTTCCGGGTGCGTGGTGACGGTGACTTCGAACAGTTCTTCCCGCACGCCGTAATAGCGGCGCACCACGGTCAAGGCCGGGGAGCCCGGCTTGACCCGCAACGTCCTCGCCAGGGCTGCGGGCATCGCGCGCGCGAAAATCTCCATTTGGGCATATTCGGTGGTCTGGCCGAACATCTTGGCGATCTGCTCGTGCACCGGCGTGCGGCCGTGGTCGCTGCGCTTCACCACGCCGGCGAATTTTCGCAGCACGTAGATCTCGACCCAGCCAAGCGGATCCGCGAATTGATCGGCGCGGCGGACAGCCTCGATCAGGAACCAGTGCTTGCCAGGTTCGCATTTCAGCAGCGCGGCGAGTTTGCCGGTCGCGGTGATCTCGCGGCTATCGACGACGTCGCGATAGGTTTCGTTGGAATATCTGAGCCATTCGCCAAGCGATTTGACGCTGTGGGTGAACAAGACAGGTGGTTCGGTCGCGATGATCACCGAGCCCAGCCCGGCGCGCCGGACGATCAGGCCCTGATCCATCAGGATGCGCAGCGCCTCGCGAACGGTCTGGCGGCTGGCCGAGCACCGCGCCATCAATTCGGTTTCGGTCGGCAGCAGATTTCCGATCGGATATTTGCCGAGCCGGATTTCCTTTTGCAGCCGGGCGGCGATATCGCGGTAGCGCGACGGCTTTTGTTTGCGGGTGTTATCCGCCATCGCAGGCCACCGGATGCCCTGATGCCATCGATTGCAGGGCCGCCTCGAAGGCCGACAGGGTTGCGAGCACTTCGACCTCGCGCGCCGGGAACGCGCGCTTGCCCTCGATTGCGTCCGCGAAGGCGTCCAGTTCGGCCGCGAGCACGTCGATGGCGGGATAGGTGATTGTCTGTGGGGGAGTGCCGGATGTGCGCAGGACCAGCGTGGCCTCGTCGAGCACTTCGGCCGAGCCTTTGGTGCCGAACACATGAACCCGCCAGTAAAACGGCGTCGCCCGCACGGTCGCCAGCGTGCCGGTGACGCCGCTGGCAAAATCGATCGCGAGCACGGAACTATCCCGCGGCGGCGGACCCGGATCATGCGAACTGAAACGCGCGTAAACCTGGCGGACCGGTCCCAGCATGCTGACAAAGCCGTCGAGCACGTGCAGCCCGGCTCCTGTCAGTCCACCGCCGGGCGACTCCTCCGGCGACAGCCGCCAGCCCTCGGTGATCTTCTCGGAGTTTTCGTTGCTGTTGTGGCCCTCGACGTGAAGGATGGTTCCGAGTTCGCCGCTGGTGACGATGTCGCGCAGCGCCTGCATCGAGGGCCAGAACCGGCGGTTATGCCCGACCGCGAGCACGACATTTGCGTCGCGGCAGGCCTTGAACATCCGCATCGCATCGTCGCGGTGCAGCGCCAGCGGCTTTTCGCAGAACACTTGTTTGCGCGCGGCGGCGCAAGCGATCACCTGGGCCATGTGCAGCGAATGCGGCGTCGCCAGCAGGACGGCATCGATCGCGGGATCTGCGAGCACGGCGCTGAGATCGTTGGTCAGCTCGAGTTGATGTTCAGCGCAAAAGCCACGCGCGCGATCAAGGTCGGTCTCGACCGCCCGGGTCATCTTCAGCCGGCCATGGCCGCGCGCGGCCTCGACAAGATTGCGGCCCCAGCGCCCGAGACCGATAATGGCGCAATTGATCATTTGGAATCCTCAGGCCTGCTACGTGACGGCCGGACGGCTTCGATGATAGCAGAGCTGTCGCTGTCCGGTCCTTCCAGCGCGATGGCGGTGCGAAGCAGGGCGGCCTGGGTCGATGTCATGGGTACGGACAGGTTGTGGCGTCTGGCCTCGGCGAGAATGAGATCGGTGTCCTTTAAGGTCTGCGACATATGCGATTGCGGCGTGAAATCCCGCTTCACCATCTTGTCGCCCTTGGTGTCCATGACCCCTGAATAGGCCGCGGACTTTCGCGCGGTTGCGAGAAAGACCGCCGGGTCCAGGCCGAGACCCTCGGCGAAGGCAATGCCCTCCGCCAGTGCCGCGCGGTTGTTCTGCAAAATCAGGTTGATCGCAAGCTTGGTCCGGCTGGCGTCGCCGATCTTTCCGACGTTTACCCGTTGCGGACAGAGAATGTCGAACAGGCCGGCGACGGCCGCGATCGCCTCCGGCGGTCCCGCGATCAGCGCCATGGCCGAACCGTCGCGCACTTGCGCGCTGGTGCCCGATATCGGCGCCTCGACCAGCGACAGGCCGGCCTCATCGGCGCGTTTTGCGATCCGGACGATCGCGTCCGGCGCGCAGGTGGTGGTGCAGATCAAAATGGTATCCGCCAGTTTTTCGCTTCGCTCCAGTTCGGCGAGCAGCGATTCGATCTCTTCGGCATGATAGACCGCAATGACGATGGTCCGGCATTGCGCCGCCAGCTCAAGGGCGGAAATCGCGAGCCCGCCGCCGACGGCTTTCAACGCCTTGCACCTGTCGGCGTCGACATCGAATCCGGTCACGGCCATCCCGGCATCGATCAGGCGCGCGGACAGCGCGCTCCCCATCAAACCGAGCCCGATCATTCCGACTGGCGCAGGAGATGTCATCTGCCGGTCCATATCCCGCTCTGCGTTCTGCGTTTACTGCGGCTCGATGCCGGCAGCCTTGGCATCGGCGGTCCAGCGGACGATTTCGCTTGCAATGAAGCTGCCGAATTCCTTGGGCGGCATCGTCGCGACGATCACGCCGACATCGGCGAGCTTTTCCCTGGTGGCCGGCAGCGACAGGAATTTCTCACTCTCCGCATAGAGCTTGTCGACGATCGCGTCCGGCGTTTTGGCGGGTGCGAGCAATCCATACCAGATCGTCGCTTCAAAACCCGGCATTGCCTCGGCAAGCGCGGGCAAATCGGGCGCCAGCTCATTGCGCTTCGGCGAACTGACGCCGATGCCGCGCAGCGTGCCGCCCTTGATCTGCGGGATCGACAGCGACAGGTCGGCAAAGGTGAGGTTGATGGCGCCGGCCATCACGTCGGTGACCGCTTGCGGCACCCCGCGATAGGACGCCGCGATCACCGTCAGGCCGCCGCGCGATTGCAACTGCCCGATGCAGATCTGCGACGCGCCCGAGCCATAGCCTGCGGTCAAGTTGGGGTGGGCGCGGGCGTAGCTGAGGAACTCGGCGAGATCCTTGGCAGGGAAATCCGGCTTGACCAGCAGCACCGTGGCGGTGGTGGTGGTCCGGATGATCGGCGAAAAATCCTTGATCGGATCGTAGGGAAGATCCTTCATCATCGCGACATTGCTGGCCTGGGTCGTGTTGGTTCCCATCAACAGCGTGTAACCGTCGGGAGCACTGTGCGCGACCTCCACGGCGCCGATCGTGCCGAGCGCGCCGGCGCGGTTCTCGATCAGCACGGTCTGGTGGAACACCTCCTGAAGATGCTGGCCCAGCATCCGCGCGACCTGGTCCGGGCCGGCGCCGGCGGGGAACGGCACCACGATCTTGATCTGCCGGCTGG
>Ga0302310_10003910_pt1 | contig 11373 bp, 6 predicted proteins | sample III_Palsa_N1_2_FD_200451 | JGI IMG/M metagenome (GOLD analysis project Ga0302310, IMG submission 200451) | Peat permafrost microbial communities from Stordalen Mire near Abisko, Sweden - III_Palsa_N1_2 | ecosystem: Environmental > Terrestrial > Soil > Palsa > Peat permafrost | place: Sweden... | reverse complement strand
GCACGGCATCGGCTCTCCATGCAAGGCTTCGATGCGCTTTGCGATTTGTCCGAGCGTCATGGACTCCGTGCGTGCAACCTGCGTCGCAGTGGCCAGCATTGCTTCGGACAACGCGCGGGGACGACCACCTTTGTGGCCCGTGAGCAAGCCGCAAACCCCTTGCTCACGCCACGCATGCGCCCAGTTGTAAACGGATTGGCCGCTCACGCCAAGCTTGGAGGCTATCTCGGTCAACTTGACCCTGCGTCCGAGCAACAGCACGCCTGCGGCCCGGGTGCGAGCGTCGCGATGTTTGTGATTCACGCACAGCTGTTGCAACGTCTGATCCTCGGCTTCGGTCAGCTCTACGACACACTTCATCGGTACCCCGGCGTAATGACGACGCCGAAAGTTAACAAAATTCAAACGCGTTTACCAGCAACACTTATCGTTGAAGGCAAGCGCTAAAATAAACTATTCAGTTGATGTTTCTCCCCGAATCTCAATTCCGGCATATCGTGCTTAACGTCGACTCAAAAGGCGTAACTGTTGAATTGATGTCAATGAGAGCGGGCCGCAACGGCTGCGCGGGCCCGATGGTTTTACCGAGTCGATATTCACACTGTTGGAGCTGATTGATTTTGTGCCGAAGGACCATTCATTGCGCCCGATTCGCAGCCGGCTCAATCTTGCGCTTAAGCGCAGGGACGACGTTTGCGCGGATGTACGAGACTGACGCGAGAGGTGGTCGGCCATGCATTGCACCGGAGAAGCTGGCGCGGGCACTACGGGTGCAGGTGTTGTGCTCGAATCGTAGCGAGCGCACGTGGATGGAACAAATTTCCTGCAACATGTTGTTCCGGTGGTTCGTCTGCCTGCCCGATGCAAGGAACGGCTTGGGGCCATTCGACGTTCAGCAAGAGCCGCGACCCGTAGCCCGCGAACGTATTTCACGCATTTCAAAGGTGCGAACTCAGCAATAGCCTGTTCCGTCGCCTTGTTACAGGCCGCAAAGCCCGCCCGGCCGGGCTTTGCGGCCTGTCTGCCGTCAATACGATCAGCGCATGGCCGCAAGCACCGGAGTGCTACAATAGTCGGCTTTCCGGCGCTCCCGGCGCCACGGCAGCAGGCGGGACGACAGCAGGCCAATGTGCTTTCATATTGCTTGCCATGATTTGTTTCATACCTTGGCTATTTGCCTTAAAGGTGCCCTAAAGGCAGCGCAGCATGCGCTTGCTACCTTGTAACTGGCCGTTTGAGCTGTTTGTACCAGCCATATGTACTACGCTGTCCGGTTGCATCAGACCGGATCAGGCAGAAATTCGCAGAGGTCGAAGCCTTGCGAGTTCGAAGTCCGCGCGTTGATCGTCGTTTGCCGGTTGCATCGACGAAACATGCGGTTCTTCTTCATCGATGTCCATGAGCGGTGGAATGACCGCTCGCGCGCCGCTCCGGCGCATTTTTAGCGAAAGCGAAAGCCACCAAAGTCACCATGTCCGATTCCGTCGCCACGAACCCGTCCGCCGCTTCATCCGACGCCGCACTCGGGGCTGATTCCAGCACTGAAGTTCAAGCGAGTCCTGCCATGCCTGAAGTTCAAGCGAGTCCTGCCACGCCCGCTGCCGCGCTCGAGTTGGGCGCCACAGAATCCGCGGTGCCCGGTCCCGTGCCTACGTTCGACCAGTTCGGCCTGTCCGCCGACATCCTGCGCGCGGTGGTCGATTCCGGCTACACGATCCCCACGCCGATCCAGGCGCAAGCTATCCCCGTGGTGCTGGCTGGCCGCGACATGATGGGCGCCGCGCAAACGGGCACGGGCAAGACGGCGAGCTTTTCGCTGCCGATCATCCAGCGCCTGCTGCCCATGGCAAGCACGAGTGCATCGCCCGCACGCCACCCGGTGCGCGCGCTGATTCTCACGCCAACGCGTGAACTCGCCGACCAGGTCGCCGCAAATGTGCAGGCATATTCCAAGCACACGCCGTTGCGCAGCACGGTCGTGTTCGGTGGTGTCGACATGAACCCGCAATCGGAAGCGCTGCGGCGCGGGGTTGAAATTCTGATCGCCACGCCTGGACGCCTGCTCGATCACGTTCAGCAGAAGACGCTGAATCTTGGCCAGGTGCAGATTCTCGTTCTCGACGAAGCCGACCGGATGCTCGACATGGGTTTCCTGCCGGATCTGCAGCGCATTTTGAATTTGCTGCCGAAGGACCGTCAGACGCTGCTGTTTTCGGCCACGTTCTCGGGCGAAATCAAGAAGCTTGCAGCGACCTATCTGCGCAATCCGCAAACCATTGAAGTCGCGCGCAGCAATTCCACGAACGCTAACGTGCGGCAGATCGTTTTCGAAGTCGCGGAAAGCGATAAATCTGGTGCCGTGACGCAACTGATTCGTGAGCGCGGCCTGAAACAGGTGCTGGTGTTTTGTAACAGCAAGATCGGCGCGAGCCGGCTGGCGCGCGTGCTGGAGAAGGACGGGATTATTGCGACGGCGATTCACGGCGACCGTACGCAAGGCGAGCGGATGCAGGCGCTCGACGCATTCAAGAAGGGTGAGATCGAGGCGCTGGTTGCAACCGATGTGGCTGCCCGGGGTCTGGACATCACCGACTTGCCGGCAGTGATCAACTTCGACCTGCCGTTCAGCGCGGAAGATTACGTTCACCGGATTGGCCGTACGGGTCGCGCGGGCGCAACAGGCGACGCTTTGTCGTTGTGCAGCCCGAACGAGCGCAAGCAACTCGCCGATATTGAAAAGCTGATCAAGCGGCCGCTGGAAGTCATGGTGCTGAAGGTCGACGTGCCGGTGCGGCGCGAATCGTCTTCCGCTCCACGTCGCGAAGAGCGCTCGGGGCGGCCGGAGCGCGGTGAGCATCGGCATGCGCGCAGCGAGGAGCCGCGTCGTCGTTCGACGTCGTTCGAGCGTTCGCATTCGCGTCAGCAACCTATCGACGATTTCTTCCTGAAGCCGTACGAGCCGTCGGCGGCATCGACGAGAAAAACGCAGGACGACGCCGCTGCAGAAGCCGAACGCAAGAACACGCCGCGCCAGCCGCTGGCTGCGCTGCTCGGCGGCCTCGGTATGCCACGGAGAACGCCTTCGGGGTCTTGAGGTTATCGGCTGGTTGTCAAGGCCAGTGAAAGAACGATGAAGCGGCAGAGATGCCGCTTTTTTGTTTGCATCGCTTTATTTTCAACGCCCTAGAATCGCGAACCGCTTTGCCCACTGCGCCGTTACATCGGAGAAAAACGCTTCGAGCGAACCGGCCGGGGACGGGCGTAGACCAAGATGCTTCGCCGCTTGCGTCAACTCAACCAGCGGGGCTGCGGTATCAAGCGCCGTCGCACCCGTTTGCTTGCTGAGTTTCTCGCCGTGCTCGTTCACTATGACGGGCACGTGCAGATAAGTGGGCGTTGCAACGCCCAGGCAGCGCTGCAGATAAATCTGGCGCGCGGTCGAGTCCAGCAGATCGGCGCCGCGCACGATATGCGTGATGCCGGCATCCGCGTCGTCGACGACTACCGCCAGTTGATACGCCCACTCTCCATCAGCGCGCTTGAGTACGAAATCACCGACTTCGCTTGCCAAGTCCTGCGTCTGTATCCCTTGCCAGCGATCCTTGAAGCTCAGAACGGCGGCGTCGCCGTCTGGAACGCGCATGCGCCACGCGCGCGGTGGTTTTCCCTGCAGCCCGTTGCGACACGTGCCCGGATAAGCCAGCGTGGCGTGTCGGGCATGGCGGGTGTGGCTGTCAGCGAGGGAATCGACTATTTCGCGACGCGTGCAACCGCATGGAAACACGAAGCCGGTGGCCAGTAGTTGCGCGAAGGCCCCCTGATATGCAACTTCACGCTGGCTTTGCCATACCGGCGATTCGGCGGAAAACATGCCGAACCTGCCCAGCGTGTCCAGAATTTCCACGGCCGCGCCGGGCACCGTGCGCGGACCGTCGACATCTTCGATCCTGACCAGCCACGTTCCGCGATGAGCCCGTGCATCGAGAAAACTCGCCAGCGCGCTCACCAGCGAGCCGAAATGCAGCGGCCCCGTGGGTGAGGGCGCAAAACGGCCCCGATAGCCTGGTTGAGGGCTCATCCCGCCCGCCGACCCGTGAGTTTGAGTTGCAACGCGGTCATCAGATCAGCGCGGGGCGCGCGGCGAAAGGTCGTGCACCGCTGGCGTGCCGGAAGCGTGCGCATCCTATTCGTGCCGGCCATGGTTCGGGCCGGGGAACGACGCCTGGCCGTCTGCCGTGATCGCGGCGTGCGCCTCGTCGGTATCGTCGGCATCGGCGGTATCGGCGGCATCGTCTTCCGTGGCCGGCGCGCCGGGCGTGGCCGATGCCGTTCGGTCCTCGCCGTTTTGCGCAATCGCCGCCGGTTCGAGCGCGGCATTCAACGCCGTCCGGTGATCGAATACAAAACACTCGCCGTGGTAATGCGCGCCGCCCACTTCCTCGAAGTATTTGAGAATGCCGCCCTCGAGTTGATAGACGTGGTCAATGCCCACTTCCTTCATGTGGATTGCCGCTTTCTCGCAGCGAATCCCGCCCGTACAGAACGACACCACTGTCTTGCCCTCGAGATCCGCGCGATGCTCCTCGATTACACCTGGAAACTCGCTGAATTTCGCGATGCGGTAATCGAGCGCCTGATCGAACGTGCCGACATCGACTTCGAACGCATTGCGCGTGTCGAGCATGACGACGGGACGGCCCTCGTCGTCATGTCCACGATCCAGCCACGACTTCAGCGTCGCCGCGCCGACGGATGGCGCCCGGCCTAGCTCGGGCCGGATCGCCGGCTTTTTCATGGTGATGATTTCGCGCTTCAGCTTGACGAGCATCTTGCCGAACGGCTGCGTCTCCGACACGCTTTCCTTGAACTGGAGATCGGCGAATTTGCCCTCGAAAAGCGGATCCGTACGAAGGTAGTCCATGAACGTGCCAATCTGCTCCGGCTCGCCCGCGACAAACAGGTTGATGCCCTCTGGCGCGAGCAGGATCGTGCCGCGCAGGCCGAGTGCCGCGCACCGGTCGACGATCAGCGGACGCCAGTCGGCGCCGCTCTCGATGGTCACGAACTTATAGGCGGAAAGGTTGACGATGCTCATGACGCAAATGCTCTTAAAGTGCTGGAAAACGGGCGTTGCCGGAGGAAAAAGCGGTTTCGGACGAGCGCCTGGGGCGTTCACCGAATCCGTATTATCCCGCAAACGGCGTGCGCTTCCGACTCGACCGATCGGCCGATGACCCCACGCCGATGCGGCACTTTTTTCATCCTGCTTGGATTAGCCCTGACCGAACGGCTAACGCAGCCTTCGGGGCGAATTTCGCGAATAGGCGCATGTACAATATCGTTCATGTCAGATCCCCGCTTTGTCCATCTTCGTGTTCACTCCGAATTCTCGATTGCCGACGGCATCGTGCGCCTTGACGACGTCGTTAAAGCCGCTGCCAAGGACGCTCAGGGCGCGCTCGCGCTGACCGATCTCGGCAACGCTTTCGGCCTCGTCCGTTTCTACAAGGAAGCGCGCAGCAAGGGTGTCAAACCCATTGCCGGCTGCGACGTCTGGATCACCAATCCTGCAGATCGCGACAAACCCGCGCGTTTGCTGTTGCTGGTGAAAAACCAGCGCGGTTATCTCAACCTCTGCGAGTTGCTGTCGAAAGCCTGGTTGACGAATCAATATCGCGGCCGCGCGGAAGTCGAGTACGAGTGGCTGGAAAGCGGATTGTCTGAAGGCTTGCTGGCGCTTTCGGGCGCGCAGTATGGCGATATTGGCATGGCGTTCGCCGCCGGCAATGATCAGGCGGCGGAGCGTCATGCCGAGCGCTGGGCTGCGCTCTTTCCAGGCGCGTTTTACATCGAATTGCAGCGCGCGGCATTACCGGGTGGCGAGACCTATATTCAACAGGCTGTCGCGTTGGCCGCGAAGCTCAAGTTGCCGGTAGTCGCCACGCACCCCATGCAGTTCATGACCCCGGACGACTTCACGGCGCACGAAGCCCGCGTATGTATTTCAGAGGGCGATATCCTTGCGAATCCGCGGCGTCAGAAGCGCTTTACGACCGAGCAATATTTCCGCACGCAAGAGGAAATGTGCGCGTTGTTCGCGGATATTCCGTCGGCATTGGCCAACACGGTCGAAATTGCGAAGCGCTGTAACCTGAAGCTCGAACTCGGCAAGCCAAAACTGCCGCTGTTCCCGACACCCGATGGCATGTCGCTCGACGACTACCTCGTGCATTTGTCGAAGGAAGGTCTCGAGAAACGGCTGGTTCAGCTTTATCCCGATGAAGCCGCGCGCGAAGCGCAGCGCGAGACGTATTACGCGCGCCTGGAATTCGAGTGCAAGACCATTATCGGCATGGGCTTTCCGGGCTACTTCCTGATCGTCGCCGACTTCATCATGTGGGCGAAGAACAATGGCGTGCCGGTCGGTCCGGGCCGTGGCTCGGGCGCGGGTTCACTGGTCGCGTACGCGCTGTTCATCACCGACCTCGACCCGCTCAAATACAACCTGCTGTTCGAACGTTTCCTGAACCCGGACCGTGTGTCGATGCCTGACTTCGACATCGACTTCTGTCAGGAAGGGCGCGATCGCGTCATTCAATACGTGAAGCAGAAATACGGCGCGGACGCCGTATCGCAGATCGCAACCTTCGGCACGATGGCGGCAAAGGCGGCCGTACGCGATATCGGACGGGTGCTCGACTTGGGCTATATGTTCACCGATGGCATCGCGAAGCTGATCCCGTTCAAGCCGGGCAAGCACGTGACCATCGCGGACGCGTTGAAGGAAGAGCCCACGCTGCAGGAACGCTTCGACAACGAAGACGAAGTGCATCAGCTGATCGAACTTGCGCAGCGCGTGGAAGGGCTGACGCGTAACGTCGGCATGCACGCGGGCGGCGTGCTGATCGCGCCAGGCAAGCTCACGGACTTCTGCCCGCTTTATACGCAGGGCGAGGACGGTGGTGTGGTTAGCCAGTACGACAAGGACGACGTGGAAGCGGTCGGGCTGGTGAAGTTCGACTTCTTGGGCTTGACCACGCTCACCATTCTGGACTGGGCCGAACGGTACATCCGCCGTCTGGATCCGTCGAAGAAAGACTGGAATTTGTCGCAGGTTCCGCTCGACGACCCCGCCTCGTTCCAGATCCTCAAGAAAGCGAACACGGTGGCAGTGTTCCAGCTGGAAAGCCGCGGCATGCAGGGCATGCTGAAGGATGCACAGCCTGACCGCTTCGAGGACATCATCGCGCTCGTGGCGTTATATCGCCCAGGCCCAATGGACCTGATCCCGAGCTTCTGCGCACGTAAGCACGGCCGGGAGATCGTTGAGTATCCCGATCCGCGTGTTGAGTCCGTCCTGAAAGAGACCTACGGCATCATGGTCTATCAGGAGCAGGTGATGCAGATGGCGCAGATTATCGGCGGATACTCGCTCGGTGGCGCCGACTTGCTGCGTCGCGCGATGGGCAAGAAGAAGGCCGAGGAAATGGCCGAGCATCGCGAACTGTTCCGGCAGGGCGCGGCGAAGAATGGACTGACCGCAGCAAAAGCCGACGAAATCTTCGACTTGATGGAGAAGTTCGCGGGCTACGGCTTCAACAAGTCGCACGCAGCCGCTTACGCGTTGCTCGCGTATTTCACGGCATGGCTCAAGGCGCATCATCCGGCCGAATTCATGGCGGCGAATATGTCGCTCGCCATGGACGACACAGACAAGGTCAAGATCCTGTTCGAGGATTGCCTGGCCAACAAGATGGCCGTGTTGCCACCGGACATCAACCAGTCGGCGTATCGGTTCGAGCCGGTGGCCGAAGCTGACGGCACCCGCTCTAAGACCATTCGATACGGCCTGGGCGCGGTGAAGGGCAGCGGGCAGAGCGCTATCGAAGAAATCTTGCGCGCGCGGGAAGAAGCGCCGTTCACCGATCTCTTCGACTTCTGCATGCGGGTGGATCGGCGCATGGTGAACCGGCGCACGGTGGAAGCGCTGATCCGTGCCGGTGCATTCGATTCGCTGCATGAAAACCGCGCGCAATTGATCGCATCCGTGCCGCTTGCAATGGAGGCGGCCGATCAAGCCGCGGCCAACGCCATGCAGTCCGGTCTCTTCGACATGGGCGACGAACCGCAGCAAGGCCACGACCTTCTCGACGAACCCATGTGGTCGGACAAGAAGCGTTTGCAGGAGGAGAAGAGCGCGCTGGGCTTCTACCTGTCGGGCCATCTCTTCGACGCCTACAAGACCGAAGTGCGGCGCTTCGTGCGCCAGAAGATTGGCGAATTGAAGGAAGGGCGCGACAAGCTTGTCGCAGGCGTGATCACCACCATGCGTACGCAGATGACCCAGCGCGGCAAGATGCTGATCGTGAATCTGGACGACGGCACCGGCCAGTGCGAAGTGACCGTCTACAACGAGCAGTTCGAAGCGAACAAGGCGCTCTACAAGGAAGACGAGTTGCTGGTCGTGCAGGGCCAGGCGCGTAACGACGCGTTCACCGGCGGCATTCGCTTCACGGTGGAAGCGGCAATGGATCTCGAACGCTCACGCAGCCGCTATGCGCAGGCGGTGAAGGTGGAGATGAACGGCAACGCCGACGCACTGCGGCTGAAGAAAGTGCTGGAAGCGCATAGCGCACCCCCTGAGCAAGCGGCCGCGCCGGCGGCGGTGCAGGCACCGTTACGTGGAGGCTCGCGAGGCGGTGATCGTGATGGCGGCCGCGGGCAGCGGCAGCCCGTGCAGATCCCGAATGGCCTGAACGTGAGCATTGTGTATCGCAGCGAGCATGCGGAGGGCGAAGTACGGCTCGGCGACGCCTGGCGCGTCAAGCCGACCGACGACCTCATCACGGCGTTGCGCGGCGAATTCGCGGGAAGCTCAATCGAAATCGTGTATTGATGCGCGCCGGGATGAAAGTCGCCATCTCCAGCAACGCGCTGAAACTAAGCGGTGGACTTGAACGTTACGCGCTCGACCTCATTCGAGGGCTCAATGCGGCCGGATTCACCGGCGAGCGCAAGCCGGTGTTTTTCGCGCGCAAGATTGATACGTCGCAGCCGGAAAGCCAGATGGTCGATGCGCGCCGGATCAACGTGTCGTTCCTGCCTTCCAAGCTGCGCGACACGTATTACAACTGGGCGCTCAAACGGGCGCGCAAGAAAGCGCGGGTGGATCTGCTGATTGGTTGCAATCGTGTGGAGTCCTCCGAAATAGCGATTTGCGGCGGTACGCATATCGGCTTTCTCGCCGCGACCGGACGGCACGAGCGTCGCTCGGACAGCCGCCAGATCGCGCTGGAGCGTTTGCAATACCAGCAAGCCAGTGTGATCGTCGCGCACTCGGAAATGATGCGCGACGAATTGCGCTCGCTTTACAACGTGCCGGATACAAAAATCCATGTCCTCTATCCACCCGTGGATGGCACGCAATTTTCTCCGGCACCGCCCAACACACGCGCTGAGTTGCGCAAGCAATTTGGTTTCGCCGATCACGAAATCGTGCTGCTGTTTCCGTCGAGCAGTCACGAGCGCAAAGGGTTGCCGCTGATCGAGGCGGCGCTGCGTGAGAGCGCCTTGCCGGTGGTGGTCGCGGTGGCCGGGCGGCCGCCCGCGCAGACCTCGGAGCGGGTGCGCTATATCGGCTACGCAAAAAATATAGAAGACGCTTATCGGGCTGCGAATTTCACTGTGCTTGCCTCGAAGTACGAGCCGTTCGGGCTGGTCGGTATCGAATCCGTGATGTGCGGTACGCCGGTGATTTTCCCAACCAGCGTAGGCTGTTGCAGCGCGATTGCGGACGACGCGAAATTTACCTTCCAGCCGGGCGATGCAGATGGCCTGCGGCACGCCGTCCGGCGCGCACTGGATGCGAAAAATACCAAGGTGTCGGTGGCATCCATTCTCTACGACACCAGCATTGCCGCGCACATTGCGTCGTTGCTGGCGCTCGCCGGGGGCGTCGTTGCCGACCTGCCGGTCAGCGCATCCGGTTCAGCTCAGCGAGCTTGAGAAAGCGGTAATACACGGTCTGCGCATTGAACACGGCAATCATGAAACCCGCGCGGCCGTCGAGAAAACCGCGTCGCAGAACGTAGGTACGAACAAAGGCCCACGCTCCGCGCAGCACCGCAGTGCCCAAACTGCCGCGTTTGCCCGCCGCGTGGCGTTGTCGGGCGCCGGCCGTGGAGTAGTTATCCAGCTTGCGCAGGACGGTCTCGAAGTCTTCGTAGGAATAGTGCATCAGCTTGCCCTGCAGACGCGCGACCCTGGTTGCGCCCGGGTTCGTCAGCACCAGCCGCTCGTGCACGAGGTCATCGGAGAAACGGGCTGTGCCTCGTTTGAACAAACGCGGAATCCAGTCCGGATACCAGCCGCTGTGCCGCACCCATTGCCCGCAAAAATTCGACAGCCGGTCGACCGCGTAGGCCTCGGCTTGCGGCTTCGCAAGCGCCGCGCGGATCGCGGCGCCCAATTCCGGCGAGACCACTTCGTCGGCGTCGATGGACAGCACCCAGTCCGTCGTGAGCGCATCGAGCGCGCGATTTTTTTGCGGCCCGAACCCCGGCCAGTCGGGGGCCTCGATCACGCGCGCACGATGTGCCTCCGCGATGCCGACAGTTGCGTCGGTACTGCCGCCGTCGATCACGACGATTTCATCGGCGAAGGAAACTGCTTCGAGACACTGCGCGAGGCGCGCGGCTGCATTGAAGGTAATCAGGGCAATACCGAGCGTTGGACGAGTCATGGGGCTTAAGCGTGGGGTATGCGAATTGCTAGAATTTGATGCGAAAAGTTTCAGCGGTGAATGCTGCGTCTATAGTCGCTGTGTCGCTGTCTCGTTGCGCTGTCTCGTCCATAACAGGGCGTGCGGGGCTTGGCGAGGCCGGGTGAATTTACGCCAGACGCGTTGCGCATCAATCTTGGCCGCCCGGCCACCGTTATACCAGACCAGTGGCCGCATGCTCTGGTTGCCAGCGCCACGGACCTGAAACCGCTGACAGCCGTGAATTCCCGTGAGTCCGAATCCGCTGCCGGAAAAGACGCGAACGCGAGCACGTACACGCCCGCGGCCTGACGCACGAGAATCAGCTCACTAAACAGCGCGAGAAACAGACGAAACGCAGGGTCTGCAACCCGGAATCCAGCGCTCGGCGCCATTCACCTTGAGACTATCAAGATTCACTCGGAGTTCGCCATAGCAATGAAACCGCTGAGAATTCTACACAGCGAATCGTCCAACGCGTTGGGCGGTCAGGAACATCGGACGTTCAAGGAGATGCTCGCGCGGCGCGAACGCGGTCATACGCTCGAACTTGTGTGCGTGCCGGGTGCGCGTCACGGCGAGCGTCTTCGGGCGGAAGGCTTTACAGTCCACAC
>Ga0302310_10003909_pt1 | contig 11377 bp, 12 predicted proteins | sample III_Palsa_N1_2_FD_200451 | JGI IMG/M metagenome (GOLD analysis project Ga0302310, IMG submission 200451) | Peat permafrost microbial communities from Stordalen Mire near Abisko, Sweden - III_Palsa_N1_2 | ecosystem: Environmental > Terrestrial > Soil > Palsa > Peat permafrost | place: Sweden... | reverse complement strand
GACACCCCTTGCGCCGCGCGTGGGGCAGAGCCCCTAGCGTTTTGTTCTTGGCGGTGGGGCGTTGCGGGGAGGGTGGACCTCCCTGCTGAGGCGGGTGGCCGGACATCGACCTCGATCTCCCGTCCGAAGATAAGCGAGAGCAAGCCATCCAATACGTCTACCAGCGATACGGCGAACTCGGAGCCGCTATGACGGCGAACGTCATTACCTATCGCGGCAAGTCGGCGGCGCGAGAGGTTGGTAAAGCCCTCGGCTTCGATCAAGAATCGCTGGGGCGATTGTCGAGCCTCGTCAGTCAGTGGGAGTGGCGCGGCAAGACCGACACTATGGCGCATTCATTTCAAAATGCGGGGTTCGACCTCAAGCATCCGCGCATCGCCAAGTACCTCGAACTATGTATGCGCCTTCAAGACCTGCCGCGTCATCTCGGACAGCACTCGGGCGGCATGGTGATCTGTCAGGGTCAGTTGAACTGCGTCGTGCCGCTCGAACGTGCCTCTATGCCCGGTCGCACCGTTGTCCAGTGGGACAAGGAAGACTGTGCCGATCTCGGCATCATCAAGGTAGACCTGCTCGGCCTGGGAATGATGGCAGTCTTGAAGGACTGCATCGAACTCATACCTCGGCACTATGGCGAGTCCGTGGACCTGGCCCAACTGCCGGAGGATGAGGATGTCTATAAAGTCCTGCAAGTGGCCGACACCGTAGGCATGTTTCAAGTGGAGAGTCGGGCACAGATGGCGTCCCTGCCTCGGAACTGTCCCACACGCTTCTATGATCTCGTCGTACAAGTCGCCATCATTCGTCCCGGCCCCATCGTCGGGAAGATGATGCACCCCTATATGCGGCGTCGTCAGAAGAAAGAGGCCGTGACGTATCCACATCCCTCGCTGGAACCCGTACTCAAGCGAACGCTCGGCGTTCCACTCTTCCAAGAGCAACTGTTACGCATGGCGATGACAGTTGCCAACTTTTCCGGCGCTGAGGCGGAAGAGTTGCGTCGCGCCGTAGGGATGCGGCGGTCTTGGGAGCGGATGAAGAATCTCGAAGGCAAGCTCCGTGCGGGCATGACGACCAACGGACTTGATGCTGCGACGCAGGAGAACATCATTCAGAACATCAGCTCGTTCGCGCTGTATGGGTTCTGACCCTCGCTCAGACGGGCGAAGTGCTGCGCGTCGATGGCTCCAACAAGGCCGTACTTCTCGGCCAACTGCCCCTGCCACTCTCCAAGAATGGCATCGCCCTGCTTCCAATAGTTCTGTTCGGCAGACGTGAACTCTTTGGCATGGTAGGTCTGGGCCTGGCCGGAGCTGAGGGGCTTCGAGATAGTCAGCATACGGCCTCTTTATTCTTCAAAGTTGAACGCAGGCTGGGCTTCGTGATCGTCTGCGGCTTCGCCGAAGTCCTCGGGGCTATCCGGGTCGATGCCGGCTGCGGCAAATTCCTCTTCGGTGGGTTCATCAGCCTCCGAATCGGCATCCTCTTCGACGTGCGGAGGAGCAACCGCCGTCGCTCTTGGCACGTCGGCCTCAAGGTCAATGACTGGCGTTTGCACCGCGACATTCTTGGGAGCGAGCGTCTTGGGATCGAAGGGCAACTCGTCCTCTTCGACCTTGCGCGGGACGAAACCGGGAGTCGTCAGCGCCACGTCCATGTACTCGAAGTGGAAGCGTGCGACGTTGTTTCCCAGCTTGAGAAAGGCGTGCCTGTTCTCAAGGCCGGAGATTTCGGAGTCCATCACCAGCGGCTCCACTTGGCGGTCCAAGCTGAAGTTCTTGCCGGAGCGGGAGCCGTCGAAGTGCGTCTCTTTCATGCGCTCGATTTCGACTTTGCCGATGGCATTCGACACCCACTCTGCCGCCTTCGGCTCGGTCGTCTTGAGGAAGATTTTGGTGGCTGGTTGCGACAGCATGACTTCTGCCAGATGGCCGTAGATCACCTCAAGCTGGGCCTTCCCTTGGAAGCCCAGGACGAGCGGGTTTCTGCTCTTCCGGTTCTCTGTAATAGCAGTGTGAAGCTGCGGTAGCCGCTGCAAGCTCGCCAACTCGTCCAGCACAAACCAGACGGGAGTCTGGTTGTCCTGCGGAGCGGTCAAGAGCCGCAAAACCAAGAGGTCAATCCAAAGGCTATGCAGGGGGCGGAGGGCTTCGCGCTCGGTCGCGCTCGACGTAATGAAGATCCAACCCTTGCGCTTTTCAGACCACTCCGTTGCGCTCCAGGTCGATGTAGCCTGGGCTTTGGTGGGTAGCATCCGCAGGCTGTCCGCGACCAGTCCGAGTGAGGCGAGGACGCCGTTGCGCTGCTGCTGCGCGCCCTTCGCAATCATGGCCTCCATCTCTGTGCCGCGCACACGCTGGTCGATCTCAGACGGGTTGGAGAGCCATGCGACCAACTGGGTCGGCGTCGGCCCAAAGGTGAGGAGATGAGCGAAGATTTTTTGCGGCGTCTCGGTGAAAAACTCGCCTTTCTTGTCGCTGGTCGGCTGGTACAGCGAGGCGGCAATCGCCTTAGCTTCGGCCTTGCGGCGAAGCTCCTCGGACGGCCCCCAATAGGGGCAGCGAGCATCCAACGGGTTCAACACAATGTCCCCGCGCTTGGCGTCGTAGAATCTCTGGATGAACTCGCAAGCGGGGTCATAAACGATGGCAGAATGGCCCCGGCCCTGAATCTGCCGGAGTATCTGCATGATGAGGCTCGTCTTGCCGGCCCCTGTGTCACCCATCAGTTCTATGTGCTGTGCCTCGGCCTGTAGCGGTATCCGCATCATCTCTTTGGCTTCGGTGGTTTTGAAGCCGATACCGTCCCCCTGCACCGTCTTGTTGAACTCCCTGGGCGTGAGCATGACCGGGCCTTTGAGCAGGCGACCGTACTTCATTTGCTTGCGGCGCTTGATGTCTTTGGCGATGGCAAACGGGAGCTGCGCGAGCAGCGAGAGAAAGCCAAACAGGAACGGAAATTTGTAAATATCCCGCAGCCTGTTCCCTTGGAAGACGGCGCTCTTGAGGTACTCATGCAGGGGCGCGTCAAGGTAAGGCTGCTCCGGCCCGCGATAGAGAGCGCGGAGTCCATGCTCCACCGCCGCACTCGAAAGCACCAGCGGAATGTGCTTCCCACCGGGTGCGGGAGTCGTGCCCGCTTGCACGTCACTCTCGACCGCGAGTTGGCCCGCTTTGCTGCCGTCACCTACGTAAAGTAACTGGTACTTGTCCTTTTTGTTGAGGGCGCCGCCCGCCGCTGTCCGTGCGTAGAGTGGCGTATAGAACTGCTGCAAGAGTGTCTGGCCGAAGTTGAAGCGAACATAGAAAAAGCAGCCGGTCAACACGCACGCAAGGAACACCGCGCCGTAGGTGTAGATCGCGGAATGCGGCGGAAAGATGACTGTTTCTTTGCGTCCCCACTGTTGACTTGCCATCACACACGCTCCAGGTCTTGCTTCGTTTCAATGGCAAGTGCCGTCTTCCGTTTTTTAACTTCGACCATGATCCCGTCAAACACCTCCGGGGTGATCTTGAGGCCGGTCGCGAGCGGCTTCAAGAGGTTCGTCAGCATCAACCGAATGCCCACGATCTCGCTCAACTCAGGGCTGGCGGCCGGCTCAACGTTGCTGCATCGCAGCTCGGCAAGAATGAGTTGGCGGATGAGTTCTCCGCGCGGCTGACCCCGCTTCTTGGCAAGCCTTTCAACGTCCACTACCTCATGCGGACTGAGCTTTGTGGTAACTCCAATCAAGCGAAAGCTCGCTCTTTTCGTGGCTTCTTCGGTGAGCTGATCTTCGCTTAGAAGTGACATATATTCTTCCTTTCGGAACTGGTGTCCTTGGGTGTCCCTGAGTGTCCGTAGGGACACTCAACGGGTCTAAGTAGCTGTATCTGTTTGGGCAGGTCTAAGTGTCCTTGGGGACACCCAGCACGACCCTCCGAGGGATGGAGTGTCATAATTCATCCGGTGCGTAGCACCGTTCCCATCGCGGCACAAATGATTGAGGGGACAATGCACTTTACTTCACCGCCACATTTGCCACAGGAATAGCAGTTGGAATTGCCACTGAACTTACAGGCTTGCGTCCGGGCTTCCCTTTCGGCTTATCGTCGCCATTACGCTTTATCCGCAACGCATGTATCGGTTTGGCGTCGTTCGGCGTACCGATGAACTTCTGGAAGTCCTTATCTTTAGTGAAGACATATTCGAGCGCCTTATTCACCACGTCATCAGCGGCGACTCTGGTAAATGCAGCGTATTGATTGACGAGGTTTGCAGTCGGCTCCTCAAGTGAAACGGTGGCTGTGACTTTGCGGCTGGTTGTGATCTCAAGCAATGGCATGGACGTTCTCCCTCTTGTTGCTGGTTGAAATGATTGGGTGGACTACTGCGTTGTTGCGCTCGTAAATGGTGTCGTACATAAACTGCCTTGCGGCGCGGTCGTATCCACGCACCGCGATAATCTCGCTCACCTTGCGCCCCTCGGCATACCTGCCAACCTGGGCGACGATCTGAACTGTCTCGGCTATCTCGGCTGAGATGTCATCACGATTCGATTGCTGGTGCGACCGCATCGCCAGTTCGCCGAACCTGCGAAGCGCCTTTACCGCAGAGCTGGCATGAATTGTTGCCATCGAACCTGCGTGTCCGGTATTGAAGGAATCGAGCAGCGTGCGGGCTTCTTCGCCGCGCACCTCGCCGAGAATGATGCGGTCGGGCCTCCACCGCAGCGCCGCCTTCAATAGATCGTTGAAGCTCACTGCGCCGGTGTGCGATTCTGTTTGGCATTCGGACGCCAATAGATTCGGTTTGCCGATACGCAGCTCCGACGTATCCTCGATCACGACAATGCGCTCCTGCTCGGGGATGAAATCGGCGAGCGCGTTGAGCAATGTCGTCTTACCACTGCCTGTTCCGCCGCTAATCAAAATGGTCTTCCCGGCCTCGATATAACCACTCAGCATGTCGCCTATCTCTGGCGTCATTGCGCCCGTCTGGATGAGGTCTGCGATAGTGAACCGGGCCTTGGAGAATTTGCGGATGGTAACGGCGGGATTGGGCCGCACGACGGGCGGGAGCACCGCCGCAAGGCGGCTCCCGTCCGGCAGTTGAGCGTTCAATAGCGGGTGCGCCTCATCCAACTTCCTGCTGAGTTTGTTTGCGATCACTTCAAGACCGGTGCGGAGCGCCTTTGCATTGAAGATCACGTCAGCGGGTTCCAACCTGCCCCGGCGCTCAAACCACCATTGCCCGTTCGGATTTCCCATAATCTCGCTCACGGTGTCGTCAAGCAATAGCTCTTTGATGGGCTGGAGAAACGATATGAGGAGGTCCAAGTCGTGATTCATGGCAGCTCCTAATCGAACGCCTGGTCTGCGCGGTAGCGAACGATAGTGAGCCCAAGCGGATTGAATGCGAGAGCATTATTTGCGACGTTATCGGCGAAGACATACGTCACGCTGGCGGTCCAGCGTTCCGTCTTCAACTCCGAGTGGTCGTTGGCGTTGGTGTAGACCTTCTCGAACTCAATCCGTGCCGAATAGGGCGACTGCCGTAGATCGTCAAGGATGACGCTCTTGATGTTGATATCGACATACGGCAGTGTGCTGTCCTGTTGGAAGGTGGCAATCGTCTTGCTCAACTGCTCCTGCCGGACGACGGCCTGCTGCACGTCCGAATTGAGGAAGTAAAGCGCCTGGGTCTGGTCGCGCTCGATGGTGTAGCGGTTGCGCTGGAAGTAGAGCGTGGCCCACCGCGAAAGGTAATACTTGTTCTCTGCCTCCTGCGGCTTGTACTCGTAATTGCGGTAGTCGATAGCGTCGGCGTGGCCTACGTCATTGATGCGAATGACGAGCGGCTTCATGCCAGCAAGTGCTTTCTGACTCTTGAAGATGAGCGCGCCTAGCATCACGCAGACACCGGCCAGGACGAGGATCGTGACTTTCAAATAGGTATTCATCACGAGCGGGTCGCCGTACTGTTCTAAATACCGTTGTGCTGCGCGTGTAATTTCTAGCGATTTCGTCTCTTGTACTGACATAGTGGATCTCCGATTACTTCATGATTCCGGCGGTGATGGCCCCGGTGACTGCACCCATGCCTGCATCGTGGCCGCTGCTGCTGCCGGAGAAGATAGAGGCGGTCATTGCAGGAATCTTGATGAGGATGAAGATGTTGACGACCGTAAGCAGGATGATGAAGGGGAAGTTTTGCAGCATCTTGATGGGGTTGGTGAAGTCCATGAGGTTCGTCGCGGAGGACATATAGAGATGTCCGAGAATGCTCATCGTCGCGGCTGCGACAACCTTGTAAAACGAAAAGCTCAGGAACGCTCTGAGCCATCCCCAAAACAAAAACTCCAGCTTCTCGATGATGAGAAACGGAATAAAGATCGGGCCAAGAAGTCCGATGATTGCCGCCGCTATCTCGCCGTAGGCGATGATGACGGAGACGAGCGCCGCGAGAACGGCAAGTGATATCTGATTCATGATGTACGCGACCATCATGTACGGCGCGGTGAACATCGCCATGCCGGGGCCGGACTTCTGCAAGCTCGTATCAATGGATTGCAGCATGGAAGTGGTCGCGTCGTGACCGATAGTGTTGGCAAGGTCGGTCGTTCCATCGCTAATGAAGCTCTTGAGTGAGTAGCCGATGCCTGGGATGCTGCTGTCGTAATACAGTACAAACATATAGGCGAAGCTGATGAGCATGAAGAAGTTGAGGAAACGGGCCATGTTGAAACCCTGACCGCCCTGTGCGGATGCAAGAGCTTCCTGAATCCCAAACCAAACGAGCATGATGGTTGCGAGTGAGAGGACGATTTTGAGTCCGATCGCGTCAATCGTCGGTGCCGTGCTTGCGGTCAATGACTGGCATTGTTGCGCGATGAAATTGAGTAGTTGGAATCCCATAATCGCCCCCCGTGGGCTTTTGTAGTCGAACGCTTAGTAGCTGAATGCCTTGCTCAAGCCAGTGCTGTCCGTGCTGGTGTGAGTGGCGTAGTTGGTTTCGTACCCGTCGGCAGCCTGCATCGACATCTTCAATGCGTCCTGCTGCTGCTTCTGCTGCACCATCTGCTGCAAGCTCTGGGCCTGCGTCATCTGGCTCGCTTCCTGCTGCGTGCGGAGCTGCAAGAGCATCGCCTGATTGATGCGCTGCAACGTAGCAAGCTCGGTCTGTTGGGCTGGGTCGATGGAATGACTGGCGGTTTCCAGAGTTTGGATATCGCTGGCACGTTGCGTAGAGTTTGCGCGAATCGTGCCAATCGTTTGAAGACTGGTCGATGTCACAGCATCGCCTAGATCAATTGTTGCGCCTTGCGCTGCAATAGCCTGTTGGCCTTGCGAACTAAGCGAGTTGTAACCGGAGATTTGGCCCGTTCGCTGAATGCCTGCTCCCTGGTTGGCTGAGGCCGCGCCGCCGCCGGTCGTGGCCGCATTCATCCACGGAAGAGAGTTGCCGTAAGTGTTTGCGGGCCGCGTTACCTGCGTCCACATCTGTTCTCCCATGTTGGCAAAAGCGGTGTAGTAACTGGATGGTGCCGTCGCCATGCGGTGTGCAAGGTTGTATGTCTCCATGACGTTCGTTAGGGTCTGGAGATTGGTCGTATAGATTTGACTGCTTTGAATAAGCTGCTGTACCGCGTGTGCGGACTGTGTGGGGTCCAGCACGACGCTCGCGCCAATCTGCGCGTGCGCAGGTTGGGTAAGCGTGGTAGCAGCTAACAAGAGTGCGAGGATTAATCCCTTCATGGTGCTTCTCCTTGTCGGGGTCGATTGCGGTTGAATTGCATTTGGGGGCGACTACGGGAACTTTTGGCTCACTGGTTCTGTGGCGTGAGCATCTGTCTTGTCAGCGCGTCGCGCTTGGCGTCCAATTCCTTGCAATGAGGGCTGTTCTTTCTCGCCTCAGCCTCGCGCTGTCGCTGGTCGATAGCGGCCTGTTGTTGTGGCGACGGTTTGCTGCCCAGTGCTGCGCCAACGATGGCGTTTGCATCCTGGCCGGAAGGAGTTGCGGTGCAATCCTTCTGGTACAGCGCATTTGCTGCCTGATACGCGGCACTGAGGTCAGCGCGTCTCTGCTCTTTGCTCTTGCATCCGGCAATGGTGAGGACGACGAATGCAACGACGATAACGACGGTTTTACGCATAGGGCTCCTTAGAATGACTGCGCGATGCGATGATTCTCGTAAGCCGGCAAGAGCATATCTTGGGTGAAGTAGACCTTCACGCGATGCCCTTCCCGGATGGTGATGGTCGGCGGAATCTGGATGAATCGGTCAAGGACCGTCGTAGCCGATTGCGAGACGCTGGACGCCGCGCCGTTGGTAAACGACTGTGAGCCGGAACTGGTGAGATTTGCCCCTCCCTCGCTGATCTGAGCAGCACCGGCAATCACGCCCAGCGCAATCGACGTTCCGAAGATTTGCAGGTAGTGGTTGTTGACCAGGTCCTTCAACCCTTCCTCACCGATTTGGTCGAGGCCGTGGAACTGGTCGAGGTCCACGCTGTACCCGTCCGGCATCAAGAGACGATGGAAGGCGACCGAAATACGGCGCTGTTGGCCGAACCCGGCTACGCCGATCTTGCGAGCCTCGCCCAGCACAATCGTTCCCTCGGGAATGAGGACGTGCTGGTGGTCGTGCGAGTAGACCGGATTGGATACGAGCACCTTCACTGGCCCCACGGCATCGCCGTCAAGCCGATTCATCAACACCGTGTCGAGGGTCAGTCCTTCATAGATGATGTAGGGCTGGCCTATGGCATTGTCGATATTGGCCTCAGACAGACGTTTGTACTCGGTTGCGGGCATCTGATCTCCCGATGCCCTCGGCTCCCCCGCAACGCGGGGAGCGGTCAAGCCGGTAGGTTGGCCTGCCTGTAACGCCGCTGCATAGGGGTTCTGTGCCGCTGCCGAAGGCGGCGGCGGTGCGTTCTGTGGTGCTGGCTGCTCCGGCGAACTCGCGTAGGCGATGTTGGACGAAAACCGCGCCGTGTCCGCCCTCTCCTTTTCCGTCGCGGCAAGCTGTTGTCCGGCCTGCTCCGAAGGTGTGAGCTGGGGCTGGCCGTTGGCCTGTGTGCCGTTCGGTTGCCCGTTGGGGGTGTAGCTGCCTGCCGGGTTAATCGGACGCCCATCTGGGCCGTAGGCCGACGCTGCGGCCTGCTGTGCCCCTGTGCCGCCCACGGCTTGGCTGCCGGTTGCGGCTGCCAGTTGAGCGTCCTGCTGGGCCTTCAGTTTGTCGGCACCTAGCTGCCGCTGCAAGGCGTCCACGTTGTTTGCGGTGTTGTCCTGAAGGTAAGGCTGCGGCGGCGCGCCCTTGGCCTTCTCAGCATCCGTAGGAGCCTTCTTCCGGGAGCTGATAAGGGTTGCCAAGAGGAGGAGGACGACCGCCCCGAGATAAAGAAACATCTTGAGGTTCTTCCGCAGCACACCTTTCGGCTGCGGTGTCCGGTCGGTGAGCTGCGGGTCTGTGGTGACGGTATCGGCCATGATGTTAGTCCTTCCTCGTGAATTGCATCTTTTTCTTGCCCAGCTCGACATACCCGTTGTCCATCACCTTCGAGATGATGTAAGTCCCGTCGCGCAGGTCGTAGTTGATGAGGTTCGGCTTGCCGTCCCGCATCTCGTACACGCTGAACTTCTCCGGCGCATTGGTCTTGATGTAAGTGAATTTGTCGTCGTGGTAGATCGACTGGATATCGAAGGGGGCCTCGTTCGACTTGAAAGTGTAATCGAACTTGAGCGCCAGCGGGTAGGCGCTCTTGTACTCATCGACCGTCGCTCCGACGTGCGACTGGAGCGTTGAAATCTGCTGGTGCGCCTGCTCAAGCTGGGCGGCTGGAACATACTGAGCAGGCCCGTTGGCCGCGACGATGTTGGAGGCATCGGCGGGCTGGATGATTACCTTGAGATCCGGTTCGCCCGCCTGCCCTGTAATGTCGGTCAGGGTAAAGCTGTAGATGTTGCCTTTGTCCGTAATGAGATTGAGGTTGGAGCTGATACCCGGTTTGGCCGGATGGACGAAGCAGAAGTTGCCCACCACATCCACAATCCAGAAGTCCTTGTCGCCGGTCGCGGCCTCCATGATCTTTTCGGTGGCCGGGATGACAATGAGCGTTGTGTACTTGACCTTCGCGCGGATCGGCACGATGTCCTGCGAGTGATAGGAGACGTTACGCGAGGCGGTCTGGGCGTGCATCGCCAGACTTCCGAGTGTTGTGAGCAAGATTGCAATGACTGTTGTCTTAAGATTCTTCATGTTGGGACTCCTTAGCGGCGCGGTTGAAATGGGTGAGTGGTAGCGAGTTGGCGAACGCCCTCGGCGATGCCGTAGCGTGCAAAGGCCTCCCTCTTGAGTAGGTTGTCGGGGGCGTTGTTGGTGGCAATCCAGTAGGAGACGGAATCCACGTTGAGCCGGACTTTCTTGCTGGATTGCGCCTTACGAATCAGCATCTCGCCGGGTGGAATGAGGTCGGCGATGATGTCGATTTCGGTATCGTTGAGGTGGAACGCTTCCCGGTAGAGCTTCCGGTCCATGTCCGGATTTGCCAGAAAGATTTTCGTGGGAAATCCCTCGGTGACAAACTCAACCATCCCTTGGTTCTTCAACTCCTGAAGCGAGAGCATCGCCAGGATCATCGCCCCATTGTGTTTGCGCCACGTCTTCTGCGCCTGAAACACATAATCACGGATCGTCTGATTTGCGGTGAAAGCGCGCCCCTCATCAATGAGAAAGGTTTTGAAAGTCGCTAAATTATCAGGGCTGGTAATCTCATTGCTTGCCCGATGCAGGATATAGAACAACAGAGGCTCCAAGACATCGGGAACATCACCCCATCCCTTGAAGTTGAACGTCTGAAATCGAGAAAATGAAAGCGTGTCTTCCACATTGTCAAAGAGGAAGCCGTACTGCCCCTCCCTGGTCCAACGGTGCAGCCGTTCTTTTAACTCCCCGATGATCTGGCTGAAGGTGGAAAGCGTGCGCTGCTCCGGCGCGACGACATACATCCGCTCGATCGCTTCCCATAACTTGCGCTCCTCTTTGAAATCGAGCTTGTAACGCTTATCGTTGCCCTCGATGAGCACGCGAAAGAACGAAAACAGAAATTGCATGTTCTCCTTGCTCTCCGGCAGGGAGAACGGGTTGATGGTGAAGTCCTGGCTCTCCTGTCCGACGTTCAAGTACGTCCCGCCGAAGATCTCAGTGAGCGACTGGAACGAGCCGCCAATGTCGAAGATGTACGTCTGAGGCCGATATTTCTGTGCGTTCATCAGAAGAAAGTTACAAAGGAAGCTCTTACCGCTCCCGGTGATGCCAAGAATGAGCGTGTGCGCTACCTCTCCGTTGTGGAGGTTCAGGTAGTACGGCGTGGCGTTGTCCGTCTCAAGGACT
>Ga0302310_10003907_pt1 | contig 11378 bp, 8 predicted proteins | sample III_Palsa_N1_2_FD_200451 | JGI IMG/M metagenome (GOLD analysis project Ga0302310, IMG submission 200451) | Peat permafrost microbial communities from Stordalen Mire near Abisko, Sweden - III_Palsa_N1_2 | ecosystem: Environmental > Terrestrial > Soil > Palsa > Peat permafrost | place: Sweden... | reverse complement strand
CCGCTCAACACCGGTCAGGTTGGCATCGTTCTCGCTGTCACGGACAAGCAGGAACCCACCGCCGACGACATCGCCAAGAACTTCAACCAGACGCGCAACCAGATGCTCAACCAGAAGCGCGAAGAGGTCTTCGACATCTACGTCGGCACCCTCCAGGGCAAGTACGAGAAAGCCGGAGCGATCCGCCAGAAGGCCCAGCCGGCAACACCGGGCATCCCCGGCCTACCCTCCGGCAGCTAAACCCCAAAGCGCGTCATTCTGAGCGCAGTGAGGAACCCTTTATTTCGCATTTGCCTTCAAAAACGGCCCACCCAAACGGTGGGCCGTTTTCCTCTGCCCCAATCGCGGAATAGGCATCTCACCCAAACAGTGCAACCCTAATCCTGCACCAGAAGCACCACCGGAGATCACATGTCCAAGAAGCGCCTGTCCGGAGTCCTCCTCCACATAACCTCGCTACCGTCCCACGGTGGCGTAGGCGACTTCGGCCCCGCTGCCCGCGCCTTCGTGGACTTCCTCGTAGCCTCGAAGCAGCGCCTCTGGCAGGTTCTCCCGCTCAGTCCGACCGGCTACGGCAGCTCGCCCTACTCTGCGCTCTCCGCCTTCGCCGGCAACCCCTGCCTCATCTCGCTTGAGATCCTCGCCGAGCACGGCTGGCTCACCTGGGATCAGGTGCGCGGTCTTCCCGGCAAAGAAGGCCCCGTCGACTTCGGCGCAGTCTTCGAGCATAAGATTCCGCTTATCGAGGAGGCCGCCGCCAACTTCCTCGACCATGCCAATCCCGATCAACGCCTCCGCTTCCAGCGCTTCTGCGTCGAGAACGCCTCCTGGCTCAACGACTACGCACTCTACACCGTCATCCGCCGCATCTACGCCTACGCCAGCTGGCACGAGTGGCCGGCCGAATACGCGCACCGCAAGTCCGACGCCCTGTCCCGCTTTATGAACGAGCACAGCCGCGAACTCGCCATCGAGCAAGTCGTCCAGTTCTTCTTCAACGAGCAGTGGTGCGCGCTCCGCAGCTACTGCGCCGAGCGCGACGTCAAAATCCTCGGCGACGTCGCCATCTTCGTCTCCTACGATTCGGCGGACGTCTGGACTAATCCCGAACTCTTCGAACTCGACGAAAATCTGCTGCCAATCCGCGTCTCCGGCGTCCCGCCCGACTACTTCTCCGCCACCGGCCAGCGCTGGGGCAACCCTCTCTACCGCTGGGATCTGATGAAGGAGCGAGGATTCGCCTGGTGGGTCGCCCGCGTCCGCCGCTCGCTGGCACTCTACGACGTCATCCGTCTCGACCACTTCCGCGGCTTCGAAGCCTTCTGGTCCATCGCCGCCGACGAGCCCACCGCCGTCAACGGCCAGTGGGTCAAAGCTCCCGGCCACTTCCTCTTCCAGCGCCTCCGCGAGGTCTTTGGCGAGCTACCCTTCATCGCGGAGGACCTCGGCGTCATCACCAAGGATGTTGACGAACTCCGCGAGCACTTCGGCATGCCGGGCATGCGCATCCTCCAGTTCGGCTTCGGCGACCGCGGCTCCCACATCTATCTGCCGCACAGCTTTGTCCCGAACACCGTCGTCTACACCGGCACCCACGACAACAACGCCACGCTGGGCTGGTGGCTCGACGACTGCGGCCCCCAGGAGCGCGAAAACATTCAGAACTATCTCCAGACCATCGAGTACTCCGGCGACATCGTCTGGGCGATGATCCGAGCCGCCGCCCGCTCCGTAGCTGACACCTGCATCTTCCCGCTCCAGGACGTCCTTCACCTCGGCAGCGAATCCCGCATGAACACGCCGTCCGCCCCCACCGGCAACTGGACCTGGCGCTATAGCCCCAACGCCCTCCATCCAGACTTCGCCACCAAGCTCTCCAAGCTAATGGAGATGACCGACCGCGACGGCTACGAGGCCCCGGTTGATCCATCCCACATCTAACCTTTGTTATCCTTCGCCGCAGGCGGAGGACCCGCTTTTTGTTTGTCATTCCGCAGCGCAGCGGAGGAATCTGCTTTTAGCCCCACTCCGACATCAACGCTCCAAAAGATTTACACTCGAAGCAACATCAATCTAGGAGCAACAATGCCTCTGTCCGGCGAAGCCATCCGCACCATGAACTACGTTGACGACATCTCCGTCACCCTGCGTCGTATCCTCACCACTCTCCCTTCGCTCACCGAAGAGGAGCGTCAGCGGATCGCCGAGTACATCACCAACTCCGAGCCCAACTACGAGACCGTCCTCGCCTCCATCGCGAAGAAGTAGCCCGTGCCCACGATTGCCGTCATCGGAGCCGGCAGCGCAGGGCGCGACTTTGCCGTCGCCTGTGCTGCCGCAGGCTTCAATGTCATCCTCGAAGATGTGATGCCAGATAAGCTGCGCAACGCGGCGCTGGAGTTTGCACGCATCGGCAGGGAAGTAGCCCTCGTCTCGACGGTCGAAGACGCCGTCCGCGAAGCCGACGTCGTGGTAGATTTCGTCCCCGACGAACTCGAATCCAAGCTCGAAATCTGGTCCATGATCGACCGCATGGCGCCCCCAAAGACGGTCATGTGCACTCCCAGTCAGGTCCTCAGCATCACGGACCTCGCGTCCTGCACCTATCGCGGCGACCGCTGCATCATGGTTAGGGGACCGCTCGCCGGCAAGGGCAGCGTCAGTCTCCTGACAGCCACGTGGACCTCAGACGCCACCCAGGCTCTCGCGACGATGATCTTCAGAACACTTGGCTATCAAGTTGAAACGAGCCTCGACCCGGACTTGCCACAGCTTTTGAAGAACATGCACGCCACCCACATCTAGCTCACTATGACTTGTCATCCTTCGCCAAAGGCGGAGGACCCGCTTTTGCTCTGCAACGCCACTAGTCCACCTGATCCCGAGTATACGGATGGGTCATCAAGTTGCGCGCCTCGTTGACCGCGCCCTGCGTATTGTCATTAGTCTGGACGGCCAGCCGATATTCATTCACCGCCCGCTCCCGCTGTCCGGTGATATCGAAGATCCGGCCCAGTTCAATGTGCGACCAGACCTCCGTCCAGCGAGGATCATCGTCGCCGCGCAGCGCGTCGCGAAAGCTATTCGCTGCAGACTGGAAGTTATGTTCCTGGAAGAAGATCTCGCCAATTCTGTAAGCAGCGAGTGAACTATTTTTGTTGGAGTCCAGAGCCTTTTGATACTCCGCTAGAGCCCCTGTTAAATCTCCCTGAGCAACCAGCTGCTGTCCGCGAAGAACCGCCACGCGAACTGCCAAATCAGGCGTCGACTTCAACACCCAGGCCTGCGGGTCCAGCGTAATCCTGCGCGGCCGGCCGAATGTCTCGACCGAGAACGACGAATCCACCCCCGAGACGTCTACCCGGCGAACCTCGGTCTTGCCCTCAGTCTCAATCCGCAGCTCGACCGGCATCTGGAATAGATCGAGGTCCTGCGAGATCGCGCCCACCGTCCGGAAGCCCTTATTGCTCCCGAGCCGGTAGACCGTGTACTTGTTGGTGAATTGCGGCGCGCCGGTGCCGTTCACCCACTGCGCAAAAAACGGCACCAGGTTCAGGCCGTCGCCGTCCACCTTCTGCGCCTCGGCTGTCTGCTCCACATCCCGCGTCCGAACCGATTTGTCCGTGTACTGCGACAGCAGGTTGCGCATGAAGCCCTTGAACGCGTCGTCTCCCATCTCCCACCGGAGCATGTGGAAGATCATCGCGCCTTTTTCCAGCGTCATCGACTGGAACTGCGGCGAGAAAGGATCGTGCCGGCCCATTGTCGAGAGCGGTTCCGTATCGTAAGCCAGCGCGCCGGCGGACACATCGCCGACGGCCGTCTCGAACGCGGTCTTGCCCGCGGAATCCTCCAGGAACATCAGCTCGGCATAGCGACTCATGCCGTTTGTGATCCATGCATCATTCAAAGTAGCAGGCGATATTTCCGATCCAAACCATTGATGAGCAAGGGTATTTGTGAGTAGGCGCTGCGAGTTGTGGTCGGAGATTCGGTTGCCGGCGATGGCCGCCACACCAGGTCCCCACGAGGCAGCAATGGCGTCCTCCGGCATCTCTACCACGGAGATCGTGGTCGCCTCCGGCTGTCCAAACGTGTCTGTCAGGAAGCTGAACTCCCTTGCAGCCTGCCGTCCAAAGTCCAGCACATCGTCCTTGCGAGCAGCGGTCGTGTAGAGTGTGAAGTTTTCAACCTTCTGCGGAGCGAGGAACTTGCCGGCGATGATCGTCCCCGGGAATCCCGGCCGCGTCCAGTTGAAGTCGTACTGCGTCTCGTTGCCAACCGACTTCGGCATCCCCACTGGGCCCGAACCGACCACACGCTGATCGGACGGCACCCGGATGTGCATCTCGGCCGTAAATCGGTCGGTGTACAGGCCGGTCTGCGACATCGGGAACCAGCGCCCGGGATACAGCAGGATCGAAATTGGATTCTCGATCGCCGCCATCTTCAGCCCCTCCACGGGGCTTGTCTCGGAACCTTTCAGCACGCCTTCATAGACGAACGTCCAGGTCGTCGAGGTTCCCTTCGTGATCGACGTCGAGAGCGAAAACCGGACGGCATTCTGGGCAGTCAGCCTCTCGGCGGTCAACGCCTGCTTCGAAGCATCAGTCACCGACGTTAGAGCCAATCCATTGTTAAGCTCGAATGTGGGAGCTGTCAGATCCTCAAGCGCGGTGAACGTCACTTGCGTCGTCGCCGACAGTTTGTTGTTTGCGGGGTCGATCTCCGCATTGATCACATACCCCGTGACCTTCAGTTGCGGACGAGCAGGTGCGCCGAACGCCGCCCCGGTGCCTAAGCAAATCGCCAGCGTCGCGCCGGCCAGTTTCGATAGTGTGGATTTCAGCAAGGACTCCATGAGCAAAGGTTCCTCTATTAGGCCGACTCCGTCAATCCTTAGACGACGAATTTTGGACTTCGGATTTCGTCCGGTGCAAGTCTGGCAGCATGCCGCCAAACCTAAGACGCCAGATTGGTTGTGCGCTCCAAAGTTGGATTGGAAAGGGTAGCCAGAACAGCGTCTCGCACTCGTTCGATCGACGTACTCCCAACGGTAGCCAATCTGGAGCGAACTTCCGTCAGATCCGAGATCTGCTGGGCGCGGGCTGGCGTGTCGTCCAGCAGGGGGGCCAGCACCTCAGACAGCGTGTCAGGGTTGAAGCGGTCCTGCAGCAGCTCCGGGACGATCCGTCGGCCAGCGATGAGATTGACCATTCCGATAGGCAGGTTTCCATCACGATCTACATCAGCTGGTATCTCTATCGGATACCAAATAAAGTGTTTAGCCAGCTTGAATGTGACTGCGGAGACCTTGTAGATAACGACAAACGGGTTCCCAATAAGCGCCGCCTGCACCGTGGCAGTACCGCTTGCCACAATGGACGCCCGGGCATGGTGCAGCGCCTCGCGGGCATCATCGACAAGGTGGATATATGGTAGTGGAATCCTGGCATCCGATCCAGGGTAGTGGGTGATCCAGCCCGCCACGAAGTCCGCAAGTCTTTTTCTATCAATCGTTGAAGCTACCGGAAGGATGTACTCGCAGTCGCGCGGATGCCGGCAGGCCATCTCAACCATCGACGGCAGATTGGCTTCGATTTCCTTCCACCGGCTGCCGGGAAGCAATGCAATCCAGGGTTTTTCCACAGACAGGTTATAAAGCTGTGCGTAATCTTCGCGCGAGATCGTCGGAAGCGGCAACTCTGCTAAAGGGTGGCCGACAAACTCAGCCGAAACGCCTCGGTGGCGATAGAACGGCTCCTCGAAGGGGAAGATGCACAACATTTTGGTTACTCGCTGCTGCACCCACTTCAGACGGCGACGTTTCCAGGCCCAAAGCTGCGGAGACACGAACCAGATTACCGGTATGCCAAGCTTCTTCAGTTCCCTCGCCAAGCGAAAATTCACATCGGGAAAGTCTATTAGGATTGCTGTGCTTGGCTTGGTTTCTCTAATGTGTCGGATGAGCTTTTGAAATTGCGAATAGATGTACGGAGCATGGCGGATCACCTCGGTAATTCCCATGTGCGCTACGTCCTCTGCTCGTACGACGCGCTGCTGGCCAGCCTCTTGCATCCGTTGGCCGCCGAGTCCCGAAAAGCTAGCTTCCGGCAGAGCTTCCCTCAGCGAGTCGATGAGATGCGCACCGTAGACGTCGCCGGAGGCCTCGCCGGCTGAAAGAAATATGTGCGGATTGGGCGAAGTCGCGATGGACATAGTTTATCTTGCTCGCATGGCGAAAACGATTTCCTCTCCAAAGCGGTTTCAAGCGGTGCTCGAAAAAGGCGACCGCGCGCTGGGCTGGACGATCGTGCGAGTTCCGTTTGATCCCGCAGTCACCTGGAAGGAGATGATCCGGCTGAGGGTCCGGGGTGAGTTGAATGGATTTCCCTTCCGGACGTCGTTGTTTCCCGATTCAGCGGGCGGGTTCTACCTGCTGGTCAATCGGACGATGCAGGCTGGCGCGGGAGTAGGGCTGGGAGCTTCAGTCGATTTTGTTCTCCAGCCCGATCTGGAGCCACGCAATGCCGAACTGCCAGACGAACTAGGTACGCTGCTCGACGAGGCTGAGGGGCTGCGCGCGTGGTATGACGGCTTGACCGAATACACGCGGCGCGAGATCGGAAAGTGGGTGCTCGGCGTGAAGAGCGATGAGGCTCGCCTGCGCAGAGCGGAGCAGACGGCCGAACGATTGCTTTCAACCATGGAGGCTGAGATCGAACTTCCGCCACTGATTGAAGCGGCCTTCCGCGCGAGACCCAAAGCTCGCGCCGGCTGGGCGAAGATGACGCCCACGCAGAGGCGCGGAGAGCTGCTGGCGGTGTTTCACTACCAGACTCCGGAGTCTCGCCAGAAGAGGTTGGCGAAGTTGTGCGAGGTCGCGGAGTCAAAAGCCTAGTTGAATTTTGCGTTCTTTGCCGCATCGCAGGAGGCCTGGTCCTTTAGCTCGCAGCCCTTGTCGTAATATACCTTGGCCTTCGCCAGGTCCGTCCCGATGGGAGATCCGCCGTCGTACAGGATGGCCAGATTTCTACAGCCGGTTCCATCGCCACCATTGCAGGACTGCAGAAAGTAGATGGCTGCGAGTTGCGGATTTCTGGGTGCACCGTCGCCGTCGCGGACATGGTTTCCGAGGTCCCTGCATCCCATGGCATCGCCTCCGTTGCAGGCCTTTTGGTAGTCGGCGACGGCCGTCGTTGGATTCTTCAAAACGCCGTAACCCTGGCTGTAGAGGTAGCCGATACTGGTGCAGGCGAACGACTGACCCGCATCGCAAGCCTGCTGGTAGAGCGGCGCGGCGTCTTTATAGTCCTTGCGATTGAAGTAGCCGTCACCCTGTTTGTTCAAAAGGTCGGCGTTGGACGTTGGAGTCGGGTTCGCCACACTGGGAGTTGGTGGCTGCAGCTGCACGATGGGCGCCATTGGGCCGGGCTCTGGCGAAGGAGGTTTCGGGCGTAGGAGGTAGACCGCAATTGCAATCATCAGGACGGCGAAGACCAGACCCCCGACAATGGCTGGAACCATCAAGCTTGTCGGACGACCAGCCATTGCCGCAGTTTGCGGCCTGGGTGCCATCTGCGGTGGCGAAGCAGATGCGGATGCGTAAGGCGCTTCGTCCCGGAGGCGCTGTTCGGTCTCGCGTGCTTGCTGCCTTAGCCACTGTTCTTGTTCCTGCGCGCGTCGTCTGAGCAGCTCCTGTTGCGCCAGAGCGACGCTCCGTGCATCCTGCCGCGGGGGAGCAATGGGCGGTTGCTCTGGAGGATTTTGCACGAAGTCAGCTGAGTGCGTCGGCTTTGTATCGGGTTCGTCCTGCTCGCGCAATTTTTCGTCGTTGAGTTGTTGCAGGCGCAGCACTTCAGCTTCGCGAGCCTGCCATGCCGCCCGCCGCCTGGCCTCATCTTCCGCTGCCTTGTCCAGGACGTCCGTGTCTGGCTGCGCCACGTGCAGATGCGCCATCAGAGCGCTCAATCCGCGGGCGTAGTCGGCGCGGAAGTCGATGCGCTGCGTGCGCTGGAGGCGCAGCGGCACGGTGCAATCCTGGTACAGCACGGGGATGATGATCTTGCCCTGCTCCAACGCGTAGGAGATCTCATTGCGAACATTCTCGGATTTGGCCGATGAGGGCGACAAGACCAGCAGCATCTGCGGCGCATCGTTCAACGCCGCTTCGATGGCGTTATCCCACGGGTTGCCGGGCTGGATGTCGAGTTGGTCGAGCCACACTTTCGCGCCGGCAGCCCTCAGGTCCTGCGTTAGCCGCAACGCGAACTCGGAGTCGTCGCGGCTGTAACTGACAAAGGCCGATTGGGCTTCTGGCACGAACGGTCTCCTGGGTACGCAATTGCCTGACAAAGAGATAGTACTTCATGGAATCCGTGAGGCCGTGTGTCTGAGGTTGGCGACGGCCTAGTTTGGAACACCCAACGCCGTCAGGGCTGCGTAGACTGCCTGCTGGTTTCCATTGCCTAAGGCCTGGAACAGACTGACCCATGTTGCGCCGTTCGGGGCGAAGGCTGGGCTGCTCGCCACGAAGTGTTCGGTGCCGTTGTAGGTCCATCCGCCGGCTTTGAGAGATGGGATCTCCTGACGCAGTTCCGATCCGGCGGCGTGCGCGTTGGAGTCCTTCAGGGCGGACAGACATGCGAAGTCCAGGGCGGACATGACAATCTTCAGGCGGATGTCAGTGTCGACTTTCCAGCGTGCCACGGCCAGGTTGATGCACGAACTGAACTGTGAGACGGTGAGACTCGCCTCGACAAAATCATCCTGTCCGTAGCCGAGTGGGACTCTCATCTGGCCGAGCTCGTAGGCGCGCTCGAATTTGAAAAGCTGTTCGTGGTCGACATCGGCCAGAAACTGCAGAATCTGGTCGGATTGGGGATCGAGAGAGAGAGCGAGTTCCCCCTCCTTCGAAGCGCCAACCCAGTTGCCTTGCTTGGCAAGTGCCTGCGCGGTCGCGAACTGTTGCTTCGCGTTGGCATTGGGGGCAGTTGAACGCTTGCCAGTGGGATTGGATGGCGTCGGAGCTACAGGCGTCGGGGCCACAGGTGCGGGAGCTACGGGTGCAGGGGTGGTCGGGGTATCGGCTGGCGTCGTTGCGGGCTGGGTGCCGGAATCGGTCGAACCGCCGTTGCCTTGGACGATGGTGGCGTTGGAAGGGGGTCTATGACTGATCGTAACAATGACGATGATCGCGATGAGCAGCGCGACCGCCAATGCCGCCACGGTGATGAGTCCGGGCTGCCACTTTGTCTTGCTGGAACCGTCGTCGTTGCCGGGGCGGTTGAACGCTGGTGATGGCGGCAGCTTGCTGGGAATCTTGGGTGGCTCCGGGCGACGCGGCGGAGGCGGCGGTAAATGGGTGTCTGCCTGCTTCTGCGTTGGACTCGGTGTGGGATCGTGTGCGACGGGTGCCGCCCGCTGGGCCTGCTCCTGCAACTGCCGAGCGGCTGCTGCCGCCTCCGACTTGCGCTTCTCCTCCGCGACGCGGGCTGCCTCCGTTCTCCGATTCGCCTCGGCGATAGCTCGTTCCTCAGCCGCTTCACGCAGTCGCGCTTGCTCGGCTTCGCTGGCGGCTCGTTCACTGTCGTCGCGCTGCTGGCGTTCGGTCTCCTCTTGCTGACGTGCAGATTCTTCCTGCTTCTGCCGTTCCCGAAGCCGGTCGGCTTCTGCCTCGCGAGCCTCCCATGCGGTGCGGCGCTGGGCGTCGCCGCTCGCCGCCCTCTCCAAAACCTCGGGATCGGGATTCTGGACATGAAGGTACGAGAGCAAGGTGGTTAGGCCATGGGCGTAGTCGGCCCGGAAATCGATGCGCTGGTTGCGCTGGAGTCGCAGCGGGACGACACAGTCCTGGTAGAGGACGGGGATGATGATCTTCCCGGCTTCGAGCGCGAAGGAAATCTCATTTCGCACGTTGTTGGACCGCGAGGACGATGGCGATAGCACGAGCAGCATCTGCGGCGCGTTGTTCAGCGCGTCTTCAATGGCGTTATCCCACGGGACGCCGGGACTGATATCCATCTGATCGAGCCACACGTGTGCGCCGGCTGCCTTCAAATCCTGGGCGAGGCGCAGCGCGAACTCCGAGTCTTCTCGGCTGTAGCTGATAAACGCTGACGGGTCATGTTCTGGCACACGATCTCCGGGAGATACAGGCTTTGGGTGACACAGAGATAGTACCCTATGAAACGCAGAAACGCCGCCAGCCTTGATCGGGCATGGCGGCGTTTCTGTCGAGCGGAGTGCTGGTTGGTCTACTTCAGCGTTGTTGGAGTTGCGCCACCGTAGAGCACGCCGTTGAACAGGAACTTGAAGGTTCCATGCGGCTGGCCGCGGAAGGCGACTTCCGGTCCGAGCAGCAGAACCTTGCCCTTGCCAACGTTGGCCTGCGCGATTGCGATCGAGTCATTCAGATACGTCTGACCCCATGCCCAGCCGCTGTCCAGCAGGTTGCCATGACCGTACCAGGCGACGGTCTGGAGACCGTGGATGGCGGCGTCCGGATCGGCCTTGAAGGCAGGGCTGTTGTCGAAGAAGACGTCGACCGACGACGGCACACCATACGCGAGCGGCTGGGTGTTATCCACCTGCGCCTTGATGAGCGAGCCGGGGATGTAGAAGCGCTCTGGCGGAACCGCCTGCTCCTTACCCTTGACGACTTCGGTGATCGCATCCTGCACCGGCAGGGCCATCGACCGGTAGATCCGTGAGGAACTGCCGATGGTCAGAACCGTTCCGCCAGCCTCGACGAAGGCTTTGATCTGCGGCAGGGTCTTCTCCGCAGTGACGCGGCCGAGGTGCGAACGGAACTCCTCAGGGATGGTGTCGGGCGCAGGCTGCGCCTGGAAGCGCGGTGCATCGCCGCCAAGCTGCGGACCTACAGGAACAGGCGCATCAGGGCTTGGAGCAGGCGCGGCCAGGTTCGGGAACGTCCCGTCAGCGAAGACGAGCGAGTCGAAGCTGGCGTTCAGATTGCCGGCGTCAAGCTGTTGCGGATAGACCAGTGTGTAGGGGAACTCGAACTGCTCGAAAAGCCACCGCGTCCAGCCTGCGGGCATCGAGCCACCGTAGGTGTCGAAGAGGCCGATGCGCGGGGTGTGCAACTGAAGCGCATCGCCAACCGGCGCGGTGGCTACAGCGAAAGCATTGATGCCCAGGTCCTTCGCGGCGGTCTCGATCAGGTCGTGCGCGGCCTTGGAGTAGGGAATCCAGAGGGCTCCCGCAGCAAGCTCAGCGCTGCCGGCTTTGACCGGCTGCTTCAGCCAGTAGACCGGAACGCTAGCCTTGAGCAGGCGATTGGTGAGGGTGTAAGCGTCGTTGTACTCGTGCGAGACGAGGTACCCGGCGGTCTTGGCTGGCCCGGAGATCGTGCCAGC
>Ga0302310_10003906_pt1 | contig 11380 bp, 6 predicted proteins | sample III_Palsa_N1_2_FD_200451 | JGI IMG/M metagenome (GOLD analysis project Ga0302310, IMG submission 200451) | Peat permafrost microbial communities from Stordalen Mire near Abisko, Sweden - III_Palsa_N1_2 | ecosystem: Environmental > Terrestrial > Soil > Palsa > Peat permafrost | place: Sweden... | reverse complement strand
CGACGAGCAGACGTTTGAGTTGCGCAGGAACGGTACATTGCTCCGCGTTCAACAGCAGCCGGCGCGCGTTTTGGCGTTTTTGATGAGTCACCAAGGAAAGCCGGTGACGCGTCAGCAGATTCAGGTCGCAATCTGGGGCAAGGATACTTTCGTCGATTTCGAGCAGAATCTCAACTTTTGCATTCGCCAGATCCGCATCACGCTCAGCGACCAACCGGAAAAACCTCGATTTATAGAAACATTGCCGCGCATTGGCTACCGCTTCATTGGGCACATGGAGCGAGTCGGCGACGCGGCACCGAAGAAGACGCTGAATCGCATCCGGATCGGCATATTGCCGATCGAAGATATGAGCGGGATGACTGAGGACTACTTTGCAGCGGGGCTGACCGAAGACATGATTTCGGCGCTGTCGCGGATCGACCCCGAGAGACTGAGAGTGACGGTGGGTCCGCGGGCCCCCGGTGGAGTTCTGCCCAACGAGCAACTGGATCGCTTGGGACGGGAACTCGTTCTTGACTACCTGTTGCGAGGTTCGGTGCGGCGATCGGCCGATTCGATTCGCGTGACGGCCCAGTTGATCGACCTGAAGGACAAGAGCGTGATGTGGTCGGAAGTCTTCGACCGCAAAGCCACGGACTTGCTGGCGGTGCAGGATGAAGTGACGCGGAAGGTGAGTCAATCGCTGGTTCTGGAACTGCTGCCGGGGGAGACATCGGGCACGCGCAAATACGCGCGATCGTCCGGCGCGTATGACGCCTACCTGAAGGGACGGTTCTTCTGGCACAAGCAGACCAGCGAAGGAATTCGCAACAGTCTTGCTCATTTCAATCAAGCGCTCGCGATCGACCCCGCATTTGCTCCGGCATATGCCGGGCTTGCTGACTGCTATGCGCAGATGGGATCTGTCCGAGTCGCGCTGATGCAGCCGCTGGACGCTTTGGCGAATGCAAAGGCCTACCTGCAGCGCGCGATGGAGCTGGATGATACGCTGGCGGAAGCGCATTGCACCTCGGCCCTGATCCGGAGTTGGTACGAGTATGACTGGTTCGGGGCGGAACGGGAATTTCGAGCGTCCTTGAGCCTCAATCCAGGCCAAGTAACGCCTCTGCTTTGGCAATCAATTTTTCTTAGCGCAATGGGCCGGCATCAAGAAGCAATCGCCTCACTGCAGCAAGCAAGAGACCTGGACCCATTGTCTTCCAACATCAACATGTACCTTGGAGTTGCGCTCACGCACGGCGGCCAGTACGATCTTGCACTGCGGCAGCTGAATCAGGCCGTTGAACTCGACCCGCATAATTATCGGCCGCACATGTTCATCGGCAGATGTCTGGAATCTCTGCATCGGCATGAGGATGCCATCCGTGAATATCAAAAGGCGCTTGCGCTGAATCCTGACAATCTTGAAGCGCTCGCTTTCATGGGAGCCACAAAGGCGGCTGCAGGGGACAGGCAAGGCGCACTCAAGATTATGAAGAAGGTTATTGCCGCGGAAAACAGGACGGAACCGGCAGTGTTGGTTGCCTGTATTCAAGCGGCACTGGGAAACGAAGAGGAAGTGTTCGCATGGCTGGACCGGGCCATCGAGCGAAGATCGGTTCCCATCTACATTGTGCTTCTAGACGACCGCTTCAAAGCTTACGAGACCAACCCGCGGTTTCTTTCCTTCTTGACCAGGCTTGGCTTGTCGCATCTTTTCAAAGGCTAACTTGCAGGCGGAATGTTCTGGTTGAACTGGAAAAAGTTATCTGGGTCGTACTTCTTTTTAAGATTCGCCAAACGATCGTAGTTTGCGCCATAGGACGCGCGAACGGCGGACGCTCCTTCCTCACCAAGATAGTTGACGTACGCGTCGGAAGCACCGAAGGCTTCCATGGCGGACGCGAACTCGCGCGCCCAATCAATACACTTCTCAGCCATCGCCGGGTCGGTCCAGGCGGCCATGATGTTGATGCTGTAGTGAGTGCGGCGCAGACCAAACGCGGTTGCCGACACCGGGATGCGACTGGCTGCGCCGTGCATGTGTTCGAGCACGACCTGGGTTTGTTCGGTTGGCATGGACGCGGTGTGCTCGACGATGACGCGAAGCACCTCGTCGCTGAGTTCGCGGAGAAAGGGACATTTGAAGTAGTAGTGCATGCCGGCGGGAGCGGAGATGTCGAGCATTGTCTGCAGTTCCGTGTATTTCTTTTCTCCAGTCAGGTCGGCTACGGGCGGATTCGGAAGGCTGAACTGGCTGCTGACGTTGGCGCTCCCTCGATGCAATGCGCTGTCGCACATGGCGATGGCGGCCATTGGGTTGCCATGACCGGTCATCAGCGCTGCATAAGCGGTGAGCTCATCAGGAGCGGCGACGGTGACATCGCGATAACGGCGCAGCAGGTCGAATGCACTGCCGAAGGGATAGAGCAGCAGGCCAGCCTGCACCGATTGAAGCGGATGCAAGCGGAACTCCAGCGCGGTGACAATGCCGAAGTTCCCGCCCCCGCCGCGGATTGCCCAGAACAAGTCTTCATTCTCTGTAGCACTCACCGATAAGTAAGACCCGTCAGCGCTGACCATGTCGGCGGAGATCACATTGTCGCAGCTGAGTCCGTGCTTACCCATCAGCCAGCCGATGCCGCCGCCGAGGGTGAGGCCGCAGACGCCCGTCGAGGAGATGACGCCGCCTGTTGTAGCCAGCTGGTAGCGCTCGGCTTCGGTGTCGAACGCTCCCCATTTGGCGCCACCTTGAGCGACTGCAGTTTGAGCGGCGGGGTTGACCTGCACGCTGTTCATCAGTGAGAGGTCGATCATTAAGACGCCGCTGGCGACGGACTTTCCAGCCACACTGTGGCCGCCTCCGCGTACCGAAACCGGAATCCTGTCTTCACGTGCGATGCGGACCGTCTGCATCACCTCGGCAATAGTGGTGGGCCGGACTATGGCGCTGGGCTTGCGATCGATCATGCCGTTCCAGACGCGGCGAGCCTGGTCATATTCCTGGTCATTCATTGTCAGAATTGGGCAGTTAAGGGAACGACGCAGCCCTGCAAGCTGCTGGGATGAAAGACTTTCGACATGGTCATTCATGAGAGAGAGGCTATCACTTTCCCACTTCCGCGGATATGAGTTTTATATGAGTTGAGTGAGTTGTCGAACTCAGATTCAACTCAGCCCCGGCTCATTGAGTGGCAAGCGGAAGTGTCGCAGACTCCTTTCATGACAGGGCGCAAGCGGTCGAGGCGCCGGAAGGAAAAGGAGAAGAACAATGAAGAAGAGAATGATTTTTGCGCTGGCAGCCGTAATGTTCGCTTCCACGCTTTCGGCATTTCCCCATGTTGCCGCAGCCAAACCCACTGCGCCTCCGCCTCCGCCTCCGCCGCAGGGAGTGAAGAGTTACCCGCTTCCCGGGTTTCACAACGTTGTTGTGACGGGACTCGTGGACGGCATCCTGTCGGCGCTGCTGCGCTAGGAACGCCGGACTTGTTGCCCGGGGACGGGTGCGAGCGTCCAATGTCGCACCTTTGAACTTCACAGCTCTAGCAACTCTGCCGAAACGCAGACGGCCCGGAACGGCCATGTCCCCAAAGGAGAAACCTCATGCGCAGGATCATCTTCACGCTTCTTCTTCTGCTCACACCGCTGTCAGTTGTCGCGACAACCGCGACCTCACCCCTGGTTGTGAACAGCGGCACGATCAACTACAACACGAACCGGGTAACGCTCGGCGGGTCAGGATTCAAGCCGGCGACGACGGCCCCGACCGTCCAGTTTAATGGGGCCGCGCTTACCGTCGATTCATTCAGCAACACACAGATTGTGGCTACACTGCCAGCCGCCACACCTGCTGGAACGTTCAGCCTGCTTGTCAAGAATAGCCAGGGAAGCGCCTCGACCTTTGACCTGAACTATGGCGCTAACGGGCCACAAGGTCCAGCAGGACCAGCTGGGCCGCGTGGCGCTACCGGAGCGACGGGACAGGCAGGATTTACGGGAGCAACGGGGCCGCAGGGACCCAAAGGTCCGCAAGGAGCACCGGGAGGGGTGTTGTACTTCACAGCGAACTCTCAGCCGGACAACCTCACACTTCCGGGAAACGCGGGCGAGGCGACGATTAATGCGATCTTCCTGCCCAACGCCGGAACTTACATCATCGGGGGACAGCAGGGATTCTACAATCAGGATCCCAAGGTGCAGGCGTACGTATCGTGTTTTCTTTCCACCAGTTTTCCGGTGATAGCAATCCTTGCGGATGGATCTCCTCAATCGACCGTGACCGTTCCGCCGGCGAGTTCGGCAACGGTTCCGCTCAACGGCTACTACACTACCGAGCAAACCGATACCACGCTGATGCTGGTCTGCGCATATGGTGGCGGCACGGGTTACGGTGAGGTCTTCGCATCGACCGTGGTTGCGAGCCAATGGGGTACGCTCACGGCGATTCAAGTGAAGTAAGTCTGTGTGCCTTGGCTTGGTGCCGCCGCGGTTGGCGCATGCGCTGATCGAGGCGAGCCAGGGCTAACTATCTCAGTGTCATTTGTTGCATCTATCGCCAATGCGCTCACCGACGACGGGTTAGTCCTGACTAGTCGCCTAGCGTTTACCCATCCGGCTCATTTGGACGTAAAACTAGCCTTCGCAGCAAATTGGGTTGGGGTCTGAATCCTGCGAATCCAAGTTGACGCGAAGGCGACTCTACGTCCACGTGGAAAGTACCTAAGTGGAAAACCCTGAACACAAGCGTGTTCGTCGGTAGTACTCCCACGAGTCGACAGAATTGGGCCAATCCTGTCCGGAATCGAGCCATGTTGCTCTACTTGTCACTTCACCCAGGCTACATACCGGGCGCCACACCGACCACCGTTGTGAAGCGGGAGAGCGATTGCCTTCCTCGGCGTGGGTAGCGTTGATAGCATTCTGTAGTACAAAAGATTCACGATTCTCCGTGCCGGTCTTGAGGCGGACCTCATGTTTACTCCAGAAGAGTTGCGGCAAACCAAGGTCTTTGCCTGTCTCGACGAGGCCGAATTGGACCAAGTTGGACCAAGTACTGAAGTTGGGGAGGCTGTAAGTGCTTGATTTATTGGCTCCTCAGGTAGGACTCGAACCTACAACCCTTCGGTTAACAGCTAGAGATTTGCAGTTTTCAGCATTGCTCAACAGTGCTCTATATTGCGCGTTTTCAGCAGCTTGCGACCGAGAGGCTCTCGACAAAGACATTGGGGATTACCCACTATTACCCACTATTTTGAAGGAGTATACCCACAAAATCCCCCACAGGAAGTGCGGTTTGGCTTCCGCCGGTTCCTTTAAGACCAATCCGAACCCGCGACCTCTGCCGTGACAGTGAGCCTTGAACGCGTGACTTATTGAAACCAAACGGCATGGATGGCACTCTGAAGCACGTTTGGAACTCTCGGGAACCGTTATTGGACCCAAGTTGGACCCGACAGAAGCAAAAAGCCACGGCTAATGTTCCGCTCTACGGGATCTTAAGTCCCATTTTCGGTTTGAGTCCGCCGTGCGCCGAACCGCACCGCAGTGCGCAGCCCACCCATCGGAATCAGAGCTATGATTCCCTGCGCGTCTCCTGTCTCCTGAGCCGAATCCCGGGAAGTAATTCTGAAAGGAAGACCCTAATGACAGACGGTCTACCGCAACAGGATGATTCGAACAGTCGAGGACCATTCCGGCGCAGACTCCGCCCGCAATCCGGTCTTCGGCTTGATCTCCGAGGTGGATTGAGCTAAAAGACTTGTCTTGATCGGATAGAAGAGCTCCGAAGCTTTCTACAGACCAACTGGTATGAGCTAGAAGGACCAGATTTCGCCACCTGGCTCTGCGACGATTCCGACGGGACAAAGTTTTCTTAAGCGTCCCTCTGATTCTGAATGAATTTTGCGCATCGAGTTCTAAACCTCTTCGTGGCCCCCTGAGCTTATATCGAAGCCCGTTCGTGGTCGCCGCGGTCCGCGTTTAAAAAAAACAAAGTCCTGGGACAAGCACTGAAGTTGGAAAGATCGTGGCCATGGGAATGCAATCGGGTAAGCCTGGAATAGCCGCGGGGTCCAACGCGGAGTCAAACGACAACCTTAAGACTCTCCCTATGCCGGAGCTTCAGAAGAAGCTCGCATCTTCTCCTCAAGGTCTTAGCCAAGCAGAAGCCAACAAGCGTCTGGCTCAATATGGACCCAACGAGATTTCAGAGAAGAAGACGAACGAAATACTCAAGTTTTTATCCTACTTCTGGGGTCCTATCCCGTGGATGATCGAAGCAGCCATTATATTATCCGGGCTTGTTCAGCACTGGTTGGACTTCTTCATTATTCTCCTCCTGCTCATTTCGAATGCCCTGGTCGGATTTTGGGAAGAGCACCAGGCGGGTAATGCGATTGCTGCTCTGAAGGCGAAGCTTGCGATCAATGCTCGCGTAAAGAGAGATGGCAAGTGGACAAATCCGAAGGCATCCGAAGTAGTGCCGGGCGACGTGATCCGCATCCGGCTGGGAGATATCATTCCGGCGGACGCTCGCCTATTAGACGGCGACCCAGTAGAGATCGATCAGTCTGCATTGACCGGTGAATCTTTGCCCGTGACCTGCAGCCCTGGCGGAGCGGTCTTCTCGGGATCGATTCTCCGTCAAGGCGAGATTGATGCGATGGTATACGCAACCGGGACGCATACTTACTTCGGAAAGACTGCCCAGTTGGTCCAGTCCGCTCAGACAACAAGCCATTTCCAGCGTGCCGTGTTGAAGATTGGCGACTATCTGATTATCCTGGCCGTCGCCTTGGTGGTATTGATCCTCGTGGTCGCTCTCTTCCGGGGCGACAAGCTTCTTACCACGCTCGAGTTCTGCCTGGTGCTTCTGGTTGCCGCAATCCCAGTTGCTATGCCCACTGTGCTCTCGGTTACGATGGCCGTTGGCGCGCGCCTTTTGGCCAAGAAGGAGGCCATCGTCACTCGGCTCTCGGCAATCGAGGAACTGGCCGGTGTCGACGTGCTCTGCTCGGACAAGACCGGTACGCTGACTGAGAACAAGCTCACATTGGGAGATCCATTCGCGGTCAACAACGTCGGGGGGGACCAGGTAATTCTGTGGGCTGCGCTTGCTTCGCGCGCAGAAGACAAGGACACCATTGACCTCGCCGTGATCGGCGGGGTCAAGGATTCAGACGTATTGAAGAGCTATCAGGTGGTGCACTTCCAGCCGTTTGATCCAGTCCACAAGCGCACCGAAGCCACTGTCAAAGGCGGAGACGGGAAGCAGTTCTTCGTGGCCAAAGGAGCACCCCAGGTCATCCTTCAGATGTCGAAGAACGCGGGCGAAATAAAGCCAGCCGTTGAGAAGGCGATCAACGACTTTGCAGCGCGGGGCTTCCGTTCTCTCGGTGTCGCCCGTGCGGATGAGGAAAATAACTGGCAGTTTGTCGGGATGCTCCCACTCTTCGACCCGCCACGCGAACAGGCGAAGGCGACCATCGCCAGCGCCGTGCAGATGGGCGTGAAGATCAAGATGGTTACAGGCGATCAAATCGCCATTGCCCAAGAGACAGCACGGACCCTGGGGTTGGGCACGAATATCCTGGATGCCAGCGGGCTCGGCGACAGCAACAAGGATGCGAGCCCGGAACAGGCAAAGGCCATTGAAGACGCGGACGGTTTCGCGCAGGTCTTCCCTGAACACAAGTTCCATATCATCGACGTATTGCAGAAGCACGGCCACATCGTCGGCATGACCGGTGATGGAGTGAACGACGCGCCTGCCTTGAAGAAGGCGGACTGTGGAATCGCGGTTTCTGGTGCGACGGATGCAGCTCGCGCGGCCGCCTCAATCGTGTTGCTGACATCCGGACTGACGGTCATCATCGATGCAATGAAGGAGAGCCGCCGCATCTTCCAGCGGATGAACAGCTATGCGATGTACCGCATCACGGAAACGCTTCGAGTGCTCTTCTTCATGACGCTGGCGATCCTGGTGTTTAACTTCTATCCCGTGACCGCAGTGATGATCGTGATGATTGCACTGCTCAACGACGGAGCAATCCTCTCGATCGCCTACGACAACGTCCACTATAAGGACAAGCCAGAGGCATGGAACATGCGCCTGGTGCTTGCGATCTCAACGGTGCTGGGAGTTGCGGGAGTCGTGGCGGCGTTTGGCCTGTTCTATTTGGGCGAACGAGTCTTCCATATGGACCGGGATCATATCCAGACTCTCATGTATCTCAAACTTTCGGTGGCTGGGCACCTGACCATCTTTCTGACGCGAACCCGAGGTCCATTCTGGTCGATCCGCCCTGCGCGCATTTTGTGGATGGCCGTCCTCGGAACACAGATCGTGGCGACCCTGATAGCCGTATTCGGGCTGTTTATGACTCCCATTGGATGGAAGTGGGCCGCTTTCGTCTGGGGCTACGCGATTGTCTGGGCGCTGATCAACGACCGCGTCAAACTGCTCGCGTATCGCATCTTCGATCCCAATGGAGTTCCCTTGCTTGTCAAAAAACAGAGAAACCTTAGGCCGGAAATCGCCGCAGCTGCTTTTGAGTTGTACCAGCAGCGGGTGCACGGTCAAAGTCAGCAAGACCAGGACTGGTTTGAAGCGGAGCGCGAGACCCAGGCAGCACACAAGAAAGCGTCCTAGACAAATCATGTGCGTTGGGGCGCCCAGCAGAATGAGATGGTTTGGAGAGATATGAAGATCAGTCCAGGTGAATATCGGGTTGCTTCCGGGGAGAACTTCAAGTTAAGTGACAGGCCCACGAACATCAAGCCGATTTGCAAGTCGAAGAAGCAGTATCACAAACTGCTCACGGAACACGTTGAAGCTTTGAGCTCACTGCAGTGCCTGCATTATGCCTCCGACCGTCATGCGTTATTGTTGATCTTCCAAGGCATGGACTCCGCGGGCAAAGACGGAGCGATTCGTCACGTCATGTCTGGCGTCAATCCGCAAGGATGTGAGGTATTCAGCTTCAAACAACCCAGCGCCGAAGAGCTGGAGCATGATTTTCTGTGGCGAACGACATGCCGGCTTCCTGAGAGAGGACGCATCGGCATCTTCAACCGCTCCTATTACGAAGAGGTGCTGGTGGTTCGTGTGCACCCGGAGATTCTGCGCCTGCAAAAGCTCTCGCAAGAACTGAAGGAAGGCAAGGTGCTCTGGGAAGATCGGTATCGATCGATCAACGATCTGGAACGCCATCTTCACCAGAACTCCACCCACACCGTCAAGATATTCCTGAACCTTTCCAAGGAGGAGCAGCGGAAGCGATTCCTTGAACGCATCGATGAGCCGGATAGGAATTGGAAATTCAGTGTCGCTGATATCCACGAACGGAAATTCTGGGACAAGTACCACGAGGCGTATGAAGATTGCCTGCGTGCAACGAGCACAGATCATTCCCCGTGGTACGTTGTGCCAGCGGATGATAAGGACAATGCACGACTGATCGTCTCCGCAATCGTCGCGGAGGCGCTAACAGACTTGAAAATGACTTTTCCGGAAACCACGCCGAAGCGCCGCGCGGAATTGAAATCAATCCGCAAGTCGCTCTCGAAGCAGTAGACGAATACCATTCCAACTGATGCAAACAAACCGGCGACCACATAACTCTTAAACTTTCTTCGCCGCGTTGAAGAGATCGAGAGGACCTAATCATGGCAACAACAGAAATCACCCCCACCGCGGACAAGGAAACAAGTCCGGTGTCCTTGAGCAATTGTTTCGCGGATGCCGGGAATTCATCTGGCTTTATCTTTGACGCTTCCCTATCCACAGCGATTGCCGCGGATGGCAAGAGTGAAGTGACCGTGCCCATTCCGGATGGTCCGCTCTCGCCAGAGCTGCTGGACAAGATGAATCGATACTGGCAGGCTGCAAATTATCTTTGCATTGGCCAGATCTATCTGTATCAAAACCCCCTTTTAAGAGAGCCACTCAAGGCAGAGCATATCAAGCCCAGATTGCTTGGACATTGGGGAACATCGCCAGGTCAAAATCTTATCTATATCCATCTCAATAGACTGATCAAAGAGCATGACGCGGACATTATCTACATTTCTGGCCCCGGACACGGAGGGCCGTCTCTCAACGCGAGTTCTTATCTTGAGGGAAGCTACACGGAGGTTCATCCTGAGATAACCTCCGACGAGAATGGGATGCGCCTTCTCTTCCGGAAGTTCTCTACTCCGGGGGGCGTTCCCAGTCACTGTGGGCCTCATGTGCCGAACTCCATGCACGAGGGGGGAGAACTTGGTTACTCGCTGGTTCACGCATTCGGTGCGGCATTCGATAACCCGGATCTCATCGTTGCCTGCGTCATCGGCGACGGGGAGTCCGAGACGTGCCCTCTCGAAGGAAGCTGGAAGTCCGTCAATTTCCTTAATCCTGTACGGGATGGCGCAGTGTTACCGATTTTGCACCTGAATGGATACAAGATCTCCGGCCCAACGGCGCAGGGTCGCACCAGTGACGCTGACTTAAAGGCTCTGTACGAGGGACGCGGTTACAAACCCTACTTCGTCGAAGGCGACGTACCAGAGGCCGTTCACCAAGTGCTGGCTCAGACTCTCGACGATTGCTATGCCGACATTCGCTCGATTCAAATGAATGCCCGCAAGGACGGGTTCAAGAAGCAGCCCGTTTGGCCGATGATCATACTCCGCACGCCAAAGGGCTGGGGCTGCCCCAAAGAAGTGGACGGAATTCCAATTGAAGGCACCTTCCGCGCTCACCAGGTCCCGCTGGCAACTGTCCGGGAAAACCCTGAACATCTCAAGATTCTTGAAGCCTGGATGAGAAGCTACAAACCGCAGGAGCTCTTCGATGAGAGTGGCAAGTTCATCGAAGAATTGGCGGCTCTCGCGCCTGTCGGGAACCGGCGGATGGGCGGCAATCCCCATGTGAATGGAGGGCGAGAACTGGTTACACTCGATCTACCGGATTTCACGAGTTATGCCCTTGAGATTCCCGGACCAGGCCAAGTAGTGGCAGAGGCGCCGAGGAAGCTTGGGGACTTCTTCGCAGACATCTTTAGAATGAATCTCACCAACTTCCGCATGTTCTGCCCGGATGAATCGAATTCGAATCGCTTAAATTCGATTTTTGAAGCTACCGAGCGCTGCTCGATGGCGGAGATCGTTTCGATCGATGACAAACTTGGCCCGGACGGTCGTGTGATGGAGGTACTGAGCGAGCATCTCTGTCAGGGTTGGCTCGAAGGTTATCTGCTCACTGGCCGCCACGGCATGTGGTCTTCCTATGAAGCTTTCGCGCAGGTGGTAGATTCCATGACCACGCAACATGCCAAGTGGCTTGAACAATGTCGCGAGTTTCCCTGGCGCAGACCGCTCGCATCGCTGAATGTTCTGCTCACAAGCCACGCTTGGC
>Ga0302310_10003905_pt1 | contig 11384 bp, 10 predicted proteins | sample III_Palsa_N1_2_FD_200451 | JGI IMG/M metagenome (GOLD analysis project Ga0302310, IMG submission 200451) | Peat permafrost microbial communities from Stordalen Mire near Abisko, Sweden - III_Palsa_N1_2 | ecosystem: Environmental > Terrestrial > Soil > Palsa > Peat permafrost | place: Sweden... | reverse complement strand
ACGGACAAGGAATACCAGATCATGCGCAACGCATCCATCGCGGTGCTGCGCAAGATCGGGGTCGATACCGGCGGCTCCAACGTGCAGTTCGCGATCAACCCGGATGACGGGCGCATGATCGTGATCGAGATGAACCCGCGCGTGTCGCGCTCCTCGGCTCTGGCCTCCAAGGCCACCGGCTTCCCCATCGCCAAGGTCGCCGCCAAGCTGGCGGTGGGCTACACCCTGGACGAGTTGCGCAACGAGATCACCGGCGGCGTCACCCCGGCCTCGTTCGAGCCCTCCATCGACTACGTCGTCACCAAGATTCCGCGCTTCACCTTCGAGAAATTCCCGCAGGCAGATTCGCGCCTGACCACGCAGATGAAGTCGGTGGGCGAGGTGATGGCCATCGGCCGCAACTTCCAGGAATCGCTGCACAAGGCGATGCGCGGCCTGGAAGTCGGCTCCGACGGTTTCGAGCCGCAGGTCGCTTCCGAGCACGGCGTCTACTCCGAAGCCAGCCTGACCAGCATCCGCCAGGAGCTGGCGATCCCGCGGGCCAAGCGCCTGTGGTTCGTCGGCGATGCCTTCCGCGCCGGCATGAGCCTGGAAGAGGTCTATCGCACTTCCAAGATCGACTGGTGGTTCCTCGAGCAGATCCAGGAGCTGATCGCCACCGAGGCGGAGATCCGCCAGCAGAAGATCAGCACCCTGGGCAAGGCCGACCTGCGCCGCTACAAGCAGCTGGGCTTCGCCGACCGCCGCCTGGCGGCGCTGCTCAAGATCAAGGAAAGCTCGGTGCGCGCGCGCCGCCACAAGCTGGGCATTCGCCCGGTGTACAAGCGCGTCGACACCTGCGCCGCCGAGTTCCCGTCCTCCACTGCTTATCTCTATTCCAGCTACGACGAGGAATGCGAGGCGCAGGTGACGCAGCGCGACAAGATCATTGTGCTCGGCGGCGGCCCCAACCGCATCGGCCAGGGCATCGAGTTCGATTACTGCTGCGTGCACGCGGCGATGGCGCTGCGCGAGGATGGTTACGAAACCATCATGATCAACTGCAATCCGGAGACCGTGTCGACCGATTACGACACCTCGGATCGCCTGTACTTCGAGCCGCTGACCTTCGAGGACGTGATGGAGATCATCGACCTCGAAAAGCCCAAGGGCGTCATCGTGCAGTTCGGCGGCCAGACCCCGCTGAAGCTGGCGCAGGCGCTGGAAGCCGCCGGCGCGCCGATCATCGGCACCAGCCCGGATTCGATCGACCTGGCGGAAGACCGCGAGCGCTTCCAGCAGCTGGTGCAGAAGCTGGACCTGCGCCAGCCGCCCAACGCCACCGCCCGCTCGCAGAAGCAGGCCCTGGCCGCGGCGCAGGAAGTGGGTTACCCACTGGTGGTGCGCCCGTCCTACGTGCTGGGCGGCCGCGCCATGGAAATCGTCCACGACGACGACGACCTCAAGCGCTACATGACCGAGGCGGTGAAGGTCTCCAACGATTCCCCGGTGCTGCTCGACCGCTTCCTCGGCAACGCCATCGAAATCGATGTCGACGCCCTGGCCGACGGCACCGACGTGGTCATCGGCGGCATCATGGAGCATATCGAGCAGGCCGGCGTGCATTCCGGCGATTCCGCCTGCTCGCTGCCGGCCTACAGCCTGCAGCCCCACGTGCTCGACGAAATCCGCCTGTGGATCGACAAGCTGGCGCGGGCGCTGAACGTGGTGGGCCTGATGAACGCCCAGCTGGCGCTGCAGGGCGACACCCTGTACCTGCTGGAAGTGAACCCGCGCGCCTCGCGCACCAGCCCCTTCGTCTCCAAGGCCACCGGCCGGCCGCTGGCCAAGATCGCCGCGCGCTGCATGGCCGGCAAGAGCCTGGCGGATCAGGGCGTGCGCACCGAAATCACGCCGCCGTACTTCTCGGTCAAGGAATCGGTGTTCCCCTTCGCCAAGTTCCCCAGCGTCGATCCGCTGCTGGGGCCGGAAATGCGCTCCACCGGCGAAGTGATGGGCGTGGGCAAGCATTTCGGCGAGGCCTTCAACAAGGCTCTGCTCGCCGCCGGCATGATCGTGCCCAGCGGCGGCAGCGCCTTCCTCAGCGTGCGCGACGGCGACAAGCCCAAGGCCATCGACCTGGCGCGCCTGCTGGCGGCCAAGGGCTTCCGCATCTTCGCCACCCACGGCACCGCCGCCGCCATCCAGGCCGCCGGCGTGGCCTGCGAAGGCGTCAACAAGGTCAAGGAAGGCCGCCCGCACTGCGTCGACATGATCAAGAACGGCGAGATCCAGTTCATCGCCAATACCACCGAAGGCAAGAAGTCGATCGAGGAATCGCACTCGATCCGCGCCGCGGCGATCCAGCAGAAGCTATGCTATTTCACGACGATCGCCGGGGCCTATGCCGCGGCCATCGCCATGGATCACCTGGACCGCGTCGAAGTCAACCGCCTGCAGGATCTGCATAAACAAGTCGCCTGAACAGCCAGCACTACAAGCCGCATGAAAACTCCAATGACCCTGCGCGGCGCCGAGGCGCTGCGCGAAGAACTACGTCACCGCAAGAGCGAGCTGCGTCCCAAGATCATCGCCGCCATCGACGAGGCGCGCTCGCACGGCGACCTGCGCGAGAACGCCGAATACCATGCCTCGCGCGAGCAGCATGGATTCAACGAGGGCCGCATCGCCGATATCGAGGCCAAGCTGTCCGACGCCCAGATTGTCGACGTGACCCAGCTGCCGAAAAGCGGCCGCATCGTGTTCGGCACCACCATCGACCTGGCGGACACCGACAGCGGCGACGAACGGCACTACCAGATCGTCGGCGAGGACGAGGCGGACATCAAGAAGGGCCTGATCTCGGTCAATTCACCCATTGCCCGCGCGCTCATCGGCAAGAATGCCGGCGACGTGGTACAGGTGAACACGCCGGGCGGCATGCGTGAATTCGAAATCATGAAGGTTCAGTACATTTGAACCGCGTTGAGCGGTTCTGAGGCAATTTGGGCAAGAAAAGAACACCAAGCAGCAAGCGCTGGATCGCCGAACACGAGGCGGACCACTATGTGCAGGAAGCCCGCCGGCTCGGCTACCGCTCGCGCGCGATCTTCAAGCTGAAGGAAATCCAGGAGCGCGACCACATCCTCAAGCCGGGGATGGTGGTGGTCGACCTGGGCGCCGCCCCTGGCGGCTGGAGCCAGTTTGCCCGCCCGCTGCTCGGTGCCAAGGGGCGCCTGGTGGCGCTGGACATCCTGCCGATGGAAGCCCTGCCCAAGGTGGAGTTCATCTGCGGCGATTTCCGCGAGGACAGCGTCCTGCAACAGCTGGAGGCCCTGATCGGCGAGCGCGCGGTAGACCTTGTGATCTCCGATATGTCCCCCAACATCACTGGTATTGAGGTCGCCGACCAGGCTTCGGGGGTGTATTTGTCCGAACTGGCGCTGGATTTTGCATGTAAACACCTGAAACCGGGTGGCGATCTGCTGGTCAAGATGTTCCAGGGTCTGGGTTTCGAGGCTTATCTGAAGGACTTGCGGGGGCGTTTCGACGCCGTCCATATCCGCAAGCCCAAGGCCTCGCGGCCGCGCAGCCCGGAGGTGTATCTGCTGGCGCGAAACTATGCTGTGCTGTAGTGTTTAAATTGAGCCGGAGTGCGCCGCCGACAGGGCGGGGTACATTTGAGGCGGTCTTGAGGGTCCTGCATTGAACGATTTGGCAAAAAATCTGCTGCTCTGGGGCGTCATTTTTGTGGCGCTGATGCTGGCTTTCCAGAGCTTTTCCGGGCGCAACAGCGTGCAGCCGCCGCTGAAGTATTCCGAGTTCTACGACCAGATGACGCAGGGCAACGTCGAAGAAATCAGCATTGCCGGGCAGAGCATCTCGGGCCAGCTCAAGAATGGCAGCAAGTTCACCACCATCAGCCCGGAAACCGACAACCGCTCGATGGTGCAGGACCTGCTGAAGAATCACGTCCGTTTCGAAGGCGAGCTGCCCAAGGAACCGAATATCCTCATCACCCTGCTGATCAACGCCTTCCCGATCCTGCTGCTGATCGGCGTGTGGATCTACTTCATGCGCCAGATGCAGGGCGGAGCGGGCGGCCGCGGCGCCATGAGCTTCGGCAAGTCGCGCGCGCGCATGCTCAGCGCCGATCAGGTCAAGATCACCTTCAACGACGTCGCCGGCGTGGAGGAGGCCAAGCAGGAAGTGTCCGAGCTGGTCGACTTCCTCAAGGACCCGGGCAAGTTCCAGAAGCTGGGCGGCAAGATCCCCCGCGGCGTGCTGATGGTCGGCTCGCCCGGCACCGGCAAGACCCTGCTGGCCAAGGCCATCGCCGGCGAGGCCGGGGTGCCGTTCTTCACCATTTCCGGCTCCGATTTCGTCGAGATGTTCGTCGGCGTCGGCGCCTCGCGCGTGCGCGACATGTTCGAGCAGGCCAAGAAGCACGCGCCCTGCATCATCTTCATCGACGAAATCGACGCGGTCGGCCGCCATCGCGGCGCCGGCCTCGGCGGCGGTCATGACGAGCGCGAGCAGACCTTGAACCAGCTGCTGGTGGAGATGGACGGCTTCGAGGGCAATGAGGGCGTCATCATCATCGCCGCCACCAACCGTCCCGACGTGCTCGATCCGGCGCTGCTGCGCCCGGGCCGTTTCGACCGCCAGGTGGTGGTGCCGCTGCCGGACGTGCGCGGCCGCGAGCAGATCGTGCGCGTGCACATGCGCGCGGTGCCGCTGGCCGACGACGTCAAGCCCGAAGTCATCGCCCGCGCCACCCCCGGCTTCTCCGGCGCCGACCTGGCCAACCTGGTCAACGAGGCGGCGCTGTTCGCCGCGCGCTTCAACAAGCGCCTGGTCGATCAGACCGACTTCGAGAAAGCGCGCGACAAGATCCTGATGGGCGCCGAGCGGCGTTCCATGGTGATGAGCGAGAACGAGAAGAAGAACACCGCCTACCACGAAGCCGGCCACGCCATCGTCGGCCTCAACGTGCCCGAGCATGACCCGGTGTACAAGGTCACCATCATCCCGCGCGGCCGCGCCCTGGGCCTGACCCAGTTCCTGCCCGAGGACGATCGCCTCAGCTACAGCAAGCAGCGCCTCAACAGCATGATCTGCTCGCTGTTCGGCGGGCGCCTGGCCGAGGAGCTGATCTTCGGGGCGGACAGCGTCACCACCGGCGCCTCCAACGACATCGAGCGGGCCACCGACATGGCGCGCAAGATGGTCACCAAGTGGGGCCTGTCGGAGAAGCTGGGCCCGTTGTCGTACAGCCAGGACGAGGACGAGGTGTTCCTCGGCCGCAGCGTGACGCAGCACAAGAACGTGTCGGAAAGCACCGCCACCACCATCGACAGCGAAATCCGCTACGTCATCGACACCAATTACAACCGCGCCAAGGAAATCCTGGTCTCGCACCTGGACAAGCTGCACATCATGGCGGAAGCCCTGCTCAAGTACGAAACCCTGGACTCCGACCAGATCCACCGCATCATGCAGGGCAAGGATCCGGGTGCGCCGGGCAGCTGGAGCGACAACGGCGGCCGTCCGCCACCCTCCACCTACAAGCCGTCGACGCCGAGCGGCGTGGTGCCTCCTCCGGTGGCGCCGAAGCCCGCCAGCCAGAGCTAAATCCCGGCTCCGTCGGAATCCGAGCAGGGGTCGACGGCCAGCCGTCGACCCCTTACTTTTGTTTCGTGATCCTGCAATTACCCAACCGCACTCTCGACCTGGGCCAGCCGCTCGTCATGGGCGTGCTCAACGTCACGCCGGACTCGTTCTCCGACGGCGGCCGCCACGCCGGGGTCGAGGCCGCCGTGCAGCGCGCCCGCGCCATGCTGGCGGAGGGCGCGGCGATCATCGACGTCGGCGGCGAGTCGACCCGTCCGGGCGCCGCGCCGGTGAGCGCGCAGGAGGAGTTGGAGCGGGTGGCGCCGGTGGTGGAGCGCATCCGCCGCGAACTGGATTGCGTGGTCTCGGTCGATACCATGAAGCCGCCGGTGATGGATGCGGCCTGCGCCGCCGGGGCGGAGCTGATCAACGATGTCTATGCCCTGCGCGAGCCGGGTGCCATCGAGGTGGCCCGCAGGCACCGCGCGGCGGTCTGTCTGATGCACATGCTGGGGCAGCCGCGCGACATGCAGCAGGATCCGCAGTACCAGGACGTGGTGGGCGAGGTAGCCGGTTTCCTGGCGCAGCGCGCGCAGGCCTGCGAGGCCGGCGGCATCGCTGCGGACAGCATCCTGCTCGACCCGGGGATCGGCTTCGGCAAGACGGACGCGCATAATCTACAACTGCTGGCCCGGCTCGATGTTATCGCCGGCCTGGGCAAGCCGGTGCTGATCGGGGTGTCGCGCAAGTCGATGTTCGGCCGTTTGCTGGGGCTGCCGCTGGAGGAGCGGCTGCATCCCGGGCTGGCGACGGCCGCGGTGGCGGTGTGGCTGGGCGCCGGCATCGTGCGCACGCACGATGTGGCGGCGACGGTCGCGGCCGTGAACATGACGCAAAAAATCCTACAGGCCAGAGCGGAACGAGACCAATGAGCCGTAAATATTTCGGGACCGATGGCATCCGCGGACGGGTCGGCCAGTCGCCGATGACGCCGGAGTTCGCCCTCAAGCTGGGCTGGGCCGCCGGCCGCGTGCTCGGCGGCGCCGCCGGCACCCATGTGCTGGTGGGCAAGGACACGCGCCGTTCCGGCTACCTGTTCGAATCGGCGCTGGAGGCCGGGTTCGCCGCCGCCGGGGTCGAAACCCATTTGCTCGGGCCGCTGCCGACGCCGGCGGTGGCCTACCTGACCCGCGCCCTGCGCGCCAAGGCCGGCGTGGTGATCTCGGCCTCGCACAATCCGCATTTCGACAACGGCGTGAAATTCTTCTCCGCCGACGGCGACAAGCTCAGCGACGAGCTGGAGACGCAGATCGAGGCGCAGCTGGAGCACGAGCTGGTCTGCGTGCCGCCGGAAAAGCTGGGCCGCGCCCGCCGCATCGACGACGCACCCGGCCGCTACATCGAATTCTGCAAGGGCAGCTTCAGCGGCCGCTCCCTGCACGGCCTCAGGCTGGTGGTGGACTGCGCCAATGGCGCCGCCTACCGGGTGGCGCCGTCGGTGTTCGAGGAGCTGGGCGCCGAGGTCATCGTCATCGGCAATCATCCCGACGGCCTCAATATCAATCGCGGCTGCGGCTCCACCCATCTGCAGGCGATCAAGAAGGCGGTGACCGAGCATGGCGCCGACCTCGGCATCGCCCTCGACGGCGACGCCGACCGCTGCCTGCTGGTGACCTCGGGTGGGCAGGAGGTCGACGGCGACGAGATTCTCTTCGTCATCGCCCGGCAGCGCCTCAAATCCGGCACCCTGCGCGGTCCGGTCGTGGGCACGGCCATGAGCAACCTGGGGCTGGAGCGCGCCTTCGCCGCCCTCGGCGTGCCGTTCGAGCGCGCCGCGGTGGGCGACCGCTACGTGCTGGAGCGGCTCAAGGCCAGCGGCGGCGTGATCGGCGGCGAAACCTCGGGCCACACCTTGTGCCTCGACCGCACCACCACCGGCGACGGCATCGTCGCGGCGCTGCAGGTGCTGGAGGCGATGCTGACCGAACAGGTCAGCCTGGCCCAGCTGGTTTCCGGCATGAGCAAGTTCCCGCAGGTGCTGATCAATGTGCCGGTCAAGGGCAATGCGAAGCTGGTGCTGGAGCTGCCGCAGATCGGCGCTGCCCTGCAACAATGCGAGGCCGGCCTGGCCGGTCGTGGCCGCATCCTGCTGCGCGCCTCCGGCACCGAGCCCCTGATCCGCGTCATGGTGGAAGCGCAGGACGCGGCTGAAACACAACGCACCGCCGAACGCCTGGCCGAAGCGGTGAAGAAAGCAGTGGTTAGTGACTAGTGGTTAGTGATTAGTAAAAGCGTATGCGCCATTGCGTGTCTGCTCCGGTTTTTTACTAACCACTAATCACTGACCACTAACCACTGCTTCATCCCCCGGCAGGGGAACCCTTAAACTCCAACACAGAACATCCAAGGAAGCTTTATGTCGCGTCGTTACCTGATTGCCGGCAACTGGAAAATGAACGGATCGCTGGCCGCCAACACCGAGCTGCTGGGCGCGCTGTCGCTGCAGCAGGGCCAGTATCCGGACATCGATATGCTGGTATGCCCGCCCGCGGTCTACCTGGAATCGGCCGGGCGCCAGCTCGGCGGCGGCATCCTGCTCGGCGCGCAGAACCTCAGCGACCAGGCCCAGGCCGGCGCCTTCACCGGCGAGATCCTCGGCGCCATGCTGGCCGAGCTGGGCTGCCGCTACGTCATCGTCGGCCATTCCGAGCGCCGCGCCCTCTACGGCGAGGACGATGCCACGGTGGCGCGCAAGTTCGCCGCGGCCCAGGCCGCCGGACTGATCCCGATCCTCTGCGTGGGCGAGACCCTGGAGGAGCGCGACGGCGGCATCACCGAGGCGGTGCTGGGCCGGCAGCTCGGCGCGATGCTGGCCGCCAGCGGCGTCGGCGCCTTCGCTAGGGCGGTCATCGCCTACGAGCCGGTCTGGGCCATCGGCACCGGCCGCACCGCCTCGCCGGAGCAGGCGCAGGCCGCCCACGCCTACCTGCGTGGCCAATTGGCCGCGCAGGATGCTAAAATCGCAAATTCGACGCAGCTGCTGTACGGGGGCAGCGTCAAGGCCGACAACGCGGCGTCGCTGCTGTCCTGCGGCGATGTCGATGGTGGCCTGATTGGCGGGGCTTCGTTGAAGGCCGCCGACTTCCTGGCGATCTGTGCCGCGGCACAGGCGCTGAGCAAAAACTGAGCTGTATCCAAAAACGATCCGCCCCAAGCGGATCTGATCGAGTGATATGTATACGTTCCTGATTGTGGTTTATGTGCTGGTCTCCGCCTCGCTGATCGGCCTGGTGCTGATCCAGCACGGCAAGGGCGCCGACGCCGGCGCGGCCTTCGGCAGCGGCGCGTCCGGCACCGTGTTCGGCGCGCGCGGCTCGGCCAACTTCCTCAGCCGCACCACCGCCTGGCTGGCGGCGGTGTTCTTCGCCCTGAGCCTGGTGCTGGCGTACTTCATGCACGGCCGCGCCAGCCAGGGCAGCGTAGTCGACGCCATGCCGGCCAAGCCCGCCACGGCGGTCCAGGTCCCTGTGGTCCCCGCCGTGCCCACGGCGAAGACCGATGCGGCTCCGGCCGCTGCCGCCGCGCCGCAGCAGGCTGCGCCGGTCACCGATGCCAAGCCCGCGGCGCCCGCTGCGGCGGATACGGCCAAGCCGGCTGCACCGGCCACGCCCAAGGTTCCGCAGTAAGCAGCGATAAAATCCCGCCCGCCGCAGACAAGCGGCCGCGGCGGGATTAGAATGCACCCCCATTTGCCGACGTGGCGGAATTGGTAGACGCACTACCTTGAGGTGGTAGCGGGGAAACCCGTTCGAGTTCGAGTCTCGACGCCGGCACCAAATAATAGAAAACCCCGCCCTGAGCGGGGTTTTCTATTATTTGGTGCCGAAAAGATTGGGTGCCGAAAAGCGGCAGCGTTATTTGCCCGCACCCCGCGCGGCCTGCGGCCGCGCCGCCCTCTGACTAAGGGGGCTCCAAAAAGCATTGATGTTGAGGCATTGAATGAAATGCTATCATTGCAATCACTGTGCTTTGATCGAGGGTGCAATGGCCAATCTTGTCGTACGCAATCTGGATGAACGCATCGTCCAGGCGCTCAAGGAACGCGCGACGCGGCATAAGCGCAGCGCAGAGGCGGAACACCGCGCCTTGTTGGAGCAGGCTTTGCTGAAACCGCGGCGCAAGACCTTTGCGCAGGCGCTCGCCGCAATGCCGGACGTCGGCATCGACGGAGACTTCGAGCGCGTGGATGTTGAGGAAGTCCGGCGTGTACTTGATTGATACCGATGTGCTCAGCGAGCTGCGCAAGAAGGAGCGGGCCGATCCTGGTGTGAGGGCCTTCTTTGCGCGCATCGAAGCCGGGCAGCTGCCTGTCTACCTGTCGGTGGTCACGATCGGCGAGCTGCGCCGCGGCATCGAGATCATCAGGCACCGGGGCGACAAGATCCAGGCCGGACAATTGGAAGGGTGGTTGCAGAAAATCCTGGCTGAATACGAGGATTGCATCCTTGCATTCGATGTCGACAGCGCGCAGATGTGGGGGCGATTGCGCGTGCCTCATCCGGAGAATGCCCTCGACAAACAGATTGCCGCTACCGCCCTGATCCACGGATTGACGGTTGTGACCCGGAACGAGCGGCACTATCAGGGTTCGGGGGTCGGGGTTCTCAACCCTTTCGGGAGCCCGCGATAGCGATGGCGGGGATTAGAGGGAAGGGTGGGGGCGATACTGCTGCGCGAGACCGCAGTCATGCGAATTCGCAGGGTCCGACGCTCATATCGCCAATCCCCGCTTGATCAAACTCTAAATCCTTGATTCATCGGGCATCTTGAATATTGAGGGGCCGCCTCAAAATAGTGCTCCGGTGCAATGATTTAGAGCGGAAATATCCTTGCCTGTGCATCGCCGCTCCATTACAATAGCGGACTCACTGGTGCGGGGTGGAGCAGTCTGGCAGCTCGTCGGGCTCATAACCCGAAGGTCGTAGGTTCGAATCCTACCCCCGCTACCAATCTGGTTTGGTGTGCCAGGCCCCTTGAGGGCCTTTTTTGTTTGTTTTGCTTTAGTTGTCATCTCAATTTGGTTCGAGTCATTAAACAGGAGGTTATCGGTGCTGCGTGAGCGCTTGACCGCCCTGCTGGAGCCCGTCATAGCCGATCTTGGCTATGAGCTCGTATTGCTCGAATTCAGTCCGAACAAAAGCTCCGCCATGCTGCGCCTGTTCATCGACAGTGCCGACGGCATCAACCTGGACGATTGCGCCAAGGTCAGCCGTGAAGTCGCGGCGACGCTCGACGTCGAGGATCCGATCCGGCAGAGCTATCAGCTGGAAGTGTCTTCGCCCGGCATGGATCGTCCTCTGGTGAAGCCGGAGCATTTCCGCCGTTTTCGCGGCGAGCTTGCGCGCATCGAGACGCTGGCTCCGATGGCGGGCAACCGCCGCCGTTTCCGTGGCACCTTGCTGGAAGCGACCGATCATGACGTGACGCTGCAGATGCCGGATGGTCCGGTGACGCTGGCGTACGCGGATATCGAGAAGGCGCGGCTGGTGCCGAATTTCGAACAGACAAGTTCCGAGAAAGAATAAGGGCCGATTGATGAACAAGAATGTATTGCTCATGGTTGACGTCGTCTCCAACGAGAAGGGCGTCGAGCAGGAGATCATCTTCGAAGCACTGGAAGCGGCCCTGGCCTCGGCCAGCAAGGAACACTACGGCGCCGACTGGGACATCCGCGTCTCCATCGACCGCGAGACCGGCGACTACGAGACCTTCCGCCGCTGGACCGTGGTGGA
>Ga0302310_10003903_pt1 | contig 11391 bp, 11 predicted proteins | sample III_Palsa_N1_2_FD_200451 | JGI IMG/M metagenome (GOLD analysis project Ga0302310, IMG submission 200451) | Peat permafrost microbial communities from Stordalen Mire near Abisko, Sweden - III_Palsa_N1_2 | ecosystem: Environmental > Terrestrial > Soil > Palsa > Peat permafrost | place: Sweden... | reverse complement strand
TGGCACCGGTGCTACAAACCCCGCCACGCCCGCCTTCGACATCCGGCCGGCGATGACGCCTTGCACGTAGCGCCCCTGATAGTAGCGAATGTCGAACGAAGCCACGTTGGGGGCGAGCTTGAACCCTTCGCATTGCTCGAACGCGGTGCGCGGGTGTTCGGCCGCCGCCTTCAGCACGTAGTTCTGAAAGCCGAACGAGGTGGAAAAGATCAAATCGGTGCCGGCCGCGGCCAGGCGCTCGAATACGAACAGCGATTCCGGCGCTTCCGGCACGTTTTCGACGAAGCTGGTCTCGATCGCGGCGCCGAAACGCGCCTGCACCTGCCGCCGCGCCACATCGTGCTGATAGGTCCAGCCGAAATCGCCCACCGGCCCGACATAGACGAACGCCACCTTCAAAGGGGCCGCGGCGCGCGCCACCTTTGGTGCCGCCAACCCGACAGCCGCGGCCGCGACCAAGCCGCGCCGGCTGATCATTTTCCCGCCTCGTTTCCGTAGGTCATCGGCCGAGCGTAGGTGCGGGTCAGGCGCTCGCGCAGATATTCCGCGCCGAGGATCGGCGGATAGCGCGCGGGGCGGTCCGCACTGGCGCAATTCGGCAGGCAGGCTACCTCGGCATCGGCGTTGGGATCGAAGAAGAACGCGATCGAATAGCGTTCGCGCCCGCCGCGATTGACCACGCGATGCGGCGTCGAGACGTAAATATCGTTGCTCCAGCGCATCAGGCAGTCGCCGACGTTGCACACGTAGCTGTCCGGGATCGGCGTGGCAGCGATCCAGGAACCGTCCCGGGCGCGCACCTCCAGACCGCCGACCTCGTCCTGATCGAGGATGGTGAGATTGCCGTAATCGGTGTGCGGTGCGGCGCCATATTGGCTGCCGTCGAACTGCCCGGGATGCGGCGGGTAGTGCAGCAGACGCAGGATCGCCATCGGCCGGTCGATCTGGTGGTCGAAGAAATCGGCGGCCAGCCCAAGATCGCGGGCGAATGCCTGGTGCAGCCTGACCCCGAGGGTCCGCAGCGCCGCGTAATATTCCAGCATGGTGGCGCGAAAGCCGGGCAGTTCGGGCCATTGATTGGGGCCGTGAAACGGCGTGCCGGCGGCAAGGTCCAGGTCGTCCGGCACAGGTTCGCGGCCGATATTGAAGGTCTCTTTGGCGTCGGGCCGGATTTCCGGGTCGAGGCTTTCGCCGCCGACCGGGGTGTAGCCGCGGTTGTGCGCCGAGTTGAAATAGGACACTGCCTGCTTCTGTGCCTCGGGCAGGGCGAAGAAGGCGGCCGAGGCGGCATAGGCGGCGGCACGCAGCGCTGGGCTGACGCCGTGGTTCACCATGTAGAAAAAGCCCTGATCGCGACAGGCGCCGCCGATCTCGCGCGCCACCTTTCGCGCCCCGGTCTCGCCGCCGGACAGCAGCGGCGCCAGATCAATCACCGGCAGACCCATCGGCAGCTTCCTTATGCTGCGGCGCAGTAAAGCGCGTAGTAAAGGAATAGCCAAGGAGAAAGTCTTCTTTTTGTGAACAAAAAGAAGCAAAAAAACTTTGTCAATTTCGGGCCTCGACGTCCATCGCAGCGGTCTAATTGGTTAAAAGTTTTTTGCTTCTTTTTTTCAAAAAAGAAGATTCTTCCTGCTACGCTTCCACTTCCTTTGCACTGATGAGGACGCCAGCATTGCAAATTCTCACGATTTTTCCGGAGGATTCCATCCAGTGGCGCCGCGGCGAAGAAATCATTCGCCGCCGGCTTTCCGACCATGAGCTCGGCTTCGCCTACGGCGTGGATAGCGCAGGCCCGTTCGTCGCCCGCGCCGAGGTCGTGCTCAGCTTTACTTTCCTCGATGCCTACGCACGGGCGGCAAAGAATCTGCGCTGGATTCAAGGTTTCGGTTCCGGCATCAATCGTCTGATCGACATGCCCTCGCTTGATCCCGCGGTAATCATCACCAATGCGCGCGGAATCCATGGCCCGACTGTGTCGGAGGCGGCGCTGGCGATGATGTTTGCGCTGGCACGCGACATTCCGCGCATGGTCCGCGCGCAGGATCGTAGGCAATGGGATGTGTTCCCCTCGGCGCTGCTGCACGGCAAAACCCTTGGCGTGTTCGGGGTCGGCGCAATTGCCGAGGCACTCGCGCCGAAATGCCACGCGCTCGGCATGCGCACGGTAGGTATCTCGAGCCGCGCCACTGCGCCAGGGTTCGACGAGCTTTATCCGCGTGACCGGCTTCGCGAGATGGTCGGCCGTTTCGACGTCTTCGTGCTGCTGGCACCGCTCGATGAAACCACCTGCGGCGCGATCGACCGCGCGATGCTGCGGGCGATGAAGCCGACCGCGATGCTGATCAATGTCGGGCGCGGCGGTCTGGTGGTGGAATCGGAACTGATCGCGGCGTTGCGCGAGGGCGCAATCGGCAGTGCCGGCCTCGATACTTTCGAAATCGAGCCGCTCGCACCGGAAAGCGCGCTGTGGGCCATGCCCAACGTGCTGATCAGCCCGCACAACGCCGGCCGGCACGACGGCTACGTCGACGATGTGCTGGATATTTTCGAATACAACATCGCCTGCTACTGCTCCGGCCGCACGGCCGAAATGCGCAACCTCATCGATTGGCGGCCGCCCGCTGCCAGAGCCGCAGCCGATCATACGGGCGCAGACCAAACCAGGTGATCAGCAGCCCGGCGATCGCGCTGGGCACCATCACCACGATGATCGAATAGCGCAAATCCATCTGATTATGAAAGATCCGGTCGGTCACCAGCGCGGTCGAAAGCGGCCCGAACCCCTGCCCGATCACGCCGGTTACCAGGAACCACATCGCCGCGGTGCGGCCGCGCAGATCATCCGGCACCATGTCCTGCATGGTCGCCGAGGCGGAGGCATAGGCGAAGCAGTTGAACATGTGATAGATCGCGAAGAACACCGCCGCGAGCACCAGATTTCCCGACAGCACCGTGAGTATCGTGGTCGGCACCATGCCGATCCACCACAGCAGCGTCAGACGGAATTTGGCGCCGACCCGGTTCTGCCTGGTCCAGCGATCGCCCAGCCAGCCCGCGATCAGCGAGCCGACAATTCCCATCCCGAGCGTGCCGAGCCCGACCGCGAAACCCGCCTGGGCGCCGGTGACATGGTAGCTGCGAATGAACAACGTCGGTACCCAGGGGAAAAAAGCGAACGAGACGAAGGTAAAAATCGTGTGCGAGCCGAGCACGTAGTAGAATGGCGCCGGATGCTGGCGCATATAGGCCAGAATTGAACTTTTCGAGTGCCGCGCTTCCAGCATCTGCGGCGTGATCTGCCGCGGCGGTTCGCGAAAGGTGAGCGCCAACAAGGCGACCAGCAGCCCGGGTGACGCGACTGTGATGAACGCCGCCTTCCATACCGCGATCGCGCCGAACAGCGGCAGCACCACCAGATGACGCGCGCCGAACCCCGCCAGCACCGCGCCGCCGACCAGGCTCGATCCGCCGCCGCCGATGAAGACTGCGGTGGTAAAAATCCCCAGCGCGCGGCCGCGCCGCTCGGCCGGGAACAGATCGACGATGATCGACATCGCCGCCGGCATCAGCACCGCCTCGCCGACCCCGACCCCGACGCGCGCGGCCAGCAACTGCGAGAAACTGCTGGACATGCCGCAGAGAATCGTCGCTACCGTCCACAATGTAATCCCCACCGCCACCAGATTGCGCCGGTTGGTTCGATCCACCAGCAGACCGAACGGGACCGCCATCACGCTGTAGAAGATTCCAAACGCGACGCCCTGCAGCAGGCTGGCCTTGGTGTCGGAGAGATGCAGATCATGCTCGATCTGCGGCAACAGCAAATTAAAAATGTAGCGATCGATGAACGAAAACAGCGTGGCGAGCATCAACACGCCCATCGCATACCAGGCGGCGAACGAGGAACTTGCGCGCGCTATGCTGCTGTTGCCGACAGCCTGCGGAAACCTCGCCACCACCACCCCTTACTTTCTTGCAGTCCCAGTTAGAATCGGTCCAAAATTATAATATGTGAAATCAATAGGTTGTAGAAAAGGAAGGAAGCATCTTGTTTTGAAAAAAAGCAGCAAAAAACTTTTGATAAAATGGTCAAGAACGCATATTCACCGGACCGGTACATGCCAAATCCAAATTGACAAAGTTTTTTTGCGCATTTTTGTTCACAAAAAGAAGATTTTTCCTGTGCCTTAGCCTACTGATTTCACGCTCGTTCACCCGGCGCAGACGTTTAGACTTCGAAGATATTCTTTCCGGTCGCGTGCAGACATCCGCCGGCGCCGCGATCCGTGATCAAGTAATTGTCGCAGATCAGCGCAAACAGGCCAGGGGTTTCGATGCCCGGATGCACGGCGAGGCACATGCCTGCTTCGATCGTCATCGGCTCGTCTTCCCGTATCAGCGGGCGCTCCAGCAGATCCGTGCCCTGGCTGTGGGCGAAGATGCGGTGTTCCGGGGCGAATCCGCGTCGCGCAAGCCATGTATTGTAGGCGGCGGCGATCTCGCTGCATAGCGCGCCCGGCTTGCACAGCGAAAGCGTGTATTCCTGCGCCTCCTGGGCGGCGGCGAAACCCTCTCGCAGTTGCCGTGACGCCGGCCCCAGCACCACCGGTCGCCCCAGCTCGCAGAAATAGCCGTTGTTGCCGGCATTTTCGATCAGCACCGTAGCGGTGTCGCCGGGTTGAAGTATCCGGCTCTGCCGGCGCGAGGGCTTCATGTACGCCGGTGTACCGGTCGGGGCGGCGCCGACCATGATCACGCCCGAGTGGCCGCCGCGCAGCCGTCCCTCGCGTTCGGCGAAGCTGGCGGCATCGCGTTCGCTGATGCCTGGGCGGATGTGGGGCAGCAGTGCGGCGAACACGGCGTCGTGCATATTTGCCACGTCGCGCAGCAGGTTTTGTTCCTCCGCGCTTTTGATCGCCTTCCACCGATCGACCGCGTCGGTGATATCGAAGAACAGGGCGTTGCCCAAACCGTCGCGCAGGCTGGTGATGAAGCCGTGCGGCATGCCGAGCGGTCCGGCGAACGCCACTCGCGTGATGCCGCGGTGGCGCAGTTCGTCGAGTGCGATTTGCGCTTCGTAGGTTTGGCTGAAATTCACCGAGGGAAACGCGGCGACCGAGGCCACTTTGCCGATGCCGGGTAAGTCGGGTGCATTGCCGTCCAGCGTGCGGATGGTGCCGGCGGAGCCGTGCGAGATCAGCGTCATCAGATCGTCGCGGTAGAAAATCACTGCGCTGCGATAGGCGATCGGTGAGTCGATCAACCAGCCGACGTAGCCGGACAAGTCGTTGCCGCTGCCGATGACTACCAGCGCCTCGATATCACGCTCGTGCAGGTACGAGCGCACCAGGCTCCAACGCCGTTCCAGTTCGCCACGCGAAACCCCGGCGCGCTCATCGTTCGCATCGCTATTCATTTCGGGCGCGGCTTGGGCGGCGGACAACAAAAACAACTCAAAAAGGCGAGCGCTTTGCCCCTCGACCCCACCAAGGGCCGAGAGGCCCGTGGATCCCGGGAATAAGAATGTAAACGCGCGCGACTCAAATAAATTTCGGTGGAGGCGGAGGCAACTGGCCCGCGGCGGCCAAACTGCCCATGCCGGCGCCCTCGATGCCGAGCGCCGCTTGTAGCGCAGGACGCGCCATCACCCGCCCAAGAAGATCGCGGAAACGCGGGTACGCCTCGGCACTGAGCCCGGCATTGCCGGACTCGTCCAACAGCCACGTCGCGATCATGTCGAGCGCCGAATATTCGTCCCCGCCCAGATAAGGCTGATGCTCCAAACGGCGCTCGATCACGCCGAATTGCTCGCGCATTGCCTCCGCCCCGCCCAATGCCACATCACGGAACGCCTCGGGCATCCGCGTGATCGCCATCGGCACCCTAAGCCGAGTGAGCAGCGGCTGCACCGTCGAGTTGAGCCAGGCCAGATCCGACAGCACATGAGTGTCGTGCTTGCGGTCACCGTTATAGGGCAAGATTTTGGCGGCGGGGTAATGATCATGCAGGTAATGCAGGATCGCGAGGGTCTCCGTCAGCGGATGACCGTCGATCAGCAGCGTCGGCACCTTGCCGGCGGGGTTCAGCGCCCGGTACTCCGGACTCGCGTTCTCGCCCTTGAGTATATTTACGATTTTGGCATCGAATTTCACCCCGGTCTCGCTGAGCGCGATCAGCGACACGCGCGAACATGTGCCGGGGAAGAAATAAAGCGTCAGCTCGGCCATGGTTCTCTCCGTCAGAATTTTTATAGAAGAAAATCAATGAATTAGTTAAGTGAAGTAGAAGATTCTGCTTTTTTGAAAAAAAGCAGCAAAAAACTTTTATTCAATTGGTCCCGTCGTGTCCTCGGAAGCCTCGCAACTACCAAATTAGTAAAGTTTTTTTGCTTCTTTTTGTTCACAAAAAGAAGACCCTTCTCTTTGTCTAACATATTGATTTCATTTACTATTATTTCTGACCGACACTAATAGCCGACCGTGAAGCGCTGCCTGACATGGGCTCCCTGCTCCAACTCATCGGCGAGCGCGATGGCGTAATCCTCCATCGAAATCCGGCTTACGCCTTTGTCGTCGAACAACATGTGGTCGGTGCCGAGTCGGAATTTGCCGGTCCGCGTACCTGGCTCAAAGAAGCGCGACGGGGAAAGGTAGGTCCAGTCAAGATCCGACGAGGCCTTGAGCAGTGCGAGGAAACGCGCGCCTTCGCTGGCCTCGGGCTTCACGTGCGCCGGAAAGCGCGGGCTGTCCATTTCGAGCGAACCGTCGGCGGCGGCAAGCGATCCCGCGCCACCCACCACCAAATAGCGCTTGATCCCCGCGGCACGCACCGCCGCGAGCAAGTTTTCCGCCTTCACGTGGGTGAATTTGGCGGCGCTGATCACCGCGTCGTGGCCGGGCAAAAGCTTGGCCAAGGCCTCGGGATGGTTGGCATCGCCCGCCACCACGGTCACACCCGGCTGCTCCGGCACCTTCGCCGGGTCACGCACGATCGCGGTGACGTGATGTCCACGCGACACCAGCTCGGCGAGAATGCGCGAACCTGCGTTACCGTTCGCGGCGATCAAAGCGATTTTCATGAAATCTGTTCCACCCTAGTTTTGATTAGGTGGCGCATTCAAATCGGTTGAAGGGAACCGCGCAAGTACAAATTAGGCTGACTGACCGGCACGCCGGTGTTTTCACCCCAAAGCTCACCCCTTGGCGGCAATCAGCGCGTTCATCCCGGCGACGCAGTAATCCATCATCCGCAGGTAAACCCCGGTGATGTCGGCAGTCTGCACCTTGCCGTCGGACATGGTCTGAAGCCGCTGATTCTTCACGATCGTGTTCGCCATCAGAATGACCGTGAAGCCGAACCCATAGAGCACGTCGGTTTCGTCCGCCGCTGGCGCCGACTTCTTCAGCGCCGCGACATAGAGCTTGGCGGTTTCGTCGAGGTGCTTTGCGATCAGCGCGCCCCGCGCGTCCGAGCTCGCGATCAGGCTGATCAGGCGGCAATAGCTCGCCCAGCCCCGGTCGGGACCGTCGGCAAGCTCGACCAGCGGCCGCACGAAGGCGTCGAGCAGCGCCGGGACGGTGGGATTATCGCCCAGCCGCGCCAACTCGGCGCGGCGAATTTCCGAAACGATGGTGGCGCGGCGAGCCACCACCTCCTCGAGCAGACTTTCTTTCGCGGGGAAATGATAATGGATCAGCCCGGTCGCCGCCCCGGACAGCGCGCTGATATCCCGCAGGCTGACCACATCCGGACCATCGACGCCAAACAACGCCTCGGCGGCATCCAGGATCCGCTCGCGCGAACTCGGTTCGGCACCAAACGCGCGGCCCGAAGCCTCGCGCTCCAGCTTCGCCGCCAGTCGCAGCGTGGGCGTGAGCTCGATCGGTTTGAAGTCCTCCGCAGCTGGATTCTCGGTCGCCGGATTTCTGTCGTGGAGTAGGGCGGTTTTGGTTTTAGTGTTCATTTTGCTCTATCCGGCTTTGTCATGTGACGGCGGTCGGTCGGGGTCAGGCTCAGGCGGAAGGCGGGGTCCGGTAGGGTTATAACCCAAGCTTACTCACTTATAATGTAATATCGACCAAATGCCACCGGTTCCAGCGCTTTTTGGAAATCCTTCTCAACGGCACCTTCGCCGCCCCGCGCTGATGGATGAGGCCGCGCCGCAGGCGGCTCCGGGCCAGGTTTTCGGCGCCGGCCCTTGTGACAAAGCGTGACAGCCCGTATCTAGCCGCGATGCGCCTTATTCGTTTGCTACCAATTTTCGCCCTGGCCGGTGCCGCGGTCGGCCTCATGGCCCAAAGCGCCTTTTCGCAGGCAAGCTCTAGCTATGGAACCTCCCACGCCAGAGCCGCCTCACGGCTGAAATACGCCAGATCGAGCGGCACGCCGAAGCCCTTCGGCAGTTTCGGCGACTGGACGGCGGTGATCCGGACCGAGGCCGGCCGGCCGGAGTGCTACACCTTCACGCGTCCGCTCGCTTCGGCGCCGACGCTGCCCAGCCGTGGCGACGTGTTCTTCACCATCACCGAAAGTGCCAAGCTGCGCGACAGCGTGGCACTCACGGCCGGCTTCGCCTATCCCGCCGGCGCGGAAGCGGCCGTCACCGTGGGCAACGACAAATTCGACTTCTATACCTCCGGCCGCTCGGCCTTCGCCCGCGACGGCGCCGCGCTGATCACCTCCTTCGCCAAGGGCAGCGACGCCACCGTGGTATCACCGACCCGCGGCGGCGGCAGCGTTACCGACCATTTCAGCCTTACCGGCTTCTCCGCCGCGATGAAGGCGGTGCTGGCGAAGTGTCCCGGCAAATGAACCAGTTGCTCGACCTCACCGAAGCCGAACGCACGCGCATCCTGGCCAAATCGGCGCTGTTCGCGCCGCCGCCCGCCACCACCGCGGACGGCCGCCGCGATCTGGTCGGGCTCGACCGCGGCGAACTGATCACGCTGCTGGCCGAGATCGGCGAGGCGCCGTTCCGCGCCAAGCAGCTGTGGCATTGGATCTATCACCAGGGCGTGACCGATTTCGCCCGAATGTCCTCGATTGCGCGGCCGCTGCAGGAAAAGCTTGCGGTAAATTTCGTCATCGGACGGCCGGAAACCGCGGTTTCGCAGCTGAGTAACGACGAAACCCGCAAGTTCCTGTTCCGTTTCCGCGACGGGCAGGAAGCCGAGACCGTCTACATCCCCGACCGGACTGAAGACCGCGGCGCGGTGTGCATCTCGTCGCAGGTCGGCTGCACCCTGTCGTGCCGCTTCTGCCACACCGGCACCCAGACGCTGGTGCGCAACCTGGGTGCGGCCGAGATCGTCGGCCAATTCATGGCGGCGCGCGACGCCTATGGCGAGTGGCCCAGTCCCAAGGGCGAAACCCCGCGGCTGCTATCCACCATTGTGCTGATGGGCATGGGCGAGCCGCTCTACAACTACGAGAACGTCGCCAAGGCGATGAAGATCGTGATGGACGGCGAGGGGATCGGCCTGTCCCGGCGCCGCATCACCCTCTCCACCTCGGGCGTGGTGCCGATGATGGATCGCTGTGGCGATGAATTGGGCGTCAACCTGGCGGTGTCGTTCCACGCCGTCACCGACGAGCTGCGCGACGAGCTGGTGCCGCTCAACCGCAAATACCCCCTTAAGGAACTGCTCGCCGCCTGCCGGCGCTACCCTTCGGCCTCGAACGCGCGGCGGATCACCTTCGAATACGTCATGCTCGACGGCATCAACGACAGCGAGGCCGAAGCCCGCGAGCTGGTGCGGCTGATCGCGGGACTGCCCGCCAAGGTCAATCTGATCCCGTTCAATCCTTGGCCGGGCAGCAACTACCGGACCTCGACGCCGGCGCGGCTCGACCGCTTCGCCAAGATCGTGATGGATGCGGGCTTTTCCTCGCCGATCCGCACCCCGCGCGGCCAGGACATCCTCGCCGCCTGCGGCCAATTGCGCACCGAAAGCAGGCGCTTGGGCAAACGTGACAGCCCACCCGTTGAGGCGGCTGTTGGCCCTGACGCCGGTCGCGTAATATAATGGACATCAGCAGCGACTTGGGGCTTTGATCCGATGGCCATGACACAAGATTATGTTGCCACCACCAAGGGCATCACCATCAAGGTTCGATCTTTCTATCTCGACGACCAGTCCCGGCCGGAGGAGAGCCATTTCCTGTGGGCCTACCGAGTCCGGATCGAAAACCGCAGCCCGGTCACGGTGCAACTGCTCAAGCGCACCTGGCGCATCACCGACGCGCGCGGCAAGACCCAACTCGTGCATGGCGACGGTGTGGTCGGGGAACAACCAGTGATCCAACCGGGCGGCGCCTTCGAATACAAGTCCGGCACCCCCCTGCCGACGCCATCCGGGGTGATGACGGGAGTCTACCACATGATCGAGACCGATACCGGCCTCGACTTCGATGCCACCATTCCACTGTTCAGCCTCGATAGCCCGCATCAACCGGGCAGCGTGCATTGACCACCCACCGGTTGCCGCGTTCGAGGAGGATGCGAATTTGGATCAACTGACGATAACCGACCCCGACAAGGAACCTCTCCGCAAATCCCGCAGCGCTCGGCCCTCGCGCGAAGAGGCCGAGGAGGCCGTGCGCGTGCTGCTGCTCTGGGCCGGCGAGGATCCCACGCGCGAAGGGCTGGTCGATACCCCCGCCCGCGTGGTGCGGTCCTACGAGGAGTTCTTCGCCGGCTACGACACCGATCCCGAAGCGCTGCTCTCACGCACCTTCGAAGAGACCGACGGCTACGACGAGATCGTGCTGCTGCGCGACATCCGGATCGAAAGCTACTGCGAGCATCACATGGTGCCGATCGTCGGCCGTGCCCACGTCGCCTATCTCCCTGGCCAAAGAGTGGTAGGCATCTCAAAACTCGCCCGAGTGGTCGACGCCTACGCGAAACGGCTGCAGATCCAGGAAAAACTCACCGCCCAGATCGCCAACACGCTGAACGAAGTGCTGCAACCCCGCGGCGTCGCGGTGATCATCGAAGCAACCCATCAGTGCATGACAACCCGCGGCGTGCATAAACCCGGCGTCGGCATGATCACCAGCCGCATGCTGGGCGCCTTCCGCACCAACCCCACCACCCGCCGCGAGTTGATGGCCCTGATCGGCAACCCCAACCGGCTAACCAGCGAATAATAAACCGGGACTAGGCGGGTTGACGTTCAGAGGCGCGGGAGTCAAAGGGCAAGGGGCAGGAAGGTAAGGAAGAAAGACTTCTTTTCTTGAAAGAAAAGAAGCAAAAGAACTTTGAACGATTTGGGTCAGTGGGATAGCGGTGAGGGCATCTGCCTGGAGGGAACGGGGTGAGGAAGTCTCGCTTGCCCACTGCCTGCGCTCGCTGGGATGTCTCAGGGGCGCGGCGCTGGCTGGAGTTGA
>Ga0302310_10003902_pt1 | contig 11392 bp, 9 predicted proteins | sample III_Palsa_N1_2_FD_200451 | JGI IMG/M metagenome (GOLD analysis project Ga0302310, IMG submission 200451) | Peat permafrost microbial communities from Stordalen Mire near Abisko, Sweden - III_Palsa_N1_2 | ecosystem: Environmental > Terrestrial > Soil > Palsa > Peat permafrost | place: Sweden... | reverse complement strand
AGGAAACCATCCTTGATCAAATCCTTGGTCGCCGTGGAACGCTGCGCCAGGCAGCTCGACGCGCAATGGTGATTCGTCATCACCAGGCCGTTGGCCGACACGAACGACGCCGAACAGCCGCCGGCAATGCGCAGCGACGAATGCATAGCCTTGGCCACCCATGCTTGATCGGGTGTGAAGCCGTATTCGGCCTGCATCTTCTTGGCCGGCAAATTATCGAGCGTCCACATGCCTTCGGAGGCGAAGGCCAGCCCGGGCAGCATGAACAAGGAAAGCGCGATGCGAAACGACATGAGGAATCCCCTTGAAAAAGGTAAGCGCTGAAGATATCACAGGCGACACGCCATTGCCCCTGGTTTCCATTTTCTCGACCGGCTGCGCCAATACCACTGAAGCGGCCCGGATATCGTCACTTGCCCCTGGCAGCAAGCCACAATTAGTACCAAATCAATACCACTTGACAGCCACTTTAAGCCCACCTATAGTCGAACGCGCAAGGATGCGTAAAGAGCAAAAGGGTAATGCATGAGTGTCGAAATCAGTGCCGAAATCAGGCAAAAAATCGGTCAATTGTTCATGGTGGGGTTCGATGCGCTCGAGGCGAATGACCACATCAAGCGCCTGATCCGCGAAGAGCAGGTCGGCGGCGTGATCCTGTTCCGCCGCAACGTGCACACGCCCGAACAATTGTCGGCCCTGGCGCGCGAGCTGCAGGAAATCAATGCCGAAGTGTCGGACCTGCCGCTGTTGATCGCCATCGACCAGGAAGGCGGCATGGTGATGCGCATCGAACAGGGCGTCACGCCGATTCCGGCCGCGATGGCATTCCAGGAAGCCGGCTCGGTCGAGGATTGCGAAGCGCTGTCCTTCGTCTGCGGCGACGAGTTGCGCCAGATCGGCATCAACATGAATCTGGCGCCCATCCTCGACGTCAACAACAACCCGTTGAATCCGGTAATCGGCGTGCGCGCCTTCGGCGAAGATGCCGCCACCGTTTCCAAATATGGCTTGGCCGCCGTGCGCGGGCTGCGCCGTGCCGGCGTGATCGCCACCGCCAAGCACTTCCCCGGCCACGGCGACACCTCGACCGACACGCACTACGACATGGCTTCGGTGCCGCATGGCCGCGAGCGGCTCGACGCCGTCGAGCTGGCGCCTTTTGCGGCCGCGATTGCCGATGGCGTGGACGCCATCATGACGGCGCACGTCATGTTTCCCGCCATCGAACCCGATCCGACCGTGCCGGCCACGCTGTCAAAAGCCGTGCTGACCGACCTGCTGCGTACCGAGATGGGCTTCGATGGCGCCGTGATTTCCGATTGCCTCGAAATGGCTGCCATCTCGGAAGGGGTGGGCGTGGCCAAGGGCGCCGTCGCCACCATGCAGGCCGGCACCGATATCGTCTTGATCTCGCACCAACTGGAGCGCCAACTGGCCGGCATCGCAGCGGTGACCCAGGCGGTGGAGCATGGCGAAATTACCATGGCGCGCATCGATGAAGCCGTGGCTCGCGTGCGCCGCCTGAAGCAATGCGCAGCGGTCGCGCAATGGCGCGAGCGGCCGTCCCGGCTCTCCGGCCTGATGCAGCCCGATGCCGTGGCGCTGTCGTTGCGTGTGCAAAAGGCCGCCGTGCGCACCGTGGGCGCCTATCGCGCACTGGATCGCAAGCTGCCCGTTGCACTCGTGACCTTCGAAGTGCGTTCGCGCACCGAGATCGACGAAGTCGCGCTGGCACGCAACAAGGAACCGCGCAGTTCCATGCTGCCGGGCTTGCTTGAAGCGGGGCTGGAGGTGCGTGAATTTGCGCTTTCGGCGGAACCGACCGAGGCCGAATTGCAGGAAGCGCGCGCCTTCGTCGAGGGCGCGCAGCAGATCGTGGTGCAAAGCTACAACGCCGTGCTGGTGCCGGATCAGCAGGAATTCATTGCGGCTGTGCCGCAGGATAAATTGTGGCTGGTGGCGGGGCGGCTGCCTTACGATCTCGATCTCGCGCCCGGCGCGCAGGGGCGGCTGGCAAGTTTTGGCTGTCGGCCGGCGGCGTTGGTACCCGTGGTGGAAAAATTGGCTGGTTAAACCTCAACCGCTTCAATTGCGCGGCTACCGTTCACCCCTCGCCCGCAGGCGGGAGAGGGGGGTTAATTCAACTCACTGTTCGGCTTTCATCACACCTTCCATCAAATCGACCGTCGCCGCAATCACCTCATCCGGCTTGTCCCGCTGCGGCACATGCCCGCATCGCGCCAGCTTCAACAAGCGGCAATGCGGCAACACGGCCTCGATCCGGTCCAGTTGCGCCATCGTCGCATATTCGTCGTCCTCGCCCTGGATCACGAGCAAGGGACAAACTATGCGCGCCGTCCCGGCCTCGATGTTCCAGGAACGTAGGGTGGGTGCAACCCACCAGCGCCTCAATCAAATTTCACTAGACATTGGTGGGTTGCACCCACCCTACTGTTCTTTGTGCATTAACGCCAACGTCGCAACAATCACATCATTGGGCCGGTCCCGCTGCGGCACATGCCCGCATCGCGCCAGCTTCAACAAGCGGCAATGCGGCAACACGGCCTCGATCCGGTCCAGTTGCGCCATCGTCGCATACTCGTCGTCCTCACCCTGGATCACGAGCAAGGGACAAACTATGCGCGCCGTCTCGGCCTCGATGTTCCAATCGCGAAAAGCCGGCGACAGCCATGCATCGCTCCAGCCGTAGAACGGCGAATCAGGTTCCAGGTGATAGCGCGCCAGGTTGGCCTTCAACGTGCCTTCCTCATAATTCCCCACCGTGCGCACGATGCCATCGAGGCTGAACTGCTCGACGAACACGTGCGGCGCCAATACGATGGCTCCCGCAACGGCTTGCGGGTGCGAGGCGGCGTGCAAGAGCGCAATCGAGGCGCCGTCGCTATGGCCGAACAACCAATAAGGCTTGGCGTCGAGCCCAAGCGTTTGCAGGAGATGCGGCAACACCTCGTCGGCCTGCCGGTGCAGATAATCGGGTTGCCACTTTTCATTGGCAGGACGCGGCGTGGAATTGCCGTAGCCGGGGCGCGAATAAACCAGCCCGCGCGCACCGGCCGCATCACACAGCCGCTGCGGAAAATCGCGCCACAGCGCAATCGATCCCAGCCCTTCGTGTAGAAAGATGACAAGCGGTGCATCGCCTGCCTGCTCGTTCAATAGTTGATATTCGATACGGACCGCGCGTCCGTCGAATTCCAGTCCGGCATACAAAACGTCTGAAGCCATCAAGCCTTCTTCGCCTCTTTGCCCTCTTCCTCTTCTTCCTTCTTTTCTTCCGTGATCGACAGACTCATGCCGCCGCTACCGCCACCCTTCTCGCCGCGCCGGCTCTTGAGCTTGATCTGCAGCCGCAATTCATTGGCCGAGTCGGCGTTGCGGATCGCTTCCTCGTAACCGATGTGGCCGTCGTTGTAGAGCGTGAAGAGCGCCTGGTCGAAGGTGCACATGCCGAGCTCGCGCGACTTGCCCATGATTTCCTTGATCGACTGGAACTGGCCCTTGAAGATCATTTCGGAGATGGTCGGCGTGTTGAGCAGGATTTCGATGGCGGCCTTGCGCCCCTTGCCGTCTTCGGTGCGCACCAGGCGCTGCGAGATGATCGAGCGCAGGTTGGACGACAGGTCCATCAGCAACTGGTTGCGCCGCTCTTCGGGGAAGAAGTTGATGATACGGTCGATGGTCTGGTTCGAGTTGTTGGCATGCAGCGTGCCCAGGCACAGGTGGCCGGTTTCGGCAAACGCAATCGCGTGTTCCATGGTTTCGCTGTCGCGGATTTCGCCGATCAGGATCACGTCGGGCGCCTGGCGCAGCGTGTTTTTCAGCGCATGGTGCCAGGAATGGGTATCGACCCCGACTTCGCGGTGCGTGATCAGGCTGTTCTTGTTCTTGTGCACGTACTCGACCGGGTCTTCCACGGTGATGATGTGGCCCGCCGAATTGCTGTTGCGATAATCGATCATCGCCGCCAGCGTGGTCGATTTGCCCGAGCCGGTGCCGCCCACGACCAGGACCAGGCCGCGCTTGGTCATGATCACTTCCTTCAATATCTCGGGCAGGCTGAGCTTTTCGAAGTTCGGGATTTCCGAAGCGATGGTGCGGATCACCATGCCGGTGAACTGCTGCTGGACGAAGACGTTGACGCGGAAGCGGCACACGTCGGGAATGGAGATGGCGAAATTGCATTCCATCTCCTTCTCGAATTCGGCGCGCTGCTTGTCGTTCATCAGACTGTAAGCGAGCTTCTTGGTGATCTCGCCGTTGAGCCTTTGCTGGGACAGGGGCTTCATGCCGCCCAGGGCTTTCATGCTGGGCGGGAAGTCGGCCGCAATAAACAGGTCGGAACCGCCGGCCTGGTGCATCACCTTGAGCAACTGGTGCATGTAGGCGCGTGCTTCTTCCGGTCCGAAAGTGGGGGTGCTGGACATGCCTGCCTCTTGCAAGTAGGCCGACGCATGGCGCCGGCATCAGGGAAGCAACGATTATCTGGCCTGCCGTCGATTCCGGCAAGCATAAACCATACTCAACGCCTAAGGTCGCTCACGCGCCGGTCAGGATTTGGGGTCCGTATCGGGCAGCTTCTTGAACGGGAATAGTTGTTGTTTTACAAATCCGCCGGGCATGTAGTCGCCCAGCACGCCATACTGCTCGGGAAATTGCCGGTCGCTTTTGACCACGGTGCGGAAGATATGGTCCAGGAAGGCGTAGTGCGCCGCGTAGTTGCGGTCCAGCGCTTCCTTGTCCGACGAGTGGTGCCAGTGATGGAAGTCCGGCGTCACGATCAGGTAGCGCAGCGGCCCCCAAGGCAGGTGCACGTTGGCGTGATTGAATACCGCCTGGAAGCCGACCACGATGATGTAGGCGTCCATCACGCCCTTGCTGAAACCGAACACGTAGAGCGGCCCCAGCACGCAGACGCGCGTGAAGATCAGTTCCAGCACGTGCATGCGCGAACCGGCGATCCAGTCCATGGTCTTGGCGCTATGGTGCACGGCATGGAATTTCCAGAGGAAGGGAACTTCGTGATAAGCACGGTGCGTCCAATACTGCATCAGGTCGGCCACCAGGATGCACAACAGCAGTTGCGGCAGGAAGGGGATGCTGTATATCGCTTCCTGGAAGTCGCCGCGCACCATCCAGCCGAACACGCGGTGTATCAGGAAGTTGACCGTCAACAGCACCAGCCCGACCAGGAAGTGGTTGACCACGAAGTGCACCATGTCGGTCTGCCATTCCTTGCGGAACACGGCCTGGTTGCGGTACAGCGGGAACAGTTTTTCGAGCGCCACGAAGATCAGGGTCGAGCCGAGCAGGTCGAGGATGAACCAGTCGAGGCCGATATAAGGCGTGTGATCGGGAAAGTCGCCGACCGGCACGCGCGAACCGCCCAACGCCACCGCCACGACCACGAAAACCAGCGCCGCGATATTGACGTTGCGCCGCTTGTTCAAGACGATGTTGGCCAGCGCAATGCCGCCGGCCACGATCAGCGCCCAGAACAGCACCTGGCGCAGCACGTCGACCGAATACTGGTGGCGCAATTCCGGCGTGGTCAGGTATTGCGGGAAGTGGAAGGCCAGCACCCCCAACAGGCTCAGGAAACCCAGCGTCAGCGCAATGACGCCGCTGATCAGGCCGATGCCGAATTCGAGTTCGCCGCTATCCTGGATCAGCGTCGCCGTTTCCGCGACGACCTTCTCGACCAGCTTGCCCGGCGACTTCGCTTCGCCTTCGTTATGTTGTTGCGTATCCATATTACCCCTTGAAAACAGCGTCGCCGGTTACAACGCCGCGCAGATATGATTTTTTATGACCGACAGTGCCACTTTGACATAAAATTGAAAAATTGCAACGCTGTCGCGGCCTTGGCGCCATCAAAACCTGAGCCCGGCGCAATGTGGAATCGAACTTGCCTGGAGTCGCCGATGCGTCTGGTCCGCTTGTTGTGCCTGATCCTTGCCATCAGCCTTGCCGGCTGTGCCGAAACCAAGTACCGCAGTGACGCCATGCCGCCCCTCGCCTCAAGCCAGGCGCGCATCGTGTTTTTCCGCAACGGCAGTTTCGTCGGTGCCGACCTGCAGACCGGCATCCTGTACGACGGCAGCGTGGTCGGCAATTCCAAGCCCGGCACGTATTTTTATATCGACACCGCGCCCGGCGAGCACGACATCTCGACCACGGGCGACGTCAACAGCCATCTTGCCTTCACGCTCCAAGCCGGCGAGACCAAGTACGTCAAGACCGGGCTGGGCCTCGGCCAATTCGCCGGCCGCATCGAGCCCGAACTGGTCAACCCCGGCCGCGCCATGAAGGAACTGCCCGAGCTGACTTTTGCCCCGAGCGGGGCAATCCACGTGGCCGGCAAACCGGGCGCAGGCGCGAAGGACCCGGCACCCGAACCGGCCCCCGCACCCATGCCCATGCCTGAAGCGGCACCCGCCGCCGCAACACCACAACCGCCGGCCGACCCTGAGCAACGTAGGCAACTGCATCTCGGCACCTCGTCCAACTCGGTCGAGGAACTGGCGCGCCGCGTAAAACAATGCGATGCCAACCATGGCGCCGAACTCGTCTCTTCCGACGGGCCCATCGAGTATTACCGCGAGCAATGCCGCGACGGCCGCGTGTTTCGCGCCAAGTGCGAATTCCACCAGTGCGTGGAAACCGACGCAGATTGACCAATAGGCAAGTCGCGTCACACACCCTGCAGATTCGGCTTGCGCGTGCTATAGTGGATTTACACGCCGTTGCTACTTGAAGGCAACATGTCAGGCGGTTAAGATTTTGGTGCGCCTATGTCGGTTTCTTCGCTCAACACGATTACTCCCGCGTCCTTGCTGATTCCGGTAGCGGGGTCAACAAGCTCGACCAGCACGGCTTCGCCCGTGGTCGCCGGCGGCGATCCCGGCTTGGCTGCGGAAGCGAGCGCGCTCTCGACCACGTCGGGCATCGTCGCCACGCTGGGCAGCACCAGCAGCACCGACACCCAGGTGTATGATGCGGCAGGTTTGTACAACTCGATTGCGCAAGCCGGCACCAGCGCGACCGTCCCCGCCGCCTCGACCACCGGTACCTCAACGGGTACCTCAAGCAGCACCGGCGACACCTCGTCGGCAGCAGCAGCGGCCGTGTCGGCCCAGCAATCGCTCAATTCGTCCATCCTGAGCACGCTGCCCGGCGGCAGCTATTCCGGCTTCTATGACGGCACGGGCGTGGTGCAAAGCACTTCTTCCACCAGCGGCACCAACCTGACCTCCAACTTCGCCAGCGCGCTACAGGCCAATCCGAATTTGTCGGCAGTCGTTGCGGCCGATTCGTTTGCCCAAGGCATCGTCGGCACACTGTCGACGACAGCGTAGTATCCCATTCGATTTGCTTATTTTGCGCCGCTTACTTCGCGCCGCTTATTTGGCACCACTATAATAGTAGGCGCCGACGGTGATATTGTCCTGTCCGCCGCTATGATTGGCAAACTTCACCAGATGCTGGCATAGCTCGAAGGCATCGGCATCTTCGCCCGCTTCGCGCGCCCTATCGGCCATGGCGGCCGGGCTATCGCAGTAATTCCACAACCCGTCGGTGCAGAGCAGGAGCCAGGTATCGGGTTCGAGCTTGACGGTGCGCACGTGGATGCGAATCGGGTCGTTCAACATGCCCAGGCATTGCGTGATCGAGTGCGAACGCACATCCAGCATCGCTTCTTCAAGCGTCATTTCGCCCTGCTCCAGCGCATCGGCCAGCCAGGAATCGTCGCGCGTCACGAGGCGCGAATACTGCGACCCCACGGTGTAGGCGCGGCTGTCGCCGACCCAGGCGATCGTCGCCACGTTGCCGCGCACCAAGGCCAGCACGATGGTGGATTCGGGCTCTTCCTTGCGCACGCTGGTGTACGGAATATCCATCACGGCGGCATGCGCCATCGCCACGGCCGCCTGCACGGCATCGGGCCCGGGCACTTCGGGGGGAATCTGGATCAGCGCGTTATAGGCGGCAGCGGCGGCCGTGGCCGATGCCACGTCGGCCTTGTCCGAACTCGACACGCCGTCAGCCACCACCAGCACCACATTGCCCGACTCGCTCCTGCCGATCATGCCGTAGTCCTGGTTGACAGGATGGTGCCGCCCGACGTCGCTGACCAAGGCCAGCCCCGGCGGGACATCGAACTTCAACGGTGTTTGCGTGGATTGCGCTTGCATGTCGGTATCGTTCCTTACCTGCCTTTTGACAGGATAAGCCTGCTTAGTTCCTTGCGTGACTCAACTGGAAGCTCTCAATGCCGTCGACCTTGCGCAATTCGGTCGCCAGATCGGTCAATTTCGCTTCGTTATGCCGTCCCAGCGCCGCCGCGACGAAATGCCATTCGGCCTTGCCGTCGCAACACTTCACGGAAATGCTGCCGCTGGCGATTTCATAGCCGCGCTCCAGCGCGAACTTCGATAGCGCCGCCTCATGCGGCACGAAGGTCTGGCGAAACACCAGCGTGACGGCAACCGATTGGCGCGACGGCAGCCAGCTCTCGAAGCGGTTCAACAGGGTCATGCAAAACACGGCCAGCAAGGCCAGCACGATGGCGGCAAGGTAGAACCCGACGCCGATCATCACGCCGATGGCGGAAGAAAACCAGATCGACGCCGCGCTGGTCAGCCCGCGCGTGGAAAATCCCTCATGCAGGATCACGCCGGCGCCGAGAAAGCCCACGCCTGTTACGATGCCCTGGATCACGCGCGTGGGATCGGGGTTGGTGGTCAGCGTGATATGGCCGCCATACCAGAAGGCCGGATAACCCACGATCACGGTCAGCGCGGTCGAACCCATGCACACCAGCGCATAGGTGCGCATGCCGGCGGCGCGGCCGCGATACGAACGTTCGTAGCCGACCAACAAGCCCAGCGCCAGGGCGCCGATCAGATTCAGGATGATGATGAGCGAAGTCGATACTTCTCCATCGCTCCAGTAGGAAAGCAGGCTTTGCGTCGAAATGGAATTCATGTAACCAGGCTGGCGTCGTCTTGTTTGACCGCATATTTGACAAAATAATGCCTCATGTTAATTGACTTGCATCATTTGCGGAAGCCTTTTGTTATCGATCAAACTATTGCGGCCTTGACATGGAAACGGCTCCCCGCGTATCGTCAGTCCGCCTGTTACAAATAAAGGCTGTTGTGAAATTAGCGTAGCTAGGCGCCGCGACGAAGACAGGACGAGTAGTACGGCAAGGAGCGGCAACAACGCTATGGTAATTTCACAACAGCCTCTAAGCCATAAGAGACAATCATGTCGATACACCATCCAAACCGCCGGCATTTCCTCATCCAGGCTGCGGCGCTCGCCGCCACCGGCCTGGCGCCCGCCGCCTTCGCGCAAAGCGCCGAATTCAAGCTCAAATTCGCCAACAACCTGCCCGTGACGCACCCGCTGAACCTGCGCGCCAGGGAAGCGACGGACGCAATCCGCAAGGAAACCAACGGCCGCGTCGATATCCAGATCTTCCCCGGCAACCAGTTGGGCTCGGACACCGACATGCTGTCCCAGGTGCGCTCCGGCGCGATCGATTTCATGACCATCTCGGGCCTGATCCTCGCCACCCTGGTGCCGGCCGCCTCGGTCAACGGCATCGGCTTCGCGTTTTCCGATTACCAGCAAGTGTGGCCGGCAATGGACGGCGACCTCGGCGCCTATATCCGCGCTGCGATCGAGAAAGCCAACCTGCATCCGATGGAAAAAATCTGGGACAACGGCTTCCGCCAAATCACCAGTTCATCGAAGCCCATCGCCACGCCGGCCGATTTGAAGGGCTTCAAGATCCGCGTGCCGGTCAGCCCGCTCTGGACGTCGCTGTTCAAGGCCTTCGGCGCCACGCCGGCTTCGATCAACTTCGCCGAGACCTATTCGGCACTGCAGACCCACATCGTCGAAGGCGAGGAAAACCCGCTGGCCGTGATCCAGACCGCCAAGCTCTACGAAGTGCAAAAATACTGCTCAGAAACCAACCATATGTGGGATGGTTTCTGGTTCCTCGCCAGCGGCAAGGCCTGGGCCAGGCTGCCGAAGGACATGCAAGCCATCGTGACCAAACACATCAACACTGCTGCGGTGAATGAACGCGACGATATCCGCCGCCTCAACAACTCGCTCGAGGTCGAATTGAAGGCCAAGGGCATGGCGTTCAACGCGATCAATCCCGAGGCCTTTCGCGCCGCGCTGCGCCAGTCGGGCTTTTATGCCGAATGGAAGGGGCGCTTCGGTGCCGACGTCTGGGCGTTGCTGGAGAAATACACGGGCAAGCTCGGCTGATGGCAATGCAGTTGCAGTCCGGCCCGGCGTGGCGCTATCCGGCGCTGCGCGCGCTCGACCACCTGCTGGGCTGGATCAGCGAAGGCCTGGCAGCGCTGCTGGTGGCAGCGGAAATCACAATCCTGCTCGCAGGCGTGGTGGCGCGCTACGTCTTCGATGCGCCGCTGACCTGGTCCGACGAACTCGCGTCGATCCTCTTCCTCTGGCTTGCCATGCTGGGCGCGGCCATCGCCCTGCGCCGCGGTGAACACATGTGCCTGAACACGCTGGTCAAACGCTTGCCTGACCGGGCGCGGGCCTGGGTGGTGCTCGCGGCGGAATTGATGGTTGCCGCCTTCCTGGTCGACATCCTGCCCGCCGCCTACGACTACTATCAAGACCAGGCATTCATCACCACGCCTGCGCTGGAAATCCACGACAGCCTGCGCGTCGCTGCCATCGCGTTCGGTGCGGCGACAATGTTCCTGCTGGTGCTGGTGCGCCTGATCGACCGCGTGCCCTTGCGCCGCTTGCTGCCGGCCATCGCCGTCATCGCGCTGCTGGCGGTGGCACTCTGGTTCGCCAAGCCCTGGTTCGCGGCACTGGGCAACCTCAACCTGCTGATCTTCTTCGTCGGCATGGTCGCGTTGTGCGTCGCCGCCGGCGTGCCGATTGCGTTTTCGTTCGGCATCGCCACGCTGTCTTACCTGATGCTGACCAGCGACACCCCGACCACCATCGTCGTCAGCCGCATGGACGAAGGCATGTCGGCGCTGATCCTCTTGGCGGTGCCGCTGTTCGTGTTCCTCGGCTTGCTGATCGAAGCGACCGGCATTGCACGCGCCATGATCGACTTTCTCGCTTCACTACTCGGCCACGTCAAGGGCGGCCTGGCTTACGTGCTGATCGGCGCGATGTACCTGGTCTCGGGCATTTCCGGCTCCAAGGCGGCCGACATGGCAGCCGTGGCGCCGGCGCTGTTTCCCGAAATGAAGAAACGCGGCACGGACGAGGGCCGCCTGATCGCCCTGCTCTCCGCTTCGGGCGCGATGTCGGAAACGATCCCGCCGAGCCTGGTCTTGATCACGATAGGCTCGGTCAC
>Ga0302310_10003898_pt1 | contig 11405 bp, 6 predicted proteins | sample III_Palsa_N1_2_FD_200451 | JGI IMG/M metagenome (GOLD analysis project Ga0302310, IMG submission 200451) | Peat permafrost microbial communities from Stordalen Mire near Abisko, Sweden - III_Palsa_N1_2 | ecosystem: Environmental > Terrestrial > Soil > Palsa > Peat permafrost | place: Sweden... | reverse complement strand
GCTCAACGGGCCCGCCTTTTGGCGGAGCAACGATCCGCGCCATCGATCAGCTGGCCGCCGGAACTGACCCAGCTCGCGGGCGCCAACCCGGCGCAGGTCAATGCCGCCAAGGTGGTGCAACAGGCTGAATTCAACAGTCGACGGACGGCGCTGGCCGCCCACAAGGCAGTCCTCGGTCAGCGCATCAACGAGTTGGCCGAGCAGATCGAAGGCTACCAGCGACAGATCGATGCGACCCGGACGCAGGAAAGGCTGATCGCCGATGAGCTGGCCGAGGTGAAGACCCTGGCCAACCAGGGCTATGCGCCGATCGCCCAGGTCCGCTCGCTGGAGCGGAACGCGGCGGACCTCGAGGGCCATCGCGGCGAGTACGCGGCCCAGATCGCCCAGACCCAGCAGCAGGCCGGAGAGCTGAAGCTGCAGATGATTCAGCTCGACACCGATGAGCGGGAGCAGATCGCGAAAGACCTGCACGATGTCGAGACCCAGATGAACGACGCGCTCCCGCGGCTGCAGTCGGCCCAGGACCAGCTGAAGCGAATGGACCTGCGCGCGCCGCTGTCCGGGACGGTGGTCGGACTGAAGGTGTTCACCGTCGGCGGCGTCGTGGCGCCGGGCCAGGCCCTCATGGACATCGTCCCCGACAGCCCGCAACTGGTGGTCCGGGTCAGCATCGCGCCCGGCGATGTGGATAACGTCCACGTGGGCCAGGTCGCTGAGGTTCGCTTCGGCGGCAAGGATCGAACCGTCCCCATCGTCAAGGGGGCGGTGACCCAGTTGTCCGCCGACAGCCTGACCGACGAAAAGACCGGCAAGACCTATTTCACCGCCGAAGTGACCCTGCCGCCGGACCAGATTGATCTGCTCAAGGAAGCCAAGGGCGGCGCGGAGCTGAAGCCCGGAACGCCGGCCCAGGTCATCGTGCCCACGGCCAAGCGGTCCGCGCTGCAATTCCTGTTCGAGCCGCTTAGCCGCACGCTATGGCGCTCGTTCCGCGAGCGATAGCCGCCCAACCGCGCTTGGCGACGCCGGGTAGCGCTGCTCGGCGTCAAACGGTCTTGAGCGGACCAGCCTGCGCCCGAGACGGACCGAGCGCAAAAACTAAGTGTAGTGCCAGTCCGCCTCAACGTGCCAGGACGAGGGAAGGACGCTGATTTCCTGATACGTATAGGAAATCCCTGGGCCGGCCTTCGACAGCCATGCATCGAGCTCGCCCGTGGTGGTGTTCTCCCAAACCATATCGGCCTTGCCGTCGCCATTGTAGTCGCCCACCGCGACCAGGCTCCAGTTCAGGGGAACGACGGCAATCTCCTGTGTCGTCACGCTGACGGTGGTGTTGCCGGTGAACGACCAGATGTCGACCTCGCCGGTGGTCGTATCGCGCCAGACCAGACCATCGGCGCCGTTGCCGTCGAAGTCCCCGGCGCCGACAATCGACCATTCAGCTGGCACGACGGCCAAGTCCTGGGTGTTGAACGAAACCGCATCAGCGGAGTGAAGCGGCGGGACGATCGAGGTCCAGATGTCGATCTCGTTGGTGTCGCTGTTTCGCCAGATGATGCCCGCCCAACCGTCGTTGTTGAAATCGCCGAATTCCTGGATGGTCCAGCTCGACGGTATGACGCCCAGAACCTGGATCGAGAAGGACGCCGCGTCGGTTCCGGGGGAATTCCAAAGGTCAAGTTCGCCCGTGGACGTATTGCGCCACAACAGGTCCGCTATTCCATCGCCATTGAAGTCGGCGGCCGACTGCTCCAGCGTCCATACGCTTGGGACCGTGGGAAGCGTTGACTCTATGAAGCTGACTGGCGATCCGTATCGCGTAGTCCAGAGGTCCACTTCACCGGTGGAACTGTTGCGCAAGACAATGCCGTCCTCCCCAAAGCCCCTGTAGTCCCCGACCGTTTCGACGGACCACGCGCTCGGAAGGTTGGCGAGGAATTGGGGGGTGGAAGTATAGGTGGAGTTGGGATTGAAATCGGTGGCGTTCCAGAGCTGCAGTTCCCCGGTCGAGGAATTGCGCAAAAGGATATCGCTGAAGCCGGCGCCGCTGAAATCGTCCGCGAACCACCACTTTATATTGTAGCCAAGGGCGTCCATGACCTGCAGGTCCACGTGCGACACCAGACTGGCCATGCCCGGATAGATCGTGCCGAAAGCGTCGCCCTGTAGGCTTGCCTCCCAATCGGCGGCGTCGCCGCCGGTCAACGGGTTGTCGAGCAGGCCAAGGACCATGCCGGGAAAGAGGGCAAAACCGCCGGGCCCGGGTGTCGGGTTCGGCGCATAGTGGTCCGTCAGATTGGGGCTTTCGCGGAACAGGTCCATCGCCGTCCAGAGCGAGTTGGACCCGAGGTATTCAATGCGGCCCAGGTCCTGGGAAATCGCGCCTTCCAAGGCGCCGATGGCGTCGTATTCGCCCGCGACCGCCCTGTTGTTAGGGTCGTAGGTGTAGGTGAGGGCGCTGCTGAGGCCGACATAGGCGTCAGCGCTGGGCAGGCTGAGGCCCAGGGCGGCCGCCTGCGCGTAAGGCACGTAAAAATCGGCGCCGCTGCCGGTTGTCGGGTCGGTGTTGGGAAGGTCGTAGACGGCGCTCAGATCCTCGGTGGAGGTGGCTGCGGCGCTCAGACCGGCGAGCAACTGGGCGTAGGTAATGTCCTCGCCATTTGAGAAGCTTTGCGCCGTGTCGCCCGCAGCGATCGGCGCCCCATTCACTTCGCCATAGCCGAAGTGGATGGTCAGGGAGACATTGTTGGTGATGGTCCGGTCAAAGAACGCGACCGCCGCGTTCACCGCGCCCTGAAATCCCGACGGCGCGCCTGAGACACTGGAGTCGTAGTCAATCGTGATGTGCATCTGCGCACCCCCATGACGCCGCGTTAGCAGTCAGAAGCGACGCTAAAGCGCTCACAGGATTTGTCGATTTAATTTCGGCGCACCTCTCGCGACGTTCGTCGGGCGAAGCTCTCGGATCATCTTGGGTGACGCGCGCTTTCCGACAGCGCCAGAGCCCGCTAGATGGAATGCCAATCCGTCTCGACGTGCCACGATGAGGGAACCACGGTCAACTCATGATACGTAAACGACACGCCCGTTCCCGCATTCGACAGCCAGACGTCGACTTCGCCAGTACTGGAATTCTGCCAAAGCAAATCAGCCTTGCCGTCGCCATTGTAGTCGCCGACGGCCACCAGGTTCCAGCTTGTGGGAACGACAGCGATTTCCTGTGACGAGACGCTGACGGTGCTGTTGCCGGTAAACGACCAGATGTCGACCTCGCCCGTGGAGGTGTTGCGCCAGACCAGACCGTCGGCGCCGTTGCCGTTGAAGTCGCCGACCCCATCCAGCGCCCACACAGATGGGATGACGCCCAAATCCTGGGTGTTGAAGGCCACCGAGCTCCCGTCCTTCGACGTCCACACGTCGACCTCGTTGGTGCTGCTGTTTCGCCAGATGATGTCAGCCCGACCGTCGCCGTTGAAGTCACCGAATTCCTGGATCGTCCAGGACAGCGGTATGACGCCGAGATTCTGGGTCGTGTAGGTCTCCGCAGACGTTCCCTTCGAACTCCATAGATCAAGCTCGCCCGTTGACGTGTTGCGCCACACCAGGTCCGCGTAGCCATCGCCATTGAAGTCGGCGGCTGACTGTTGCAGCGCCCAGACCGTCGGCACTTCGGCGAGTGTGCCTGTCGTGAAGCCGACCGATGACCCGGACGTGGAATTCCAGACGTCGACTTCGCCGTTGGAATTGTTGCGCCAGAGCAGATCGACTTTTCCATCGCCATTGTAATCGCCGACGGTCTCAAGCGTCCAACCGGCGGCTGGGACCACGCCAAGCTCCTGAGGCGAGAAGGTGTAGCTTGAGTTGGGGTTGAGGTTGGTGGCGTTCCAGACGTCCAATTCCCCGTTGGAGGAATTGCGCCAAAGGATGTCGCTGAAGCCGGTATTGCTGAAGTCGTCGGCGAACCACCACTTTATGGTGTAGCCGAGCACATCCATGACCTGGAGGTCCAGCCGCGACACCAGGCTGGCCTCGCCCTCAAAGTTGTCGCCGTAGGAATCGCCCTGCAGGGTCGGAATCCAGTCGCCTGCGTCGCCGCCGTTCTGCGGATTGTTGAACTGCTGGAGGAGCGTGGTGCCATTGATGGAGAAATAGCCTGGCCCAGAGGTCAAATCTCTCACGCCGGCGCTGGTGTAGCGAAACAGATCCAGGGCGGTGAAACTTGGGCTGCCGAGTTCCTCGATGCGCCCCAGGTCCTCCGATATCTCATGCTCGAAGGCGCCGATGGCGTCATATTCGCCGCTGACCGCTCGGTTGTCGGGATCATAGTTGAAGTTGAGGGAGCTGCTGAGGCCGACATAGGAGTCGGCGCTCGCAAGATTGTATCCCAGCGCGACCGTCTGGGCATAGGCGACGTAGAAATCGGAGCCGCTGCTGCCGGTCGGGTCGCCGCCTGGAAGGTTGGCGATGGCGACCAGATCTTCCTGGGACGTCGCCGCGCCGTCGAGCCCTGCGACAAGCTGGGCGTATGTCAGGTCATAGCCGCCGGATTCGCTCTGCGCCGCGGAGCCCGCGCTGATCGAGGTTCCGTTCACTTCGCCGTAGCCGAAGTGGATGGTCAGGGAGATATTGTTGGTGATCGTCCGATCATAGAAAGCGACAGCTGCATTCACGGCGCCCTCAAATCCGGACGGCGCCCCAGAGACACTGGAGTCGTTGGCGATCGTAATATGCATATGCACACCCCATGACGTGGCGTCGACACTTGGAGCGGACGCTATAGCGCCCACGAAATTTGTCGATTCAATTTGTACGCGTTCGCCTTCTGGCCACGTTCATTTGGCGCACAATCCATCCCAGCATATCGACGGTTGTCGATCCCGCCAAAGGCATGTCATGGACGAGCCGGCCGTGGTTCGGGCTGGGCACGGATCGGGCAGGACGTGCTATAGGCTGCCAACGGGCTTTGGGAGGGCTGTGAGTGACGATGAGCGGTGGGGGGACCGAAGTTATCAGGCCGCCTAGAGAGGCGATCGTTGTGCTCGGCATGCATCGGTCGGGCACATCGGCGATGGCGCGAGCGCTGTCGCTGGCTGGCGCCGAACTCCCGTCTTCCCTCATGGAGGAGGGTCCGGCCAATCCGACCGGCCATTGGGAGCCGCAAGACGCCGCCAACTTCAACGATGAGATTTTCGAAGCCCTCGACTCGAGCTGGGATGACGCTTTCGGTCCCAGAGAACTCCGGACCAGAGATCGTGACACGGGGAAATATGTAGAAAAAGCCAGGTTGATCCTAAGGGAAAACTACGGCGACAAGAATTTCATAGTCATAAAGGATCCAAGGCTTTCAATATTTCCTGAAATATGGGCCAAGGCGTTGAAGGCGGAGGGATTCAGGTATTCCTTTGTTATCATGGTGAGGCATCCGCTGGAGGTGGCGGATTCGTTGAAGACGAGAAATGATTTCGTCTCCAACAGATCATTTCTGCTCTGGGCCACCTACATGCTCTCGAGTGAAATGGGTACGCGAAATGAAAAGCGTGTATTTGTTAATTTCAATGACCTTATAGAAGAACCAGAAGGGGTGCTCGATAGAATTGAGTCGAGTCTCGCTCTGAAATTGCCGCGAAGAACTTGGGATTCAGCCGCGGAGATTGAGTCGTTTTTGAAACCAGAGCTCAAGCACCATTCGGCTAAACCCAACTCGAAGCGACTGAAACCTTTTCCGATTGTCGACAGATTCTATTCCTATCTTGAATCCTCGGGCCGAGGAGAGGCATGGAACTCGGATATTTCAAAGGAGGTGGCGGCCTGGCTGGCCGACTTGGAAAGTGTCGCGGGACCGATCATCAAACAGGTCGAGCGCGAGCGCCGCGCGGCTGAGATCGAAAAGCACAACGCCGGGGCGGCGCTCCGGGACCTCGAATCCGCATTCGACAGCGTTCGCTCGGACCACGCCACTCAAGAAGCCGACCTGCACCGCCAACTCGGCGAAGCCAATGCTGGCATGCTCGAGGCGCGGCAGGACGTCATCCAGTCTCGCGACGAACGTGACGCCCACCTCGACCGCATTCAAGCGCTGTCGCTTGAAGTGGCGCAAAGGTCTGAGGATCTCGCCGAAATGCAGCGCGAGCTCAGCCAATATCGCGAGGAGCGTGAAGCTCACCGGGGACGCATTCAAGCTTTGTCGCTTGAAGCGGCGCAAAGGTCTGAAGACCTCGCCGCTGTGCAGCGCGATCTGGTCCAGTATCGCGACGAGCATCGGGCCCATCTGGAACGCATCCAGGCGCTCTCGCTTGAAGTGGCTCGGCAAACCGAGGCTCTGGCGGCTTCCGAGCGTGATCTCATTCAGCATCGCGACGAGCGCGACGCCCACCTGAAACGCATCCAGGCGCTGTCGCTCGAGGTGACGCGAAGGTCCGAGGAGATGACCGCGCTGGAGAGCGAAGTCACCGAATATCGCAATGAGAGCGAAGCCCATCTGAAGCGCATGCAGGCGGTGTCGCTTGAATTTACGCAAAAATCTGTGGACTACGCCGTCTCGCTCGACGCCTCGACGCGGCGGACCGCCGAACTGGAAGCTGAAATCCGCGCGCTTCGGGACGCCGGGGCGAGAGCCATGCAGGAGCAGGAGCAGCGGACGGCCGAGTTGACCAGCGCTCTGGACCGCGAAGCCGATCGTGCGCGCGACGCGATTCGCGAGCGGGCGGACCTGAGCGGCCAGGTCGAGACGACCGCGGCCCAGGCGCGCGCCGCGAAAGACCAGGCCGCGGAACTCGCCCGTGAGCTCGTCGATCTGGTGAGCGCCCGCAGCCGCCAACGCAAGCGCTCGGTCATGGGAATGCAGATGGACGTGATCAAACGCCTGTTCGGGCTATCCTAGGGGTTTGATAGTGAGTGTATTCGATCCGCGCGCCCAGCCGGTCAAACGCTTCGCCGGCCCGGCAAGAATTGTGCTGAAGCTCGCCGACGATGCCCGCGACCGGCGCGACTGGGCGACAGCGGCGAGCGCCTATCAGCAGTATCTGGATGAAAAACCTGACCATTTCGCCGTCTGGGTCCAGCTGGGCCATGCGTTGAAGGAATCCGGTCGGCTGTCGGCGGCGCTGGTCGCCTATGGCGAGGCGCTCGGCCTGAATGAGAACGACGCAGATCTGCTGCTCAACATGGGTCACCTCCACAAGGTGATGGGGCTTCCCGAAGACGCGATCTCCTACTACCGGCGGAGCGCCGAACGGGACGGCAATGCGGATGCGATTTCCGAGTTGCTCCATCTGGGCGCCGCATCCTCGCCGGGGTGAACCCCGGCCGTCGCGGCCGTTATCGCGTGGGCCGGGGCTGGGCGAGGGGGTTCACGACCGTGGAGCGGCCACCTGCCAGGGCGCTGATGAGGCGCTGGCGTCAACATGGTCCCAGACCCTCTGCTCCGAAGGAAAACTGAGCAGGCGGTGCGGCAAGGTCGCCTGGATCCAGAACGGGTTGAGACTTGGCTCATGGTCCAGCACCCCAGGCCACCTGGCCTGGATGACTTGGCGCTCCTCATTGTCGCGCGCCGCCTTGGCCGGATCGAGATGATCCAGGCCGCGGGTCTTGGATTCATGATGGTAGAGGGTCAGCATCGGCGTCCAGAGTATGCGGAGGCCAGCAGCCCTCAGCTTCAAGGCATAGTCGACATCGCTGTAGGATACCGCCAGCCGCGCCTCGTCAAAACCGCCGGCCGCATCGAAGTCCGCGCGGCGGGTGGCCAGGAAGGCGCCTGTGACCGCGCTCACCGACCGGGTCAAATGCCAACGCCTTGACGGGCCGCCCTCCGTGCTGGGTTGATACAGTCCGTCGTGGATCGTCGCGCCGCGCCAATCGAACAACATCCCGCCGTGCTGCAGCGTGTTGTCGCGATAGAGCAGCCGGGCGCCGACCGCGCCGACGTCCGGCCGCTCCAGCAGGCCGCGAATCGTCTCGTCCCAATCCGGGCTCAACATCAGCATGTCGTCGTTGGCGAACACCAGATAGGGCGCGGTCGTCCAGGCGACGCCGAGGTTGTTGAAGTTCGACCAGTTGAACGGGGAGGGCAGGTCGTGGACGGTCACCCCAGCCTCGCCCGCCAGACGCATCAGCAGAGGCTCGTCCTTGAGCGGCCCGCCATTGTTGATGACGAGAATCTCCAGGCAATCCGGCGCTTTCGCCAATGACTTCAGGCTCAGGACGAACTCGGCCGCATCGTGGCTGTTGTTCCGGGTGGGGATGATCACGGCGATCGCCTCGCGCGGCCGAGCCGGCGAACGAGCAATACGAAGCGTGTCGGAGGACCAGGCACTTGGCTCGATCGATAGGCCGGCGTCGCCGCGAACAAACGCCTTTACCGCGGCGGCGTGGTCGGTCCGCGCCTCGGCCTCGGCCTGGTCGCCGCCTTCTGGCGTCCGGACCAACGGCAGCGGTATGTGGGCGACGCGGCGACGTCCAACCAGGTTAAGCAGCAACAGACTACGCAGACCTGAGGCGGACGGCGGACTGCCCGCAAGGTCAATCCCTTCGAACACCGCCCGCGCAACCGCAACGGTCTCACCATAGATATTGGCCTCCAGGAGGCTGTCGGCGTCCACCGTTTGTCTCGCCACAAGGCGCAGGCCGCGCGAGGCGTCGCCGGCCTCGCCCACCTCTTCATCCATGACGACGGCGTCGCAGCCGGTTCGCTTAGCGGCCTCCGCGATCCAGGACAGCGCCTGGCTGTGCAACACCGCTCCAGGAGCGGGGAACAGCAGCCAGTCCGACGCCATGGCCACGGCGGCGCGCGCCTCGCACACAGCCGGAGAGTCATCGCTGGCCGCATCGACCCACCCGATACGCGGGTCGGTTTCGCCGGCGCGCTCGACAGCCTCTTTGCGGGTCAGGTTGCGGCCCACGACCGACAGGGACCACCGCTCATACGCCTGGCTCTGGATCGCCGAGAGCTGGGCGTGAAACCCCGCCAGGGAGCCGCCGTCGGCCAGCAGGACGATGGCGATCGTCAGGTTGGCGCTGGTCACGGTTGGCGCTGACACGTCGAACAGCCGGCGCAGCGATTCATAGGCCTCGACCGGATAGGCCGCGCTGGCGCGCGCGTCCGGCAGGGTCTTGCGCAGCTGCTCGATCCGGGCGGCCATGTCGTCGAGCTGCAGGCGGATGGACAGCAGGGCCTCGACGCCGCCTTGCCGCATCTGCAGTTCGAACGCCGCCAGCTGGGCGCCGCTCTCGCCGGCGGCTGCGAGCTCTCGCCGAGGGCCGGCCAACAGCGGGTTCAATTCCGACGCCCGCCGGTAGGACTCCAGCGCCAGGCCGCGGCGGCCAGTCAACTTACGCAAGTGGCCCAGTTGCAGATGAGTATCCGCGTTGAGCGGATCGTCCTCCAGCGCCGCCAGATAGGTCGCCTCCGCCTCGGCTAAACGCCGCGAGTCTTTGAGCATATTTGCGAGCTGAATCTTAATGTCCACCCGCGAAGGAGTCAGCTTAAGCGCGGATCGATAACGTTCCGATGCTGCGCTGAAATCGCCTCGGTCTCGCGCCTTATCCGCAAGATTAAGAAGGCGTCTTAGTTTCGTGGGACGAAGTATTCCGTTCCAAAATCCCTGAAGCGGTTCTCTGAACATCACCGATCCTGGAAACGCTAAATCTTGCGAGCGATGAGCGTGTTTCCGGCGGCGAACGTCATTTTCGCATCATCCGGAGATGCTTGCGCCAGTCTTTTCCAAAACTTGCCACCTGGAGGCTCCTTGATCATCTGGTCGACGGTCATCTTTCCGAATTCCCTTCGAACATCGTCTGAGGTCAAGGCGGCGGACCAGCCGCGCAACAGCCAGCTTAGGACATATTCAGGTGTTTGGTTCGGGTAGGTTTCAAGCGTTATGTGTTCAAACCCTTCACTGAACATCTGTCCCAGGCCATATCTCGTGGAATTGTAGTAATGATTAGGGTATCCATGAACCGGCTGGAGGAAAGGCCAATCGATAAAAGCCAAGCCTCCCGGCGCAAGCATTCTTCGGATCTCCGCCGCCACTAGCCAAGGTTTTTCGACATGCTCCAGAACTGCCAGGCAGCTTATTCCGTCCAATGAGTTCGATCGTATCGGATATTGACAGGCCGGCTCCATAATAATATCCGCGGTTCTTGATGGATATACTTCTAGGTATAAGCAGTTATCGTGTATAATATTTCTAAGACCACATCCTATATCAAGGTAATCCTTGTGGGGGTGCGCTTCAACCTCTCGAACGAATTCTCCCAGGCCTAGATTTGCGGATTCGCGTTCGTAGTCTTCGAACGAGTAAGCATTTCCTCCATAATGAACCGGAAACGCTCCGTCTTCATGTACGAACCGGAACTCGCCAGCCGCCCCGCGTGCTTCCGATAGCACCGTTTTGAAGCGCTCGTACTTGAGGCGGTCGCGGTGAGGTCGATCGTTGAGAAACGCTCGGGAAAATTGCAGCCGGCGTTCTTGCAGGCCGAACTCTTGAAAATGGGTGTGGATATCCAGGCCGTTGGCGGCGGCCGTGGCCAGATCGGGATTCGCGAGCAGGTAGCCGTCCTCGCACCAATTTTCGGGCGTCACGATTTCAAGCACTGCGACCGAAGCCATGTCCCAACTACCTGCCGACAAACCACATGCGGCAACGGATAGCGGGCGGTTGGCGACTAAACAAGGGTCGGGCAGTCGGTCGACTCTTCGCCTGCTTATGAACTGGCCTGAGGTGGCCGAGAGGTCCGCGCGCGGGTTGATGCGCGGTTCAACGGTCTATTGCGGGGCGAGGCTACGACCGTGACCAGGCCGGCAGATGGCGGGGTTTGGGTAACGGACAGCTTCTGTTACGGAGACCCTGAAGTCAGACGCGCGGCGAAGACGAAAATCGCCAACCCCGCGGCAGGGCGGCCCGTTCCTCAGCTCGCCATCCCGAACGCTGCCGCGGCGAAGGGCAACGGCCTGACATTGCTGTCAGAGCGACAGAGCTGGGGGCTGTACATCGGATCTTCCCGGATGCAATCGCCCCAGCGGCTCAAGAAGAGGGATATGTCAGCGCCAGGCGCAAACTGGGCGCCCCTTGAAGCGCTTTCGTGGTGAGTCATCCGAGCATGGGGCGCATAGACGATCCGATAGCCAAGCATTTGCATCTTCAAACACAGATCGACATCGTTGAAGTCGAGGGCGAAGGATTCATCAAGTCCATTGACCGCTTCCAACGCGCTCCTGCGCGTGGCGAACACCGCCCCAGTGACGGCGCTAACGTCGCGATGAACGACACCCCAATTGTCGTATGTCGGCGCGGCGTCTTCGCACTTGTACCAGGTGTGGGCAAACACGCCATAAATGCCCCCCACCATACCGGCATGTTGAATGGCGCCGTCCGGGAATAATAGCCGGGCGCCAACGCCACCCA
>Ga0302310_10003894_pt1 | contig 11413 bp, 13 predicted proteins | sample III_Palsa_N1_2_FD_200451 | JGI IMG/M metagenome (GOLD analysis project Ga0302310, IMG submission 200451) | Peat permafrost microbial communities from Stordalen Mire near Abisko, Sweden - III_Palsa_N1_2 | ecosystem: Environmental > Terrestrial > Soil > Palsa > Peat permafrost | place: Sweden... | reverse complement strand
CGTAAAGCTCAACGCTCACGCATCCGAAGTAACAAGCATCGCCGTGATCAATGAACTCACTGGACGCGGCGGACCTAAGTTTCAAAATAAAAATGATGATGGTTCCGGCACCCAGGATTGAAACCCGCGCCGCACTTCGGGCAGTGCGATTCACACTTCATGTACTCCGCGATGCTCAACTCCGCACCGCACCCGCCGCACAGAATCGCTTTCTGCTCCGCCCACTCACGACGCGGCCACACTTCGATCGCGTGCCCGGCCAGCGCGTCATGACAATCCTTACATGCATAAAATTCCCCGCAACATTTCATCTTGATCGCGATAATGTCCGTCGGCCCGTGATAATGCGCGCAACGGCTCTGGCCGTCGAGCTCCACGCCGCGCACTCCTGAAATATATGCACTCATTCGACTTATCCAGGGAATAGCCTACCGCAACCCGGCCTCGAATCTGTATCCTTATACAAGCCCGTGAATCTAAAACACAGAGGGCATGGGGCCCTTGCGGCATCAGCGACGAATTTATGCTGATCTACCTACTCGCGTTTGTCGGCGGCGTGCTCACCATCCTCAGCCCGTGCATTCTTCCGGTGCTGCCGTTTGTGTTTGCGCGCGCCGACCAGCCCTTCCGCCGGTCCGGCCTGCCGCTGCTCGCGGGCATGGCGCTGACGTTTTCCCTGGTCGCCACCGCCGCCGCATTCGGCGGGCACTGGGTGGTGCGGCTGAATCAAGGCGGACGGTACGCCGCGATGGCGATTTTTCTGGTGCTGGGCATCACTCTGATTTTTCCGTCGCTGGCCGAAAAGCTTACGCATCCGCTAGTGCAGGCGGGGAGCAAATTGCAGGGCGGCCCCGGCGGGGAACAAGCCAGTCCCGGCAAATCATTTCTGCTCGGCATTTCCACCGGTTTGTTGTGGGCACCCTGCGCCGGACCGATCCTCGGCCTGATTTTGACCGGCGCCGCGATTCAAGGTCCGGGCGCACGCTCCACATTTTTGTTACTGGCCTACGCGCTCGGCGCCGCGGTTTCGCTGGCCATCGCGCTGCTCGCCGGGAAAAAGGTGCTCTCGACTATGAAGCGTTCGCTCGCGTTCGACGTTTGGATTCGCCGCGGCCTGGGCATCGCCGTGATCGCGGGAGTCGTCGCCATCGCGCTCGGCTGGGACACCAATCTGCTCACCAAGTTTTCGTTCGTGAATACCGCGAACGCAGAAACGCGCCTGATTCAGAAGCTCGGCCCGGTGAAATCCGCGCGGCTGGCTCTGGCACACAATCCGAGCACGACGCCCGTCAGCGCCGACCAAACACCAGTAAAGCTCGACGACGAAGGACCGATGCCGTCGCTCGACGGCGCGGTCGCCTGGATCAATTCGCCGCCGCTGACCACGCAATCGCTGCGCGGCAAAGTAGTGCTGATCGATTTTTGGACCTACTCCTGCATCAACTGCCTGCGCGCGTTGCCCTACGTCGAGGCCTGGTCCCAGAAATATAAAGACGCCGGCCTGGTGGTCATCGGCGTTCACACGCCGGAATTTGCGTTCGAAAAAGATCGCGGCAACGTGGAAAAAGCAGTGCGCGATTTGCACATCACGTATCCGGTGGCGATCGACAGCAACTATCAAATCTGGCAGGCGTTCGACAACGAATACTGGCCCGCGCATTATTTTATCGACGGCAAAGGCCGGGTGCGCTATCACCACTTCGGCGAAGGCGAATACGATCAGTCCGAGCGCGTGATTCAAGAGTTGCTGAAGGAAAATGGCGCGCAATCGCTCGCCGCGGGCGTGGTCGACGTTTCCGCGACCGGCGTCGAAGCGAAGCCGGATAACGGCAACGTGGCCTCGCCCGAAACTTATATCGGCTACAAACGCGCCGAGCATTTCGCCTCCGAAGAGCCGATCAACCGCGATGTGCGCAGCGTTTACACCCCGCACCCGCGGCTCTCGCAGAATCAATGGGCGCTGGCCGGAGCCTGGACCGTTAGCTCCGAAGACGCGGTTTCGCAAGCTCCGCACGCTAAAATTCTGTTCCGCTTCCACGCGCGCGATTTGCATCTGGTGCTGGGCCCCGCGAAAAACGGCAAGCCGGTGCGCTTCATCGTGAAAATCGACGGCACTGCACCCGGCGACGATCACGGCACCGACACCGACGCCCACGGCGAGGGCACCGTGAAAGAACACCGCCTATATCAGCTGATCCGCCAGAAGGGAGCCGTGGAGGATCGCACTTTTGAGATTGAATTTCTCGACCCGGGCGTGCAGGCCTTCGCCTTCACCTTCGGATGAAATTGGAAGACTAATAAAGATAATAATTACGAGGGGGATGCCATGAAATTTCTGCCAGATGCGAAAGACCAGATGCCGCGGCCGATTGGCCGCCGCACCTTTTTGCTCGGCGTAGGCGCGGGTTCCATCGCACTGATGTACGCCTACGTCAATAAAAACCAGCCGGTGCACGCCGCCGACGAAATCGCCAACCTGCCCAAGTCCGTCAAGATCGTCGAATTCACTGACGCCGGCCAGCGCAAAGACGTCGTCACCCTGGCCACCGTGATTAAAACCGAAGACGAGTGGCGCAAACAGCTTTCGTCCGAATCGTTCGCGGTTACGCGCCACGCCGGAACCGAGCGCCCCTACACCAACGAAAATCCCAACAACCACGCCAAAGGCGTTTTTCGCTGCATCTGTTGCGACACCGCGCTGTTCGACGCCAATACCAAGTTCGATTCCGGCACCGGCTGGCCCAGTTTTTACCAGCCCATCGCCAAAGAAAATGTCAACGAGACGAGCGACGTCAGCTTCGGCATGGAACGCACCGCCGTCGCCTGTCGCCTCTGCGACGCGCATCTCGGCCACGTTTTCGACGACGGCCCCCAACCCACCGGCCTGCGCTACTGTATGAATTCCGTATCCCTGCGCTTCGCCAAATCGCCCACGGCCTAAGGTATGCAGCAACGAGCGGCGCTCTGCGCCGCTCGTTCATCTAAAGGGCCAAGAACTTTTGGAGTGCGGCGGCTCTGCCGCCGTTTTGCCTCGGCGTCCGAAAATTCCTCAGCCGCAGCCTCGTCAAACGCGAAAGTACTTGAGCCTGTAGCGACTGGCTTCAGCCGGGCAGCCGTTGCCGAAGCTGTTGCCGTTGCCTGTCGCATCGCTTTTAGTTGTCATTCCGACGAGGGATCTCTCTTCGATCTCAGCCCTCGTCGCTCGTCACTCGTCGAGCGCCGCCTCCGACCTTCACCGCAAACTCGCTTCCTCAAAAACCACTTTGACCAGATGCGCCGACGCCTCATCGAACGCATCTCCCAAATCCTTATCATCGCCAATAAACCGTGCGCGAAACGCCGTCAAATCCACACTACCTTTCACGTCGTCCAAAGTCTGAAACATCGCCGGGCTGGTTTGCCCCAGCTTGACGTTCATCTGCTCCACCGCGCTCTGCAGAAAATCGCGAATCAAATACATCTGCGCCTTGTCGTGCATCACCGGCCCGTGCCCCGGCACAATCGTATCAGCGTCGAGTTGCGCCAGATTCTGCAGCGTCTGTGCCCATTCGGTAGGGTAGCCGTCGTAAATATAGGGAATCGGCGCCACCACCAGGTCGCCGGTGATCACGATTTTTTCCCTCGGCAGATACACCACCGCGTCGCCGCCGGTGTTTCCACGCCCCAGAAATTTCACCTGCACCTCGCGGTCGCCCAGGTCGATCATGAAATCGTGATCGAAAGTCAGCGTCGCGCTCTGGAATGTCACCGCCTTTAATTCTTCAAACCGCGCCAGCACGCGCGGAATGGCCTTCTTCAATTGCGCGCGGTCGTCGTCGGTCAAAGCCGAGCCATCCGGCGCCTTGCCGCTATCGAGCATCTTCTGGTAATCGATCGCGCTTTGCTCCTCGCGCCGCGCCGAGCCGGGACCGAAAAGGTCCATCTCCTTTTTCGTTTCCACATGGGCGATCACCGTCACCGCCGGAAAAGCGTCCATGTAAATCCGGTTGCCGAAATTGTGGTCGTTGTGAAAATGCGTGTTCAATACGAAACTGACCGGTTTGTCGGTCCATTGGCGAATCTGCGCGATATCCTCGCGCGCGGCCGACGGCAGAAAACAGGTGTCCACCACGAAAACCTGCCGGTCGCCGATGATCACCGTGGTGTTGCCATTGGGCTCATGTCGGATTTCGTACACGCCGTCCGCCAGCTTAGTGACGGTCCGTTCGGCTTGCGCGCGCTGCGACAACACTGCGGCCAGGAAAACGAAAAAGGCCGTAAGCCATATCCGCCACGAACCACCGATGATTCGCATGAGCGTCTCCTCGAAAGAAACGGAACGGTACTTGGGAAAGGGAAGTGCCGGTTCACTTCTGCAAATCGTCCAGACTTCGCGCCTTGCTTCACGCCCTTCCGCAATGTACAAAACTTTTCACCGACGCTGCGCGAAAATCCACTCGACCAACGCCGGCTCGGTATACGCCCATTCCCATACGTTGTGACCGACCCCGGCGTATTCCGTGTACAAAGGATGCGCTCCAGCTTTGCGCAGCGCCGCAATGCGTTCGCGCGAAGTCGCGACCGGCACGGTATCGTCGGCATCGCCTTGAAATGCCCACACTGGCGTATCCGCCGAGAGCGTCACGTCGTCCGCGCCGGCGCTGCCGCAGCAGGGAATTGCCGCCGCAAAGAATTTCTGGCGATAGGCAGTGAGGTTCCACACGCCCACGCCGCCCATCGATTGTCCTGTGAGGTAAATCCGCCGGTCGTCGATCGGAAATTCACGGCGCAGCGCGTCGATCACCTGCAGCGCCATCTTGGAGCCGTCTCCCAGTCGGGCCAGGGGTCTCGCCGGCCGTTGCGAAAAATCGTAGCTCGCCCAACCGCGGTCGGTTTGCGGCGCCAGCACGTAACACGGAAAACGTTTCTGGTTTTCCGGCAGCGCAAACATCTGTTTTTCGTTGTCATCGCCGAGCCCGCCGCTGCCGTGCAGATAAATCACCAGCGGCAATTTCCCGCCGGCGCCCTCCCCCGCTTCTGGCTTGAAGAGGCGATAGGGCATATCCCAATCGCCCTTGAACGTGCGCGCCTCGAATTTCTCCGGGATTCCCACGGATTTTTCCTTGAACGCCTCGATCAGTGCCTCGCGCTGCGCGGACATCGGCGCGCCGGGTGCCAGCGCCGGTACAGCGTCATCCTTAGCTGCGCTCCGCGAGGTCGCCGGCTCAGCCGCTGAAACGGACGAGAGGAATTTCGCCGCCCCGCCGCGCACCGAATTCAAGAACGCCAGCGCCGACGCCGAACTCAAGACGCAAACCGCTTCCCGTCGCGTGATCATGTGCATTGATCCTTCAATCCGCGTAGTCGATCTTCAAATTGGAAAAATACGCATCGGTGGCCACAAAAGCCCACAATCCAACCAGCCCGCGCGAATCGCCCAGCCGCAAATCGTTCACGAGCAGGCAAGGCTGCTCCGCGCCGTTCACATAAAGCTTCGCCTTGGCGCCGGCCACTTCGATTTTCATCCGGGTCCAAGCCCCGACCTCCAGGTCAGCGTACGATTCGTATACGCCGGGCTGCTCCTGTCGCAACCGATGCCACGGAAAAGACGGAAGCGATTCGTACTGCACCGAATGATTGCGCCGCAGTTGATCGTCCGCGCGTCCATTCGAAGGCCGCAGATAAATATCTTCGGCTTTTCCGCCGTGGTCGTGCGCTAGGAACTGCACGCCGATAAATCCGCGTGCGGTCGAATCCATGGTCAGAATCGGATTGCCCGCCACCTCCACTTCGATCGTGCCATCGTGAAAATCCGAACCGGCGATCAGCGCAATCATCGATCCATTGTCGGCTCCGTGATTTTTCTCCGGCGACAGATGCAAGGCCCTTCGCCCGCGATAGTCCACGATCCGCGCGTTGGTGTCGAACAATTCCAGCCCATCGGTCGAATCCAAACGATAGGTCGCTGTCCGAATTTTCGTAGTCTGTCCGCTGGTTGCGATAACGAACAGCACTAACCCCAGCCCGCAAATTGTGGCAAGAAAACCGCGCATGAACCCCACCCCTGTGAACGTCTACCGCGCTTAGACGAGGCGATAACGGATTTGTTTCGTGAATTTCTGCGAAGAATTCGGCGGGCTGCTGCGCGGACGCGGACGGTACTCAGATCAAATACTTGCGCGGGACGATTGCCGTTTTGGCGGTGTGTTCCCCGGCGAGGATGCGAACTTCGCAAGAAGAGCCGTCACTCTGCTCGTCCAGCACTTTCACTTGCGTGCTGGTTTGCACCATCAACACTTTGCCGTCCGCAAAGAGCAGCGACAATCCCAGATCGTCGTTCGCCGCTTCCAGCTTCTGCTGTTCCTTCTGTGTCGTCTGGTCGATGGGTAGCGAAACAAATTTGCCGGCTCCGGAATCGCTGCGCAGCTTGAACACTTTGCCCACCAGATCGGAGGCCGGTTTGGTCGCGCGTTCGGTCGCCGCCATCTTCGATACAGGTTTTGCGGCCTTCGCCGCCAGTTCGCGTCGCGCGGCCTCGTCCGCACTTTCTGCCACCGCCGCCGCGAAACGATAGCCCCGCCGGTCGCAGGGTCTCGATGAATCGCGGCTTTTCCGGGTCGTCGTTCAGTGCCAGGCGCAGCTTCTTGATCGCGGTGTTCAGGCTGTGCTCGAAATCCACGAAAGTGTCTTCCGACCACAGCCTCTCGCGCAGTTCTTCGCGCGTGACCACTTCTCCGGGGCGTTCTAGCAGCATGGCCAGAATCTGGACCGGCTGTTCCTGAATTTTTATCTTCTTGCCGTTCTTGAAAAGTTCGCCGGCGCGCAGGTCCAGCGCGTACGCGTCGAACTTCAAAACCGTCGAGGTGGATGGTGGCTGCGCCATGTCCGTTTCGATTCCAATATACACCACCGCTATCGCGGTCTCCTCGATTCGCGCAACTCCAGGGCCGCTGCTGCTTTACGTCCTGCCCGGTGCGGCCCGCGCAACTCCTTATGCCCTCGTAGCCTGGCAGTTCACCTGCGGTTCACCGTTAAGTCGCCTCCCGTGCATTGTCGCGCGGCCCGATTAGCGCGAAAGTGGGCGCAGCTCAAGCGACAACCCGGAAACAAAGAGGGCCGCCGAGCGAATTTAGAAAAAGGAGAACTACAATGAAGAAGCAAGTCCTCGCAGTCGCAGCATTGGCCGTAGTAGCCGCATTCGCACCCACCACCAGCCACGCCCAAACCACCACCAAAGCCGAAGTTCCGTTCGCGTTTCAGGCCGGCGACAGGACGATGGCGCCAGGTAAATATGAAATTCGCCGTTTGCAAATCGGCAACGGAAACGAACAACTGATCCAGGAATCCGGCACGAGCAACCGAATGTATCTCAGCGCCAAATTCGCGGAGCAGGACCTCAGCGGCGGCGAAGCCCGGCTGGTCTTCCATTGCTACAACCACGATTGTTTCCTCGCCCAGGTTTGGAACGGATACGGACTGGGTTGGACGCTTTTCGAATCAAGCCGCGAGAAGGAACTGGCCCAGAACAGCGTAAATATCCAACTGGCGGTGGTGACTGTGCCGCTGACTCGGAAGGCGTAAGGACACTCTGGTGAGCGATCGAGACGAGTTCCTGGCGCCCAACGATTCGCACCAATCGACATCCACCCCAACCAGAAACAGACGGGAGGCTGCGGTCAAGTTTCAGCCTCCCGTTTGAATCTGAAAATAAATTGAAAAAGATATTCAGGAGAGGAACGAGGGTAATCATATGGCATCGACACTTTTACTGAACGAATTGGGAAATCCAGAAATTGAACAGCCTTTGCGTAATGCGATCGACGAGTTTCTGAAGCAGCTCCCCGGCGATTGGCAGGTCAGCATCATTGGCTCGCACGAAACTTCGGCCTGGGAGATGCGCGTCTCCGCCGCGGACGGCGACAACGCCCGCGCCAAATTGCTCCCCGCCAAAGACGGCGGCCACCGCATCGAAAAAGTTGTCGACGAAGTTCGCCGCATGGCCGAACTCGTCGCGCAGAGCACCGTAGGTGCTAACCCCGGTTCGGGCACCGGCGCCAGCGCCGCCAACGCCTGAAACCTGTAAATAAAATCGACCGCGCCGGTCATCCTGAGCGCAGCGAAGGATGACGGCGCGGAACAGTCTTCGACGCGGCACGAAAGAGGCGGAATTTTTGGAGCGCGGTGGCTTGCCACCGCTTCGCCTCCACGTCAAAAAATACCCAGCCGTAGCATCGTCAGCCCAAAAGTATTTGCGTCTGTAGCGGCCGCTTTAGCTGGGCTGCCTTCGTCTTTGTTTTCTCGCCGCCACGCCGACCTCACGTCGCTCGTCTCTGATTCCACATCCCGCTATAATGTGCATATGGCCGATTCGCCCGCGCAGCACATGACCTGCATGGAAGTTTGGGGCGGCAGCCAGCTCACCTCGAACGGCGTCGAACTGAGCGGCCTCGACGTGTGGGTTTACAGCAAGCCCTACGGCGAAGCGCAGCGCGGCGGCGACGTCTACTACGTTTCGAGCTGCGCCACCGGCCGCATCAGCCGCGTCCTGCTCGCCGACGTTTCCGGCCACGGCACGTCGGTTGCGGCCACCGCTGCGGATCTCCGCTCCTTGATGCGCCGCTTCGTGAATCGCCTGGACCACAAAGAATTTGTCCAACTGCTCAACGATCAATTCACCGAACTTTCGAGTCACGGCCGTTTCGCCACCGCGGTGGTCACGACTTTTTTTGCGCCGACTCGCCGCCTTTCGCTGTGCAACGCCGGACATCCGCGTCCGCTGCTCTATCGCGCTGCGGACCGCAAGTGGACGCTGCTGGGCCACGACGAAAAGCCCGGCGCGAAGGGCCTTAGCAATATTCCCTTTGGCATGTTCCAGGTCGCCGACTACGAGCAGCTCGACGTGGAGCTCGATCCCGGCGATTGCGTCATCAACTACACCGACGCGCTGATCGAATCCTGCGACGCGGACGGCGAAATGCTGGGAGAAGCGGGTTTGCTGCGGGTGGTCAATCTGCTGGGCGACACCCGGGCGGACAAACTGATTCCCGCGCTGCTGCAAGAAATCGGCGAGCGTTTCCCGGAAAATCTTTCGGCGGACGACGTGACGCTGCTGGTGGTCCGCGCCAATGGCAACACGGTAAAATATAGCTTCAGCGAAAAACTCGGCGCGGTCGGCAGATTCCTGAAGACGCTTTTCCACGTCGGGTCGTCCAGCGCCGAACACGCCCCATTTCCCGACGCCAACCTGGCCAATGTCGGCGGCGCGATTTTCCCCGCGCTCGGCCGCCGCTGGCGCGCCCCTCGCAAATCTCCCAAATAATCCGGAAGCGAACTTTCTCAGTTCGCCGGGAACCCGGCGATTTCAGGCGTAAGCTTTCCAGTCTTTTTCGATGGCTCTGGCCATTTCTTTTCCGGCCTTGCGCAGCCATTTCTTGTTGCGGCCGCGCAAATCGCGCAGGACGTTTTGGATTTGGCGCTTCGATCCCAAATGGACGTTGGCGACTTCCTTGCCCATGGCGTGCAACAGGGTGTATTCGTCGCGCTGCTTGGGCAGCGCGTCCACTTCGATGGGACTGGAATCCGGCGAGAGCCGGCGCACCACCCATCCCTTCACGGTGCGATGAAACGGGTCGGGTGAGCGCACCGCGCCGGCGATGGTGTGATCGTAATACTTTTCGCCACGCCCGCTTTGGGCTTCTTTCCAGACCATCGCCGACGGCACCGCCGCTTTTACTTCGCGTGCCATATAACCGCCTTGGTATTCGGCAATCGCGGCGAAACGCGGTTGACCCAGGCTGCCCATGCCGGCCTGGCGCCGCGCGATTTTGTACTTCGTTTTTGACGGAAACATTTTCCGCAGGGCTGCTCGCGCATCCGTTGGAACTTCGCGGTCCGGCACCGCCGGAACTTCCGCGAGCTTGTCCCAAAAATTCTCGGCCGGCTCGATCGATTCGACGCCCAGGCGCTCCATGTTCTGGGCTCGTTCGGCGAGAACAAACGGACAGCCGCCCTGCTTCAACGATTCCGCGTAGCCTTCCAGAATTGCGTCGCAGCCCTGTCGATATTTGATGGTCAACGTTTCCGAGTCGGTGACCATTTTCACGCTGGCGGCGAGCCGCACCAGGTCGTTGGTGTAGGGCAGGGGATAAGCGTCATCGAAATCGTCGACGCCCCAGCACAATCGCCCTTCCGCGTCTCGCCAGGTTCCGAAACTTCCCACGTGGAGATCGCCGCCGCACAAAACTCTTGGCGCATGGGTCAGGTCTTTGCAGATTTCCGGAAATAATTGCGTCCAGCGGTAATAGGTGCCGCGAAAAAAATAAAATAAATCGCCGCGCATCTGGGCGTGTTTGGTTTTCAGCGCCGCTTCCACCACCGTGGTGCAGCCGCGCAGCCAGGTTTCGTAGCTGGCCGTGGCTTGCCGTATATCCAGTTTCACTTTCATATGCCTGGTCCTGGCTCCCGACTGATACCTCCGTAGCACCCGTCAAGTATGGCGGTCCACAATTGTGCAGGTCGAACGCCGCGGTTTTTATCCCCGAAACACTTGAGGAGCTCGGCGAAATGCCTGTAATCCAATGGCAACCTGCCACTCACTATCCATTTATAATGACGGCGCAGGGAAACCTGCGAGAGGGAGTCCACGTGCTGGGGCAGTTGCCGATTCGATTTCTGGTGGGCGGCTTGTTCGTTTCGGCCTTCGCCGTTTTTGGCACGGTGCTGAAGCCGAAAAGTTTTGCCGGATTATTTGGCGCTGCGCCTTCGGTGGGCCTGGCCACGCTCGCGCTGACCATCGCCACCGAGGGCAAGGCCTACGCCGCGATGGAAGCGCGTTCGATGCTGGGCGGCGCCGCGGCGTTTGTGGTCTACGCCTGGTGCGCCATGGTGCTGCTCTACCGTTACAAACCTCCCGCCAAAATCTTCACGTCGCTGCTGCTGTTCCTGTGGTTGGCGGTGGCGCTGACGCTGTGGTTTTACTTTTTCAAGGCAGGCGCGTGATGTACGTGAAGCTCAATCTGGCGGCGCTGGCGCAGACCAAACCGGGCGAATACGCGATCCGTTTTCTTTTTGGTGGCGTGGTTACCGTTCTCACCGGATTAATCGCCGATAAATTCGGCCCCGCGGTCGGCGGATTATTTCTGGCTTTTCCGGCGATTTTTCCGGCTACGGCCACGCTGGTGGCCGCGCACGAGCGCGAAAAAAAGTACGCCGCCGGCATTGACGGCACGGCCCGCGGCCGCGATGCCGCCGCGCTCGAGGCCCGTGGCGCAGCGTTCGGCGCCATCGGACTCGCAGCCTTCGCCGTGATCGTCTGGCGACTACTCCCCGATCATCCCGCGCCCGCGGTGCTGATTGCCGCCGCGGTAGCCTGGCTGGCAGTTTCGATCCTGCTCTGGCGCCTGCGCCAGATTTTACGGTGAGCGATGGCGCAAAC
>Ga0302310_10003885_pt1 | contig 11424 bp, 6 predicted proteins | sample III_Palsa_N1_2_FD_200451 | JGI IMG/M metagenome (GOLD analysis project Ga0302310, IMG submission 200451) | Peat permafrost microbial communities from Stordalen Mire near Abisko, Sweden - III_Palsa_N1_2 | ecosystem: Environmental > Terrestrial > Soil > Palsa > Peat permafrost | place: Sweden... | reverse complement strand
GTGCGGAGATGCTGGCGCGGCAGGTGGATATCGGTGTGATCCAGCGGGTGAGCGTGGCGGAACTGTTCCAGTTGGCCGCACAGCTTGAGACTGCACCGGAGGAGGCGCTTGAGCAGCTTCGCGTTGCTCTGGGGGCGTTCCGCGATGAACAACGCGCCACCGAGCGGCAGATGATGAGCGAGGATCGCAAGCTCATCTTCGAACCGCCTGTGACGGCTGCATTGCCAGATGTTCCGGTGCTGAATAACGTGCTGCTTACGGGCGGCACGGGGTTCATCGGGCCGTTCCTGATGAAGAGCCTGCTGGAGCAGACACGGGCGAAGATTTACGTGCTGGTTCGTGCTTCGGATGAAGTTCAAGGCAAGCAGCGGCTTCGCGCTGCGATGGATTCGATGGGGCCGTGCAGCGTTGGGCTGATGCAGATGTTCGAGTCGCGGATCATTCCTATTTGCGGCGATCTCGGGCAGCCTAGCCTGGGGCTCGCGCAGGATGCGTGGGACTTCCTCGCGAACGAATGCGACACGATTTTCCATAACGGCGCGACGGTAAATTACCTGTTCAATTACGACCGCATGCGCGATGCGAATGTGATTGGCACCAATGAGATTGTGCGGATGGGTTTTGAAGGCCGCGCGAAGGAATTCAACTACGTTTCGACGACGTTCGTGTTTGGCTGGGCGGTGAAGAGCGTGCTCTGGGAGACCTCGTACAACGAGGACCTGGAGTTGCTGGATTTCGGGTACAGCCAGACCAAGTGGGTCGCGGAACAGGTGGTTGCCGATGCGCGCGAGAAGGGTTTGTCCGCTCGAATTTTCCGACCGGCGCTGGTGAGTCCGTCGGTTTCTGGCGGAGGCAATAACTTTGACATTGCGGTGGCTGGTTGCGTTCATGGTGAACCACGGGATTGGCGTCGACACGCTGAACCAGGTGAGCTTTGTGCCTGCGGACATCGTGGCGAACAACATTGTGGCTATTTCCACGACTGCCGGTACGGCCAACAAGAATTACCACGTGGTGCGCGATGACTACGCCAATATGTTGGATATCACCGGGCTGATTACGAAGTCGACGGGGCGGCAATTCGACGTGTTTGCGCTGCCTGAATTTGTGCCGGAGCTCATTCGGAGATGCCGCAAGGAAGACCTGCTCTTCCCGCTGCTGGACTTCCTGGTTGGGTCGGTGGACAATATTTCGGCGATGGAGTTCAAGCGCTACGACAACTCGGATTACCAGACGGCGCGCGACGCTTCGGCGTGGGGCAAGCCTGATCCCTCACTTGAGGACACCGTCAACGGCATTCTGAAGTTCATGCACCGCAAGGGCATCATTTCTGTGGCACCGCGCGAGCTGACCGACCCAGTGCCTGTCGTCTAGGCACGGTCGGTTCGCTTCGGCAGCTTACTGCTTTTGAAAGACGAGCTTCTCGGTGATGTGCTGACCGGTTTCCAGCGTGGCGGTGCTGGTGAGGGTCATGGTGCGGCCATCGGCTGAGACTACCCAATGGTCTTTCTGGGTGACCTGGTTGTCGCGGCGGTAGGTTGCGTCCACGGTATGCGCGTCCGCAAGAGACAATGCTACCGAATCGTTGCGCGAATTCCTCACGTCGTAGGGTTTGCCGTCGAAGCGGGCGGTGAAGCTGTAGTCGCCGGTGAAGCGCACCCCGCCCGTTCCGGCCGACTCGATCTTCAGCGGGAGGCCTTGTTTCATGCGGGTTTTGCTGAGGTCTTCAGCCCACTCGCCGGCGAAGGGATCGTTGGCAGCCTTCTTGCCGGCAGTTCTGGTCCATACTGTGACGGTGTCTGGGTGTCCGGGGCTGGCGGTTGTAATCGTAAGCTCATTGCCGTCCGGGGATACCTTGTCGCGAAGAGTCGCGACCAGGGCTCCGTCCTTCTTCTCGCGGACTTCGACCTGTTTCTTATCGATCTTCTTGAGCTCCACCTGGTTGAACGCAGGATTACTCGGTACGGGATTATCGTGGCCGTCCGACTTCGCGGAGAAGTCGATGTGGGTTTCGCCTGTCATGACGACATGAATGAGGTCATGGTCCGAGGTGATGATGAGCTTGTCGGGAGGGTCGATTGTGGATTGAGCAGAGGTCAGCGTCCAGGAGCCAATGCGAGGATCCGCGGCTCCGGCTTGAAAGGCGGCGAGAAGTCCGAGCAATGCGAATTTGAGAATGGTGCCTCCTGCGTAGTCCAAAGTTTTCACCAATCTAGAAGATATAGTTCAGAGAATAGAGTACCGGCTTCACGGTGTATCCTTGCATCTAATACGATGCGTGATGACGTAATGCGTCTATCTGCCCGGTCACTTTTTTCGGCTATTTGAGCTGGTGCCTGAGAAGTGACGAGGCACGCGACAATCTTGTTAGGACAGGGTGAATCTAGTGGGTGTGCGGCGTTTCTGGCTGGCTGGAGTGGTACTTGTCGCCATCCTCGCTCTAGTTCCCTTCTCGTTCCACTCCGAACGTCACTTGGAAACCGCGACCCGGGTCGAAGGCAGCGAAGCGGAGGTCGTTACTCAGGAGCTGACCACTCGTTTCCATTCGCCATTTGTTGACCAGGTTGTTTTGGTGATCAAGGGCATTCCGCCGGCTGATTCGGAAGGGGGCGAGCAAGCCCTTTCCACTGTTGTTGCGGGCTTGAAAGATGAGCCGGGCGTGGCCGGTGTGGTGTCCCATCTCGAACTTCGCGACCCAATATTCCTGGGGAAAGACGGAAACACTTTTGTGCTTATCGGCCTTGCCTCAACCGAAGGCCCGGTAGAAGCGCTCGTTCCCAAACTGCACGAACGCGCCACTGCGCTTGAGGATCAACTTCGGGGCCGCTACCCCGCTGTGAAACTTGAACTGACTGGCGAGCTTCCGCTGAATTTTGACATCCGCAAAGCCAGCGCGAGTGACGTCCATCGTGGCGAAAGTCTGGTCATTCCCGCAACGCTGGCGCTGCTTCTGCTGGCGTTTGGAAGCGTTGTTGCCGCGCTCATTCCATTGGCTGTTGGACAGCTGGCCATTGCTGCCACGCTGGCGATTGCCGGGTTTTTTGCGGCGCGACTGCACCTTTCTATTCTCGTTCAGAATCTTGCGACGATGCTGGGATTGGGTCTGGGGATCGACTACACGCTGCTGATGGTGAGCCGTTTTCGCGAGACGATTGCTGTGGAAGACAGTGTGCCCAATGCGTGGGTCATTGCTTCGAAACAGGCAGGCCGCACGCTGTTGATTTCTGCTTCAACGGTGGCGATTGGGTTCCTCGCGCTGCTGACGGTTCCCATTAGCGAGATCCGTTCTATCGGCGTCGCCGGCTTTCTTGTGGCGGGCATAAGCGTGCTGCTGGCGAACACCGTTGTGCCTGCCCTGCTTGCCTTGCTTGGCCCGCGGATTGATGCCGGCCGGTTGCCGTTTACGCCTCGGCTTGATGCACAGCGAGCCGAACGCGCAGGGGTCCGCTGGAGGCAGTGGGGCAAGGTGATTGTGGCGCATCCTTGGCTCGCGATTTTGCTGGCCGGCGCGCCGCTGCTCCTGCTCGGGTGGCAGGCCACCAAGATTGATACGAGCCTGCCCAAGGGCGACTGGCTGCCTTCGGCTGCTGAGTCTGTGCAGGCGCTGCATGACCTGGAAAGGATGGACCGCGCCGGCGTTGTGTATTCCCTGCGCGTCATCGTTGAGCTACCCTCCGACTCCATTGCTCAAACGGACGCTGGATGGAGTTCCATCGACCGCATGACCAAACAGCTTGAAAGCGATCCCCGCTGCGATCGCGTTATCTCCATCACTACCATTGCCGCCGGCGACCGCTCGACCCTCACAGAAATTCCGCGCGAGACCCGTCGCACGTTTCTGAGCAGTGACGGCCGCGCAGCGTTTCTCGAGGTGCTGCCCAAGACCTCAGTTTCGCTGCGGGAGCAAGTGAACTGGGTGCGCGAAATTCGTAAGATTGGTGCGCCTTCACTGACCGGGGTTCCTGGCGCCACGCTACGCATCGGTGGCATCCCAGCGCTCAATGGCGACTACCAAACCATCATCAGCAACCGCTTCACCTCCGTGATGGTGCTGGTGGTCATTGGGACGCTCGTCGCGCTACTCGCCGGGTTTCGATCGCTGTTTGCTGCGGTCAAAGCCATCCTGCTGAATTTGCTCTCGGTGGCCGCGTCCTTCGGTGCGCTTGTGCTGGTGTTTCAATATGGACACGGCGCCAGCCTCTTCCACATTCCCGGTGGAACGGGAAGCATCTTTCCGCTTGTCCCCATCGTGACTTTCGCGATTGTATTCGGACTCAGCATGGATTACGAGGTGTTCCTCGTCGCACGCGTTCTTGAAGCCAGACGAAGCGGTCTGAATGAGATCGACGCTATCCCTGAAGGCATGGCGAAGACTGCCGGGCTGATTACGAGCGCTGCCGCAATTATGATCGTGGTCTTTGCGGCGTTTACCTTCGGCGAATTTCTTGTCGTCAAGATGATCGGCTTCACGCTTGCTATCGCCGTGTTGATCGACGCGACGCTGGTACGCATGGTTATCGGTCCAGCGCTGCTTCGCATTGCGGGCGATTGGAATTGGTGGCCTGGTGGCTTGGCCAAAGCCAGCAAAACACCGCACGCGTAGCCGCGGTCTAATGGCTCTCCAGGACGTAATGCCCCGCTTGCGACAAGCGAACTATTCCGCGTGTTCCGGCCTCACTCTCCGTTGAATCTGCTGCCTTGCCGTTGACGCTGACAGTTGCTCCAGTATTCGCCGTTGGCACGCTTACGTTAGCCGTGACGCCGTCGGGAAGATCGACCGTGATCGCACGACCCTTCGCCTCTACCTTCAATAGGCCATGCGGAGTGGGCTCTGCTCCACGTGCGAACTCGAGTCCCAATAGCTCGGGACGTATGGACACCTCGCTGAAACCGGCACCCGTTGCATGGATTCCCAGCACCTCTTCCATCAGCCATGCAGTCGGCCCGCTGGACCACCCATGCGCAAGGCTCACAAAGTAGCCGGAACGATTATCTGACTGCAGTGAGGAGTGAAAATCCTCCTTGTACCAATCGGGATCGTAGGCTTCCCAGAAGCTTGTCGCGCCTTCGGCAATCATGCCTCCCCAGTAGGTACGAATCCAATCCAGCGCTTCCTTGCGATGTCCCATCTTCGCCATCGCGCTGATGACGTAGTAGTTGTAATACGGCGAAATAATCAGACCGCTGTACTTCGTGTGTCCCACCTTTGACAGCACGTTGCTCCAGATTGCCTCGTAACGTTCGGGGCCGGCGATCCCGCTCAACACCGCCATCGCATTCGTCTGCCAGCGCGGGCCGTATGTCCCTGTGGCGGGATCGAGAAGGTATTTATCCGCCGCGATTTTGATGGCCGCCGCGCGCTTCTCATACTTCTCTGCGTTGGCCGTGTCGCCCGTTTCGCGCAACAGCCACGCGCCCTCGCGATAAGCTCGATAGAACTCAAACTCACTGGCTCGCCGCGACTCCGGTGTATCTCCATTCAGTTCCGGAGACCAATCCACATAAAGCCACACCTTCGTTTTGTTTGCGTATAGGTCGTGCTCGTCAAATTCCGCGTCAATGTGCTCCAACAATTGCACCGCGCGATCATGCGTGCGCGCCAGAAACTCCTTAGAGCCTGTGTGCCGGTAGTACTCCGCCACCTGCGTGAACCAATACGACGAATATCCGGGAATGCCATTCACATGCTGCGTTACCGGTGCCTCGCCGATGAGCCGGTCCATGGTGTCTTCCATCAGATAGTGATCGCCGAAGACGTCATCGACCACGCGGCCGCTCACATCGTTGTCGCCGCTCCAGCGCCCGCGGTCGCGCTTGCTGGCATCCCACAGGCCGTCCTGCATGCAGAGATGCGCGGTGTAAGAGCCGGTTTCCCAAATGCGATTCAGGTCCGGGTCACTTGACTCGAAGCTGCCCTGATACGTGACCGGGTAAAAGATGTGGTCCACATGGATTGACTTGAAGCGCATCTCCGCCGGGCCGTCGAGAAATTGCAGCTTCACATAGCGGAATGCCGTCTTCGAGCCATGCCCGACGCCCTGCGGTGCGATGGTCAACACGTTTACTCCGAGGTATGGCGCTTTGGTCGCCTCGCTTTCGCTCTCGCCGTATTGGAACGTCATCCGTACGGGCGTGTCGGAGGCAGACTCGATCTCCAACCGCCCCGTTATCTCGCGTCCAAAGTCAAGCAGCAAGCTCGGCGCGGCGCCGGTTGAGTCGGCCGCAAACTTGACCACGAATTCACCGCTACCGCCAGTGAGTGCGGCCTCGTTCTCAAAGTGGGAGCGGCCGGTATAGCTCGAACGAATGGTGCTGGCAGCGACGCTCTTGTGCGCCAGGAAGGGCGAGATGCCGTCGTACCCTGGCCAATCGTAGAGCCCCGCATCCGCGTTCCACTGGAAGAGTTCGATCGAGCTCTCGATGCCTCCGATGCTGCGCACAGGCTTCCAGGAAGCGTCATTGAAGTCACCGCGCTCCCAGTCCTTCGGCGCATCCTCTCTACTCTTCCAGCTTGCGTCGCTGATCATGAGCGGCTGCGCCTCGACGCCCTTTGCAGCCGGCAGAATTTTCGCGACCAGAACCTGCCCAAAAGTCTGCTGACGCACCAGGGCACTGTTAGCGAAGCCGGTTACGCCGCGTCCGCGAATTACTTCGAGAGCAATCACGTTGCGGCCCGGCTTCAGAAGCTTTGCAACATCAGTCGCAAATACGTGCATACCGAGCGGGGAGGAGAGATCGCTCGATACCTCATCGGCCAACATTCCGTTGATCCAGACTCGCTCCCAACGCGGGCCGGCAACATATAACGTGGCCTGCGCGGGGACGCTGGTCACATCAAACGTATGCCGGAAATAATGCTTCTCGGTCTTCTCGGTCACACCGGGAAAGGTGTAAATCACCGCGCTCCCGCTGGCTTCGGGCGCCGCGGTCGCGGTCCATAGGTACTGTTCGGGCAACGGGGAGTGCATGTCCTTCTCAAGGCGCGCGCCGCTGGCATCTCTCGCCAGATCTAATTGCGAGACGTTGGCCTTGGAAGTTCCATGCTCCACCGGTAGGTCCTGGGCAAGAACAGTCGAGGCACACATTATGGCCGCGGTGGTTGATAACGCTCGCAAACGAAACATCTTTACTCCGCTCAATTCCACTTCGCCTCCGTTACATGTCCAGCCTTCAGACTCACCACCTTATACGTTGCGCGTTCAGCCTTGGCAATGTTGTGCTGGGGCGTTCGAATCAGTCTGAAAATGGAACTTGCCAGTTCCATGGGGCGGAATATAGGATGCAGCCCAAGATGGTTGCTAAACGCTCTTCTTCCGCCCTCCCCGACTCGAATTTCCCCAGTGATGAGATCGCCGCGCCGTCTGGCAATCGCAAAGGGGACCGTAATGAATCGCAGACGGTGCTGCGTGCCTGCGAGGTCCTGAAAGCTTTTCATCACCTTGGCGAGGAGCTTCACCTGTCCGACGTCATCGACCGCACGGGCTTGCCTAAGACGACCGTATTTCGTCTCTTGCGGACCCTCATCCACGGCGGTCTGCTGGAGCGCGCCGGTGCGGGAATCTACCGCAATCGCTTTGGTCCAGTGACGGCGCGGCCCTTCTGCATTGGCTTTGCGGCCCAGGGAGATTCGGCGTTTTCGCGCGCAGTGATGCAGAGCATGGAAGCTGCCGCTGCCCGAGAACATGTGCAGCTCATTACCGTGAACAATCGTTATTCTGCCCGCGAAGCGCTCCGCAACGCTGATCTCCTCATCAAGGAGCACGTCGACATTGTGCTCGAATTTCAGACTTACGAACGCGTTGCCCCGGTGATCGCCTCGAAATTTCTCGAAGCCAATACACCGGTGATCGCCATTGAAATTCCTCATCCGGGTGCGACTTATTTTGGCGCCAATAACTACAAAGCAGGCCTCATTGGCGGCAAAGCGCTGGGCAGATGGGCGCGCGCACACTGGGCCGGCAAGGTCGACCAACTGCTTCTTCTGGAGCTTCCCATCGCCGGCTCGCTGCTTGAACTACGCATTACCGGCTTCATCGATGGCCTTCGCGCGGAACTGCCTGAAGTCGCCAGCCTGCCTGTAGCGAGGCTCAACGGACGCGGCGATTTCGAGCAGGTTCTGGAACTTGTTCGACAGTATCTGCGCCGTTCGCCACCGCGACGTACGTTGATTGGAGCCGTAAACGACATCTGTGCTCTTGCAGCTTTGCGTGCTTTCGACGAGGCTGGAGCGAGCGAGAAATGTGCGGCCATGGGACAAAACGCCGTGCGCGAATCACGCAACGAACTTCGCCGCCCTGGCACACGCCTGGTTGGCTCCGTCGCTTACTTCCCGGAACGTTACGGCGACGAGATCATCCCGCTCGCGCTGTCTATCCTCCAGAAGAAATCGGTGCCCTCAACGGTCTTCGTGAAGCATCAACTGATTACCCCGCACAACGTCGATCTGATCTACCCGCTCGACGGACGTCACGATGTGACGATGGGTTTCGATACGTTTGGGGTAGGCAGAGCGCGGCTGCAATGATTCCGCCTTCCGGAATGAAGGAGCCAGCGGTTTCCATCTGGATTTGCCCAATCAACCGGCGCATGATGACCAAGTAAAACCAACCGAAGTCGAAGGACCGAGCAATGCCAGTGACAAGACGAGGCTTCGTATGGACCGCCGCTACGTTGAGTTCGACGGCTGCATTGCGGCCGCTTCGGGCCTTGGCGCCAGAGCCTGCTAGCGACAGTCGGCAGCCTCTGAGGACCTTCGACTACTCGCAGGTTCGTTTCACGGGCGGCCCATTTGCCGAGCAGTACAGCATCCTGCACAAGCACTACGCGGCGCTCTCCAACGATCAACTTCTCAAGGTCTATCGCCAGCGTGCTGGCCTGTCGGCACCGGGAGCGGATATGGGCGGGTGGTACGACTTGAACGGCTTCGTTCCCGGCCACTCGCTGGGCCAGTACATCTCGGGCCTCGCACGCATTGGCGCCAGCACCGGCGATGTGGCGTGTCATGAGAAAGTTCACGCCCTCGTCAACGGCTTCGCCGAAACGCTGGGGCCGAAGAACGAGAGCATTTTGCGTCCCGCCACAAATCTGTGGACGTGTTACATCCTGGACAAGCACTTCGCCGGGCTCATCGACGCCTCTCGACTCAGCAACGTCACGTCCGCAAAGGAACTTCTCTCGCGCGTGCTTAGCGGAGCGCAACCACTGCTGCCAGCACAGGGCCATGACCGTATCGGCAAGAAGGACCCGCCCTACGACGAGACTTACGTGATGCCTGAGAATCTTTTCGTCGCTGCCGATCTCACGGGCAATCCCGCGTTCCGCGAACTTGCGCAGCGATACCTGCTGGATCGTGAGCTCTTCGATCCCTTGGCAGCCGGGAAAGATCCGCTTCCCGGCCAGCACGCGTACTCTCATGCGATCGCGCTCAGTTCGGCCGCGCAGGCCTATCTGCATCTGGGCGACTCGAAATACAAACAGGCAATGCAGCAAGCGTTCACGCTGCTCACAACGCAGCAGCAGTTCGCCTCAGGCGGATGGGGCCCGAACGAGACGTTCATCACGCCCCATAAGGGCGAGCTCCACGCTGCGCTCTCCACGACTGTAGACCACTTCGAAACACCTTGCGGAGCTTATGCAGCCACCAAGCTTTCACGCTACCTCACTACGTTCGCGGGCTCGCCGCGAAGCACGACTTATGCCGACAACATGGAGCGCGTGCTCTACAACACCATCCTCGCGGTCAAGCTTCCAGACAACGAGGGAGACTATCCTTATTACTCGACTTACTCTCCGGCAGCTCGCAAAGTGTATTACCAGAAGAAGTGGCCGTGCTGCTCCGGAACACTCATCCAGACCGTCGCTGATTATCCGCTGAACCTCTACTTCCAGGCCACGGATGGTGTCTATGTCACGCAATACATGCCCTCGCAACTCAGCTTCGATCATCGTGGCGCAAAGCTTCGCATCACGCAGGAAACCGACTTCCCTACCGGCGACTTCTGCACGCTTTCCCTAGCCACGGACAAACCCGCTGACCTGACGCTTTATCTGCGCATTCCGGCATGGGTCGAACGCGACGCATCGATCGTGATCAATGGCAAACCCGCAAACGTCGCCGCTATCCCGGGCACTTTCGCTCGTCTGCGGCGCATGTGGTGCGGAGGTGATCGCATCACGATCACGCTCCCGCAGACCTTCCGCACAGAGGCCATTGACGACCTAAATCCAAACACTGTCGCGCTGATGCGCGGGCCCGTTCAGTATGTCGCGCTCACCGATTCACCCACCCTTGCCAATGACCGCCTGGCGCTTCCTGCGGGCCTGAGGCAAACGGGGCGGCAAGCTTTCGTCGAAAGCTATGCGGGAAAAGAAATCACGTTCGTCCCGCTCTACCAGGTCCGAGACCAGACCTATACCTCCTACTTCACTCGAGCCTGAACCATGAACACCGCTTCCGACAAAATCTTCGCGCAGTACTGGATCGAGACCGCCTTCCCGCTCGAACAAGCGGCGGCCACCATGGCCGGCGAGCAGTCGACTGGCACCTTCCTCCGAGTTCCGGGTGAGACCGATGAACTCCGCGAACGCTTCGCCGCACGAGTCGAATCCATCGTTGAAGGCGAACCCGCGATCGAGCCAAGCCTTCCCGGCTCAGGCCTGCCGCGAAACTGGGACGGCGTTCGCCGCACGGCCACCGTCACGCTCTGCTGGCCGCTTCACAACATTGGCCCTTCACTTCCCAACCTCCTGGCGACGATCGCGGGCAATCTTTCCGAGCTCAAAGCCTTCAGCGGTCTCAAGCTGCTTGACGTGACGCTGCCACCGGCCTTCCTGACCGCCTATCAAGGGCCGCAGTTCGGAGTCGCCGGCACACGAGCCGCTAGCGGAGTGGAAGGCCGTCCGCTCATTGGCACCATCATCAAGCCGAGCATCGGCATGTCGCCGGAGCAAACAGCTGAGCAGGTACAAACGCTCGCGAACGCCGGCATCGACTTCATCAAAGACGATGAGCTCCAGTCCGATGGCCCATACTGCCCGTTCAGCGCGCGCATTGCCGCGGTACAAGCGGTGCTCAACAAGCATCGCGACCGCACCGGCAAACAAGTCATCTATGCGGCCAACATCACCGGCGACCTGGACCAGATGCTTGCCCGTCACGACCACGTGCTCGCACATGAAGGCACCTGCGTGATGATCAGCATGAACTCCATCGGCCTACCTGCGATGAAGGCCTTGCGCGCACACTCGCAACTCATCATCCACGGCCACCGCAATGGCTGGGGCATGATGGGCCGATCGCCCGCGACTGGAATGTCCTTTGTGGCGTTCCAGAAGTTCTGGCGACTTGCGGGCATCGACCACACACACGTGAACGGCTTGCGCAACAAATTCTGCGAGCCGGATGCCTCCGTCATTGCGTCGGCG
>Ga0302310_10003881_pt1 | contig 11435 bp, 10 predicted proteins | sample III_Palsa_N1_2_FD_200451 | JGI IMG/M metagenome (GOLD analysis project Ga0302310, IMG submission 200451) | Peat permafrost microbial communities from Stordalen Mire near Abisko, Sweden - III_Palsa_N1_2 | ecosystem: Environmental > Terrestrial > Soil > Palsa > Peat permafrost | place: Sweden... | reverse complement strand
ATTGTCGGGGCGACAGTCGTCGAAGTGACGGAATCTATTGATGTACTTGGCAAGTATCACGCCGCGCGGTTTTTCGAACTGGCCGATCAACCGGTCGTGGTGACGGTCGTCGCGGAAGATGCACGGATCGATGCATTGCTCGCGAACCTCAGGCAAGGTGGCGCGAACCTGTTTTATACGCGTGCTCCGATCGAGTACGAGGTACTGGGGGAACGGTGAGGATCGGCCGGTTGCTGTATTGCGCCAAGCGTGACGGTCTTAAAGACGTGACCTACAATTAAGTGTCGTGCGATTTATCGCCAGCGTCACGCGGTCTGTCTGTTTTCATCTGCTCGGCGACTATCTGGACGAAAGTTTGTAAGGGTGGCATTCGGTCAGAACTTGGATGCCGCCGCGGAGGTCGGTATGAACGGCTATCAACTCACGTTCTACACTGAGCAGAACCGCAAATGCGGTCATGTGACGTTTTGTGAATGGCTTCTGCAAGAGGTTCGCAGACGCGGTATTCGAGGGGCGACCGTCATCAGCGCAGCGGAAGGGATCGGGCACGCGGGCGCTCATCATGCCGCGCATATTCTTAAACTCGCTGACCAGCCGGTACAGATCATCCTGGCGGTGACTGAGCACGAAGCCGACGAGATACTGGAAGTGGTGCGCGCACAAAACGTGCATGTTTTCTACACGCGCGCGCCTGTCGAGTTCGGGTTGTTAGGCGAAGACCCGCTACCGAAGAAAGCGAAAACGTTTTTCCGGTTTCGTCGGCCGGCGGGTAGTAAGTTGGGGTGACCAAGGATGTCGTTTCAGGCAAGAACTTGAGCCGCCGGCGTGACAAGCGTTTGAAAAGCTAACTTACGAGGTGGCAACCTTGATGTTGAAGATGGCTGCTTACTGTCACTACGGCGAAAGGCAATGAACGACCAATGTCTCCGCTCGTGCTAAGAACAACGGTTTAACTCACGTTGAAATGCACACGCACGTCCTGATGACTCTCCACGGGGTGTCCGCCTTGCATCGCAGGGAAAAAACGCCATTTGCTCAGTGTTTCAAGCAGTAACGCATTCAGACGAGGGTTCTGCGTCGGCTTCGAAAGTTCTACTTCAATCGTTCCATCCGCGTGGATATCGAAACGCGCGACGGCGACGGCCTGATAGGCGTCCTCGCGAAGATCGTCGGGGAGAGAAGGCATCGGCTGACTGATGACGCGTGCGGTGGAACCCGCTGGCGCGACGGCCGCATTGCTCGCTGATGCAGAAGATGACGACGTTGTCACAGCCGCAGTAGATGTCGCTGAGGGGCTTGCCTCCGGCGACAGTGGCGGTGCTGGTCGGTCCGTTTTCGCAATCGCGGGCTCCGGGGTCGGATGGTGGATTTCGTGCGGTTTCGTTACTCGGACCGGCGTTCGATCTCGTCGTGCGTGAGCTTGCGGGGTGACTGCCGCAGCGGGCGCCGGAGCGGCGGCAGCATGCGTAGTTGCGGACGGCGCGGCCAATTCGACAAGACGCATTTCCATGGTCGTTGGCACCGGAACGGAGGGGCTCGGAAGAGGCCGCAAGAGTGGGTTCACGAACTGGGTCAGTAGAACGGCCCAAAGCACAAACGCAAGCAGAAGGGCCACGCTAAATCTGAATCGTGGCGCATCCATTAAACCTGCCCGTCTTCCCAACCCGCTACTCACGATGTATTGCCATCAGGAAATGCTCGGCGCCTGCGCGGCGCGCGGCCAGCATGGCCTGAACGACGGTTCCTTGTGCCGCAACGTCGTCGGCGGCAATCACCACGCTCCGGTCCGGTTTGAGAAGCCGCCTGACACCGGCTTCTACCTGATCGAGACGCACGGGCTGACGATCCAGGAAGACCGTGTTCGTGCGATCGACCGCCAGCGTTAACGGCTGATCCTCGGACATCTGCTGCGCCTGTCCCGACGGCAAATCGACCTTGACGGCGTCCAGCCGTTGCATAGCCAGCGACGCCAGCATGAAGGTGGCGAGCAGAAAGAACATCACGTCGATCATCGGAATGATCTCGATGCGCCCACGCTTCGACGCCCGCGAGCGCCGGAACTTCATTGCGTGTCTCCGGCCATCGTCCCAGCGCTTTCCGCCTTTAGCCGAATCTCGCTGAGGCGCTCGTTGGCGTGCACTTCGAGGTCATCGATCAGGCGTTCAAGGCGGCGCGAGAAATAATTAAACGCGAAAAGCGCGAACAACGCGACGACCAATCCTATGGCCGTGGCCACCAGCGATTGCGCCACGCCACCGGTCACACCGCCAGGATTAACCAGGCCGTTGCCACCGAACAGCTGGAACGAATGCATCATTCCGACAATGGTCCCCAACAGCCCGAGCAAGGGCGCGGCCGTGACGATAGTCTCCAACACCCAGAAGCCGCGGCTCATGTCCCGTTCGATACGCGTTGCGACCGATTGAGCACGGGCTTCGACCAGCCATAGCGGTGTTCCGGCTGGCGCTATCACCGTGGTATTGAGGCGACTGAACGCATGCTGCGCCGGGAGCGTATTGGTGCCGGTTCCAGGTTGGCTTGCGAATCGCACGAACACATACGTGCGGTCGATTACGATAGCGATCGCCATCACGGCGAGCAGCGTGAGCGGGTATACCACCCAGCCGCCCACCTGTGCCGCGGCAGTAATGCCTGCCCAATCCTGCATGATAAAAACCTTTTCGTTAAGTTATCCGATTGATTAGAAATTCTTCGTGATGCCCGCGTACATGGCAATGTGCGGGCCGTACTGCGGTGCACCCACGCCAATGCCCGAGCCGTCGCGCAACTCGTAGACGCGATTGAATGCGTTGATGAGCAGCAGGCGCGCGTCGAACTTGCCGATCAGCGGTTCGTTGAAGTTGAAGTGGTGGATCACGCCCAGATTCGCCTGCGTGTAGAAAGGCAGGTGGTCGGTGTTCGCGAAGCCGCTGCGCAGGCCGCTTCCCACAATGCCGTCGAAGGTGAAGGTGGTCTTGCCCAACTGGTAGGCACCGCCGAACGAAGCGGTCACGCGCTGATCGTGATCGAGGTATACCCAGTGATTGCTGATGTAAGCGAGTTCGGCGGCGTCGAAATTAAACTGCGCCGAGTCGATGTCCTTGCCTTGCGCACGGCTGAACGCGACGTTCATGTAGGCCGAGACATTACCCTGCTTGTAGTTGCTGGTGAATTCGACACCGTAGACACGGCCGTATTGATAGTTGAACGGCGTGAAGATCAGCGCAGTGCCGAATTGCCCTTCGTCGAGCAGGTTCGTCGATTTCTTGTAGTACGCGTCGACGCCCACCGTAATGGTCGAGCTCAACCGCTGCGTGATGCCGAGATCGAAATAATGGCTGCGTTCCGGCTGCACCGGATCGTTCTGGCTCGATGTTTGAGCGGTGGTACCCGCGAAGCGCGCGATATCTTCGCCCGCTACAAGCTCGAACGCAGGTGGCGTGAAGTAGCGGGAATAACCGGCGTGAACCGTTGTTGAAGGCGTCAATGCGTAGACGAGTCCCACACGCGGACTTAGCTGGCTCGCGCTTACGTACTCGTCCATCTTGTCGTAGCGCAGACCGTAGTTGATCGTGAGTTTATCGGTCAGTTTCCACTCGTCCTGAACGTACGCGCTATAGAGATAACCTGTCTTGCTGCTCGAATCGGGCACATTGAAGGGCTGATCGGAGAGCTGGTTACCGTCGGCATCAGCGGGGAAGACGCTCAGGTCGTTGTTGAAGATCGCATGTTCCTGCTGGAACGAAATGCCCGCGCGAAGCGTGTGTTTATCGTTGAGCCGGAAGGTCGTATCCGCTTGCACGCCGTTGGCGCTGTCGCTGTGGAAATCGTTCGCGGCTACGCCATTGAACAGCAGGTCACCCACCGGGTCAGGATTGAATTGCGTGCGCGAGTAGCGTGTAAAGAGCGCGACCTGATAGTCCAGTGCGCCGCCGTTGGACCCTTGCAGAGCGACGACCGCGAACTGGTTGAGTTCGGACTGTGTCTCGTTGAGCTTGCTCGAATCGAACGTGGTGTTGCCGTTCAAAGTGAAGGCGGTAGCCAAGCCCGGTGTATTGGGAATCTGAAACTGGTTGCTGGTCGTACCGAACATCAGGCTCACGCGCGTGAGCGGATTGATGATGTAGGACATGAGGCCGAACGCATCGCCCTGGCGCGTGTGATCGTGAAGCGGGCTGGCGCTCGACGTCGGATTCTCGATACCCAGGTTGTTCTCGCCCAGCGAGCCGCTGAAATAGTAGCTGAACGGTCCCTGGCTGCCGAATACGTCGGCGCTGGTCTTGATGGTCTGGTGACTGCCGCCGAATACATCGATGGACCCGCCATTGCCCTGGTCGCCGTTCTTCGTATGAATATCGACGATACCCGCTGTACGGTCGCCGTATTGAGCGGGCAATGCGCCGGTCAGCAGGTTGAGCTGATCGATAATGCGCGTGTCCAGCGACTGGCCGAATCCGCTGATCGGCTCCGGAATGATGATGCCGTTGATACGGTATTGCAGGTTCGCGTGATCCCCGCGCACGTGCAACTGGCCGTACGAGTCGCTCGCCACGCCGGGCGCTTGCAGCAACACCTGGTTAAGCGGCGTGTCCTGGCCGGCGGGGAGGGTATCGATATCCGCCTGGCTGAAGCGATACACGCTGCTGCCCGTTTCAGGTAGCAGGCCGTTGCGCGCGCGATCGAGCCGTTTCGCATTGACCTGCACATCGATCGCGTCGCTTTTGCTCAGTGCCACTGTCACAGATGCATCCACGCCCTCGCTCGCCGTCGCGATGCTGCTGCCGCTTGCGTAGCCCGGCGCTGCCACAACGACCGCGTAGGTTCCCGGCGCAACATGATGGACAGAGAAGAGTCCGGTTGCGTCTGTGCTCGTGGCACCCACGGACGCACCGCTGGCGTCCTGCAGGGCGACGCTGGCATTGGCGACGGGCTTGCCGGAACTATCGCTGACAGAGCCTGAAACGGCGCCGTTCGAACCTGCGGCATAAGCCTGCCCAGCGGCGATCTGTGCGAACAGCAATAAGGCCGCGTGGGCGATGAGCGTACGATTTTTCATCGATTATTTTTCTGGATGGATTGTGTTGGATGTGCGCTTCCCGGCGACGTTGTACGGTCCCCGAGGATTGATCTTGATTTATAAATAACGTAGTCCTAATCGATACCAGGCGGGCGCCGCGTGCAGGCATATCAAGCCGCACGGCCAAGGTGCGGACCGCGGAACGCCAGATGGATAAAAAGTTCTACAAGTTACGAATGCAATGTTATAACATTCATAATCAATTGTGCGAGAACTTTTTGGACGGAAAGAATGGACAAGCTGCCGGTAACTGTTTTGTCGGGCTTCCTGGGCGCAGGAAAGACCACGTTGCTCAACCACATCCTGAACAATCGAGAGGGCAGGCGCGTCGCGGTGATCGTCAACGACATGAGCGAAGTCAATATCGACGCCGCGCTGGTTCGTGACGGCGGCGCAGAACTGGCGCGCACCGACGAAAAGCTGGTCGAGATGAGCAACGGCTGCATTTGCTGCACGCTGCGGGAAGACCTTTTACTCGAGGTGAACCGGCTTGCAAAGGAAGGGCGCTTTGACTATCTCGTGATTGAATCGACCGGGGTTTCGGAGCCGTTGCCGGTGGCTGAAACCTTTACGTTCGCCGACGAGCATGGCCAAAGCCTGTCCGATGTCGCGCGTCTGGACACCATGGTGACGGTGGTGGATGCTTTCAATTTCCTCAAGGATTACAGTTCCGCGGACAGCCTGCACACGCGGGGCGAATCGATGGGCGACGAAGATACGCGTACGGTCGTCGACCTGCTGGTCGAGCAGGTCGAGTTCTGCGATGTGATCGTCCTGAACAAGGTGGACCTTGTCGGCGACGCGGATCGCAGGCGCCTGATGACAATCCTGAAGGGGCTGAATCCGCGGGCCAGGATCGAGATCGCGGAATTCGGCAAGCTCAGGCTGGACAAGGTGCTCAATACCCGTCTGTTCGACTTCGACGAGGCGTCTAAAGCGCCCGGCTGGCTCAAGGAATTGCGTGGCGAGCACACGCCCGAGACCGAGGAATACGGCATCACGCATTTCGTCTTTCGCGCGCGCCGGCCGTTCCATCCCGAGCGTTTCTGGCAACTGATCACGAGCAACTGGCCGGGCGTGGTGCGCTCCAAAGGATTCTTCTGGCTCGCCAGCCGGCCGACCTATGTAGGGTCCTGGTCGCAGGCGGGCGGCGTATGCCGGCACGGCGGAATGGGGTTGTGGTGGGCAGCCGTACCGAAAGCCTACTGGCCGGAAGATGCTGAATCGCTGAAATCGATTGATACCGATTGGGATCCTCAGGTCGGAGATGCGCGGCAGGAGCTGGTGCTGATCGGCATTGATATGGACGAGACGGCTTTACGCGCGCGCCTGGATGCGTGCCTGCTCAACGACGTGGAGATGGCGCAAGGTCCGCAGGCGTGGCAGCGATTCGCGGACCCCTTTCCTGTGTGGGATAACGACGCTCAGAGCGCGGAATAAGCTGAGGCTTGGGTTGTTATTAGCGTTAGGTAATTAGCCGCCGCACGAGGACAGTTCTGCCACTTGCAGCACTTCCCCCGTCGCTCCGCGCTCGACGAACGCCACCACGCCGTCGTGGCCATCGGCCGATGCGTAGTCGCCGGTGATCAACGCGTGACCGTCGACTATGCGGACCGGCCCGATCCAGCGACGCACCACGCGGTCGTGATGCAGCGTGACGCCGCTGTTTTCGCCGCCCTTCACCGCACTGACGAGCTGGTTTTCATACACGGCGGCGTACGCGACCGCGTCGTCGGGAAGGTTCTTGCGAGCGGTGAATGCGGCATCGAATGCGACGTGGCCGGGCGCGGAAGGGTGGCCGTCAATGTGGATATCAGCGAGTGGGGTTTCGCTATTCAACTGCTGAATGCGGGACTCGAAGCTCGCGTCGCTCGACCAGCTGCGCAACTCGCGGCCACCTACAAAAACCTCCGGCGTGTACACCACATGCCCACCGCCCGTGTAGGTCAATTGCTGCTGTCGCGTGGTGAACGCGGCTTGCGCAAAGCGATCCTTCCACGCCCAGCTATCCCAGTAGTCCACATGCATCGCCAGCGGAATGATGGTGCTGGTCTTGCGGGCATGATCGAGTTCGCTCAACCAGTTATCGGCAGGTGGGCAACTGTTGCAGCCCTCGCTTGTATAGAGTTCGACGAGCGCGGCGCGATGTTCGGGGCTCGATGCGCTGCATGCGTTAGCGGAGGCGGCGCTGGCAGTGGCGGCGGAGAAGGAAACGAGCAGCGCGGCAAGGGACAGGATCGATGAAGCACGCATAACGGACTCCGAAGGTAAAAAGAAATATGCCGGTGACCCGGAAGATGCTTGGCACGACCGCGGGCACGGTGCGTCACCGTTAAGGTCGACGAGCATCTGTATTTGTCCGGGGTTCAAGTCAGGCTAACTGCCCGATTAAGAAGTCGCGTAGCCTGATAGTTATTTCGGCGATCCATAAAAACCGGTTACAGCTAGCGTGAAATTGCCGTGGGCCCTCCGCATACGCGTATGGAACGCATATGACACTGCGGCTTAGCAATTTTCTCGGCTAAGCCAAACCCCAAGCGTGCGGAGCCAGCGCACGGAAGATGCAAACGAAGTTGGCTCATACGTGTAACCGCATCGAAGGGTCAACCGAACTACCGACATCACCCCTGCTGCCAGCCGTCCCGCGCGTCATGACTTAGCTTGCGCACGCGCGCGGCCTCAGGCAGGCTAAGCCAGCGGAAGCCACCATGCCCTAGGCTCCTCCGCACAGCCGCAGTTCCCGACAGCATCAGGAGAACGCCATGACCCCGGACATCGCCGTACCTATTGAAGCCGGGCAGTTGCTGCCGTTCCGCGAGTCGGTGCTGGCGATGCTTGGCGTATCGTTTGTAGCAATGCTGGTCGCTCTCGATCAGACGATTGTCGGGACAGCGCTGCCGCGTATCGTGGCTGATCTCAAGGGCTTCGACCTGTATGCGTGGGTGGCGACGTCATACATGCTGACATCGGTCATCACGATCCCGATCTTCGGGCGCTTAGGCGACTTGTTTGGCCGCAAGCCGTTTTTAATGGCCGCGATTATTCTCTTCACCATCGCGTCGCTCATGTGCGGCATGGCGGCCAATATGCTCTTCCTCGTGATCGCGCGAGGCTTGCAAGGGATCGGCGGCGGCATCCTGGTGGGCACGATGTTCGCCACTGTCGCCGATCTTTTCCCCGACCCAAAGCTTCGCCTGCGCTGGCTGGTGTTTGTCAGCTCGGCGTTTGCATTGGCGAATATCGTTGGCCCTACGCTAGGCGGCGTGCTGACCCAGTACGGTGGCTGGCGGCTCGTGTTTTTCGTCAACCTGCCGGTGGGCATCGTCTCGTTGTTGTTCGTGCGCGCTTTCCTGCCGCATCTCCGGCGGCCGCGTTCAGCCGCCCCGGTGAAACTGGATTGGGTGGGAGCGCTGGTACTGGCGTCAACATTTGGCGTGTTGCAGCTGCTGATCGAATGGGTGCCGAATGACGGCATCACGCCCGTGACCTGTGTGCTGGCGTTCCTCACCGTCGCCGGCGCAGCGGTGCTGCTGTTCTGGGAAAAGCGCATGACTTACCCGATCGTTCCGGTCGACATGCTGCTGGACCGGAAGTTGGCGGCGTTGTTCGCGATGTCGGTACTCGGTGGTTTCTCGCTCTTCTCGCTGGTCTTCTACGTGCCCTTGTTGTTTCAAGGCGGCTTTGCGATGTCGCCTCATGACTCGGGCATGCTGATTACGCCGCTGCTGCTGGGTACGACCGTGGGCAGCGTGGTGAATAACCGGATCGTCACGCGCATCCGGCATGCGAACGGTGTGATGTATATCGGCTTTGCGCTGTTCGCGTGCGCCGCGCTTTGTCTTGTCGCGATCACGGGGACCGTGCCCCATCTTGTGTGGATGGCCTGCATGGGCTTCAGCGGTGTCGGGCTGGGTCTGGTCGTGTCGAACCTCACGCTCTTTTCGCAGCAACTCGTTGCGCGTGATCATCTTGGCGCGGCGACGGCGCTGCTTCAATCGCTGCGGATGTTTGGCGGCATGCTCGGCACGGCGATGACGGGCGCGTTGCTCGGCCGTCTCTATACGAGTGGCGTGCATCGGTCGCTGGATACGTATCAGGCAACGCAATGGTTCAAGTCGTTCGCGAGTCCGGAGTTGCTGATCGATCGCGCGGAACAGGCGGCGCTGATCGGTCGGCTGATCATGGCGGGTCATGCCGGCGACGCGATGATGCAGTCCGCCCGCGGTGCGTTGATTGAATCGATACATGTGGGGCTCGGGCTGGCGGCTGCGGCGGCAATATTGGGACTTTGTCTTGCATGGTTCGTGCCGCCGGTGCGGGTTGATCGGCTGGATACCGGGACGCGTAGTCGTTGAAGCGATGGCTTTGATTGGATCATGCGGCCCCCGCTTAACGGCTCACCATCGCAGCACCCTGGGCCCGATCAAACCGCCGAGTACCGTCGGCACCGCCATGCCCAGCACATACCACACACCCCAGAACGGCACGGTCATCTCCACGCAGTAGAGCGTATAAACGAGCACCGCTTGCGCGCCGCTTAGCAGGCCGGCTGCCGCCCCCGCGATGATTGGCCGAGTCGGCGCCAGCCCTTTCATGGCCCAGAACACGGCGATAAACGTGGGTGCTGACAGGATCACGATATTCATCGTGCAGACTTGCCAGGTCTTGCCAAGCACAAGCTGAAGACGCAGCGTGGGCGGAGCGGCAACAATCACAACCAGCGCCGTCAGCCAGATCAGCACGAGTGGAATGGCGAGCGTGACCCAGGCCATTGCCGTGTCCGCACCTGGTCGTGACAGGCGCATCGCCACGAACAGCGACGCACCTACGACCGCGAGCGGGAACGCAACCTTCAGCCAGAAGAGCGGGGTGGTCAGCATTTGCGGCATGTCGCCACGCACACCATAGATGGCGACGACCATGCACGTAGCGCCGGTCAATCCGAAGAATAGTGCCGTTGTGAAGCGTCGCGCGATGACATGCGGATGGGTCGGGACGATGCCTGTTGCAAGCATCGATACGAACTCGCTGGTTTTCATGACCACTCCGCTGATAAGAAACGACACCGCTGCCAGCTCTTAAGCAGCGTCATGCGCTAGCGCATGATTTCTATTCGTTTCGAGGAGTGGCCGGGTTACGCCCGTGCGCTAATTTATATGCTCAGCGTGATGACCTACCAGCGCAAGAAACGCGGCCCAAGCAATGCGCCGATCAGCGTGGCAAGCGTCATGCCGAGCAGGTACCAGACGGCCCAGAACGCGACGCTCATCTCGGGGCAGTGGAAGCAATAGGCCATCGTCGCGAGAGTCCCCGCGAGCATGCCGCCCGCTCCGCCAGCGAGCCTTAGCCGGGTTGGCGCGAGCCCGCGGATTGCCCAGAAAACGGCGACAAACGCCGGCACCGACAACAGCAGGATATTGAACGGACAGGTACGCCACGTGTAGCCCATGACAAGCGGCATGCGTGCGTCGGGCGAGGCGAGACACAACACCGCCACGGCCGCGCTCCACACCACGAGCACGGGCACCGCAGGCATCGCCCAGAATTTGCCGATGGTCGTCCCGGGCCGCGACAGCCTCACTACAAGGAACAGTGCGGTTGCCGCGAGCGTTGTCGGGAACGCGAATTTAGCCCAGAAGATCGGCGTGCGCGACACGACGGCAATGTCCGGCCGAACGCCAAACATCACTGCCATCAGCACGAGCGCGCCGAGGCCGCCCAACACAATTGCACGCCCGAAGCGGCGCGCGGACACGCGTGTGTCGACCGGCGTAACGCCAGTCGATAGAAGCGAAATCAGGTCCTCGGTTTTCATGCGGTGCCTCGAATCTTTGCTGCCAACGCTTTCAGTCCGCGGTGAATGCCCACTTTAACGGCCGACTCCGACATCCCTGTGAGGGCGGCCGTTTCGGTCACGGAGAGCCCTTGTAGCTTCACGTGAACGATCGGCAGCCGGTGACGGTCCGGCAATTGTTCAAGCAGCTTGCCGACATCGCGTTTGGCATCGGCGGGTTCTTCGTCCGAGGTCGCGAAAATCTCCAGCGCGTCGTCCAGCGGATCATTCAATGCTTCACGCCGCGATCTTGCGCGGAAAAAATCCATCAGCTTATAACGTGCGATCCCATGCACCCAGGCAGTCAACGGCTCGTCCGGGCGATAGGTGTGGCGGCTGTTGTGCACGGCCAGCAGGATCTCCTGCACGACATCCTCGATGTCGTCCTGCAGGTAATAAATGCGCTTTCTCAGGAAGCCGCGCAGATGTCCCGTCAAGTCGTCGAGGAACGTCCGATAGGCGACGGCGTCGCCATTCAGGCCGCGGATGAACAGGGCCCTCAACCGTTCTTCGACACCAGGCACA
>Ga0302310_10003870_pt1 | contig 11451 bp, 10 predicted proteins | sample III_Palsa_N1_2_FD_200451 | JGI IMG/M metagenome (GOLD analysis project Ga0302310, IMG submission 200451) | Peat permafrost microbial communities from Stordalen Mire near Abisko, Sweden - III_Palsa_N1_2 | ecosystem: Environmental > Terrestrial > Soil > Palsa > Peat permafrost | place: Sweden... | reverse complement strand
ACCCTGGTACGTCCACACCAGCGCCTCGGGCTCCTTGCCCGTCTTCTCGATCGTGAGCGACACCGTGACGCCCGGCATCAGCACCGCCTTGCTGCGCAGCAGGTGCACGAGCTCGGCGCGCGGCAGCTCGGCGCTTTCGAAGTAGCGCGCGTCGGGCCATACCCGCACGCGCGTGCCGTGGCGGCGCTCGCCGGACGTGAGCTTGCGCACTTCCAGCGGCACCGTGACGTCGCCGCCCGAGAACGTGAGCGACGCGCACTGCCCTTCTCGGAACACGGCCACCTCGAGCTGCTTCGAGAGCGCATTGGTGACGCTGACGCCGACGCCGTGCAGGCCGCCGGAGAAGCTGTACGCGCCACCGCTACCCTTGTCGAACTTGCCGCCCGCGTGCAGGCGCGTGAAGACGATCTCCACGACGGGCACCTGTTCTTCGGGATGCAGGCCGAACGGAATGCCGCGGCCGTCGTCATCGACCGTGACCGAGCCGTCGGCATGCTGCGTGACGGCGATGCGCTTGCCATGACCGGCCAACGCCTCGTCGGCGGCGTTGTCGATCACCTCCTGCACGATGTGCAGCGGGTTGTCGGTGCGGGTGTACATGCCCGGACGCTGCTTGACCGGCTCCAGGCCCTTCAGGACGCGGATGGAACCTTCGGCGTATTCACCGGCTTGCTTGGGTTTGGCGCCAGTGGCGCCTTGTTTCGTGGCCATGGGGGTGATTCTAGGTTTGAAGTCGGCCGTCATCGCGGGGAATATCTGTATATAAACACAGACTTTTCCACCGGGCATTCTTGCAAGACGCCGTAGAGTGCAGGCATGGAACCGTCCACTCCGCCCTCACACGCCATCGCGCCGCCCTCCGACTGGGTGGTGCGCTGGACGCCGCTTCTGCCGCCCGGCGCCCAGGTGCTCGACGTCGCGTGCGGCCATGGGCGCCATGTGCATTGGCTGCGCCGCGCGGGCCACCAACTCACCGCGATCGACCGCGACCCCGCCCTGCTCGCGCCGTTGGCCGCGCTGGCCACCACCGTCCGCGCCGACCTGGAGGCCGATGCCTGGCCACTGCCGGGCCGGCAGTTCGACGCCGTCATCGTCACCAACTACCTGTGGCGCGCCCTGTTTCCGGCCCTGAAGGCCGCTGTCGCCCCGGGTGGCTTGCTGATTTACGAAACCTTTGCACAAGCCCATGCCGCACTCGGCAGGCCGCGTCGACCTGAATTCCTGCTTCGCCCGGGCGAGTTGATCGACGTCCTGCGCGACAGCGGCAAGGCCGATGCGGCAGTGCCATCTCCCTCTGAAGAATGGCACGTCATCGCCTTCGAGGAAGGCCTCTTGCCGGCCCGCGGCGAGGTGCCCGAACGCGCGGTGCAACGCATCGTCGCGCGTCTTGGCAACGCATCGTGCGGGCGCGCGGATCTTCTCGCCCCGCCGGGCTAAAATCGTCTGGTTGCCTCGGCACCGCAAAGCGATGGCGTCATCGCATCGCGCACGCGTGCGCAGGCCCGCGCTTCATCCGGCAGGCGTACACACGACGCCTGGCCCCAGAACCTCCCAAGGAATGCGAATGGAAAGAATTGTCGGCAGCATGGTGGCGCTCGTCACTCCGATGCACGAGGACGGCAGCGTCGACTACGTCGCGTTGCGCGCATTGGTCGACTGGCACATCGCCGAAGGGACCGACTGCATCGTCGCCGTCGGCACCACGGGCGAGTCGGCCACGGTCAGTGTCGAGGAGCACGGCGAGGTCATCCGCGTCTGCGTCGATCACGCCGCCGGCCGCATTCCCATCATGGCCGGCGCCGGCGCCAATTCCACGCAGGAAGCCATCGAGCTGTCGAAGCACGCCAAGAAGGTGGGCGCCAGCTGCACGCTGCAGGTCGTGCCGTACTACAACAAGCCGTCGCAGGAAGGCATCTACCGCCACTTCGCGAAGATCGCCGAGACGGTCGACATCCCGATGGTGCTGTACAACGTGCCCGGCCGCACCGTGGCAGACATGCAGCACGACACCGTCGTGCGGCTGGCCCAGGTGCCCGGCATCGTCGGCATCAAGGAAGCCACCGGCAGTATCGAACGCGCCGGCTGGCTGCTGCGCGCCGTGCCCAAGGCGTTCTCCGTCTATTCCGGCGACGACAGCACGGCCGTCGCGCTGATGCTGCTCGGCGGCCACGGCAACATCAGCGTCACGGCCAACGTGGCGCCGCGCCTGATGCACGAACTGTGCGCCGCGGCGATCGCCGGCGACGCACGCCGCGCCAGCGAGCTGCACCTGAAGCTGCTGCCGCTGCACCGCAACCTCTTCTGCGAGCCGAGCCCCGCGCCTTCCAAGTGGGCGCTGTCTCGACTCGGCCGCTGCGGACCGACGCTGCGCCTGCCGCTGGTGGAGATGACGGATGCCGGCAAGGCCGCCGTCGCCGCGGCGCTGGCCGAGTGCGGCATCGACTGAACTTCCACCTGCGGCGCCGGCAGCGCGCGACTGCCGACAATCAAGGGCGCGCAAGTCCATTCGCGTCCTCTGCGACAATCCCCGGCCCGGACACTTCCGGCCTGACCTCGACCCTGATGCACATGACCACCAATTTCCCGACGCGCCTGCTCCATCCCACGCCCCTGCGCGTTGCCACCGTGACGCTGTGCCTGATGCTTGGCGGATGCTCGGTCTTCGGAGATTGGTTCTCCAGCGGCACCACCGACTACAAGGGCGCCTCTAAGCGCACGCAGCCGCTGGAAGTGCCACCCGACCTGACGCAACTGCAGAAGGACTCGCGCTACCTGCCGCAGGGCGGCGTCATCACCGCGTCCGACCTGTCCAAGGCCGGCGGCGGCTCGTCGGTGGCGGGCCAGCCTGCCGCGACGCCCGCGCCCGCCCCCGCCCCCATCGCGGTGGCGGCCGCACCGGCCACGCCGGAAGTCGCGCTCGCCGCCGCCGGCAACCTGCACATCGAGCACGAGGGCGACCAGCGCTGGCTGTCCACGCAGGAAGCGCCCGAGACGGTGCTGCCGAAGGTGCGCGCCTACTGGCTGTCGCAGGGCTACACGCTGACCGTCGACGAGCCCAAGACGGGCATCCTGGAAACCGACTGGAAGCAGAACCGCACGAAGCTGCCGAGCGACGGCATTCGCAACCTCCTGTCGAACGTGCTGGACAACCTGTCCGACTCCGGCTTCCGCGATCGTTTCCGCACGCGCCTGGAGCGTCAAGCCGACGGCGGCACGAAGATCTTCGTCTCCCACTTCGGCGCTACACAGCAGGTGACGGGCAAGGACACCAGTGTCCAGACGGCCGACGTCGTGTGGATGCCGCGCCCGTCCGATCCGGGTCTCGAGGCCGAGCAACTGAGCCGGATGATGCTGAGCCTGGCCGGCCAGATCGAAACCAACGTCGCCCCCAAGCCGCACAGCATCTTCCATTTCGGCGACGACGACGAGGCCGCTGCGAGCGCGCCGACCCCCGGTCGCGTCATTCCCAGCGCCACGACGACACTCCCCAGCACCGGCACCGGCCTGAACGGCGCCGCGCGCGCACGCCTCGTGGCGGGCCAGGCGGGCGCCACCATGCAGGTCGACGACAACTTCGACCGCTCGTGGCGCCGCATCGGCCTCGCGCTGGATCACGGCGGCTTCACCGTCGAGGACCGCGACCGCGCGCAAGGCCTCTACTACGTGCGCTATGTCGATGCCAAGGAAGCCGCCAAGGACGAACCGGGCTTCTTCTCGAAGATCACGTCATGGTTCGGAGTGAGCGGCCCGTCGCCGGTCAACAAGTACCGCATCTCGATCAAGGCCCCGGCCGACAGCGCCACCGTCACGGTGCTGAACGACCAGGGCCAGCCTGACAACAGCGCGAACGCGCAAGAGATCGTGAAGCTGCTGGTCGACGAGCTGAAGTAAGACATCGTCGCAGCGCCGAGCTGCGACGCTGCCACCAGAGGCCGCCTTCGGGCGGCTTTTTTTCGTTCGAAGGCAACCGGTTTCAGTACGTCCAGGCAGCCGGGACGTTGATTGCCCACGTCAATCCCCCGCATGCCCCATTGACACATGCGAAAGCGCCATCAGGCACCCCGCGAGGGGTTCAACTCCCGTTCAGCAATCAGACGCAAAAAAGCCGCCCGAGGGCGGCTTTCAAATTTCGAGACGCTGCGATCGCGAGGAACGCAGTTCCTGAAATTACTTGCTGGCGGCCGGAGCGGCAGCCATTGCAGCGGTCGCGGCCGACGAGGCAGCGGCCATCGCGCCCGTGGCGGCCGACGAAGCAGCGTCCGTCGCCGAAGAGGCGGCGTCAGCAACCGACGAAGCGGCGTCAGCAACCGACGAGGCGGCAGCAGAAACCGACGAAGCAGCCGAAGCGGCAGCGTCAGCAGCCGCGGCGGGGTCAGCGGGCTTGCTGCAAGCAGCCAGGGCAGCGACGGCGACCAGGGAGGCCAACAGGAGCGACTTGTTCATGAATTTCCTCGAAGAAAAATTTTGGGTTCGAACCATTACCGGTAATTCGGATACTCGCCCTCACGGCAGATATCCTCTCAAAAGACAGCAGGACAAGCTCGAGCATTTCCTGTGCCTAGCCCGCCATTATACCCATCCATACGGAACCTTTTCAGAGTCCCAGTGTCGCCGCGGCAAAACCCGGACTCGCGCGTTGCAAAATCGCATCAAAGTCCTCCCGTGCGCGCTGGCGATCGACACGGTCGAAGCCGATGCGGCCACGCCAATGCTCGTTGTCGAACACCCGCAGCGCCTGATCGTCGCTGTCGATCCACAGCGTCGGCAACGCCGCCGTCCGGGTCTCGTCGGGCACCATGCACTGGATCACGTGCGACCAGTCGCGACGCCAGACGGCGAAGCGCGGATGGCGTCGCTCGATGACCGAATAGTCGCGCGCGACCATCACCAGTTCGCGGCCGCTCACACGAGCCCAGTGTGTCAGCTGCGAGATCCATTCGGCGTCGCCCAGCGGCCACGTGGCGAAGTCCTCGTCGCACCAACAGATGCGGCGCGTGGCGTGCTCGCCCACATGCGCCATCGCGCTCTGCAGGGCCTGCGCGAACTCGACGGATCCCTCGAAGGCCTGGCCGCCGCTCGCCGTCTTCGCGTCGGGCAGCCCCGACACGTCGTCCATCGCCGGAGGCCGCTCAGCGGCGTCGTCAATCGTCATGTGCCCATCCTTGCGCCACCCAATCGGCCACCACGGCCTGCGCGTCGGCGGAGAGTCGATTGCATTGCGGCGCCGTCAGTCGTCGTGCATCGGCCAGGTCGCGCATCAGGCGCGCGTCGCGGCCGGCCGCGTTGAACGACTCGCCGTTGATGAACACGTGCCGCTCGTCGTACATCATGCGCGTGCGCCGATCCAGCCGCAAGCCGGCGTCCAGGCCGCGCTCGAGGCCCGTGTCGAACCACACCTCGGGCTTGGGCTCGGTCATCACCTCGCCGAGCGCGCGCGCCAGTTCCGACGGATCGCGCAGCAGGCGCTCGACGGCCTTGCGCGCGAACGCGTCGAGCGCCGCGGGCATCTTCGCAGGCGTCTCGGTGGCACTGCGCGGCGGGTCGCGGAAGTGCGGCTCGTCGCCATCCGGCTCGACGTCGTCGAGCACGCGCTGCAGCAGTTCGCGAGCGAGTTCGGTGCCCATCGGCGTGCGGAAGCCGATCGAGCAGGTCATGCACTCGTCCTCGGCCACGCCGTCGTGGCCCCAGCGCGGCGGCACGTAGAGCATGTCCCCCGGGCCCAGCACCCATTCCTCGGTCGCCTCGAAGTGTTCCAGGATGCGCACGGGCAGGCCTTCGATGAAGCCCGGCTCGCTCACCGGCCCCACGCGCCAGCGCCGGTGACCGTGCACCTGCAGCAGGAACACGTCGTACGAATCGATGTGCGCGCCGACGCCGCCGCCCGGGCTCGCGTACGACACCATCAGGTCGTCCACGCGCGCGTCGGCGATCCAGCGGAATCGCTGCAGCAGTTCATGGGCGGCCTGCGCATGCAGGTCGACGCCCTGCACCAGCAACGTCCAGCCGCGCCGGGCCAGCGGCGGCAGCGCGCGACGCGCGAACGGGCCCGGCTTCAGGCGCCAGCGATCGGCCGACGGGCCGGCCTGCCTCGCCTTGCCAGACGCCTTGGGCAGCGCCGCATCCTGGATCACGATGCGCGACTCGACGTCGTCGCGCGCGGCCAGCGCGAACAACTGCGCCGGCGTGACGGGGGCGAGCGGCGCGCCGCTTTCGGCGACCGTCGGCAACGCGTTGCGGATCAGCAGCGGACGCTTCTGCCAGTAGTCGCGCATGAAGGCCGTGGGCGAGAGGCCGCCCAGCAGCGCAAGGGGTTCACGAAGATTCATGGCGGCGATTGTCCCTGCTTGCGAACCGCGCAACAAAGGGACTCTCCCGAGGCCACGTAAAATCCGGCCCGATGAACATCTCCGCCCCCTGCGTCGTTTCGCTCACCTGGCTGCTGTCGGACGCCCAGAACGCCCCGATCGACGAGCTCACCGAGCCGACCGACTTCTTCTACGGCGGCGACGACCTGCTGCCCAAGGTGGAGGAAGCCCTGGCCGACCAGACCACCGGCTTCGAGGCCCACCTGCACCTCGAACCCGAGAACGCCTTCGGCGACTACCACTCGAACCTGGTCTGCTTCGAGGAGCGCGCGCTGTTTCCGGAAGTCGTCGAAGTGGGCATGCAGTTCGAGGGCCTGCCCGACGGCGCCGTCACGCCCGACATGCCGGAGGACACCGTCTACACCGTGACCGAGGTCTACCCGTCGCACGTGGTGCTGGATGGCAACCACCCGCTCGCCGGACTGGCGTTGCGCATGCACATCACGGTGCGCGGCGTGCGCGCCGCAACGGCCGAAGAGATCGAGGCCCGCAGCGTCACCGATGCCGGCGCGAGCCTGCTGCAGGTGCTGCCGCCCAGGGACAAGTCGCACCTGCATTGAGCGCGCAACGCGCCTGCGCAGGCGCGCTCAGGATGCTCAGTGTTTGCCGGTGGAGCCGAAACCACCGTCACCGCGATCCGAGGCCCCGAACTCGTCGACACGCCGGAACGTGGCCTGGACCACCGGCACGATGATCATCTGCGCGATGCGTTCCATCGGGTTGATCGTGAACTCGGCCTGGCCGCGGTTCCAGCAGCTGACCATCAGCTGGCCCTGGTAGTCCGAGTCGATCAGGCCGACGAGGTTGCCCAGCACGATGCCGTGCTTGTGGCCGAGGCCGGAGCGCGGCAGGATCATCGCGGCGAGGCCGGCGTCGCCGATGTGGATGGACAGGCCGGTGGGGATCAGCGCGGTCTGGCCCGGTGCGAGCAGCACGGGCGCGTCCAGGCAGGCGCGCAGGTCGAGGCCGGCGCTGCCGGGCGTGGCGTAGGCCGGCAGGGTGTCGGCCATGCGGGCGTCGAGTACCTTGAGATCGATGACGGTCATGGGCTGGAGCTTAGGGGTCAGGTCTTGCATTTTGCGCGAGAAGCGCCCCGCTATCGACGACAGGCTGCACGCGCAAAATGCAAGACCTGACCCCGGGGCGGAAACGACGTCGAAAACGTTGAATGAAAGCGTCGCCTGGGCGACTACGAGGCGATGCGCGTCGCGATCTCTTGCACCAGCTGGCGCGCCAGCGTGAGCTTGTCGGCCTGCGCCAGCGCGCGGTCGCCGTCGGCGTCCACCAGCACCAGCGCGTTGTCGTCGCGGCCGAACGTGGCCGGACCCAGGTTGCCAACGATCAGCGGCACGTTCTTGCGCACGAGCTTGTCGCGCGCGTGCTTGAGCAGGTTCTCGCTCTCGGCGGCAAAGCCGACGCAGTACGGACGCGGCGACAGGCGGGCGACGTCGGCGAGGATGTCCTCGTTCTCGGTCAGCTCGAAGGTCGGTGCGATCTTCTTGCCGTCCTTCTTGATCTTGTGCTCGTTCATCTGCGCGGGGCGCCAGTCGGCGACGGCCGCGGTGGCCACGAACACGTCGCTGTCGCGCGCGAGCGGCATCACGGCCGCGTGCATCTGGCGCGCGCTCTCGATGTCGATGCGGCGCACGCCGCGCGGCGTGGGCAGGTGCACCGGCCCGGCGACCAGCGTCACGTCGGCGCCGGCCTCCTGCGCCGCACGGGCGATCGCGAAGCCCATCTTCCCGCTGGAGTGGTTGGTGATCCCGCGCACCGGGTCGATGGCCTCGAAGGTGGGGCCTGCGGTGACGAGCACGCGCTTGCCGCGCAGGATCTTGGGCTGGAAGAACGCAATCAGTTCGTCGCGCAGGTCGACGGCCTCGAGCATGCGGCCTTCGCCGAACTCCAGGCAGGCCTGCTCGCCGACGTCCGGGCCCAGCAGCGTGGTGCCGTCGTCGCGCAGCTGCGTGACATTGCGTTGCGTGGCCGGATGGGCCCACATCTCGCGGTTCATCGCCGGCGCGACCAGCAGCGGGCAGCGGTCGATCGGGCGCGCCAGGCACATCAGCGACAGCAGGTCGTCGGCGCGGCCGTGCACGAGCTTGGCCATGAACTCGGCGCTGGCCGGCGCCACCAGGATCGCATCGGCCTCGCGCGACAGATTGATGTGCGCCATGTTGTTGTCGGGCCGCGCATCCCATTGGCTCGTGTAGACGGGCCGGCCGCTGAGCGCCTGCAGCGTCACGGCCGTGATGAACGCCTCGGCGCCCGCGGTCATCACCACCTGCACGGTGGCGCCGGCCTTCACGAGCGCGCGCGTGAGTTCGGCCGCCTTGTAGCAGGCGATGCCGCCGGACAGGCCCAGCACGATGTGCTTGCCGGCGAGGTCTTGGGGTTGGGTCATGGGCGCAATGTAGCGTGATCGCGCTTGAAGCGCAGGCGGCTCAGCTTCTCAGGCGCCGTGACACTTCTTGAACTTCTTGCCGCTGCCGCAGTGGCAGGGATCGTTGCGGCCGGGCACGTTGCCGACGACGCGGGTTTCCGGCTTCGGCGCGTTCTGCACCCAGTAGCAGCGCAGGTCCTGCACGGCGTACAGCGCCTCCTGGATCAGGTCGTCGCGTTCCATCGTCTCGCCCGGGAACATCTCCTCGCGCTCCTTGGCGAGTTCTTCCGGGTCGTGCAGCGTCAGCAAGGCAATGCGCGCCAGGCAACCGTCGAAGGCCTCGGCCATCTCGGGCTCGACCTCGGCGGCCGGCTCGGGCCAGTCTTCGGTGAAGCTCTGCACCACGTCCATGAAACCGTGCGCCCAGATCTCGCCGGTGAGCGGAATCTCGTCGTCTTCCTCACCGGCGGCGATCGTGCCTTCCTCGACCAGCTTGGCCTTGTCTTCGTCGGTCCACTCCAGCATCACCGGGGCGAGGCGCAGTTCGTCGACGGCGTCCATCAGCAGTTCGGGGTCGAGCTGCTTCAACAGCACCGTCCAGCGCGCCTGCAATATGGACATGGCCTCGCGATCGGCCTGCGGGTCGGCGAACGCACGGCCCCAGGCGTCGCCCAGCAGCGCGTCGCGCCACTCCGCGACGGTCTTCGCGCGCGGGCCCGCGGCCAGCGCCGTCATCGCACCGTCCAGCCACTCGAGCGACACGCGCTCGTCGAAGCCGGCGAGCTGTTCGCACAGCTGCTGCAGGCGATCCAGCTCGGCATCGGTGTTGGTCGGATAGTGGACGAGATTGGTGAACGGCGTGGTCATCGGAGGCAGTCGAAAAGCGGGAAGCGGCCGGCAGTTTCTCATGCCGGCCGCCGGAAGAGCCCTTCAATCGCGCGGGAACCCTCGCAATGGAGACGGATTCAGCCGGGCCATGGACAGGCTGTCGACGTAGACGCCGTCCCGCATCGCATGGCAGCGGTGCACGCCCTCCTCGACGAAGTCGAAGCGCCGGTACAGCGCCTGCGCCTTGTGATTGTCGGTATAGACCTCCAGTTCCAGGCGCAACAGGCCCAGCCAGTTGTCGGCGTAGTCGCACAAGGACTGCAGCAACAACGTGCCGACGCCCTGGCGTTGCCAGGCTGGTTGCACGTGCAGCCCCAAGACCATGGCATGACGCCGGCGCGGCGACGCCCCGGCTGGATGCAGGCCAGCGCCGCCGACGACCGCTCCGTCATCGGTCACCGCCAGCAGCAACAGATCGGGCTTGCCCGGCGCCGTGTTCTCGGCCAGCCGCACGCGCCACAGCTCGGTGTTGGCATAAGGCATCTGCAACAACTGCGGGAAGACCTCCGGATTCGACAGCATGTTCGCGAAAGCCTCGGCATCCGCGACGGTGGCGCGGCGCACGCTCATGCGCGCGGCGGTCGTGCTGTGTTCGAGGTTCGGCGAGCGATCGTCGGGGCGGTTCATCGATTGACTCCTGTTGGTGTGGCAGGGCTGGAAATGCAAAAGGCCCGCGGGTGGCGGGCCTTTTGGAGGGAAACGAGCGGTGATGAAGTTACGGGCGACCCGGGCCCGGACTTCGCGGCGGCATGACGATGCCCGCCAGCGTCTGCATGACGACGGTGGCCAGCGCGCGCGCATCCGCACCGGCGCGCACGCGGGCGCGTCCGGCGATAGGGGATGTGGCGAAAGCGAAGGTCATGGATTCAGTCTGCGGGCAGTCATGAAAGCCGTCAAGCCAAAGAAAACGCCGCGAGTCCCGGAAGATGCGCGGCGTTGGCCTGGCGCGACGACAAGGTCGCGCCAGAAGTGCGAAAGATCAGGCGCGTTCGGCAATCCACGCCTGCACGCTCGCCAGCGCGCCCGCCAGCTTGGACGCGTCGGTGCCGCCGGCCATCGCCATGTCCGGCTTGCCGCCGCCCTTGCCACCGACCTGCTGCGCCACGAAGTTGACGAGCTCGCCGGCCTTGATGCGGCCGATCGAGTCGGCGGTGACGCCGGCCGCGATCTGCACCTTGTCGCCGTCGACGGCGGCCAGCACGATGGCCGCGGTCTTGAGCTTGTCCTTGAGCTTGTCCATCGTGTCGCGCAGCGTCTTGGCATCGGCGCCATCGAGCTTGGCCGCGAGCACCTTGATGCCCTTGACGTCGATCGCCTGCAGCACCAGTTCGTCGCCTTGCGCGGAGGCCAGCTTGCCCTTGAGCTTCTCGATTTCCTTTTCGAGCTGGCGCACATGATCGAGCACGGCACCCAGCCGAGCGGGTACCTCGGCGGGCGTGGCGTGCAGCGAAGCCGCAACGCCGTCGACGGTGTCTTCCAGCGACTGCAGGTAGCCCAGCGCGTTGTCGCCCGTGATCGCCTCGATGCGGCGGATGCCGGCCGCCACGCCGCTCTCGGCGACGACCTTGAACAGGCCGATGTCGCCGGTACGCTCCACGTGCGTGCCGCCGCACAGCTCCTTGCTGGAGCCGATGGTGAGCACGCGCACCTCGTCGCCGTACTTCTCGCCGAACAGCATCATCGCGCCCGATTTCTGCGCGTCGTCGATGCCCATCGTGACGGCGCTCGCCTGCGCGTTGGCCAGCACTTCGGCGTTGACGATCTCTTCGACCTTGCGGATCTGCTCGGGCGTCATCGGGCCGGTGTGCGCGAAGTCGA
>Ga0302310_10003858_pt1 | contig 11475 bp, 9 predicted proteins | sample III_Palsa_N1_2_FD_200451 | JGI IMG/M metagenome (GOLD analysis project Ga0302310, IMG submission 200451) | Peat permafrost microbial communities from Stordalen Mire near Abisko, Sweden - III_Palsa_N1_2 | ecosystem: Environmental > Terrestrial > Soil > Palsa > Peat permafrost | place: Sweden... | reverse complement strand
CCACGGGCTTGTCGTGGTGGCCGTCGAACGGGCCGTTGTACAGGCGCTTGGGCTCCAGGAAGATCACCGGGTCGTCGTTCTCGATGCACGAGATCAGCAGGCCCTTGGCGTCGTACGGGTTGGACGGCATCACCGTGCGCAGGCCGCAGACGTGCGTGAACATCGCCTCGGGCGACTGGCTGTGGGTCTGGCCGCCGTAGATGCCGCCGCCGCAAGGCATGCGGATCGTCATCGGCGCCGTGAAGTCGCCGGCCGAGCGGTAGCGCAGGCGCGCCGCTTCCGACACGATCTGGTCGGACGCCGGATAGAAGTAGTCGGCGAACTGGATCTCGACCACCGGACGCAGGCCGTACGCGCCCATGCCCACCGCGGCGCCGACGATGCCGCCTTCGGAGATCGGTGCGTCGAACACGCGCGACTTGCCGTACTTCTTCTGCAGGCCTTCGGTGCAGCGGAACACGCCGCCGAAGTAGCCCACGTCCTGGCCGAACACCACCACGTTGGGGTCGCGCTCCAGCATCACGTCCATCGCCGAACGCAGCGCCTGGATCATCGTCATCGGCGCGGTCGGGCCCGTGGGCTCAGCGGCCAATTGTTTCTTGTCTTGCATTTCCATGGTGCTCAAACCCCCAGCTCTTGGCGTTGACGGCGTAGATGCTCGGGCATCTCCTTGTAGACGTCCTCGAACATCGACGCGGCGCTCGGGATGCGGCCGTCGGCCAGCGTGCCGTAGGACTCGGCTTCCTTCTGCGCGGCGCTGATCTCGGCCTCGAGGGCCTTCTGGGTCTCCTCGTGTTCGGCGTCGGACCAGCAGCCTTTTCTGATCAGGTGCTGCTTCATGCGCGCGATCGGGTCGCCCAGCGGGAAGCAGGCGGCGTCGTCGGCGGGCCGATACTTGCTCGGGTCGTCCGACGTGGAGTGCGGGCCGGCACGGTACGTGACCCATTCGACCAGCGTCGGGCCGAGGTTCAGGCGCGCGCGCTCGGCGGCCCACTTCGAGGCCGAGTACACCGCGAGGAAATCGTTGCCGTCCACGCGCAGCGACGCGATGCCCGAGCCCACGCCGCGCGCGGCGAAGGTGGTGTGCTCGCCGCCGGCGATGGCCTGGAACGTGGAGATCGCCCACTGGTTGTTCACCACGTTGAGGATCACCGGCGCCTGGTAGACGTGCGCGAAGGTGAGGGCGGTGTTGAAGTCGGACTCGGCGGTGGCGCCGTCGCCGATCCACGCCGACGCAATCTTCGTGTCGCCCTTGATGGCCGAGGCCATCGCCCAGCCCACGGCCTGGATGTATTGCGTGGCGAGGTTGCCGGAGATCGAGAAGAACCCCTTGGCCTTGACCGAGTACATCACCGGCAGCTGGCGACCCTTGAGCGGGTCGCGTTCGTTGGACAGCAGCTGGCAGATCATGTCCACCAGCGAGTAGTCGCGCACGATCAGCAGGCTTTGCTGGCGATACGTGGGAAAGCACATGTCGCCGTCGACCAGCGCCAGGCCATGGGCCGAGCCGATCGCCTCTTCGCCCAGGCTCTGCATGTAGAACGACATCTTCTTCTGGCGCTGGCCGATGAGCATGCGCGAGTCGAAGATGCGCGTCTTCATCATCGCTTTCATGCCGGCGCGCAGCGTCTCGACGGAGATGTCCGGCGCCCAGGGGCCGACCGCGTTGCCGTCGGTGTCGAGGACCCGGATCAGCGAGAACGCCAGGTCGCTGGTGGACCTCGGGTCAGTGTCCACGGGGGGACGGCGCACTTCGCCGGCGGGCGAGAGGTGCAGGTAGGAGAAGTCGGTTGCCTGGCCCGGGCGCCCCGTGGGCTCCGGGACATGCAGACTCAAGGGGTCGTGCTGGGTCATCGGCTGAATGCTCCGCGCCCGCGGTGGCGGGCGGAAAGAAAGCTGCGAATCGGCCGGTCGCGCGGTGGATGTGCCGCGGCCGGCCGGGTAAGGCGGGCGCCAGCGGGGTCTCCGCAGCGCTTCGCGTCTGACAGCGTAACTTATTTCGGATCAGTCCCCGTTGGCGGAAGTCACGATTCCCTGACCGAGCGGTCGGCTTTTGCGAGCTTCAGCGTGCGCACGCCAGCGTGACGGCCTGCACCGGCTTGCCGTAGACCCCGTCCGTGGCCACGGCCACCCAGTGCCGCGTCGTGCCCGGCTCCGGCGCGGTGCTGGACGTGAAACGCAGCGTGGACGGCTGCGTGCCGACGAGGTTCCACGACAGCAGCTCGCGCACCACGCCATCCTGGTGCAGCGTCTCGCCGCGGTTCTCGCCGGCGCCCACGTGGGTCTGCAGGCCGTCGTCGACGACGGCGACATAGCCCGACAGCTTCGCCGGCGCGCCCGCGCCCGGCGAGACCGTCAGCGCCAGCCCGCTGGCGTCATGGTCCAGCTTCAGCCCGACCGTGGCGGCCATCTTGCCTTGCAGCGCGGCGCCTTGCAGTCCGGGCCAGTCCGGGGCGTCGCGGCCGTCGACGATCACCTGCGGCGTGTACGCGAAGCGCGCGCCGCTGGTGTGTTGCGTGGCGTTCTGCCGTTGCGTGAACTGCGGCTGCGCGAAGCGATCCTTCCAGCCCAGGCTGTCCCAGTAGTCCACATGGAAGGCGAGGGCGACGACGCCGTCGCGCGCCTTCAGCCCCGACAGCCAGCGGTCGGCGGGCGGGCAGGAATTGCAGCCTTCGGAGGTGTAGAGCTCGATGACGGTGGGCACGGTGGCGCCGGATTGCACGGAGCAGGTGGACGCGGCAGACGCGACCGTGGGCGCCAGGAGGGCGAAGGCCGCCGACATGCCGAAGGCGAGCAGGGCGATGGCGCGGCGCAGGGGCATCGAAGCCATGCGGATGAGAGCTTGGGCCATGGTGGGGCGGACGCGTGAAGTCGCCCGGTCGAGTGAGGATAACGGTTGGTCGTCCACCGAAGGCGAATCCTTACGACACGAGGTGATGCTCGAAAGGCATGAGCAATGGGTGGCCGATTCGCCGTGCGTGCATCGAGCGTCGCAGGGCAGTCATTCCGTTGTGTCGACTTTGATACTTGGTGAAGTCTGGCAAACCACTGCGCGGCTTACACCGGGTACGTCGGGCGCCCTACGCGCGTTGCCGCTGCCGGCCTACCCACGCGGCGCCGCCGTGCGCGAAGAATGATGACACCAACCGTAGAACAAGGAACTCTCATGAAACACCTCAAGACCCTGTCGACCCTCCTCCTGGCCGCTGTCGTGGCCGTTCCCGCGATCACGATGGCCCAGGACCGCGACGACCACAAGGCCGCGCAACAGCAGGGCCAACAGGAACGCGGCGCCGGCCCCGACCACTCCTGGCACAAGGGTGATCGCGTTCCCGCCGAGTATCGCGACAAGAGCCATCAGGTCTCCGACTGGCGTGGCCACCACCTGAGCGCACCGCCGTCCGGCTATCAGTGGGTGCAGGTCAACGGCGACTACGTGCTCGCGGCGATCGCGACCGGCGTGATCGCGGACATGTTGCTGAGCCAGTAAGCCTCGTCCGAGGTCGGCGTCGCGCCCGCGACGCGCGTCACGGGCGCGCGTCCGCGGGCGCGATGCCCTTGCCGATCGTGCGTTCGAGCAGGTCGAACACCGCGTCGTAGTAGTCGCGCTGGTTCTCGATGTGCCCCAGCGAGTGGTGCTCGTTGTAGAACTCGAGCCACTGGACATCCTTGTGCAGGGCACGCATCCGGTCATACATCTGTCTGCCCTGCGACACGGGCACGCGCTCGTCGAGCTTGCCGTGCGCGAGCAGCAGCGGTGCCTTGATGCGATCCGCGTGCTGGAGCGGCGAAACAGCGTCGAACGTCGATTTCATCAGCATCGGGTCGCCGATCCGACTGCGCGTGAGTTCGCGTCCCACCGCGCTCTTGTTGGTGTCCGAATCGATGCGCAGTTCCGTCTCGAGGTCGGACACACCCGCCAGGCTGACGCCGCACTTGTAGAGATCGGGCGTCTGCGCCAGGCCCCAGAGCGCCGCATAGCCGCCGTAGCTGCCGCCCACGATGCAGATGCGGTCGGGATCGGCGATCTTGTGGTCGATCAGGTACCGCACGCCGGCCGTGATGTCCGCCTGCATCGCCTGTCCCCACTGGCCATAGCCGGCCTCCTCGAAATGCTTGCCGAAGCCGCTGGAGCCGCGGAACTGCGGCTGGAACACCGCGTAGCCGTGCGCGGCGAACAGTTGCACGTCCTGGTGCCAGCCCCAGTGGTCGCGCGCCCGAGGGCCGCCGTGGATCAGCACGATCAGCGGCGCCGGCTTCGCGGGATGGCCGGGCAGCGTCAGATAGGCGGGGATCGACAGGCCATCGTCGGCCGGGTAGTGGAGCAGCTGCATCGGCTGCATGCGGGCAGGATCGATCTCCGGATGCGCGGAGGCGAGTTCCTTCAAGGTCATCGTCCTGGCGTCCAGCAGCAAGTACTTTCCGGGATCCCGATCCGAGAAGGAGGTGACCAGGATCTGCGTCCCCTCGGTGCCTTGAAGAACGTTGAGGTGGCCAGGCAGTGCGGCGTCGACCGAGGCTTGCAACCGCGCCATCCGCAGATCGAACCACACCGTCTGCGGTTGGAGACCCTCGGTCTCGACCCGCGTGAAGTCGCTCGCGTTCGCCTCGACGCCCACGGAGACGATGTCTTCCGACGGGTGGGCGGCAGCGACGTCCACGAAGGCCTTGTGCTCGACGTCGTAGTTCCACATCGCCAGCCGATCACCGCCGTTGCGCGCCTGCACGATGAGGCGGTTCGGCTCCGGACTGATGAAGACAGGCTCGATGCGATCGTCCGTGATCGACTGGTCGGTCACCTTGCGCCACGCGGAGGTTTCGCTGTCGCGGTACCAGGTCGCGATCCGGCTGACGTCCGCATCCTTGGCGGTCTCGACGGTCTGCCGCACGCGAATGAGGCCTGTCGAGTCCGCCAGCCATCCCTCGCTTTCGATCTTGATCCCCAAGGGCTCGGTGCGGTCGGCATTCAGCGCGGCCGTCCCGATCTCGTCCTCGTCTTTGAAGCGCTTGACCAGGGCCACCTTGGCCTTCTCGCCGTCCCGGCGGACCATTCCGAGAAAATGGGCTCCCAGCCATCCCACCACCTTGCCACTCAGCGCAACCTGCTGCGCCGTCTCGTCGTTGAAATCGACGGCCATGACGTCGTTCGACATCCAGGAGACGCTGATCGGCTGGCGGATGTAGAACCATCCCTCCTTGCCGGGCTCGTTGGCCGTCATGGGCCCCAGGATCAGGCGGTTGCGACCGCTGTCGGTGTCGACGAGCACCAGACCGGCATTGATCTCGTCATCGAACATGTTGGCGCCGATGATCGCGAGGTGCTTGCCATCGGGCGACAGGGACGCTTCCCACACCGCCTCGGGTTGCACGAACGACTCGGTGATCTTGTCCTTGAAGAACCAACCGGCCTGCGCCTGCGCACTGGCCAGTACGAGCGTCGCCAGCGCGAGCGTGCGAATCTGTCTTGTCATCCGTCTCCTCCCTGGCGCCTGGCGATTTCGTCGCTCGAGATGCACCTTGCCGCCGGCTCCCCGCCGACACCCTGGCTTCAGCCTGCCGCCTCCACCACCATCTGCAGCCGTTGCTGCCCCTGGAACTCGTCGATGCTCAGTCTATACGCCAGCCGCACGCGCTCGGGCACCGGCTCCGCGTGCCCGAACCAGATCGCGTCGCGCAGCGTGCCGGCGTGGCGCACGCGCAGCTTCAGGTGCTTCTCGCCGACCAGGCGTTGCTGCACCACGTCGACCTCGTCGCAGAACGTCGGCGCCTCGAAGCCCTGGCCCCACACCTGCGCGTCGAGCGCGGCGACGGTGGCGACGTTGAACCATTCGAGCGCGAGCGGGCCGTCGGTCGCGAGCACACGCGACAGCGCGGCCGGGCTCAGCCATTCCTGGGCGACGGCGGCGAAGGCCTTGTCGAAGGTCTCGAAATCCTCGCGCGCGATCGTGCAGCCGGCGGCCATCGAGTGGCCGCCGAACTTGCGCAGCACGCCCGGGTGGCGCTTGGTGACCAGGTCCAGCGCGTCGCGCAGGTGGAAGCCGGGGATCGAGCGGCCGGAGCCCTTCAGGTAGCCGTCGGCGCCGACCGCGAACACGAAGGTCGGCCGATGCAGGCGATCCTTCATGCGACCGGCGACGATGCCGACGACGCCCTCGTGGAAGCCTTCGTGGAACAGCGCGAGCGCGGGCGGCGGCGCGCCGGTGGGCATGATCTGCTCCATCAGCACCTCGGCCTGCTCGCGCATGCCGGCCTCCACGTCGCGCCGTTCGCGGTTGATGCGATCGAGTTCGGCGGCGAGTTCGGCGGCGCGCGTCGGGTCGTCGGTGAGCAGGCACTCGATGCCCAGCGTCATGTCGGCCAGCCGGCCCGCGGCGTTCAGGCGCGGCCCCAGCGCGAAGCCGAAGTCGAACGCGCTGGCGCGCTCGTGGCGGCGCGCGGCAACGTGGAACAGCGCGGCGATGTCCGGCTGCATGCGGCCGGCTCGGATGCGCTTGAGGCCTTGTGCGACGAGGCGGCGGTTGTTCGGATCGAGCTTGACGACGTCGGCCACGGTGCCGAGCGCCACCAGATCGAGCAGCGCGTCGAGACGGGGCTGCGACGCGGCGTCGAAGCGTCCGCGCCCGCGCAGTTCCGCGCGCGTGGCCAGCAGCGTGTAGAACATCACGCCGACCCCGGCCAGCGCCTTGCTCTCGAAGGGGCAGTCCGGCTGGTTCGGGTTGACGATGACGTTCGCGTCGGGCAGCACCACCACGTCGTCGATCAGCGCGGGCAAGTGGTGGTCGGTGACCAGCACGTCGATTCCCCGCGAGCGCGCGTGCGCGACGCCCGCGAGGCTGGCGATGCCGTTGTCGACGGTCACCAGCAGGTCGGGCCGGGGCGTGCGCGCGGCGTCGAACGGACGCGTCGTGTCGGGGCCGTCGTCGCCGCACGCGAGGTCGACGATCGTCGGCGTCAGGCCGTAGCCGTGCAATTGTCGATCGGGCACCACATACGACAGTCGTGCACTCGCCGCGCCCAGCATCTGCAGGCCGCGCAGCGCGACGGCGCAGGCGGTGGCACCGTCGCAGTCGTAGTCCGCCACGACGACGATGCGCTTGTTCTGCTCGATCGCGTCGGCCAGCAGGCGCGCGGCCTCGGCGCTGCCGCGCAGCGTGGACGGCGGCAGCAGCTGCGCCATCGCGTCGTCGAGCTCGTCGGCGCTGCGCACGCCGCGCGCGGCGAACAGGCGCGCGAGCAACGGGTGGATGCCGGCCTGCTCGAGCGCGAACGCGGTGCGCGGCGGCACGTCGCGCACATGGATGCGGGGCGAGTTGCTCACAGCGACCCCAGCACCGGCAGCGCGTGCGCGCCGCGCGAGCCCAGCAGGCTCTTCCACCACGGCCGGGCCGCGGGCTGCCAGGTGCGCGCGCTGCGCTCGCCGGCCAGCGACAGGCGCACCGGGCCCAGGGCGTCGGCCAGCGCACGCAGCGGGCCGGCGTCGAGCGCGTGCCAGGCCTCGGCCCAGGCGCTCCAGTCGTCGGCCAGCAGCGGCGCGCGCAGGCGGTCGTCGACGACGACATCGGCGGGCAAGGCCTTGTCCGCTGGTTGCGTCGGGCCGGTGCCGCTGAGCCAGAACGAGTTCACGCTCATCGCGCCGCGCGCCTCGCGCGCGTCGTTGAGCGGGTGCACGTACAGCAGCATCTGCACCTCGCTCTGCAGGCGGCGCACCAGCATCACGCCGGGGTGGTCGTTGAGCCAGAGGTCCACGTTGCGGCCGATCACGCGGTCGATCGATGCCGTGGGCAACTCGGCCAGCGACGGGTGGCTCACGTACCAGCGGGTCGGCCCGGCCCAGTGCCATGTCCAGCCCAGATCCTCGAACAGCGGCGCCAGCGTGGCGTGCAGCGTGCGCGCCTCGGGCTCGTCGAGTTCCAGCAGCGCCGGGTCGATCAGGTTCACCTGGTCGCGGCCCACGTGCCAATGGGCCGGCGTGAGCAGGCCCCAGCCGGTGCCCGTCCCGGGCGCGAAGCCGTCGCGGCGCGCGGCCTCGGCGGCGAACGGCAGCAGGCCGTCCTGCACGGGCCAGCCGCGCAGGTGCGCGAGCAGGCACTCGTGGGGCAGCGAGAGGGCATATTCGTCGGCATCGGGCAGATCCGCCGTGCTCGCGTCCGCCACGACCGCCCAGCGGGCCAGCAAGCGCTCGAGATTCGGCAGGCTCAAGGTGCCGATGGCTTGCACGGCGGCGTCGGAGAGGGCCGACGCGTAGGGGATCACGAGATGCATCCGGCGATTATCCCGTGCGCGCCCCCCGGCGACGCCGGGGGCCGTTCTTCAGCGCGTACGGACGACGCGCGTGCCCGAGACCTTGTCGTGGAAGCCGCGTTCGCCAAAGAACGTGAATGCCTCGAACGGCACGAAGCGCGCGAGCGAGCGCTTGACGACCGATCCGAACGTGGGCGGCTGACCCTTCATGTCGACGACGATGGTGCCCAGGAGCAGCTTGCCGGGCGTGCGGCCCCACAGGCCTTCGAAGAACAGGTAGTAGACGAGGACGAGGACGAGGCCCATGAGCGTCGACCAGCTGGTGGCGTAGAAGGCCACGGCGCGCTGGCCCAGCAGCGCGAACAGCGCGATGCCGACGAGGGCTCCCAGCAGGTAGAAGCCGATGTAATCGAGCAGCAGGGTTGAGAAGCGCCGCCATTTGGTGGCCAGCGGACGGCCCTCGGCGGCCTCCGTCACGAGCTCCACTTCTGCCGTCGGCGGACGGTACGGATTCATTTCCTGGGTCATGTGGGCTCCCTGCCTCGAAACGGTTGTTGGAGGGCGGTCATGCGCCGCCCGCTCCGATTCTGGCGTGGCGCCCGGCGCCGTCGAGCAGGGTTTGCGCTGAGCCCGCTCAGTCGCGGGCGCGTGCGTCCCGGTGTTCCACCATCGCGTCGATGGCGCGATCGAAGGTCTCGAACAGCCCGCTGCTGCGGTTGCGCATCGCCATGCCCAGCGCCGCCGACAGCTCGGCGCCTTGCACGCCGTGCTCGAGCCGGCGCAGCAGCGCCATCGCTTCGGCCGTGCTGCACTCGACGCCCAGCACGACGAAGCGGTCGTCGTCGAGGCGGGCCAGCGTGTCGGGCTTGCGCACTGTCTGGCGCAGCGCCTGCGCCGCGCGGATCAGCAAGGTCTCGTGCGCCTCGCGCGCCGCGTGCGACACGCCGGGGGACGTCATGCCGTCGAGCTCGATCGCCACCACGCAGGCAGTGGCGCCGTAGCGGCGGCAGCGTTCTTCCTCGGCGGCCAGCGCCACTTCCCAGCCGCGGCGATTGGCGAGTCCGGTCAAGGCGTCGGTCAGCGCTTCGGAGCGCGCCGTCTCGGCCTCGCGGGTGAGGGCGCTGGTGCTGAGTTCGGCGCTCAGCAGGCCGCTGAGCATGTCGGCGAACACCTCCACCATGGGCTGTTCGGCGACGATGCTGGTCGGCATCGGTTGCGGGTTCAGGCCGCACAGCGTACCGAACAGCTGGCCTTCGGCGTCGACCAGCGGCACGCCCACGTAGGCGCCGATGGGCAGTTGCCGCGTGATCGGCAGCGCGGCATACGCCGGCACGTCGATCGCGCGCGGCGCCACCCGCGGGCCGTCGCCGCGCACCATGCGCGAACAGAAGGTGTCCGCCCAGCGAAAGACGTCGCCCTGCTTGACGCCGTAGCCGTGGTCCTCGGCCGTGAGCACGACCCAGTCCTCGTTGTCGGCGCGGGTCACCATCCACAGGTCCATGCCGATGCGCTGGTGCAGGAACGACAGCACCTCCCTGGAGGCGCCTGCGAAATCCGGTGCGTTCATTGATCCATTCTCTCAGGCGCTCACTCTGCGCCCCTTGTCTGAATGCCATCTTAATGCGCCGTGCGCTGTCGGGGTGCGCCGCATCGAGGCGCTCAGCCGGGTGCCGCCTAGAATGAATGATTGCCGGCGTGCCTCCACGCGGGCGGGGAAATTGCAGTGCCTTTTGAGTGGTTGATTGGCTGGCGCTACACGCGCGCCGGCCGCGCCGGACGGCGCAATTCGTTCATTTCGTTCATCTCGCTCGTGTCGATCCTGGGCATCGGGCTAGGCGTCGCCGCCCTGATCATCGTGTTGTCGGTGATGAACGGGTTCCAGAAGGAAGTGCGCGACCGCATGCTGGCGGCCATCCCGCACGTGCAGTTGATGGACGAGAACGGCAACGCGCTCGCCGACTGGCAGGCGCTGGCGAAGAAGGCTGAGAGCATCGAGCCCGGCATCCGCGCCGCGGCGCCCTACACCGAGACCCAATCGCTGCTGGCCCGCGGCGACGGCATGCGCGGCGCGGTCGTGCGCGGCGTGGTGCCCGACGAAGAGATGCACATCACGTCGCTCGCGGCCGAGCTCGCGCAGGAAGGCATCCTGCAGAAGCTCGTGCCCGGCAGCTGGAACATCGTGCTGGGCGCCGAGCTCGCGCGCTCGCTGGGCGCCAGCGTGGGCGACCAGGTGACGGTGATCGCGCCGGGCGCGCAGGTGACGCCGGCCGGCGCGCTGCCGCGTCTGAAGTCCTTCAACGTCGTGGGCGTGTTCTCGGTGGGCCACTACGAGTACGACAGCGGCCTGGCGCTGGCCGCGCTGGACGACACTGCCAAGCTGTACCGCACCGGCGGCGCCACCGGCGTGCAACTGCGCCTGGCCGACGTGCAGGACGCCCGCGCCGCCGCGGCCCGGCTCGCGGCGGGGCTGGGCAGCGACGTTCGCGTGCAGGACTGGACGCGCACCAACGCGGCCTGGTACGACGCCGTGCAGATCGAGAAGACGATGATGTTCATCATCCTCACGCTGATCGTCGCCGTCGCCGCGTTCAATCTCGTGTCCACGCTGGTGATGACCGTCACCGACAAGCAGGCCGACATCGCGATCCTGCGCACGCTGGGCGCGAGCCCGCGGTCGATCATGCTGATCTTCATGGTGCAGGGCGCGGCCTCGGGCATCGCCGGCACCGTCGGCGGCATCGCGGCCGGGTTGCTCATCGCGTTCAACATCCCGTCCATCGTGCCGGCCATCGAACACCTGCTGCACACCACCTTCCTGCCCGCGAGCGTGTACCTGATCGACCACATGCCCAGCGATCCGCAGGCCTCGGACATCGTGCCGATCGCCTTCTGGGCGCTGCTGTTCGCGTTCCTCGCCACCGTCTATCCGAGCTGGCGCGCCAGTCGCGTCCGCCCCGCCGAGGCCCTGCGTTATGAGTGATCAACTTCAACCCGGCGTCGTCGTCCTGCAGGCGACCGGCCTCGGCCGCCGCTTTTCCGAGGGCGGCCTCGACGTGCAGGTGCTCACCAACGTCGATCTCCAGGTGCACGCCGGCGAGACGCTGGCGGTGGTCGGCGCGTCCGGTTCCGGCAAGAGCACGCTGCTGCACCTGCTGGGCGGTCTCGACGCCCCCACGCAGGGCCGCGTCACGCTGATGGGCCAGGACCTGAACGCGTTGAGCGCGACGCAGCAAG